>Ga0169931_10000286_pt1 | contig 83141 bp, 71 predicted proteins | sample Kivu_15m_20L_FD_129675 | JGI IMG/M metagenome (GOLD analysis project Ga0169931, IMG submission 129675) | Freshwater microbial communities from Lake Kivu, Western Province, Rwanda to study Microbial Dark Matter (Phase II) - Kivu_15m_20L... | ecosystem: Environmental > Aquatic > Freshwater > Lake... | reverse complement strand
GAATAACCATCTACGTGATGATTCATCCTAGTACGGAGAAATCCCGGCAACGGACATATCCAATTTGATTGGAATAGTTAAAGGGCAAATAATGGCAGGATGTTGAGCGTACCTAACTGGTATAGCGATGGGCTCGGAAAACCAAAAAATAAAAGTAAGCGCAATAGCAATACCTTTGGTACTGTTAATTGTTTCGAGGGTCTAGGGTGTTTTTGCCAGCACCATTGAAGGTCAGTTTGTGGACTCTTCAAGAATCACCCGGCTAAAGCCTGGGGGAGTGTCAAGATTATCCTGGAAATCTATAACCGAAGAGACACCGATTCAGCTAAACTGAGATTTGGTTTATTGCATTGTGACTAAGTATGGAAATAGGACAAAAGGTTAAAGTTTTTCGTCTGCGCGATCGCGTGTCGGGCGCTATTGCCAAAAAACTTGGACAAATAGGCATTATTCAGGAGTACAAGGTTACCGATGGTCGGGGAATTGGTGTGGTGGTACTCTTTGATGATAATTCTTCCACTTGGTTTTTTGAAGATGAAATAAAACCAGTGTAATAGATCAAACCCCACAGTGCTAAGTTAGAGTTGAACAGATTGGCGCTAATTGAGAATCAACCAATGTCCCTGATATTGACATTTTTGGGCAAGGGCGGTGTAGATCGGACTAAAATTGCCATCGCCGCAGCCAAGTTATTGGCAAGCCAAGGCAAGCGTGTACTTCTAGCAGGGTTAGCAGAACCAGTTTTACCCATGTTACTGGATCAGCCCCTGACTTCTGACCCCCAGGAAATTGCTCCTAATTTGCAGGCTATACAATTTCAATCTTCTGTGTTGCTAGAACGCAGCTGGGAAGAAGCGAAAAAACTGGAGGAGCAATACCTCCGCACGCCTATTTTCAAAGATGTTTATGGTCAAGAACTGGTAGTATTACCAGGGATGGACAGCGCTCTGGCCTTGAATGCTATCCGCGAATATGATGCCAGTGGCAAATATGACGCGATCATCTATGATGGCACTGGTGATTCTTTTACTTTGCGAATGTTGGGGATGCCGGAATCTCTTAGTTGGTATGTGCGGCGATTTCAGCAATTATTCATCAACTCTGATTTGGGCAAAACTATTGCGGAATCGCCTTTAATTCAGCCGCTAATTACCAGCTTTTTTAATGTCAACTGGACAGCAGATAACTTCGCTCTACCCACCAACCAAGTTAATAATTTTTTGGACAAGGGGAAAGCAGCCCTGGCAGATCCTCAACGCATTGCCGCTTTTTTGGTGAGTACACCAGACCCCCTACAAGTAGCAACTTCTCGTTATTTATGGGGTAGCGCTCAACAAATTGGTTTAACCGTTGGTGGTGTGATTTTGGTATCCCCTGATCCAAATGTCAACTTGAGAGAAGAATTTACACCTCTTCCTGTGAGTGTGGTTCCTGAGTCTCCCAGGGGAGAATGGCAAGCTTTGACGGATGCTCTACCCAATTTTGTAGAACAAGCAATACAAGCTCCTAAACCAATTGAAATTGACATCCACAACCGTCAGGTACGCTTATTTTTACCTGGATTTGATAAAAAGCAGGTCAAACTTACCCAATATGGACCAGAAGTTACAGTAGAAGCAGGAGACCATCGGCGTAATCTCTTCCTACCTCCGGCACTAACTGGTAGACAGGTTACTGGAGCCAAATTTCAAAATAACTATTTGATAATTTCTTTTTAAGAATTGTGTACTGGGGATGGGGTAGTGGTAAAAACAATTTTTTTCCCATTTCCTATCCCTTATTCTTCACTACTCATTCCTAACTAAGTCTGATGTCAGAATCAACCCCTATTAAACCTAATTCCCAACCAGCAGAAGCCATGGCTTCAGTTCCAGCCGAGGAAATTACAGCAGGTGCAGATCGCAGCGCTAAAACTCGGCAGTTACTAGGCATGAAAGGCGCAGCACCAGGGGAAAAATCTATCTGGAAAATCCGCTTGCAATTGATGAAGCCCATTACCTGGATTCCTTTGATTTGGGGGGTAGTTTGTGGTGCGGCTTCTTCGGGTAATTATACCTGGACTTGGGAAAATGTTTTGCAGTCGGCAACTTGTATGTTGCTTTCTGGTCCTTTACTGGCAGGTTATACCCAAACTTTAAATGAATACTATGACCGGGAAATTGATGCGGTCAATGAACCTTATCGCCCAATTCCTTCTGGTGCTATACCCTTACCGCAAGTAATTACACAAATTTGGGTATTATTAATCTCAGGAAATGCTCTGGCTTTTATACTAGATGTCTGGGCAGGTAATGAGTTTCCCACTATCACAACTATAGCTGTACTCGGTTCGTTTATTGCCTACATTTACTCTGCTCCGCCATTAAAGCTGAAACAAAACGGTTGGTTAGGAGGTTATGCCCTTGGTGCCAGCTATATGGCTTTTCCCTGGTGTACTGGTCATGCTTTGTTTGGCGAACTCAATTGGAAAGTAGTTGTGATTACTGTGGTGTACAGCTTGGCTGGTTTGGGTATTGCCATTGTTAATGATTTTAAAAGTGTTGAAGGCGATCGCCAATTCGGATTAAAATCACTACCTGTGATGTTTGGTGTCACCACATCTGCTTGGGTGTGTGCCATTATGATTGATCTATTTCAAGCAGTGATTGCAGTTTATCTCATCACTATTCACGAAAACTTATATGCAGCTATTTTGCTGTTATTAATTATCCCACAAATAACTTTTCAGGATATGTATTTCCTGCGTGACCCCCTGAAAAATGATGTAAAATACCAAGCCAGCGCCCAACCATTTTTGGTGTTGGGGATGCTGGTGGCTGGTATAGGGATGGGTCATGCTGGTATTTAACTAGACGGTCATTGGTCATTGGGAAGAGTGTAAGCTGTTCAGTTTTGACCAATACAATGGGATTAGAAGCTCGTCCTTCTAGGACAGCTTTTTTTGGTTTCTATAGCCTGCCATTTTTGATATACCAACAGGGGGCATCCGCACGACTTTAAGCAGGCGAGGCGTGACTTTGACATACTCACAAGAAGGTCGGTGAGTATGTCAATTTTGATTTTATTTTTATCTCTGTAGTCAGAAGTAAAGAATGAGGAGTTAGGAGTTAAGATACTTCTGACTCTCAGTTTTGATCAGGACTTACCGTGTTAGAATTAGTAGGCTTTTTGATTCGTGGGATGCAAACATTATTAGTCCCCTTTTGCTTTGTCACTGCTTGGACTGTAATTGTTCTCTGTGGTTGGAGTCTGTGGGCTGCAGCTCGAGACACTGTGACCACAGCCAAACAAATGCACCAAATTCCCTGTGCTAATTGCCAGTTTTTTACGGACAATTACCGTTTAAAATGTACCGTACACCCATCTACTGCCAACACAGAAGAAGCTATTGATTGTTCTGACTACCAACCAAAGACCAATCCTATGCTTTATTAGAAGGGGAGTAAAAAAAACATGGCTTTTACTCGTTAAATTTTTAAACTTTCAATAAACGGTGTAAATACTGGCACTAACTCCCCACGACTGACAACAAAAGTGGGGAAAGAGCGATCGCTATAATCTGTCCCTGATAATAAGGGAAATGGTTGATCTTGAAGAGATATCCAACTACCACCAGCTGCCTGAACAATCACCCAAGCCCCCGCTATGTCCCAAACTTTAGGTGTAGCTTCAATACCACCTAACGCTGCTCCTGCCGCAACTGCCAGAAAATTATAGCTAGCCACACCTAACATCCGAATTTTACAGGGAAAGCCTGTTTGAATCAGTGAAGTGCTACGGGAACAGAGGTTAAAAAAGTGATTTTTGCTAGGAGAATCACCACTGCTGTGGATGGGGTGGTGGTTAAGAAATGCTCCTGGAGGTGTTGTCAAACCTGATGAACCAGGCCAGAAACCGTGAAAACCTTGATTTAGGGGTGGTAAGTAAACATAACCAAATACAGGCGAGCCTTTATACAGCAAACCCAGAGAAATTGACCAAATGGGAATACCCCTAGTAAAGTTAGTGGTACCATCTAAAGGATCTATGACCCAGCACCACTCTGTACCCGGAAAAACCTTGTTGCTTTCTTCGCTTAAAATGCCATGATCGGGAAAATGAGCAGCGATGGACTGACAAATTTCCTGATCTGCCCATTTATCGGCTTGGGTAACTAAACTACCGTCAGCTTTTTGGGAAGCCTGCACTCGCCCAAAGTCTTGCATAAGTTGCTTTCCCACTGCGGTAGTGGTAGTTTGGGCAAAGTGGAGAATTGTTGTCCAAAAATCATTCATGAGTTAATTCAACAAAGGCGTTCCTGAGCCAATAAAATCAAGTCAATCAATAATATTAGTCTAAATCACTTTGTAAAACAGAGGCGATCGCCTGTGTGGCGCTGGTTTGAAATTCTCTGACATTGACTCGGTTGAGGAACCAAATGGAGATTACCATACCCACAGCTTCTAGAAAGAACACCATTCCATAAGCTAGCTCTAAACTAGGTAGAAAATTACGACCAACATCTAAAATCGTACCACCTATAACTACAGCGATTCCCCTAGAGACAGACTGAGCTAATCCCCAAGCCCCAATAAAAGTACCTGCGGCTTCAGCAGCGGTGAGGTCTAACATTAAACTAACAGCTGCGGTAGTTAAGAAACCAGTAGCCAAACCAAACAACAACAAACTGAACTTAAGAAAAGCTCGATTAGCTGTAAATCCTGATAGACCCAGCAAAATTGCACAGATTGCCACTAATACACAGCCTAGGCGTGCGGTTCTGCGTTTACCCAAACGGGGTACAATGAAGAAACCAGTCACACCGTAGGCTATCAAGATACCCATGCCGTAAAAAATATTCAATCTGGTGCTTTCTGCCAAAGGCAGATTAAACACCTGACCTGCATAGGGTTCTAAAACCGGGTCTTGCATAAATAAGCTGATGGTCATTACCAGCAAAAATGTAAAAAATAAACCTGTTTGCCGACTAGCCGTCAAAATTTTCCAAGCCCTACCCACACCAACGCTATCTTCTCGATTCTCGGTAGTGGAACGGCTGGAATATTGGGAATATTTTTTTTCTACCCCTAACGTAGCAATAATTGCCAGACCAAACACAATAGCCGGAACAATGAAAAACAATCTGTTGACTGCTGCTTGCAAATTTTCTATAGTTCCTTCTGGAGTTAACTGTTTAAGCAAACTAGAACTAATTACTGCTCCCACAATAATCCCCACCATCAGCATTGACCAGACAACCCCGACGATTTGAGAACGGTTATTTTCTTGGGATATGTCAACTAATAAAGCAGCAAAAGCAGTGCCACTAGCACAGATTGCTAAACCATATATGGCAAAGACCAAAGATAGTAATACCATCCACCCGATGGTTTGGTTTGTCCATACCCAGCCATTGTTGCTGTTAGCTGCTGAGTTTAATTGCCACAGTATTTGTATTGCTAAAAACGAAGCCATGGTAAATACTGCTGCTCCCGCCCAAACGTAAGCTGTACGATGATAACCCCAGATGGGTTTTAGGTCTGACATTTGACCAAACCAAATCCGGGCGGGTGAAACAAAAGCAGGTAGTGCTAGCACCAGGGACACCAATGTGGCTGGAATTGCTATTTCTTGAATCATGACTCTGTTCAGGACTCCCAGAATCAAGATAGACATCATACTCAGTCCCATTTGAAACAAACCCAACCGAAACATAGTGATGAGGTTGACTTGTTTTAATGGCTGTGATTGAGGATCTGGTAATAAATTACTAGTTGTCATTGCTACTTGAACCGAAAACAGTAGGTAATTTAGCCGTTAATTAACCATAAACTCTCTCTTCACTAAATCTGCCAATTTTCATGGAGTTAGTGAATCCTGTGGGGATGACATTTTATTTGTAGCGTTACACTAAGAAAAGTAAATAAATGTAAATAAATATTAAGTCGTGGAAAACATCACACTAGGACAAAATAGTCCGGCTGTTACACCCCTTTGTATTGGTACTTGGGCTTGGGGTGACAAACTGTTTTGGAATTATGGCGATGGCTATGGAGTAGAACAGTTAGAGGAAGCTTTTACAGCCGCATTAGAGGCTGGTATTACTTTTTTTGACACTGCGGAAATTTATGGTTTTGGGCTATCAGAAAAATTGTTAGCCAGATTCATGAAAAAAGCTGAAAAACCTGTACAAATGGCAACGAAGTTTGGCCCCTTACCTTGGCGATTTACAGGTGAATCCGTCTCCAATGCCTTAACTGAAAGTCTTAAACGCCTACAAATAGAGCAGATCGAACTATATCAAGTGCATTGGCCATTTGCCTTCTTTTTAAGTCAAGAAACCTTGATGAATACCCTAGCAGATGAAGTAAAGCGGGGTAGAATTGCCGCGGTGGGTGTGAGTAATTATTCAGCCAGTCAAATGCGAGACGCACAGCAAATATTAGCTGCCCGTGGAGTACCTTTAGCTGTGAACCAAGTGCGCTACTCTTTGCTAACCCGTCAAATTGAAAGTAATGGTATTTTGGCTACAGCTCGTGATTTGGGTGTGACTATTTTAGCCTATAGTCCCTTGGCTCAGGGATTGCTGACAGGTAAGTATACACCTGATAGAATTGAAACTCCCAGGGGTGCGAGGAAAATAGACCCGCGATTTAGTCAAGAGGGGTTACAAAAAATTGCCCCAGTAATTTCCTTACTGCATACTCTGGGAGAAAAGTACCATCGCACTCCTGCCCAAGTAGCCCTTAATTGGTTAATTGCTCAAAAAAATGTGATTCCCATTGCTGGGGTAAAAACTGCTGAACAAGTCAAACAAAATGCTGGGGCTTTGGGCTGGAGATTAAGCACCGAGGACAGGGCGCAACTAGAAGAAATCACTCGTCCTTGGCTGAAATAACTAATGAATACTGAGTGATAACTTTATTCTCTAGCTGCATTTGAACCTAGCTTTTGATTGGTGGATGACATAGAAGCGTCGCGGCGAGTCCGCAGCTTAGGCTTAGGAGTAACTCGTCTGCCTTCGTCTTCACTATTGTTATCTGAGGCGTTCCAAGAGGAACGTTTTCTGTCGCCAGAAGACTCGCCACCACGGCGCTTGGTCAACTTGGGTTTGGGGCAGGGGGCATCTTCTTCCGGATCTACGCCTGTTTGCAACCAAGCAGGGCGAGTTTGGTCATAGGCCATTTGTAGTGCAGCTGCGGCGATCGCATGAGCATCATATTCTCCGATTAGTTCGCTGACTATGGGGAGGAATGAAGCTAGGCGTTCGCCTGTTAGGGTTTCTTTGACCTTACTTTGCAATTTTTGGATGTGTCGCGCTTCGATTTGCGCTCGTGTGGGAATAGAAAGCAATTGCCAAGTTTGGCGGTTGTGGCGCTCAAATGCCTGTTGTTTGCGGCGCTCGAAGGGTTGTACTAAAGAAATTGCTGTACCTTCTTTACCGGCACGACCAGTGCGGCCAATGCGGTGAACATAGGTTTCCGGGCTATCTGGCAGGTCGTAGTTAATCACATGGGAAAGTAGGTCCACATCCAGCCCCCGTGCTGCTATATCAGTAGCCACTACCCAGCGCACCTGACGATTACGGAATCTGGTCAATAGTCGTTCCCGTGCTTGTTGGGACAAGTCGCCGTGGTACTCATCAACACTGTGACCTGCTGCTTGCAGTAGATTGGTGAGTTCTGCTGCTGTACGTCTGGTACGCACAAAAATTAAAGCGGTTTCTGGATCTTCCATTTCCAGAATTGGCTGTAGTGCTTTAGCTTTTGTCCAGTGACGGGGGATGAGATAGGCTACTTGATTGATTTTGTTGGGTGTAGCCTTTGGCTGTTCTACAGTGACTGTGGCTGGATTTCGCAAGAATTTGTTAACAATCATGCGAATGGATGGTGGCATTGTTGCCGAGAATAAAGCTGTTTGGCGCTCTTGGGGGGCTTGAGATAAGATTTTGATCACATCATCAATAAAGCCCATGCTCAACATTTCGTCAGCTTCATCCAAGACAAACCACTTCACTTGATCGAGTTTTAGACAACCCCGGTCTAGTAAATCGATCATTCGTCCTGGCGTACCTACAACCATGTGAACACCGCGTTTGAGTTGCATCATTTGGCGTTCAATTGATTGACCGCCATAAATTGCCAGAATTCGCAATCCTTCGTTGCCCGCAAATTGGCTGATGGCATCATGAACTTGAATTGCTAACTCACGGGTTGGAGCTAATACCATTGCTTGTACAGCTTTTTGGTTAATATCCAACTGCTCTATAATTGGCAAGGAAAATGCTGCTGTTTTGCCCGTGCCGGTTTGAGATTGACCCACCACATCCCTACCTGCTAACAGTTGGGGAATGGCTTGAGCCTGAATATTGGTAGGTGTGGTAAAACCAATTTTTTCGAGTTGCTCAACACGTTTTTGTGAAATACCTAATTCTTGAAAGGAAAGAGTCATTAATTCTCCTAGATTTTGTTTTTTGGTTTTAGATTTGTCAATCTGACGGCAGTGGCTGATCAACAACATCTGCATTCAGTGGTCAGATTTATCACTATTTGGTGGAACCCTCATCTAAGTAAGGACTCCACGGGGAAAGAGGGTCAGTGATGCCTAAAGGGCTGAATATGACTTCTCTGGTGGTGGAGACACTGCTTTATCCAGGCATACGCAGTGCTTGATCCACCCTGATGCTTTTACATTGGGTAACTATTGACAACGTGACCGTAGAGGTCGTATGTATCAGCATTGTGGATTGCCACAGGTACAATGGTTCCTAATTTTGCTTCCCCATCGACATATACCTGACCATCGACTTCTGGGGAAAACCTACCTGAGCGACCTATTAGCTTTCCACTTTCAGGGTGTTCTTGTTCAATCAGGATGTCAACAACTTTGCCGATTTCCTGTTGATTTTTTTTAGCTGCAATCGGTTCCTGCAGAGCCATTAATCTATGCCAGCGCTCATCCATTATTTCTTGGGGTATTGGATTGGCTAGTTTGTATGCCGGCGTTCCTTCTTCTGGTGAAAATTTGAATACACCAACATGGTCAAATTCATGCCGCTGGACGAATTCTAGTAGATGCTGAAAATGTTCTGGGGTTTCTCCAGGGAAACCAACTATAAATGTTGTCCTGAGTACGGCATTTGGCAGAGCTAGTTTGATGCGTTCAATAATCCCATCATTTACCCGTCCTTGCCAAGGACGATTCATGGCCCGAAGAATATCTGGATGAGAATGTTGCAGGGGCAAATCCAGATATGGTAAAACGTTGTGGGTTTCTTGGACTGCCTTTATTACATCTGGGGTCAGCCCGGTGGGATATGCGTAGTGCATTCTAATCCACCGTACATCTACCTTACCCAAAGCGCGCAGTAATTCGGCTAACTTTGGTTTACCATAGATATCTAACCCGTAATTGGTGGTGATTTGGGAAATTAAAATAATTTCCTGCACCCCTTGACTAGCTAACTGCTCGGCTTCAGCAACTATAGATTCAATAGTACGCGATCGCTGCTTTCCTCGCAGATGGGGAATAATACAAAATGCACAACTATAATCACATCCTTCTGCTATTCGCAGATAGGCCACGCCTTCGGTTGTAGTACGATAGCGGGGTGTAGTCTCGTCGGCAATGTAGGTTGGTTCGGCACTAACCTCTTGTACCCGCTCCCCTTGTTCTACACGCTTGATGACATTAACAATTTTGTGATAATCTCCCGTCCCTACTAATGCTACTGCCTCTGGCAACTCTTCCAGTAATTGTTCCTGGAAGTGCTGTGCCATACAGCCCGTGATCACGATTTTCTTGTTGGCTTCTGCCAGTTCTACTAAGGTTTTGACGGATTCCTCTCTTGCTGCTTCTATAAAACTACAAGTATTAACTATAACGTAATCTGCCAACTCTTCATTTGTATCTACGCCATAGCCTGCTTCTACGAGCAGTCCTAGCATATGTTCTGTATCAATTCGGTTTTTTTCGCAGCCCAAGTGCGAAATGGCAATTGTTGGCTTTTCACCCATATTTTGAAAACATTTGCTGTTTTTTTCTTTTTTTGGTAATTTGATATCCAACCAGCCCTATTTTAGCTGCTTGTGATAGACAACTTTACAAACTTTAGACTAGAATAGCAGGCTTTAACTGACAGCTACTACCTAAAGTTACATGACATGGATATTTTCCTGCCATGTTATGATATTTTTACTATTTAGTCTATTTCCCGGGCCAAGTGGAGTGTCTTTGAGTATAATTGACACTTTTATTTTTTTCACAAATTCTCTGTTGGTATTTTTCATTACCGCAGCGTGTGTTGTTGATTTACCCATCGGGAAGCTGCCCAAGGGGCTTGTTGTGAGAAGTCGCTGCCCTCTGGGAAATCGCGCTCTCTGCGTAATTTTTTTTTCGCATGAGTACGAAAACACGCCGAATAAAGCGCTTACTCTACCCTTATACTTAGGACTTGCCAACGATCATGCGCCGAAGACCAGCCCCAAGTGTGGGAAGTTACCTCGCTTCTTTTGCGTAGCAAACTCCTCTTCTAGCCTGGTTTGATCTTAACATATCTTAGGATAGGTTTTACAATATTTTCCATCCTAGGGAAGAAGAAATTAGCTAGTTAATCATATGCTAACGTGTGTTAACTAATGCTATACTTTACCTATGGCAGAATTACATACCACTCAGAAAAGCAGTCGAATTTCTGGGGTTGCACCCTAATGCCTTGAGGAGATATGCAGATGAAGGAAAAATCAAAAGCATTAAAAACCCGGCAGGGCAAAGATTGTAAAATCTTGAATCATACATCAGACGTGATTCAACTAGGACTACCACTATTTGCTACTGTCAAGTCAGTTCCTCAAAACAGCGACATGATCTGGACAAACAAACCGCTGATATGCAATCCCTCTACCCGGGCGCAGAAATTATCAAAGATACTGGATCGGGACTCAACTTCAAAAGAATTTGAAATTGAAAATCAAAAAATTCAGAGAAATCCAAAATCCACAATTGGCACAGTCAAACAAGTTCTGGACTCTCGACTGGTGAACACTAGACCCCGCAAAACGGATTAATAACGTGGACTTATATCAGCTATTTAAAACTCGAACACCGATTATTGGCGTGGTTCACCTACTTCCACTGCCCACCTCGCCCCGTTGGGGAGGCAATCTCAAAGCAGTAATTCACCGTGCGGAACAAGAAGCAGCAGCCCTAGCCAGTGGCGGAGTAAACGGTATTATTGTGGAAAACTTTTTTGACGCGCCATTTGTAAAAAACCAAGTAGATCCCGCAGTGGTGAGTGCCATGACTGTGGTGGTACAAAGAATTCAAAATTTGGTGCCATTGCCCATAGGTTTGAATGTTTTGCGAAACGACAGCAAAAGTGCAATGGCCATTGCCTACAGCACAGGAGCAGAATTCATTCGCGTTAATGTTTTGACAGGAGTGATGGCCACGGACCAAGGATTAATTGAAGGAGAAGCCCATCAATTACTCCGTTATCGGCGAGAATTGGGCTGCGATGTCAAAATTATGGCTGATGTGTTGGTGAAACACGCTCGTCCGTTGAGTGCCCCAAATCTCACAGTTGCTGTCAAAGACACAATTGAAAGAGGTTTAGCAGATGCCATAATTTTGTCTGGCTGGGCTACCGGCAGCCCACCTAACCAAGAAGACCTGGAATTAGCTTCTGGTGCGGCTAATGGCACTCCAGTTTTTATTGGTAGTGGGGCTAATTGGGAAAATATTTCTACACTAATGGAAGCAGCAAATGGTGTAATTGTTTCTAGTTCACTCAAGCGCCACGGTCGAATAGAGCAACCAATTGACCCGATTCGCGTCAGTCAATTTGTGGAAGCTGCTCGTAGTGGTGAAAATCCTCCAGGTGATATTCAATCTATTTCTGTTGACACTCCCCACGCCTAAAGGCGGGTGATTCCAGCGTCACTGACGTTCCTTCTTAGGGTTAGCTAGGCAGCCGACTACTCTTGTAGTATAACACAATAAAAAGCCGTCCTTCTAGGACGGGCTTCTCATCCCATTCTTTTGGTCAAAAGCAAAACCAATACACTACTACCTATGATTCGCCGCCGTTCTACTCCTTGGATTCATAAATGGTCCCGTCCATTGTTAGCCGCGATCGCCGGACTTGGTGCTTTGACAACAGGTTATATCACCATCAAAAAGTTAACAGGAGGTACTGCCGCTTGTGTGGCGGAAGCCGGAGCTAAAGGCTGTGATGATGTACTTTCCAGTCCTTGGGCAACCATACCAATTTTTGGCGGTCAGCCGTTAGCTTTATTTGGTTTTTTGGCTTATGTGACTATGGTGATTTTGGCTGTTGCTCCTTTGCTATGGAAACCAAGTGATAAAAATAGCCTTAAACAACTAGAAAACTTGACTTCGTGGTTGCTGTTGATAGGAGCGATCGCTATGTCGGTGTTCAGTGGCTATTTAATGTATGTGTTGGCATTCCAAATCCAAGCGGTCTGTTATTACTGTATTGCTTCCGCCCTCTTCTCTGTTAGCCTTTTAGTGTTGACCATTATGGGTCGTGTGTGGGAAGACATTGGGCAAATTTTCTTCACCGCTATTATTGTGGGGATGGTCACTCTGATTGGTACTTTAGGTGTCTATGCTGGGGTAAATTCATCAGGTGTGACCTCAAACTCTACCCTTGGAGAACCTCAAAAAATTAACTTTGTTCCCAAAGAACAACCTAACCCTGCTTTTGGTTGGACAATTACCACTAATTCTGGTGAGGCAGAAATTGAATTAGCACGCCATCTGGCTACCACAGACGCTAAGGAATATGTTGCCTATTGGTGTCCTCATTGCCACGAACAAAAACTACTCTTTGGTAAAGAAGCTTACCAGATTCTTCAAGATAATCAGATTACGGTGGAGTGTGCTAGTGATAGCCCCAAAGGTCAACCAGAAGTTTGTCAAGCCGCTAAGATTACCGGCTTCCCCACTTGGATTATTAATGGTAAAGCCTATAGCGGAGTGCAAAACCTGGACGAACTGGCAAAAATATCTGGTTATACAGGTTCCAGAAACTTTAAGTATTTCAGATAATTAGAGAATAGGGAAAACTAAAAATTAGTCTTTGTATCCCGAAAATTCATAATAAAACTATTGACACTCCCCCGCCTTTAGTCGGGGGATTCCAGCGCCACTGACGTTCCTGATTACTTTGGCTGCATTCACATAGTATATCTAAGAATGGCAACCATGAAAGGACAAACAAGATTAAAAAATATACCAATGCTTTATGATCAAGTTAAAACCAAAAGAACCGTAGTTTTAACACCTAGGGCATGGCAGAATATTAGAGTTTATTAGTGCAAGCGAATTAGTTGAAGAATGGGGAAGGCGATTTTAATCGCCAACGGCTAACCCCCATGTCTGAAGCCAGTAGCTCTGCTCGCCGTTGATATTTCGGTCAACTGGTTGATGCGCTGCGAAATTTTCTCCCAGTTGACTTTTTTTTTGCTAAAAACCAAAAAATCAATTTGTGAACTTATAGCTGTTTATAATAAAATTGGCCGAAAAACCTTGAGGTATGAGTAAGCAAATAGTAAAATATTTTGTCAAGTGTCCTAGAAAACTGAAACAAAAGCTTGTCCGAGAATATAGGGAATTGATTACAGCTTTTATTGTGACAGTTTGTATCTTGATGCTCCGATCTGTGGGATTATTACAATCTTTAGAGTTAGCAGGCTTAGATCAATTATTTCACTTACGTCTAAATGATTCACCTGATAGTAGTATAACTATTGTAGCCATTGATGAGGCTTCTTTAAAGCAAATAGGTTCCTGGCCAATTCCAGATGATGATATTGCCGATTTATTACAAAAAATACAAGTGCATCAACCCCGCGCTATTGGTTTAGATATCTACCGTAATTTACCGGTGAAGTCTGGTTATGAAAAACTGGTAGCAGCTTATAAATCAATGCCCAACTTAATTGGGAATAAACTATTGGCAAATAATCAAAGTGTTAGTGTTTCACCTCCACCGGAGATGAATGATCACCAAGTGGGTTTTAATAATGTGTTATATGATCCTGATGGCAAAGTACGTCGTAGCTTGCTGTATTGGCACGTTGGTGAGGAAGTACACGAAAGTTTTGCTTTGAAATTGGCTTTATTGTATTTACAATCTGAAGGTATTACTCCCCAAAAAGCAGCTAATAAATCTGAATATTTACAGTTGGGTAAGGCAGTGTTTACCCGCTTTGAAGCTAATGATGGTGCTTATGTGAGAGCGGATGCTAAAGGCTACCAAATTTTGTCTAATTTTCCTAAACCAGGCTGTCACAGTTTATTAAAATACTGTGGTTATGCTCAGGTGAATATGAGGGATGTGCTAGAAAATAAGGTGGCAAAAAACTTGATTCGCGATCGCATTGTACTGATTGGTTCTACTGCTCCTAGTATCCAAGATTTTGTATTTATTCCTTATTCTAGTAGTTTGATTGGTACAGCCGAGCCTATTCCTGGTATCCAACTACAAGCTTATTTTATTCATGAGTTAATCTCAGCAGCTTTACAAGGAAGACCTTTACTTAAAGTTTGGTGTGATAAATGGGAATATTTATGGATTTTTGCTTGGTCTTATCTGGGTTCTCTGATCACATGGCGGGTTAGATCGCCGATGAAAAGCATTTTTAGTATTTTACTATCTTACTTAGTGCTGATTATATTTTCTTACTTGGCTTTTTTGTTGGGTTGGTGGATACCAATTATCCCTGCATTAATAACCTTTGCTGCTTCGGCTATTTGGATTACTTCTCATATTGCCTATAGACAAGAAGAATTAAAACGTTCTAAAGAATTTTTACAACAGGTGATTAACACAATTGCTGATCCGGTATTTGTGAAAAATGAACAATATAAATGGATGGTTTTAAATGACGCCTATTGTCAGTTAATCGGTTATCCCGATACTATATTAATTGAAAAATCAGAATATGACTTTTTTCCTCAACATGAGGCGAATTTATTTCGCCAACAAGATCAGCTGGTATTTCAAACCCAGCACCCCCAGGAAAATGAAGAAGAATTTACTGATTCCACTGGTACTACTCATGTAATTGCCACTAAGCGATCGCTGCACAAAGACGCTGCTGGTAATTTCTTTTTGGTGGGGGTCATCCGCGATATTACCCAGCGTAAGTTAAGGGAAGAACACTTGAAGCGCACTGCTGATGAGTTATTCCGCTCTCATCATGAATTAAAACTTCAGGAAGACCATTGGCGTTATCTGGCTGATCATGATCCTTTAACAGGTTTGAGTAATCGGAAATTTTTTGCAGAACAACTCCAAGAATCGTTACTTTGGGCAAAAAATCATAATTTGTTACTGGGACTGCTATTTATTGACTTAGATGGCTTTAAGGAAATCAATGATAGTTTAGGACACGACATGGGCGATCGCTTGCTAATATCCATTGCTGAACGACTGACCAAAACTTTACGCCATAACGACACTGTGTGCCGATTAGGAGGCGATGAATTTACAGTAATTTTACGCTCAATTTCTCACTTGGAGGCAGCAGCTAAAATCGCTGAAAAAATTTTAGCCAGCATTAATTATCCAATTGTTTTGGAGGGATGTACTGCTAGGGTTTCTGCCAGTATTGGTATTAGCGTTTATCCCCTCAGTAGTCAAGATGCTGAAACACTGATCAGACAAGCTGATGCGGCTATGTACCGCGCCAAGCATCTGGGTAAAAATTGTTATGAATTTGCTTGAGAAATTGGGAATAGGGAAGGCATCTTGCAGGCAAAACGCCCATAAGGATCAGGAACAAGGAACAGGGAACAGGGTTTTACCTTCAGGCCTAATTACTAGTGGGAGCATCTTCCCGGCTATGGTGTCTAGGTAAAATTCGCCTTATGAAAGCTGTTATATTTTGTATCAATATTTGTTTAATCATCAGTCCAAAAATAGCTGCTGCCACAGTCAGCCTTGATGCTGTCACGTTTGATGAATTGAATTCCAGTGGCAGTATAAGTTTAACCAACAATAGAGTTAATTATCAGGATTTCCAAGAAATATATGTTCCGCCAAATAATGGTGGTCCTGACAGTAAAAATGGTAGTGGTACTCGTTGACATAACATTTTTTAAACACGTGAGATACAAATGTAAATGATCTCTTGTAGCGCGAGCATCTTGCTTGCTGATAACAAAACCCTTCGCTGCTTAATACAGTTACGCTAATTATGTACCTCACTCTGGCTAAAAATGTCTAGTTTTTCCGGACCGGAGATTTCTGCCATTGAGACTTTTTGTACTATGGTGTGAACTTGCCAATTGGGGTCTGGCTGGGGGTAGTCTAGCCGGTAATGTCCGCCACGGCTTTCGGTTCTAAAAGCTGCGCTGTTGAGAATTAAATAAGCCACATCTAGTAAATTTCGGGTTTCTGCCCACAGTCGTACTTGCCGTTCTACATCTGGTATATCTAAAGTCGCTGGTTCTTTAGGACTTAAAGAGAATAAAAATTGACTTAAGGGCAAGGCAGCAAAATCTTCTTGCCAAGATGCTACGGTAGCGATGGCATCTGCTAAACCTGACTGTTCTCGACAAATACCTGCACTTTGCCAAACCAATGGTGGTAATTTTTCTCTAATTGTTTCTAAATCTGTTTTTTGGCTTTGCCATGCGCTGATATCGGCCCTAAATTTTCTGGATGGCAGTGTGGGTAATTGTGGGGATGGTGTGACATTGGTTAAATTAATATTAGCCATTTGCGCGCCAAACACAATACACTCCAGTAGAGAGTTACTTGCTAAACGATTAGCCCCATGAACTCCCGTACTGGCATTTTCTCCCACTGCGTATAAACCCGCAATGTTTGTGTGATTCATTAAATCAGTGGCAATACCACCCATCCAGTAATGAGCAGCCGGGGCTACGGGAATGCGGTCATGGAAGACATCAATACCCCAATGTTGACAAACTTTAACAATGTTGGGAAAGCGATGACTAATTTTTTCTGGGGGGATGGGGCGCATATCTAGCCAAACATGGGCTGTGGCAAGATCAATGGCTGTGTGTTTGAGGTGGCTGAAAATAGCTCTACTAACTACATCCCTAGGTGCTAGTTCACCAGCAGGATGATAATCAAAGGCAAAACGTCGTCCTGTGTCATCTACAAGGTGTGCGCCTTCGCCACGTACAGCTTCACTAATGAGAAAGTGATCTGCTCCGGGTTTAGTCAGGGAAGTAGGGTGAAATTGCACAAATTCCAAATCTCGGAGAATAGCCCCGGCTCGATAGGCCATGGCTACCCCGTCTCCTGTACTGACAGCTGGGTTGGTGGTTTGGGCAAATACCTGACCTCCTCCTCCTGTTGCTAAAACCACCGCATCAGCTTTGATCCATGTGATTTTACCTTGATAAAATAGGCTAATTCCTTGACATCTTGGGGTTTCGGGTTCTAGCCACAGATTCAAAGCCAAGGCTTGCTGGATGACTTGAATGTTTTGGCGGCGCAATACTTGCGCTGTGAGGGTGGTGGTCACTTCCCTACCCGTGGTGTCGGCAGTGTGCAGGACACGATGACGAGAGTGAGCGGCTTCTAAGGTTAAAGCTAAACTTTGACCATGACGGTCAAAAGCTACTCCCAAGTTAAGGAGGGATTGAATACACTGGGGGGCTTGTTGGGCAAGGAATTCTACGGCCGGGCGATCGCACAAGCCCGCTCCTGCTTGCAATGTGTCCTCAATATGCAATGAGGGGGAGTCTTCTGGAGCAATGGCCGCAGCAATGCCTCCTTGAGCCCAGTCACTGGCGGATAAAGACAGAGTTTCTTTTGTAATTAAGCCGACTCGCAGGTTTTCTGGTAAACACAGGGCTGTGTACAGTCCAGCAGCGCCGGCACCGATTACTAAAACATCAAATTCGCTAGGAATGTCAAACAATTTTGGATTTTGGATTTTGGGTTTGGGATTTTGGACAAGGGGATTATGCCCCATGCCCCATTTTTTAGCTATCTGTAGATACCATTGTTAAAGCGATCATCGCCCTCAATGAAGGCAGTAGTTGGGTCGGTAACAGCAAAGTTTCCTAAGTTACTTTGCAAAATTTCTATTTGGCGATCGCTTAATCCCGGTATGTTCAATACATCCTCTACTTCTTTGTATGGAGCATTTAGAATGATTTTTCTAGCTAGAGTGGGGTATAGCCCTGGGTACTGTTGAAAAGCTCGCACGTTGGTATTATTCAAGTCTATTTTTTTACCAAATTCTGTTCCTAATTTAGCGTCTGCACTGTTCTGGAGGGAAATTGCCAAAATTGGGACTTTTTGCCAAGTTAGGCTATTGATATTGGCTGCTGTGGCTATGTGATTTGTTCCCAGCCATCCCCAGGAACCGAGCAACAAGCTAAATACTGTTAATAAACGCATCAATGTTTTCACGATTTTTCTCCCTTGTTCATCAAACTGAAATCACGACCTTAACCTAAATCTTTAACAATACTATCAACTCTGAGGTCAATTTAGACGCACGAGCTAAAGTACATTGGTTTTGGACTCCTATTTGGTTTTTGAACAACACTTTTTACACCTTATTGATTTTTTTGCCTGTTCCCTGTTCCCTGCCTTTACGAGTAATTACTTTTTAGGCTGCACTTGCAGCTATGAAAAATAGGGTATCTACCAAAATTGTACTTAACACCGCTCCGCTAAAAGCGTACCAATGTTTTGATTTTGTACGTAAAGGTAAAACTCCTGCTGTTAAGAGCAATATAGCTAAAACTACTGCCCAGCCTTCTCCCCAAGGGGTTTGTACCTGGATTAAAGCAGATTGTAAAATTGGTGATACATTAGCAGGTTCAACCTGCATAACTTGCCGCCAATAGGGCATTAAGTCTACTATATAAAAATATACATCTGTTAACACCGTACCCAGTAAGGAGCCTAAATAAAACCAGTTACCAACTTTGCCCCAATTCCTGAGTAAACACCAACAAGCAAATGGTAGACCAATAGACTCTACTGGTAAATGCCAGAGGGGTTCCCAACGCAGCCAACCCCAGTAAATTGCTCCTGCTAACCAACTCCAGCTAAAGCCAAACAGCAAATCTCCCCAGGTATAAGTTTGAGGGCGTGACATTAAGCTAAAACTCAGCCATAGCCAAAATCCTGTACTGGCTACACTGATAATTGGTAGCGATCGCACCAAGGGCGCTTCTATAAATACTGGTACTGATACTAATAACACAGCTGCTGCAAATACTAACCAAATTTCCCCCACAGCAGTAGATATGGCTATGGGAGGAGATAGGGAAAGTGTAGATTCTAATTCCCTGATGTTCTTCGACTCAAATTCTCTTGCGGCTAAATCAGTATTAATCACGGTGGTAGAAGTGGTGTAGGAAGACAAAATGTTGTTAATCAAGGTTTTTTTGGGTTTTTAATTTTTGTTACTAAACTTTATATTATTTAAGGTATCACATTTCAAATGCCCCCCCAGGGCATTTTTATTTTACTGAGTTTTTGCCTAAAGTGGTGACTAAAATAAAAAAAATTCTTGATCTGTACCAAACCGGTACTTTCTGGGGGGATTTTCCTGGAAGGTGATCCAGAGGGCTGTTTGTGTAATTGGTTGTAGCAGGTAAAATAAATGGCTTTATCGAAACGTCAATGCTTTATAATGTTAAGTGCAGCATCTGCCATTTGCTCAGTTGCAATATTTCCGACAAAAGTTTTCAGTAGCCCAGGTAATCCAGGTTTAGAACAAGTACAGCAACAAATGAATATCTTGCAGGCTATTTTTTTAGGCTTTGTTCAGGGTATGACTGAATTTCTCCCCATCAGCAGTTCAGCACATTTAAAAGTTGTACCCGTAGCATTGGGTTGGGGTGATCCGGGAGTAGCTTTTACAGCCATTGTTCAGCTGGGGAGTATTATCGCCGTGCTGTGGTATTTCTGGGATGACATGAGGCAAATTATCAAGGGCGCAATTAAAGCCATTACTCAGAAAGACTACGACAGCCATGACTTTCAGCTATTTCTGGGAATTATTTTGGGAACAATACCGATAGTGGTGTTTGGATTGTTAATTAAAAGATTTATTCCAGATTATGATAGTTCACCCTTAAGAAGCTTAGTAGCCATTGCCATTGCTTCTATATTGATGTCGTTATTATTGGGATTGGCAGAAAAACTCGGTAAGCGTCAACGAAACTTTGAGCATCTCAGCCTTAAAGATGGGCTGTGGATGGGTTTAGCTCAATCATTGGCATTAATTCCTGGGGTATCCCGTTCAGGTTCTACCATCACCGGGGGATTATTTATGAGCTTAGAACGGGAAACTGCGGCCAGATTTTCGTTCTTGTTAGGAATTCCCGCCATCACTATGGCTGGATTAGTAGAATTAAAAGATTTTTTAGAAATAGGTGTGGGTAATGTGGCTATGGTTCCTATGGTTGTGGGAGTAATTTCATCTGGGATATTTTCATATATAGCGATCGCTGGTTTGATACAATTTTTGAAAACCAAAAGCACTTGGGTGTTTATTTGGTATCGTCTCATATTTGGTGTGGTCATCTTGGCGGCCATCAGCGCCGGTTTGTTGAAAAATAGTTAATAGTCAAGCAACTAAAATCTAAAATTCCCTTATTATGTCTACCATCCATCCTGCCCAAATTACTAAAGTATTACCGGATTCAATCGCCGCAGAAATTGGCTTTGAGTCTGGGGATGCCATAGTTGCTATCAACAGCACAAAGCCCCGCGATTTAATTGATTATCAATTTTTATGTGCTGATGAATTTCTGGAATTAGAAGTTTTAGACAGGAATGGTAAAACTCATTACATTGAAATTGAAAAAGATTATGATGAAGACCTAGGGCTAGAATTTGCCACGGCTTTATTTGATGGTTTAATTCAATGTAATAACCGTTGTCCATTTTGCTTTATTGACCAGCAACCACCCGGTAAGCGTTCCAGCTTGTACTTAAAAGATGATGATTACCGTCTCAGCTTTTTATATGGTTCCTACTTAACTCTAACTAATTTGTCAGAGAAAGAATGGCAGCGCATTGAACAAATGCGCCTCTCTCCTTTGTTTGTTTCTGTTCATGCTACGGAACCGGAAATTAGAATTAGATTGCTAAAAAATCAGCGTGCTGGACAAATTTTCTCACAAATTAAATGGTTCCAAGACCGGAGATTGCAAATTCACGCCCAAGTAGTGGTTTGTCCTGGTATTAATGATGGTCAACACCTAGAACGAACCCTCCAGGATTTAGCGTTTTTCCATAGTGGGGAAATACCTGCTGTTGCATCAGTGGCGGTGGTGCCAGTGGGTTTGACAAAATTTCGCCCACCAGAAGATGAACTCATCCCTGTAACCAGGGAAAAAGCTCAAGAAGTAATTTCCCAAGTGCAAAGCATCTCCCAACAATTTCGCCAAAAATTCGCTTCTCGTTTTGCTTGGTTAGCTGATGAATGGTTTTTGATTGCAGGTGAAGAATTGCCCACAGAGGCGGAATATGAAGAATATCCGCAAATTGATAATGGTGTCGGTTCTATTCGTTTATTTATTAAGCAGTTTACATCTATGGCCGCAGAATTGTTACCCGCCAAGCTGGATGAACCGAGAAAACTAACTTGGGTGGTTGGTAATGCAGTGGAAAAGGCATTTAAACCCATTGTGCAACGCTTAAATCAAGTTGAGGGTTTAGAAGTAAATATGCAGGCTTTATGTAGTGATTACTGGGGTCAAGATATTACTGTTACTGGGTTAATTACAGGTCATGATTTACTTCTTAATCTCCAGGGGAAAGATTTAGGCGGGGGAATTTTGCTGCCAAAAGTGATGCTTAAACATGGGGAATTAGTGTTTTTAGATGATATGAGCTTGGCAGAGGTAGCTGGTAAACTGAATACAGAAATATTCCCAGTTTCTGGTATTGAAGAACTGATCAATACTTGTATTACTGGAGTTGTTTTGGCTTAGTTGGCAAATATCAGTTATTTCTCGACGGTACTGTGATCGTCTTGTAACACAAGCATCCTGCTTGTTAATGATGTACCTTACTAAGCAGCGAAAACAGCTATAGCAAGGGATGAATAGGTTGAAGCGTTTACGCCGGGGAGTGTCAAGAAGATGATAAATAAAAGAAAGTGAGTCAATCGTAACTGAGGAGTGAGTAGTGAAGAATCAGAGTAAATGCCATAAACAAGTTAAACAAGTTGGATTCTTCATTGTCAGTTTTAAACTTTTAATTTTTAATTGCTGTGGTATCCTACCGGCAACGGCCACCAGTAGGGAACCTGTGTTAACCGTGGTACACAGCCAGGATAATAACCAGGAATGGGCAGAAATCACCAAGGGACTGCAAGCAGTAAATGTGAAATATTGCGTTATTCGCCTGGCTAATGTCAGGAGTGGGGTAGATTTTGGCGATCGCCAAGTATTGTTTTTGCCTAATGTTGAGAGAATAACACCAATCCAAGCAGTGGCACTACAGGAATGGATGAGCAAGGGCGGAAAGGTGATTGCTAGCGGTGCTGTGGGTAGTTTATCAGTACCAGGAGTTCGGCAGTTATTGCGATCGCTCTTAGGTGGTTATTGGGGTTTTAGTCTTAATCAGACCCAACAAATACAACCCTCAAAAAGTCCGAATCATCAATGGGCAAACCAAAACGGACTATTTGGCAGTGTTAAAGGCGGTGTTTTAATTCCTAACAATGTTAGCACTCAAGGGGCTGCTCTGTGGAATTCTCTAGATAATCCTGTAGCAGTGGTGACGACGGAGCGTTCTACTTTCTTTGGTTGGCGCTGGGGAACAAATACAGCCTCCTCAGCCGATTTAGATAACAATTGGTTAAAAGCTGCTTTAAATCGCCATCTATCGGCAGAAAATGTCCAGAAAAAAATTACAGGAGCATCCCCAACTTGCGGTACATCAGTGGCAACTGCTCCCTCATCTTCTCCATTGTCCTTCACTCCATATTCTTCACTACCTACTCCCCCTAGTCCTCAACAAATCCAGCCACCAGAACCAGCCGAAGTTGTGGGTATGGATGCTGCACCCAACTCCAACCAACCAACTGATGATCATGAAGTGATAGCGAGTAGCACTGAAAAAACTGCACTTCAACATCAGCTAGAAAGTTTGATTGGTCGAGTAGAAAGCGCTAATTTAGCAGCATCAGCTTATGGTAACAGAGGGATAGGTGAAATGATCACCAGTAACCAATCTCCAAAGACAAAACAGGTAGAATTAACTTCCAGCAGAACCACACCAGAAATTCTCAGTCAACAGGAAGCAGTATCACAAGCAAGGTTAGTTGCCCAAAAATTACCTGAATTGATTGCCCAAAAAAACTATGGTTTAGCGCAGCAACAGTGGCTAGTAACCAAGGCGAATTTATGGAAGCAGTTTCCTGTCAATCGTAGATTAGCTCCCGCAGAAGTGCGGGCTGTGTGGTTAGACCGGGGGACAATTGTTCAGGCTGGTAGCGAAAAAGAACTGGCTAAAATTTTTGATCGCTTGGCAAAGTCGGGAATTAACACTATTTTTTTTGAAACTGTCAACGCTGGTTATACTATTTATCCCAGTCAAGTCGCACCACAAACCAACCCATTAATTCGCGGTTGGGACCCCTTGGCCTCGGCGGTGAAATTAGCCCACGCCCGGAGAATGGAGTTACACGCTTGGGTTTGGGTGTTTGCAGCAGGTAATCTGGTACACAATAAACTAATTAATGCCAGTCCTAATTATCCTGGTCCGGTGCTGGCGGCCAATCCTGATTGGGCAAATTACGATCACCGGGGTGAGACAATTCCTGTTGGTCAGACCAAGCCATTTTACGACCCAGCTAATCCGGAGTTAAGGCGGTATTTATTGAAGTTGTATGAAGAAATTGTCACTCGCTATCAAGTAGATGGTCTGCAACTAGACTACATTCGCTATCCTTTTCAAGACCCATTTGCTGGACGCACTTATGGTTATGGTAAAGCCGCAAGAGCGCGGTTTCAGCAGTTGCATGGTGTAGATCCAGTAAATATTTCTCCCCGTCAACAGAACTTGTGGCGGAAGTGGACGGCATTTCGTACTGAACAGGTGAATAGCTTTGTTGCCCAAGTGACCCAGAAATTACGAGAAAAGCGCCCAGATTTGATTTTTTCAGTGGCTGTATTTCCTATACCGGAAATAGAACGCATTGAAAAACTGCAACAAAATTGGGAAGTTTGGGCAAGGCGAGGAGATATAGATTTAATTGTGCCCATGACCTATGCTGAAGATACTTCTAGATTCCAAAAATTAGCGGAACCTTGGATAGCTTCCAGAAATTTAGGTTCTACTTTGTTGTTACCAGGTATCCGCTTGCTTTCTTTGCCTAATTTGGGAGCCTTTGACCAACTACAAGTAATCAGAGATTTACCCGTGAGTGGTTATGCACTGTTTGCGATGGAGAATTTTAATGATGAATTAGAACAAATTTTTACTAATACCCAAGGACAAGTTTATTATAGTACCTATGAACCTATTCCTTACCGCCACCCTTTTAAAACTGCTGCTCTCCGTTATACTACCTTACAAGGAGAATGGCAGTTAGTGTTGGAAAATCAGCAATTACAAATGTCTGCTGCGACAATTTTGGATTTTAATCAACAGGTAAGGCTTGTACAAGCTACTTTAAATCAGCTGGCAGCCTCACCTTCTCTTAATAATTTAGTAGCTGCCAAAGCGATATTGAATCGATTTCAATCTCAATTTCCCATGTGGATGGCTCAACAAGCTAGGGATAATCCCTATCAAGTCCAAACCTGGGAAAATCGTCTGGTTACTATAGAAAGGCTATTACGTTATGGCGAACGCCGGGTGCAAAAGATACAGTGATTTAGTTGAGAAATTTATGTCTGAGAATAAGGATCATATTCAATCAAATATTCCCGAGTCTTCTGATCATTCTGGTGAAAGATACTGGGGTACTGTAGAGGTGATAGAAGAAGGGGAGACTTATAGAATTAGTCGTGTGGAAATTAAGCCTAGACACGGGATTAAACCACAAATCCATTATCACCGTAATGAACATTGGGTTGTGGTCTCTGGTGTGGCTAAGGTAACTTGCGGAACAGAGGAAAAGTTACTGATTAAAAATCAATCAACTTTTGTCCCTGCAGCTACTCTCCATAAGGTAGACAACCCAGGACATATTCCCCTAGTTATTCTGGAAATTCAAAATGGTGAGTATTTGGGAGAGGATGACACAGAACGGCCTTATGAACTGAATTTAGTTAAGCCGGGGACAGACAATAAAAAAGTTCATCAAAAGTAAATGAGGTCTGAGATAGCAATTTGACATACTCACCGACCTTCTAGGTCGGTGATTCTTGAAGGTTCAGCACAACTTGCTAACCAGGCCTTGCTGAAAAAGTCGTACCGCTGCGCCATGCCGACTACCTTCGTACCATAACACACTCAAAAGCCCTCTTGTTCTAAGGTTTCAATCAACTGCAAACCACGAGGATCGCCCACCCCTAATAGTGAAGCTTTGCAGTCTTCCCGAACTCCTAAATCTTGGTCTTCGGCAAAGGCTTGAATTAGTGAATCTATGGCTGTGGCATAAACTATGTTAGATGGTAATTCTCGGCACAGTTGACCAATACTCCAAGCGCAATTACTCCGCACAGCAGCCACTGGATCTTGGACTAGGGCTTCAATGAGGGGTGGTATAGCTCCCACCACTGCTTCATAACCAACATTTGCCATTTGGGCTAAAGAACTGGCAGACCATAGGCGCACTGCGGAAATATCAGTTTTTAAGGCATCTGCTAGGGGGGCTAAAGAACGGCGATCGCGGCAATTCCCTAAAGCCCAAACTACACCTTTACGCACGTAGCCGTTCCAGTCTTGATTAAGTTGTAAAATTAACGGTTCTACCGCTTCCGGACTAGGATTGCGTCCAATACCATAGGCTGCACTTACTCGCACCAAGGGACAGGTATCAGTTAACAGGTGAATTAAATGGGGGATAGCCCGTTTATCTTGAATATCACAAAAAGCGCGAGCCGCTAACATCCGTTGGTGGGGTTGATGATCTTGCAATAGAGCCAACATCACTTCTGGATCAAGCTCTGCCACTTCAGGTTCAACACTTCTGTCGGTTGCTATGTTATCCAAGGGGCTTTGAGCTTCTACCTCGACATCAAGTAAGCTTAGGTCTTTTTCGTCATACATATATCATTTAAATGCCCTAGTGGGATTTACCTCAATCCCCATGCTAATGATTAGTTCATTGAGTCTGATGCAGTGATTTTACCATCCATAGGGATTGAGTTTGATAACCGAGATGATGATAAAGATTTAATGCGGGTGGGTTGGATGTAAAAACTTGTAAGCCAATTTGTTGATCGCCTCTTTGAATTGCCCAATTTTCTACATATTTTATCAAAGCTGTGGCAACCCCGCGCCGCCGATGTTCCGGGAATACGTAAAGCATAAAAATGTGAGCATGGCGATGGCCATGGATTTGATCTATGGCATTTCCCACCCAGATACAAGCAATGGGAGATGGCGGGGATTTTTCCGCGGCTGAACAATCTACCCACCACAGGGGGGTTTCCTGGGAGAAATATTGTTCAACGGTTGCTGCTAGGTGGCCAAAATCTTGCTGGGGAAGTAGCTCCTGGTAAGTTAGCCGCATAAATTTCACTAGCAGCGATCGCTCTAGTCTTGAACCGCGACGAATATGGTAACCGGGTAACAGATGTTCAGACAAACTCAGTTATAGTGTAAGTAGGGAGAGAGAAACGGTTTCCGCTTTTTCCTCAATGGGTGCGGGTGCTGCCATGTCAGAGGGTAGAAAAATGCGCGCGCTGACCGCCACTAAGGCTAATGAGAATACCAACACTGCTAGTAATGGGGCGATGTATTGACGAATGATGACCATTGGGGCTTATTGTGTGAGAATTTAGTTAAACATTGGTGAACTTTTCTGAATTTATTGTAGCGACTTTTGGGCATAGTTAACGTTGATCCCGTTCTAGGTCATCAATTACTCGCTCGCAATACCAATTTTCTGGCATTCCCGGATAGTTGACCTTTGCTTGATCAATTAATCGCTCGGCTGCTGCGATATCACCTCCTAATTTGGCAATTAGTTTATTTTTCAGATGGTTATCGGCTGTTTGGGTGTTGATTTGCCCTTGTACCTGGGCTGGTGTTTCAATGGTCGTTACTTGTAATTCCTGCCTGCGTAGTTGCCAAAATAAGACGTAATAAAGTGTACCAAAAATTAAAATCAGGCTGAATGTTCCCAACAGAGTTAGTAAGTTAAAGGCTAAAAACCCTAAAACTAACTGCGAGAGAACATAACCGAGTAACAAGCCAGTGATTAAGAGAATAAATGTGCCGACAATAATAACTACTTGGTTCCCCATAAATCTTCGTCTTCTTGTTCAAGTCCTGGTCTGGATATTGCCACTGGTTTAGGATTCCAAGGGGCAAACAATGGTAACAGAAGTAGTCCTGGGATAGCAGCGACTATACTTATAATGAAAAATAACGGCCAACCCGTGCTTTTTGCTAGAGTTCCTGCTGGCGCAACTAGAATATCACGACTGACAGCCATAAAACTTGATAATAAAGCATATTGGGTAGCAGAAAAGCGCTGGTTACACATATTCATTAAAAATGCCATAAAGGCGGCCGTTCCTAAACCTCCACAAAAGTTTTCGATGTTGATGGTTAGTACTAAAGCCTGGTAATTTTGCCCGATGTTGGCTAGAATATAGTAAGCTAAATTACTGACTGCCTGCAACCCACCAAATAACCAAAGTGAGCGGTTGACACCAATTTTACTCAAAATTGTTCCCCCTGCCAAAGTGCCGACAATGGTGGCAATCAGCCCCATAACACCTTGAATTGCGCCGATATCGGTTTGGGTGAATCCAGTTTGCAGCAAGAAGGGTGTAGACATATTGTTGACAAAGGAATCGCCCAGTTTATACAGAACGATAAACAGCAAGATTAAAATGGCTGGGATGACCCCCAATCGCTGGAAAAATTCCCCAAAAGGTAAAATTACCGCAGCAGTTAAAGATTCTGGTGGGCTGGTTTCTTTGGGTTCTGGTGCCAATAAGGTGGCAATAATTCCTATTACCATCCCCAAGGACATTAATAGATAAACTGATGGCCAGGGTAAATTATCAGCCAGCACCAATGCCAAAGAGCCTGTGAATAATAGTGCTATCCGATAACCCAACACGAAAACAGCAGCACCCGCTCCCAACTCTAATGATTCTAAAATATCAGTACGGTAGGCATCAGCTGCAATGTCTTGACTGGCACTTAAAAAGGCGATGGCTACCGCATTAATGGCTAATAATTGTAGTGCTTGTTTGGGTTGTTGGAAAGCCATGAGGGCGATGGCTATCAATAGCCCCATTTGCAGTGTGATTAACCAGCCTCGTCGTCTACCTAAAATTGGCACTGTAAACCTATCTAACAAAGGCGACCAGATAAATTTTAATGAGTAGGGTATACCCACAAGGCTAAATAAGCCAATGGCGGTTAAATCCACTTGTTCTACAGTCATCCAAGCTTGCAGGGTTTTACTGGTTAAGAACAAGGGTAAACCAGAGGAAAAACCTATGAATGTTAAAGCAGCCATTTTCCGACTGGCGAAAACCTTCAGCAGCGATCGCACTGGATTCATATTTTCAAGGTTCCTTCTCAATCTTGTGAATTGCAGTTATCTTCCCATAGCTGCTGTCATATTCTACGCAAACATATAAATCTACCAGGGTTGGCGCGGCTGAGTCATGGTCTTAAATCACCCAAAAATAGCATATGTTAGTTAATTATCTTTAATTTGCTCAACTTGATGATTTTTAATTTCTACTTTATGGGCTGCGAGGTATTTTGACCAACCGACACGAGTACCAATGTCGCTTTTGTGCTTGAGTAGTCCTAATTGCTCTTCTTGTTGGGTGAGTTGGGCAAATTCTTGGTAGCGGGGGTAGTCGGGGGTGACAAAATTTTCCTTGCGGTGCAAAATTGGCGGATTAGCTCTGTTGGCGTAATCACGATGAGTTATATATAAAGTTTTTAAATCAATGGTGATACTGGCTGTTAAGGCTGGATGGGGATCATGGTCAAATTCTGGGTAAAACAAATAGGATATTTGCGATTTATCAAGATGATATTTAATTAATGTGGCTCCATCTACCCGCCCAATGGTGCGACTAGCACAGCCTTCATAAATGCGTAGTAGAGGGTCAACGGCTGGTAGTGCTGAAACATGAACGTAAAGCGCGCCCCGGGTGTGTTTGCCAATTTGGCTTTTTCGACAGGCTGTTTGTACAACTTGGGGATTACCTAAGCTGAATAGCTTTTGATCGGCCACTTGACAGGCTTCTTCATAACTACCAAAAAAAGCTTTGATATCATGACGCATTTCTGGGGCTAGTTTGTGCCATGAGGGTCGTTGTTCAAAGTGGGTGAGTGCCAGATATACTTGGATATCTAAAGAACGACGATAGGCGATCGCATCCCATTCTGCCTCATCGGTGACTTGTAACACCACATTAAAAGCCCGGCGAAAGCTACCAAATTCTTTAAATATTTCCCCTTGGTTTGCTAATTCACCTTTAACTGGTAGTCTGCCGCGTTTGGTAAAAAATTCCATCAGTGGTTGTAGTTGTCCTTGGTAGTCTTCAAACCTCTTACTGGGGAGACGAACTCTCGGTGTAGAACTGCTAGAAAAGAAGCGGATGGCTTTAAAATTTTCTTTGGCGGCATCATCACGGAAAACAAAATACACACCTAATGCCACTGGTACTGCATCTACCTGGAGTACTTCGTCTATGTAAGTTTTTAATTCTTCTTGTTCGTAATATTTCTGAAAGGTGTTACGACGAGTGACAATACCATCGCTGTAGGCTAGTTGTGTCTTGCTAGGGGCATTAATTAATACCTGTGCGGCAACAATTAAAATTTGTTGGGTGAGTTCCCAAGCGTAGATCAGACTTTGGCGGCGTTCTTCCTGGTCTTCAATTACGTTGAGGACGTAACCCATGTTGACCACATCCGCGGGGGTAATGGTTTCATTGGGGAAGTAGTAAGGGTCCCAGCCAGCGCTGGTATAACCTAAATTCGCCACTCGCTCCACATCGCCACCATGTCCGCAACCGTAATCAAAGAATGAGGTGTTTTGATTGAGGATTGCCCATTCTATTGCCAATCGCACCGGGCGAGATATATCATTACGAACGATAGCAGCTTTGTGACGCTCGATTTCTAGGTAGCTCTCCATGAATTATCTTGTCCATCTTTCAGCGCTAATTGAATTAAATCTTCAATTTTCTTAATGTTGGGATCGCCTGCTAAGTAGCCAATACCACGATGCAAGTGCAAGCGAAATTGAGTAGCGAGGCTGTCTTTATCAGTGGGGTAGCCGTCGTTGTGACAACGTTGTTTCAGGGCGAGGAGGAGTACATCGGACATTTCGCCGCCAAATACACGCCAGGTCATTTCTACGTTGCTATCTTGGGGAATTGGTGCTGGTGAAGGGGCGGTTGGTTCCGCCAGGGAAAGACAAAATGCCCAACGGCATAAAATATTCCATTGGTCAACTTTGGTGCTGCGTCTGAGTTTGAGCAGTTGGTCTTTGGCTGTTTGGGAGAGTTTAATTCTTTCGATGGGAGATTCCATAACTAGCGCTAAAATAATTTATTTAAATTTTTTCTTGTATTATGCAATTCATTGTATCTTAGAGATTAGGTAGGTGGAAGATTTTTTAATCAGAGCATGGCTAAATTGCAATTACATTTTAATGGCTCTTTTGCCCTAAAAAAAGATGAAATTAGTAGGCTGATTCGTGCAGCTGCTGAAGAGAAAGGCTTAAATGATAGCTTATCTAACTTGATGGAAAAAACAAGTTTAGGTAATGCCAAGGTGGGAAAGATAAAAAGTTGGGCAACACGTGGGGGGTTAATCAAAAATAATCGCCCTAGTCCCGAGGGGGAAGTGGTTTTGCGAATAGACCCTGAGTTACAGTCAAATATTACAGACTGGTTGATGCACTTTTATTTAAGTTTTGGTGTTCAAGGTCTTAAACCAACCCCAGAAAACCCGGCTGATTGGGGTGCATGGTCTTACTTTATATATACATTTTTACCTAGTTTGAGTAAATTTACTAAAGAAGAATTACTTAATCACACTGGAGCAATATTTGAGGAAGAAACCAAAGTTATTGGGGAGAGAATCAAATTTATCTTACGAGCATATACTGAATTTACGGCTTTAGGATCTTGCAGGTTACTCACCCAAGAACAAGATCAATATATTGGTGGCTGTGCTTGTTTACCTAACCCTTATCTATTAGGCTACTTCCTAGCCAAGCTGTGGGAACGTGATTTTCCAGAGGAAGATTCGGTTCTCACTGACTCTATTCTCCAGCAAAAAATGGGTCTGGCTGCTGTTTTAGGTATAAAAGCTGATGCACTACAACAACGGCTAAATGCTATGGAGGCTTATGGCATTATTGAACAGCAACGGGTAGTACCTCCTTTTCAGGTGACTCGGCGCTGGGATGAACCTTTGGTACTACTAGAGAAAGCCTATGAAGGATGAAACTCACTTGCAGCTGCGAGATGCTAGGCCAGATGACCAAATTCATCTGCTACTGTGGGATAGACCTGATGAAACTGAATTGGTGCGTATAGCTCATTACAACAACGCCCATCGAGTTAATTACCGACAAAATTTACTACAACGAAATCATCCGGAAGCAACTTTTCTGGCTCTTCATCACAATCTTGATGTAGAACTAAGCGCCATTAAGTCAATGTGTTCTAGTGTGAGCAAAGAAATGGTTTTACTAGAAGGGTTGGATTGTTTAATTACTTATCTCCATGTTACATCTGGTAGTCATATTACTCTGTTCTGGAAACAACTAGAAGAGACTCGCAAGCTAGAAAAATTGTTATGGATCATCCTACCCCAGCAGCTGGCACCCAAAACCTGGTTACCAGAACGAACTAAGCGTATTCCTGGATGATTAATCACAAAAACATTTTATTGACTATGCTCCTGAACCAACTTGTTGAAATTAACGCTAAAGGTAGTATTGCTAGTTCTGTTAACTTTGGCATGATAGATGATTCAATGAAAAATTTATCTTTATGTGAAAGTTTTATATTTAACTACGACTCCATCAAACCTGAGTTGTCAACAGTGGGTATCTTGGATGCGGTGAGCCGTAGCTACCATAGTGCAAATCAGCCCAATATCCATTTGATGATTCAACAATATGGTAAGGGTAAGTCTCATTTTGCCATCACGATCGCTAATTTTTTTCAAAAACCCTGCCATAGTCCAGAGGTACAGGGGATTTTGTCACAAGTGGAAAAAGCCACATTTGGCAAAAGTCAAGCGATCGCCGAACGGTTAAAGCTTTTTAAACAAAATCAACTGCATCAACATTTGGTTATCTGTCTCAGTGGCGACCAGGGCGGCGACATCAAAAAACAATTTTTACAACAATTGGTGAAAAGTTTGGCGGCAGCGGGTATTCAAGATTCCTTGGCGCAACATATATGCAGCGAACCTCTACGCTACTTGGAAAGTTTGACTTACCAGGATAGAGTCAAGGCAGATGATTATCTGCAAAGCATTGGTAGTGTTGATGGTAATTTAGATGTTCTGGTGCGTTTACTGCGACAAAATAACTCTCATGTTATCTCCACTGTTAAAAAAATTGCGGCTCACCTGACGGGATTTACACCTGATTTTGCGGCTGATGTTAATATCCAAGATATTTTACAAGACTTGATTAAAAATTATTGTAGTGGGGAAAATGCCTGCTTCCAGGGGATTTTAATTTTATTTGATGAGCTAAACTACTATCTAAAGTCTTGGGCAGTAGATGAAGTTGGTGCTGGGGGTACTGCACTGCAAAATATTACTAATATCTGTGAGAACTATAAAGGAAAAATTGCTCTGCTCAGTTTTACCCAAATTCATCCTGGTAAAGCTGTTGGAATTGCGGCTAATGTAATTCCTGAATATCAAAAGATTGCCACTCGCCTAGCCCCAAAAGATGGCACAACCTATGATAATCCTGCTTCTAGCTTGGAATTAGTGGTGGAGAACTTATTACTACGGAAAGATAAAGCAATTTGGCATAAATTTTGTTCTCAGTGGCATAATACCCTCAGCAAAGAAGCGGAAATGGCTTACGAACATAGAATTAAAATTTATAAAAATAAAGGTTGGTCTTTTCCAGAGTTTTACACCCACTTATCTGAGGGGTGTTTTCCTCTCCATCCTTTGACGGCATATCTACTATGTAACCTGGATTTTACTCAAGACCGGACCGCTATTCAGTTTATAAAAGGTTATGTGAAAAATTTTATTGCCACTCAACCTGTAGAAAAAAGTGGCAAACTTAATTACATCTATCCCATTGCTTTGGTGGATACGTTTATTGAAAATTTCTCTAACTACCCTGTTTATAGACATTATAAAAAAGCCGTGGATTTGGTGGGAAGTGCTGATAATGAGGATGAGTTAATTGTTCTCAAAGGTTTGTTTTTATATGAAGCTAGTGGGGAGAATTTGACTAAATTAGATAGAGAAGAACATCAAGAGATTTTAATGAGTTTGACGGGTTTACCAAGATATCGACTGCAAACAGGATTGGATAAACTAGAACAAGAAAGAGATTTAATTTACTACAGACCGGAAATTAAACTTTACCGCTTCTGGGAAAACATTAGTCCTACAATTATTCAAGAAGAAGTTACGGAAAAAACTCAATCAATGACCACATCTATTAATGATGTGGTTGCCTATTGTCATCAGATTAATATACTTAATCAACATCCCTATAATATAACAATTAGTGCTAACAAATTTGTCAAAGATAATAAGTTAGTACCTGAAGATTGGCAGTATAGATGTAAGATATATAGTATTGATAAACTGATTCAAGCTTTAGAAAGCAGTCGCACTCTCAAGGATATTAAAGAAAAAGGTATTTTGGCTTATGTGCTGGCAGAAACTCAAGAAGAATTACAAGAATTTCGCACTACTGTAGATAATTATTTGTCTAAATCACCGATTAAAAATTACATTGCTGTGGCTATCCCTAGAGAGGAAACTGGAAATTTAGCCAGGGTGATTTTACAGATTAAAGAACTAGAAAAAACAGAGAGTGCTGATAAAAGACTACTGGGGAAGGCTTATCAAGAACAACTCCACCGTTGGCAAGAAGAGGTAAACATCCGATTAAAGACTTTATTCAATGATTGTACTTATCATTGTGTAGGAATAGAGAAAATTTCACCAGCGGAACAACGGCAACCCCAACAGGTCATCAGCAGAATTTTACAAGATTTGTATCCTTTGGTTCCTCCAGTGGAGGAAATTGATAAAATGCGTTCCGACCATCACACCGGGAGAAAAATTATTGGTTGGACGGCAAAACAAATGTTTATAGAAGACCATATCAGTGAACAAACATTACCTGATCGGTCTTTTAGTACGGTTATTAATCAGGTTTTTGTCAAGTCATGGGGCTTACTGAAGAAAACATCTGATCAATATTTTGTTCAAGAACCAACCCATGAGAGAATCCGCGCGGCTTGGGATAGAATTTCTCACATTAGTGACTTACAAGGACTACCAGAAAAAACTATTGATTTAGAAAAAATCTGGGCAGAACTATCTGCACCGCCTTTTGGTTATAATGAGTATAACTTTACTATATTACTGGCAGGATGGTTGGCAGTTCATCGCCAACAAGTTTGTTTAAAAGGAAGAGTCAAGCTCATTAGTAAAAAAAGGGAACTGGTTGCTTTGCAAAAGCAGTCTCTGCCAAACTGGGGTAAAACTGATATTTTGCAACATCCCACAAGTTTTGTTCAGGAATGGGTGCTAAAACAAAAGTCTCAACTGATTCGTCGTCAACCAGCGCCCATGCCTATACTACCGATGTTACCTATGGACTATGAACAAGCCCAACAGTATTTAGTGGCAGTTGATGATTTTTTAGTTGATCATGAACCAGATGAGTTAGAGAAGGCAGAATTAACTAAAAATAGAAAGTATGTGAGTGCAGAAGTTGCCGAAATTGATAAGTGGTTTGAAGCAGTGGTAAATGTGGAAAAATTACCGCGTCAGGCATCTTTGGTAACACTGTTACGACTGTATCCCCAATTGCTGAAGCCACGGCCAGTTAACTCTATTTTACCAACACCACAACAACGCCATCGCTTTTCCCAAGGGGCTGAATATGTCCATGGCAGAATTGCAGAAATTTTAGCAGCAGAAAACCGACGTGCTGAGTTATTATCTACAGAATCAGCTTGCATTGTTTATAAAAGAGAGATTGAGGGGATTATTAACCAAGTTAGCCAAATTGCCGACTTACCTTCCCACATTAATGAAAGTTTGCAAAATGCTCTGGTTACTTCCAATATCAGATTAACAGATATCAGGCAACAGGCAGAGGAACGAAACCGGCAAGAGGAAGATATGGCAATTATGCAGCAGATTCGCCAGTGTAATTCGGAAACCAAACTTAAAACAATTTATCTAGCTCAAGCAGCACTTGGGGAAATTAACAATTTACAATCTCGCTGTCATTATCCTCATAAATTTCAAGATGACATTGCTCATGTTATCCAGTCAATTGAAAATAAAATTACTGACTATCGTTCCACCCTCACCAATCTTTGCTCTCGACTCCAGTCTGTGAATAACTTGGCAGAATTACATATTATTAGTACAGAATATGCCAAGTTGGATGTGGTGTTTCAAGATTCGGCTGATTATGGAGATTATCAACAATTACAAGCACAAATTGACAGTTTAAAAAATAACCTTGAGCAGGTGGCAAGTATCAATCCTCAACTAATTGAGGAACAAGACAAAGATATTATTAATCAAATTCTACTACTATTCCAGCAACTTACACCTTTAGAACAACAAAATTTGTACGCAAGGCTCGGACAAATCCTTTCAGAACAGGCAAATGAGTGATAAACATATCATACTAGACCCTACGGGACTGTATAATATTCCCCCGGCTTATATTGCAATTACCACAGAGGTGGAATGGATTAAATTCTTGGGTGTCAGTAATGCTCGTTGTTGGGTAAGAGGTGAACGATTATGCCAGTGGGCAGAACTTTGGTTACAGTCTTGGAATAGATTAGAGGAAATCAGAGAAATTAAGCAACATCCGCGGGATAAACTAGTAAGATTGTTTACTCCCTTACCCTTACCCCATGACTGGAGTGATCAACAACTACTGATTTTAGTCACAGAATTAGATGCTTACCCCCAAGATGACCCCATTGCTTATTTTTTGACAGACAAGGTTACTGAAAGTGATGGTCAGCAGATATGGTTGGCTGAACCATCAGTTTTACATCTCGCGGCTTGGTTGGCAATTCCAGTACCGGAAGAATACCAACTTTTAGAGAGTGTTTGGCAGCAACGCTTCCAAGAACATGAGTTAGCAAGTTTCTATCAGACAGAAGATAAATTATTGCTACTACGTCAGTGGTTGGGCATAGCAGAACCAGTTTTTGATGATCTTGGTAAGTATCCTTTACCTGTTCCCCAGGTACTCAGCAAAGAGTTTGATCATTACTGGGAAGAAATAATTTACCGTACCGAAGGCAAAGTAATGGATACCCTCAATCCTCCTCAGCAAGTTGGTATGGAACGAATTGCTAATTGTGTTTACAAACTTTCCCTACAGCGCCCCAACTGGATCAATCAAGTCAGGGAATCTCGGGTTATGCCTTATCTTAACCATCAGCAAAGGCAAGAATTAAGCTTAAATCAACCCCCTCCCCAACCACCTCCCCTGGCTTTAGATGCAGATCCTGAACAGGCTTTGATTTGGGTGACAAAAGATTATTTGCCCTTCCGACGCTGGGAAGTTATCAAACAATCTTCGTCTGCACCGAAAATTAGTAATCAAGTGGCGGATAGCTTTGTGCTGTGGATACTGGCACATTACCCCCAAATGCAGTCGGAATCGGTGAAAAATTCTTACCTAAATTATAGTGTGGCTTCACAAGTCCAAAATCTCTGTCAAGGGAACCCGGTTTTGTGGGTGGTGGTGGATGGCTTGGGATGGTTGGATCACTTAGAATTGTTATCTTTACTCACCAATGATGGGCAACTGTCCATAGAAACCGCCATTACACCCCGGTTTAGTATTCTGCCTACTAAAACAGAATATGCTAAGTGGAGTTTATACGCTCAATTGTTACCTAGTGATTCTGCTTGGGTTGCTAATGCAGGTCAGGCTTTTGTCAAAATAGGCATGGGTAAACGTTACACGGATGAACAAGATGAGAAACTGTACAAGGCCTTGAGAAAAAAAACTCATAGGTTGTATTGCTGGGATACACAGATGTTAGATAGTGTTTATCAGCAGCAGAAAGATTGGCAAAGTTTTTATCAACTTGACCGCCCCCACAGTTTACAAGGCATTGCTAAAAGAATTGATTACTGTTTACAACAATATCCGGATGCTGATGCCCTGAGAATTGTTATTGCTGGAGATCATGGTCAAATTATGGGTACTGGGGAAAAAATCACCCACTGCCCCCCGGAATGTCAACCACAGGGGAGAATGGCTATTGGTAAAACTGATGACCCTAGGTTTGTGGTTTTGGCAAGCGATCGCTATGGTCTTCCCCATGATGTTAGTGTTGTTAAAGGGTCTGGTATTTTAAGTTCTTTAAGCTACAAAAACAAGAAAAAAATTAGTAATTATCACGGTGGACTATTTCCCGAGGAAGTTGTAGTTGGTGTATCTGTGCTGCGAAAATCCAGCCCACGTCTTCCCGTGAGAGTTTATTGCCGTGGTGAAGGCAAACCCAAACAAGCAGCAGAACTAGAAATTATCATTGATAATTTCAATTCAGTACCGCTAACACAGCTTTATTTGTATATTCATGAGTTGCCTGATTTTCAATCAGGAAAATTATTAAAACGAGAAATTCCAGCCAATCAACGCCATGGTTTTTACGTTAGAATTTCTCAAGTGCCAGAATTACCTCCTAGTCATAAAGGAAATAAGTTACTCTTGTCTGGTGAATTAAGTTTTCGCTTTTCCTATGCTGAATTTACCACTGTTGCCTTAGTTTCTGAATCCCACATCATTGTTAAGCAAATATTTAATAGTGGATTGGATATAGATGACTTCTTCTGAATTGAACTACAATAATGATTTCGTGCGCGAGGTTTTCGGAAATCTCTGTATTGATAAAAATAGGTTGCCATCTAGCGGACTAAGTTCTATGGGAATGCCTAGTTTTGTGGCTGAATGGTTGCTAGATAAAATTGTCCCTGGTTCAGGAACACTCACCACTGAGGAATTAGAGCAAATTAATGATTTTATTAAAAAAGCTTTTCCCCGCCCATATGACCGCAATGAAATTATCTTTGATTTGACTCAAAGGAAAGTATGTAAATTTATTGGCTTAATGCAGGTACACATTAAGTTAGAACAGGGAGGACGATTAATTCCTGAACCATTGGCACAAATTCCAGCCCTTAATTTAACTGAATGTATTATTCCTACTCAGATTGTAGAACGCTATAAAATGCTGTTACGCCAACGAATATGGGGCAAAATTACTCTGGCTATGGGCAACCATGGCAAAGTAGAAGTGATAGATTTTGACCCTTTTCAATGTTCCCAAGTTGATTTACAAACCTTTGGGGAATTGCGGTCAAAGTTCAATACACAGCAGTGGCGAGATTTAATATTTTGTTCCATGGGTTTTAACCCCCAGCACCCTAGTTATACTCAGGAAGTAAAAACGTGGGTGTTAGCTAGGTTATTATCATTGGTAGAATCTAATTATCACATGATCGAACTAGCGCCTAAAGGTACTGGTAAAAGTTTCTTTTTTGAAAATATCAGTAGTAAAATTACTTTAATTAGTGGCGGTAAAGTTACACCGGCTCAATTGTTTATTAACGGTAGAACTAAAACAGTTGGGTTACTGGGTCGTTATGAATTAGTGGTGCTGGATGAAGTGCAAAGTTTAACTTTTGACCACCCGGAGGAGGTGATTGGTCCACTGAAAAATTATCTGGCTAGCGGTCATTATAATCGATCTGGTTTGGCAGATATTTATAGTAACTGTGGGTTAATGATGTTGGCAAATATTGAGTTAGATCAACAATTCCAACCACGTCATCAAGATAATTTACTGGCTAATCTGCCGATGTTTTTTAGCGAAACTGCATTATTAGACCGATTATGTGGGATTCTACCAGGTTGGAAAATTCCTAAATTTACCAGAGAAATGGCCGCCTCTCAGGTGGGTTTAAAAATGGATTTTTTGGGGGAAGTTTTGCTATCTCTACGCCAAGATAATCGCTTTATGTCATACGTGCAAAAGCATACTCACTTTCCCCCAAATCTGACTATCCGTGACCAAAATGCTATTCTCAAATCAGCTGCGGGTTTTTTAAAAATTCTTTATCCTCATTTGCAATTAACATTAATGGATTATGAGCGTGATTGTCTAAAACCTGCTTGTCAACTACGCCAAGCTATTCGTAATTCACTGTATTATCTAGATGATGAATTTAAGCAGCTTGGTAAGGAAATTTACGCACTGACCAAAGCCGACTAGATCATACAATCACGTAGTATTTATTACCAAAAGTATTTATTTTCTAAAACTGTGGTTTGGCGGGTGGAGGAATCATATTTGAGGAGATATTCCCTGGCGATCGCTTGATTATTTCTCAAAGTTTCTACTTCGTTTTTACCAATTTCAGTATCAGTTGATAGCAGTATTACTTGATGGCTGGCGGATGGAAAGTAACGTTCTACTAGGTTTCCCCGGTGAGATGAATCTAATCTACCCAGGGGGGTGTCTATGGCTACAGGTAAGCGACGGCCGGAGACTCGGGCCAGTCCCCACAGGAAGGCGATGGCTAATAGTTGTTTTTCTCCCGCTGAAAGTCTATGTTTGGGTACTGGTTGACCATTAAAATCATATAGTGATAAGGTGAATGTATCGGTATTAATTGCGACACGATGCACTAAGTCGGACTTGTGTAGCAGGTAACGGAAACATTCCGTAACTTCGATTTCTAGTTTATTCAGTTTTCTTAGAGTTAATTTCTCGCGGAACAGCTTTAATGTTTCTTGGACTTTAGCTGTTGCAGTAATAATATGTTCATTTTGTTTGCGGTCTATGGTGGTTTCTGTGTATTTTTCTAAAGTTTTTTTAGTATTACGAATTTGTGTTTCTAGTTCGTTTAAGTCCCGTTTGGCTATTTCACAAGCTGCTTGGGCTGTTGCAACTTCTGTTTGTGCTTGTTGCAACTCATCCATCAGCTTTTGACAGTCTTCGGGAGATGCGGCTGTTTGAATTTGTCTTTCTAGGGTGATGATTTCTTCTTCTTGGGTTTGCAGTAATGCTAATTTCTCTTGGGTGGCTTTTTTGATATATGGTAAGTAATGATGAATGACATTATCTAGTTGATGTAGTGTGGCTGTATCGGTTAGTAACCAGGTTTCCCCTGTGATATCTTGCTGTAAGATTTGGTTTTCTTGATGGATAAATTCTTTAATTTGATTAATTTGGGTTTCTTCCAGCTTTAATTGCTGAATCAACTTAATTAAACGCTGTTCTCGTTGTGATAGTAAATTATATGCTACTTTTGCTTGTTGGGTGCGAAATTCTTTTTCTGCTTGGATATAAGTTTCAGTTAATAAAGGTGTAATTAAGGCTAGTGGTGACATATCGGCAGCTAGTTCACCTAGGGATGAACGTATCTTTTCGGCGGCGGCGGTTATTTCATATTTTTGTTTTTCTAAATGACCGCGATCGCGTGCTGTTTTACCACCTTCAGATATAAACTTATTTAAAGCTGCTCGCTGCTTTTGTTCAGCATTTGACAAAGTGTGATTCAGTTGTTTGAGTTGATTGTCAAGTTGATCATATTTTGCTTGTTGTTGGTTCAGTTGTTGTTCAATTTCTTCTAAATTAGCTAAATCTTGAGTATCAGCGATTTCTTTACGCTTGCGGTTGACAATAATGTCTAAATCACTCCCCAAACGTTCAGCTAATTCTAGTCCTAGAAGACCGCGAATGGCATCAACCACCATGGGGGGTGGTATTTCCTGTTCTGCCAGTTCTTTAACTTGTTCCCCATCAAACAAAAATAAGTTAGAAATTCCCAAAGGCAGCAGATTTTCTATGTACTCATCCCAAATATTCACTAAAGCTGTATCTAACCATTCTTGAGCATCTAAAATCCCTAATTGATCCTTACCATCTTTAGGGTTTTTTGTCCAGCGCCGCACAACTCTATATTTTACAGGTTGGTCTCCGTCCAGGTGTTGAAAAACTAGTTCTATTCGGGTATCTTCTGCTGGGGAACTATGAGTATTAACGCATTGAGTGAGAAAGTCGTGATAACTCAAGTTACCACGGGTGGAACATTGGGCGCGATGTCCATATAATGCCAAGCGGATGGCATCCATCAGGGTAGTTTTTCCCCCTCCATTCATCCCACCTAACAGGATAATGGGAGAAAGTGTTTCTTGATCAACTGCGGGGTCAAGATTGATGATTTGACGACCAGAGTATGGTCCAAAGTTTTGTAATACTAGTTCCAGGAAGATCATTTATCTAGTAGTTTGATTTTTATCTTCAACATCTTAGCGGGGGATGGTTGGGCGATTTTCAATCCCTGGGTATTTTAAATTTCATGCTTGCCCAAGTTGGCGGTTTATCTCCGGGTTCGTCATTTTCATCCCTAGCATCACCCAAGGTTAGTTGTTTAACTTTTTTCACATCTCCTTGGTCAACGGCAGTTTTTAAATCCCGTTTCAAGTGAGCGTTTTTAATCGCTTCCTCTGGTGAATGGGAACTAGTGAGAAAACATTTTTCTAGGCTGTCATATATACCCACGCGGCGACCTTTTTTACGGTACTGGCGTTCTATATCTAACAGCTTAGACATGAGTTCTAAGTGCATAGCATCATCCCCACAAATTTCTTCTAGCACTTCCCATTCATCGCTACCGAGTAGGCTATACCCAGCACCAGGGCGGGGATCGCGGAAAACTTCACTAGTCACTTCTTGATAAATGCGGGGTAAACTATCATCAAATTCATGTCTTTCTTCTAGCCAAATGCGGCGAATTTCGCTCAGTTCCTCTGGGGTGATTAGGGTAATATCCCGCATATTTTCTGGTGCTGTACGGCGGATTTCTTGTTGAATTGTCAGCAGCTTTCTGAGCCAATCCTCACGCGCTTCTTTAAGATATGGACCAGGAATAGGCTCAACTGATACTTCACCTTCTAAGTTGCGCTCATATAGTTGAACATCCCCATTTCTACGTCTAAAATCTCGCCGCTTGCGGTTTTCTTCAACGTCCAATTCTTTACGAAAATCTAGTAAAGGCTGCATCCACTCTTTTTGTTCGTCATTTTGAATCATAGCCGTGAGGGATTTATCCTGACTAACTAATGTACAAACCCAGCACCCAAAACGGGAACCACCACAACTAGGTGTAGTTGTATCAACTACTAAAGGACATTCATTATCAGCAGACGCACCTCTATAGAGGTTGAATAAGTCTTTATTACTATAATTCCAAGGGTTTTGCCACTGCATTAAATAAATCCAAACCTCATCATTTTGCCAGTCTTCAATAGGGCTATAAACTAGGGAGTTTGGTAAGTTCATATTAGGACTCAGGTGAGCGCGGACTCTATGAGCTTCCAGTTTTTTCATTCTATTAGCTCGCTTTGTACTTTCAGCTTTGCGAGTACCTAACACCACAATGGCCTCACCACTGCTGCGGATAACATCACGAATAAAGCGATTAGAAGGATTTATTTTCAGGCGTTCTGTACACCAGCGAAATTTTCCCCTTGGCGCTGGGTAGCCCTTGCCAATTAAACCCACCCAAAATGTTTCTTTAGCCTCCGGCTGTAATAAATGCGGTTCAAACGGTAATTTTTGGGCTTCAGCTTCAGATTTCATCTGTTTTAAAGAATTGCGTACCCATGCAGCAACTATGGGATTTTCTACCAGAGTATCTGTAGTGATCACATATACTGTCTTCTTTCTCTGTTCAGGAGAAAGTGCTGCGATCGCATTCCAGACCAGCTGCAAAGTTGCTGTACTGTCTTTACCTCCAGAGTAACCCACGACCCAGGGGATCTCGTCTAAACAATACAATTCTTGAATTTCCCTTGTCAGTGCTTGGACATCGTCCACTAAATCTGCTACAGTACGCGATTGCTGACCTTGATTGTCTGGTTGTTGTGCTGTAGTCATAATCTCTCTTGTTAAAGATAGGCTGGCTGTCAAGGCAAAATTTACCTATGTGGGGGCGAAAATTTTAATAAAACCTTACTACTAATACTCAATTTTTGAGTGGTTAACTTATCCTACACCATTTAGTTTTTAAAAATTAATATGAATGACAACCTATCTGATCAAACTGCTAACCCAGACCCAGAATACCTGGAAGGAGAAAAAAAGGAAAAACAGGTACTCACTATGCTGTTAGAGAAGTTTTTACGCAAAAAAAACCAAATTTTGGTCCAAAAAACCGAGATGGGAGGTACAGAGGCTTATATTGGTTCTGTTTCCCTAGGATGGTTTGCTAGTCGTGTTCACTTCGCCTCTGGTTTACCTTTGCTTCAGAAAAAATACAATCCCAAAACAGGTAACGTTGACATTGACGCAGATAGCATTGATGAAATTCAGCAACGCCCCCTAGACTGGTCACGTCAAGCGCCCCTAGTGCAGTATTTAGCAGCCCGGAAAACTCACAAATTCCCACCAGTGCTGGTGGTGATTAATAAACCGTGGGTAGATAATCCCAAGGCTACCGAGTGGGATGATCAGGGAATAGCTTTAAAATCCACTATTAATTTCACTCCTTTAGATCAAGATAACCAAGTTGGTCTGCTAAATCTTGAGGAAAATCAGGTAACAATTTATGCTTTAGATGGTCAGCACCGACTCATGGGTGTACAAGGGTTGATGGAATTAATCAAAACTCACAAATTGCAGCGCTATAAAAAAGATAAAACTGTTGATGATAACTTTATTACATTAAATGATTTAATAGATAAGTACCAAGTAGACCTTGATTACTTGCAAACCTTACCTAAAGAAAAAATTGGTATTGAGTTTATTTGTGCTGTTGCTGCTGGAGAAACTTACACCCAAGCCAGGCGAAGGGTGAGATCCATTTTTGTTCATGTTAACTTAATGGCTGCACCCTTGACTAAAGGGCAGTTAGCACAACTCAATGAAGATGATGGTTTTGCCATTGTTGCTCGAAAAATCGCAGTTAGTCATCCACTGTTAAAACAACAACAAAACCGCAATCCTCGGGTTAACTGGAATAGTGCTACTGTAGCATCTAATTCCACTGTTTTAACCACTCTGCAAGCTCTCTATGATATGTGTGATCGGTATTTAGGGCAAAAGTTCCCCCACTGGAAACCTTTAGAAAAAGGTTTAATTCCCATGCGACCAGAAGATGAGGAACTAGAAGAGGGAATTGAGGAGTTCAGCCAGCTATTTGATTATTTAGCCAGTCTTCCCAGTTATCAGCTACTAGATGAAGAAGACACGCCAGCCTTGCGGCGTTTTAGTTTTGAAAAGCATGGAGGGGAAGGAAATCTGCTTTTTCGTCCTGTAGCACAAGTAGCTTTAGCTCAAGCTTTGGGAATCTTGGTTTTTAAAAAAGGTTTGACCCTGGAAAATATTTTTAAAAAGTTGAAAAAATTCGACCGACAGGGCGGTTTAAGTGGAATGGAGTACCCCCAATCTTTATGGTATGGCGTTTTATATGACCCCAATAAAAAGCGGGTGCTGGTTTCTGGAAGGGAACTAGCAGCCAAGTTACTCATTTATATTCTGGGCGGGGTTGAGGATCACATGGAACGTGCTGAACTTCGTAAAGCTTTAGCTGACGCGAGAACTGTAGAAAATCAAACCATCGCCTTTGATGGTAAGTTGGTTGAACCCAAGCAAGTAGGATTACCACCAATTTTATAATTTACATAGGTTACAAGGCGTTATCCTGTGGTTATTACGGCATTTTCAGTATAATAAAAGTATTTAGCGTAATTTGCCACTTTTTGTAGCGCGAGCATCCTGCTTGCCAATGATATACCTCACTCAAGCGAAAACCGCTATATAATCAGGAAAGGAATTTGCTTAAATCAAATTCCTCCTCTTGTTCTTCAGTGCTAGTTCTTTCATAACTTAAAAATAATAAAATTCTCTCTGAATAATCAACTGCTCCATGCAACTCATGTTGTAATATTTCTAGTCCGCCATTAATATATTCTTCAAATATCTGATTACGTTGCTTTTCATATTCTTCTTCATAGGGAGTTAATATTTTAATATCCTGAGTTTCCATCACTGCCAATAATTTAATAACTACATCATTTCCTACAGAAGCGAAATATTCTAACCTAATTGGCGATGGTTCCCTTTTAGAAATTTCCCCCAAAGGAACTCGTTTTTTATGCTTTGCACCCAACGCAGCAGCAAACACAACCACATCGGCAAATGTTTGGAAGGGACCTGTTCCCCCTCCTGAAGACGTTAAGTCCTTAACTAATTGAGCCTTATCCTTAGCAACCCTGATTCTGCCAGTTTCCGCCATGAGAATTATATCTATAATTATGGTCATTTTAACCGAAAACCCAAGCGATCGCCTGATCCACAACCTCCCCATCTCTTCTGTTTGCGCCTGGTGCGCCTCCGGGTGACACCTTCACCCCTGGGTCATCTACGAATCACTTCTGTAATTTCCGTATACTCAAACTCATTGGGGCTTTGTTTCACCAAAGGATATCTTTGTCCTCCTAACTCAATATAGTCTTGTTCACAGTCTGGCTTAGAAGAATAATAGGTGAGTACATATTCCCTACCAATTCTTGTAGCTATTTCTTCTTCCACTTCCCCCCGCCACTGAGTTTTAGTTAATAGTACAATTAGCTGATTTGCTAATTGGGGAATTGTCCCGGCTATGTGTCGGCGTGACATTTCATCCAAACTACCAAAAGGCGAATCCATGACTATAGGAAAAGTGCTACTATCAGGAAGCATCATTATTTTTCGTTTTTGACTCCATTCCCGTACTTTATCTATAATGCTGACGATAAAGGATAAACTGAGAATTTGATTTTCTCCTGTGGAAGCTGCCACTGGTGCTTCTATACCCGCAGTATGTTCTACTAATGTTAATTCGTATTTATCGCTAATTTTGGGGAGATATGGTTTGACTGAAAGCTGATTAAATATTTCTTGTACTCTTTTTTCCAGTTGCAGACGAAATTGTTTTTCTTGCCGATGTTTAACTTCTGTTAACCTTTCTATGGCATCTTGAGTAGCGTTAATGCGTTGCTGTGCTAACATTTGCCTTTCTTCGTTCAGTTTCTGTTTAGATATTTTTTTGGCTAAAACATCAATTTCGGTTGTTAAATGTAGCACCTGTTGCTGATTTGCCCCTTGTTCTCTGTTTAATTCATCAATTTTACTGGAAATTTCATCTAAGCGTTTTTGTAAACTACTAATTTCTTCATTGGCATCTTTTCGCAGTTGGTCTTGAATGTTATCTAATTCACTTTCTACTTGAGATAGAGTTTGTCTTAACTGACTAATTCTCTCTTGTTCCCTGTCAACTTCTTCCCAAAAAGCTCCAGCTTGTTTATCAATTTCATCGACTTGTACACCCATACGAATTGCTGTTTCTTCCAATGTAGAAGAACTTGCTTTATCTAACCAATGTTGTACATTTTGATGATGAGAATTGCCTGGAGTTAAATCTGCACCACAAATACAACGTTGAGATTTTAATAAATCATTGACAAATTCACGGGAAATTCCTGATGTTAAATTACCTTGTTGTTTTAAATTATCCATCATTAGCCGAAATTCCGCTGTATTTTCAGCAAGTAACACTGTGTAACCCCGTGCCGAAATAATCTTTTTTAGTGTTTCTTTATTTTTCTTCAATCCTTCCTGGGTTGATACTTTTTTAAATTCTAAACTTTCTAATTGGTCTTGGATTTTTTTAGCTTCAACAAGTTCTAGGAGTCGGTTAGTTGTTTCTTTTTTAAAGGTGTGCTGATATTCTAACTCTTGTTGAATTTCTACCTGTCGGGTGGTGATCCGTTCAGTTTCTTGTTCTATTTGCTCTTGCTGTTTTAGTAACTGTTTGGTTTGTGCGTCACCAATAGCTTTTAACTCGTTTTCTAAACTTTTTTTCGCTTCTCCTAAGTGTCTAATGGAACGGTTAATAACTTCCACACCTAAAAAAATCTTGGTTGCTTCGGCAATTTCCGTTTTTTTGTCACAACGAACTATTTCTTCTATCCGTTCACCATCAAAGAAAAAATATTGATGTAAATTTGCCGGTAAAATTTGATTAATGATATCATCCGGTTGTTGTAGTGGTATCGACCATTCCCCATCGTCTTTTACTATCCACATACGTAGCTCGGTTTTACCTGCTTCAAAGTCACTGTCATTTTTATAAACTCGACTAGACCGTCTAACTCGGTAGCGTTTACCTTCGTGTTCCCAAGCAACTTCTGCCCAGCATTCCACCCCTTGACCTTTTTTAGCTTCAGCAATTGAACGCTTATTAACTAGCTGTTCTGCTGAAGCGAAAGCAGCACTAAATTTTTCATATAATACCCACGTAAAGGCATTGAGTAAACTGGTTTTTCCTGAACCGTTATTACCATGTATAATGGTGGTGTTGCGAATGTCTCCCACGGATAGGTTGATTTCTGGTGTTGTGCCATAAAAAGAGCGAAAGTTGCACAGCTTAATTGAAGTCAGCTTCATTGCACCTCTTCCTTGACAATCTCTAATATCTCTTCGTTAATATGACTATTAGTTTTTTTATCTAGCCTGTTTTTCTCCAGCTTCCACACTCGCTCAATAATTCGCCGCACTTGGTGCGGTGCGCTGGTAATTGGTTCATGCACATCCTCTATACTTGACTCTGGGGGCATTTCAGGCTTGGCAATCAATAGTTTTTTTATATTTTAATATTCTAGCTGTTTAAACCACTGCATTCACAGGACATTTTACCTGAGTTGTTCCCTGTTCTCTTTTCCCTGACTAATGCGGGACTGAAGTCCCTACTACGAACCAGTGTTCTCTGTTACCTGTTCATATATCTAATAAACTATAACGCCTTTGTAAATCCAATAACTTCATTCTGGCTTCACCGGCGTTATCTGCTAAGTCAGCAAACTCAACAAAGCGGCGCAATTCTTTCTTGAGTAGGTTGCGTTCTACCTCTATACTCTCTCTATCTAAATCTGGTGGTAGTACAATCATATCAAATATGGTAGCCCGGTGTTTACCAATATGAGGGCGTAGAACTCGCCCCCGACGCTGAATAAATTGGCGAGGATTTCCAGAACTTGATAAAATGACCGCAGTTTGAATGGCCGGAATGTCAACCCCTTCATCTAAACACCTAATGGCTACTAAACCCTGTAATTCCCCATTTTCAAATTGACGACGTAAAATTTCTCGTTCTTTTAAAGAAGTGTGTGCTGTGTAAGTGCTGACTCTATATCCCAGGTCTACACCCAGAATTTTGGCTACGGCTTTGAGTTGACGCAAGGAAGAACGCTGTCCGGGTTGTTGAGAACCATCGCTGCAATAAAAAAGTGTGTGTGTGGTTTCCCTGCGAGTGGTCATCAGGTCTCGCAAAGCAATTAATTTATTTTCTGCTGCACCAATTAACCTGGCCCGTTGCATTAATAATGGCTTTAAGTCTTCGTTTTCTTCAAAGTTTGCCCCCTGGCTGTGGTCTTTTTGTCTATATAATAGCGATCGCCCGATTTTTTTAGTTAACTTTAAATAAGCAATACTTTCCCCTTCCGTTAGTTCTATAAGTATGGGATAATACAAATAATGTACTAAAGCCCCTTGAGCGATGGCATCTTTGATAGTAAACTCTGGTTGGAGAACCGGGCCAAAATAGTCAAATAAAGATTGAGTCCCACCGTCATCAAAATATCTTTCTGGTGTTGCTGACAAAGCCAGGCGCAACCCCACACGACGGGGTAAATTTTCTTCTAATTTTGGTGCGCCTAAATTATGTGCCTCATCACCAATAATTAAAGTTTTGGGGGGAAAATATTTTAGTTGCGACTGCAACCCGTCACCAATTAATGTGGAGTTGGTAGTAATAACCGTGACAAACTTTTGAGAACCGGAACGGAGATTATAAAGTTGTGTAGATAGTTGACTTTGCCAAGTGTGTAAATTTTCACAAGCTAATATAGGCAGTAAATTAAACTTTTCACATTCCCGCCCCCATTGGGTGACAAGATGACGATAAGGACACACCACCAACAAAACTTGTAAATTAATCTGCTGGTATAGTTCACAAGCGATGGCTAAGGCTGTAATGGTTTTACCACTACCAGTTGCCATTTTTAGTGTACCTCTGCCATTATTGGCAAACCAACTAGTAATAGCTTGTCGCTGGTATGATCTTAATTGCAGAGATACAGGTATAATTGGGCATCCTTTGTGGGAGTGAGTTTGATAACTGGCGTTACCTTCCCTAGCAAATGGGGATTTGAGGCTGAAACTAGGTAAATGCTTTACTAAATACTGAGTCATTAGTCACTAATTATAACTTTTCCTAAACGCGTAAATATATAAATCTTGTACTGCGGGTATCCTAGCAGACACTGTACCCAAGGAAGGCAAAATTCCCCGTATTACTCGCTGGGAAGAGAGAATCTTTTAGCCATTCCCCATTCCCTGCATTTGATTTAATAACTCCGCCAAACCCCCACTAAAGAACCTTGCACCTGCACTTGTGTAGCTAGTACCTCAATGGGTTTGTATTTAGAATTAGCAGGTTTGAGGGTAACGCGATCGCCTTGGCAATAAAAACGTTTTAAAGTAGTACCGTATCCATCAACCCTAGCGGCGACAATAGTTCCATTTTTTAATTGACCTGGTTCTAACACCGGATACAAAAAGACCAAATCCCCATCAGCAATTAAATCCTCAATCATGCTATCCCCGGATACCCGTAAGCCGTAGGTTTGGGGAGGTAGAGAAATATTAGAAAAATCTAAATGGTCTATAGCATCAGTAAAAGGTTCTATTAAACCACCAGCTGCAATTGTGCCTAAAATGGGGATACCCTGTTTCACAGGATGTAAAATGCGAAGAGTGCGGGCTTTACCTTCATTCCAACTTATATATCCTTTATTGCGTAAATGCTCTAAACGACTTTGGACCGGTGCAGGTGACCTCAGCTTCATTGCTATCATCATCTGCCGAATAGAAGGAGAGTGTTGGTTGGTGCGGATATATTCTACCAACCAATCGTATAATTCTTGTTGAGCTTGTGTTAGACGCTGCATAATATAATATTAATGGGCAGGTATACAAAAAATATGCCTTAAAAACATTAGTACTATAAAAAAGTCCAAATCACAAGATGTAATTCTAAATTAATTCCGCATCCAAGATACTAGCCAACAAAGCTTTTTGGGCGTGTAAACGATTTTCCGCTTGTTGCCAAACTCGAGACTGAGAACCTTCTATAACTGCTTCGGTAATTTCTTCGCCACGATGGGCTGGTAAACAGTGTAAAACAATTGCTTCTGGTGCGGCAAGACTTAATAAATTTTCAGAAATTTGGTATGGTTGAAAAATTGGCGAGCGATTATCTGCTTGTGTTTCCTGTCCCATACTTGCCCAAACATCAGTATAAAGTACAGATGAACCTTTAGCTGCTAACTCTGGGTCATGGGTGAGGATAACTTCTGTTTGATCACCTGCCATCTCCCGTGCTTGTTCTACAATTTGTAGTAATGGTTCATATCCAGGAGGGGTAGCAACTCTCACATTAATTCCTGCCAAGGCACAACCCAATATCAAAGAATTAGCCACATTATTCCCATCTCCTACATAGGTAACAGTTAATCCAGAAAAATCACCAAAGCATTCCTGAATTGTCAATAAATCAGCTAATATCTGACAAGGATGCTCTAAATCCGTCAGGGCGTTAATCACAGGAATTTTGGCATAACTAGCAAAAGTTTCTAAATCTTCCTGTGCAAAGGTGCGAATTGCCAAAATATCTAAATATCGATCTAACACCCGTGCGGTATCTTGTAAAGGTTCACCGCGACTAACTTGGGTGACATTGGGGTTAAGATCAATTACCTGTCCCCCCAGTTGGTACATGGCCACAGTAAAACTAACTCGGGTGCGAGTGGAAGCTTTAGAGAACAACAAACCCAACACTTTATTGCAATGCAGCTTGACCTGCTGTGATTTAAGTTGGGTTGCTAGTTGCAGAAGTTCTTGAAGTTCCTGGGCAGTTAAGTCCGCCAAACCTAATAAATCTCGTCCTATCAACGCTGCCATGCTTGGTAATTGTGAACAACAACAGTAAGAGCAAGATGCTCGCCCTACCAGATTATCACTTTAGATTTTAGATTTTTAATTTTGGATTGTTCCCTGTTCCTTCTTAATGACCAAAAAAATTTTTGCTCTTGACTATGGACAATTAAATAATGTATGCTATGATAGTATGTCAGTAAGTGCGCCAGCATAGCACAGTGGTAGTGCATCCGACTTGTAATCGGAAGGTCGTCGGTTCAAATCCGACTGCTGGCTTTTGTTATTTCTGTATCTACTGTGCTGACAATATGAATTACACAACACATAACGCTATAGTTAATTTTATCTGGGGCATTGCTGACGATGTATTAAGAGATGTCTATGTACGCGGAAAATACAGAGATGTCATTTTACCTATGACTGTACTGCGGCGTTTAGATTGTTTACTAGAACCCAGTAAAGATAAGGTACTTGAGCTTTATAAAAAATTAGAAGCGGGAGATTTTGGACAAAATGCGATCGCTCAACAACTGCCAAGAGCATCAGTTTATGTATTTTATAACACCTCAGAATTTACTTTTAAAACCTTGTTGGACTTTCCCAGTAATATTAACACACAGACTTTAATCAAGTTAAGCAGGATTTTGAAAAAACGCTGAAAGTAGAAGAAATTAAACTCACAAGTAAAGATTTAAAGTTAGTTTATGATACCTTTACTCAAAAGGATGAAAGCGCACAACCTGTAATTAAAAAGAAAACTAAGGAAGGGATAATTTATGAACCTGATTCAGAATTGCGAGATACGGAGAATGTACCATTAAAAGAAGATATTGAGGAGTATTTTCAACGGGAAGTTTTACCCCATGTTCCCGATGGTTTGATAGATGAGGAAAAGACCGTTAGGGGTTATGAAATTTCCTTTACTAAATATTTTTATAAGTTTAAACCGTTGCGGAGTTTGGAGGAAATAAAAGCAGATATTTTAGCTTTGGAAGCGGAAGCAGAAGGGGTTTTACATCAGATTGTTAAGGGAGAAGGATAGAATAATGAAAGAAATTCAAGGCGACGCTAAAACTATTCGTCAACTTCTCAGTGGCAATAAATATGCCATTGATTATTACCAAAGAGAATATAAATGGCAAACTAAACATCTTCAAGAACTGCTGGAAGACTTAGTAGGGAAATTTCTTAATGATTTTGAGCGAAGTCATGAACGCCAAGCTGTTGAAAAATATGGGAATTACTTCCTCGGATCAATTATTATAAGTCAGAAGGAACGTCAGAAATTCATTATTGATGGACAGCAACGGCTCACTACTTTATCTTTGTTGCTTATTTTCCTGCATAATCTGCAAAAGAATTGTCCAGACCAAGTAAAACTGGATGACTTAATTTTCTCTGAGAAGTATTCCCAGAAATCTTTTAACTTAAATGTTGAGGAGCGTAATGCTTGTATGGAAGCCCTCTTCAACGAAACTCCCTTTGATGACACAGAACAACCAGAGTCAGTAAAAAATATTGTTGCCCGTTATGCCGATATCAAAGAATATTTCCCAGAAGATTTAACTGGAGAGGCTTTACCCTACTTTATTGACTGGCTAATAGAGAATGTCTATATTGTGGAAATTACAGCTTACTCCGATGAGGATGCCTATACTATTTTTGAAACGATGAATGATCGGGGGCTATCTCTTACGCCTACGGATATGCTGAAAGGCTTTTTACTGGCGAATATTAGCGATGAAACTAAAAAGGTTCAGGCAAATCAGCTTTGGAAAAATTGGGTAAATAAATTGGTAGAGTTGGGTAAAGATGAAGAAGCTGATTCTATTAAAACCTGGCTTCGCAGCCAGTACGCCCAGACTATTCGGGAACGCAAAAAGGGTGCTGTTCCTGGTGACTTTGACCGCATCGGTACAGAATTTCACCGTTGGGTGCGTGACCATAAACCCCAAATTGGACTTAACAAAAGTGCTGATTTTGTGGGCTTCATAGAGCAAGATTTCGTATTTTATACTCGTCAATTCTTACGCTTGCGGAAAGCCTCTATTTCCTTGCAACCAGGCTTAGAGGAGGTGTTTTACAATGCCCAGCACGGTTTTACCCTTCAATATCCCTTGCTGCTTGCACCTCTACATCCTGATGATCATCTAGATGTGGTTAACCAAAAGATTCGTTTAGTGGCAAGTTTTCTCGATATTCTGCTGGCTCGGAGGTTGTGGAACTCCCGAACCATTACTTACAACACTATGCAGTATGCCATGTTTGTGGTTATGCGTGATATTCGTGGAAAAACACCTGCTGAACTTGTAACAATTCTGCGTCGTAAGTTAGATGCAGAATCAGAAGTCTTTGCTTCTAATGATCGACTGCGATTGCATAAGCAAAATTACAAAGCTATTTACCAGTTTCTTGCTCGTATCACAGACCATATAGAAAGGGAATCAGGGCTAAAGTCACGGTACAGTGAATACATTGCCACTGGTACGAATAGATATGAGATTGAGCATATTTGGGCAAGTGACTTTTTAGTTTACGGTGAGCAATTTTCTTCTCCTGTTGATTGCGTCAAAGAGTTTCCCTATCTAGATGATTTTGATGCGTATCGTAACCGCATTGGGGGACTTTTGCTGTTACCTAAATCATTTAATGCTAGTTATGGTGACTTGCCTTATGCTAAAAAGTTGCCTCACTACTACAGTCAGAATCTTTTAGCTCAATCACTCAATTCTCAATGTTATAACCATAATCCCGGTTTTTTGAAATACAAGGGACGTTCTGGGCTACCGTTTCAGCCGCATGATGAATTTAAAAAAGCTGATTTGGATGCGCGGCAAAAGCTATATCAAAAAATTGCAGAGGAGATTTGGAATCCAGAGCGATTAAATAAGATAACGTGAGTTCGACGGAACTAAAAAATGGCAGGAGGTAGAGCAGGCAAATCTTTTGGGTAAATATCAATGGAAGGTTTTTTGGGCAAATAGGTGTAAGCGGCTAAACGAGCCATCAAGTTAACCAAAAAGTTAAATGGACTACGGTGACGAGAGTGTTCGATTTGACAGATATTTTTGAGATGGTCATTGACCGACTCAATGACAGCGCGTTTGCGTAAAAGCATTAAGCACCAAGGCATCAATTCCACAAACCTTGTGTAGCTCACCAAATTTGGAAATGCTTCACGCCAACCCGGCAAGACTTGTAGTGTGTAAAATTCCTTAAATGTCTTATATCCACTGCCATGAAAGGCTATGACTATTGTCATCACTTCGGATAAATGCATCCTCGATTTGCTACGCTTTTCTCCCATTGTTGATGGCAATTGTGGTACTTGCTGCCAGAGGTTTGACCATGAGGTGCAAAAATCATCTACGTCGCAGAAAATTTGTGTAATATCGAGGCGAGATATAATAGTAGACATAGCCGAAACCTTTATTTTTCTTTGATATTTTTAGTTTCGGCATTTTTTTGTCACTTTTTACCGATTCTCAATTAATCGTAGTGATGTCTCACTGTGCGCGATCGCTCCCATGAATGCCGCTTGAGCAAATTCTTACACAGCAAGCTTTTTGCCCCTTCCTCTCCGTCGAACTCACGTTAAAATAGGAATTATTACATTGCTCATACAGACGCACGCCAAAAGCAGCCAATATTACCAGGGCTGCGGTCAAGAAACTATCGTCTGTTTTTTACCGGACAAAGTTTTAAAAACGGTGTGCTGCACCACCGCACAACACACCCTACAAGATACTTGACCAACAGCCTTTAAGCACCTTCCCGCAACTTATCCAAAACACTGCGATCCTCTAAGGTAGAAGTATCACCAAATACCTCTTGACCAGAAGCTAAACTCCGCAGCAAGCGCCGCATAATTTTACCGGATCGGGTTTTGGGTAAAGCATCAGTAAAGCGAATTTCCCCAGGACGGGCGATCGCTCCAATTTCTTTGACAACGTGCTGTTTCAGTTCTTTACTCAAATCTTCACTGGCTTGATAAGTTCCTTCTAAACTGATGAAAGCCACAATTTCCTCCCCTTTAAGTTCATCCGGCTTACCCACCACCGCAGCTTCTGCTACTGCGGGATGAGAAACTAAAGCTGATTCTACTTCCATAGTCCCCAGGCGATGTCCTGATACATTCAACACATCATCCACACGACCCATTACCCAGAAATAGCCATCCTCATCTTGTCTCGCCCCATCACCTGCAAAGTAAATATAGTTACCATCTTTCGGGGGGATATGTTCCCAATAAGTGCGACGAAAGCGTTGTGGGTCATTGTATACCGTCCGCATCATCCCCGGCCAAGGATAACGCACTGCCAAATAACCCCCCTCATTATTAGGTACAGTGTCACCCTCTAAATTTACCACATCCGCAATAACTCCAGGAAAGGGAAGAGTTGCCGAACCTGGTTTAGTGGGAATAGCTCCGGGTAGTGCTGTAATCATAATACCACCGGTTTCTGTTTGCCACCAGGTATCTACAATGGGGCAACGTTCGCCACCAATAATTTTATGATACCACATCCAAGCTTCTGGGTTAATGGGTTCACCCACCGTCCCCAACAAACGTAAAGAAGATAAATCGCGGGTTTTGGGATGGTGTTCCCCCATTTTGATAAATGCCCGAATCGCTGTAGGGGCTGTATAAAAGATATTCACGCCGTATTTTTCAATTACATCCCAAAAGCAACCGGGATTAGAACCACGGGGCGCACCTTCGTACATTAAAGTAGTAGCACCGTTGGAAAGAGGCCCATAAACTATATAGCTATGTCCGGTAATCCAGCCCACATCAGCAGTACACCAGTATACATCTGTATCTTGCAGATCAAAAATCCATTTACTGGTCATGTGAGTATATAAGTTATAACCAGCAGTTGTATGTACAACACCCTTGGGTTTACCCGTACTACCGGAGGTGTAAAGAACAAACAGCATATCTTCGCTGTCCATAGGTTCTGCCGGACAATCTGCTGATACACCCTGTTGTAGGTCATGCCACCAATGATCCCGCCCTGGTTCCATGTGAGTTTGTTGACAGGTGCGTTTGACAACTAGTACATCTGTCACACTAGGGACGGTGTGATCTGCCAAGGCTTTGTCTACTTGTGCTTTCAGGGGAACAATAGCATCTTTACGCCAACCACCATCAGCAGTAATCACTAACTTAGCTGCTGCATCATTGAGGCGATCGCGTAAAGCTTCTGCACTAAAACCACCAAATACCACACTATGGGGCGCACCTATTCTAGCACAAGCTAACATAGCAATGGCCGCTTCAGGAATCATAGGCATATAAATACCCACGCGATCGCCTTTTTTCACCCCCAACTGCTTCAGCACATTGGCAAACTGGCACACCTCCCGATGTAACTGGGCATAAGTGAGGGTGCGGGAGTCTCCCGGCTCCCCCTCCCAAATTAGCGCTGCTTTATTTCTACGCCAGGTTGTCAGATGTCGATCCAGGCAGTTATAAGAAATGTTAATTTTCCCACCCACAAACCACTGAGCAAAAGGTGGCTGCCAATCTAGTACTGTCTCCCATTTTTGGAACCATTCTAACTCTGTGGCGGCTAATTTTGCCCAAAATTCCTGGGGATTAGCTCGAGCTTGAGCATATAGTTCTTGGTAGTCTGCCAGACTTTTGATATGGGCGTTTTGGGCAAATTCCCTAGTGGGAGGGAATAAGCGCTTCTCCTGTAAGATGGATTCTATGGTTGGCTCAGACATAATTAATTTTTCTCTCTCTATGGCGTTGTCAACTATTGTGTACTGAAAGTTATACACAATTGCTTTGATTTTCGTTAAGAGTTACAATACCAGCAATTACTCCGGCACATTAGTAGGGTGCGTCAGATTGTATAAATCATGCAAATAGCCTTATATTTGATATCTGGCCCACCGTAGTTATATTAACAAAGCGTTAATTATTATTAAAAGTAGGGCATCGTTTGCAAGCACAAGACATCAAGGATCAACTCACCAACCTCATCGAGGAAGCCAACTCGATAGACCCTAACCTGGCCAAAAAATTAGATGAAATTAATCGTTGGGTAAAAAATATCAAAACAGGTTCTCTGACCGCCAAACCATTTGTCCTAGCTTTTTTATTAGAAGTAATTACGGATTCTAGCATTTGGCTGATGATTAAATCATCATCTTCCCCAGCAGAACAAAAAGCTAAGTTTGAGCAAATGACCCCCAATGAAAAATATTGGTATAGCTATCTTTTTCCCAGATGGATAAACGCCAATGATTCCAAATTTTACATTTGGAAACAAAAACTCATGGCAGGGGAATTTAATCAGGAAGATGATGATATCATTAGAGCAATAGCCCAAGATGTTGTGCAGCGTCAAGGTAGTGTGTGGAAACGTTATATTGCGGATTTGTCTATGGCAACAGACTTGATTGTTAGTAATCGCCAACAAAAACCACTATGTATTCAAGTTACCAGCGTATCCGAAGAGTTTAATCATCAAAAGTATCATTTGTGGCAAGTGACACTGCAATCATGGGAAATAGAGAGAGGAATATTTTTAAGTTACAATCCCAAAGATGCCAATTTCATCAGACAGTTAGTCAACATAGCCATGTACAACAGTGACTATCTTTCAAGTGGTAAGTATTTGAAATTAGATTAATTCCAAATTCCAGGTTTTTGTTTTTCCCCTAGATACTCATTCAGCAATCACAGCTTTTATGGCTCACCGACAAGAAACTCAAAGCTACGAAACCCCTGTGGAAAAATTTACTCAAGCTTTAACAACAGCCCGGAGAATGCAGCATGACTGGCTAACCTACGGTGTTGATTTTGTGCATTTATACATTGAAGATGCAGATAGTAATTGGCTAGAAAATTGGGGAAATGAAGAGATTTTATGTAACAAATTATTAGATGGAATTAAGGAATTTTTGGTTAGTGATCATGATGTGGCCGTCAGAGTCAGAGAACATTTAGGGCAGCGTTCTTTGTTTGATTTAGCAGTAAACTTAGAAGTATGTTGGAGAATTGCCACAGTAGATGAGCGATTATCTCTAGTCCGGAACTTGTTAGCTGGTGAGGAATATCATGTTAATCTTCATCATGAGAAATTGTTAAATTTAGCAGAGAGTCTTTTGTTAAAAATAGCAGATATAGCCATCAGATGAACTGGGAGACGTGCAACAGCAAACCTTGGGATGGTGAAGATTTATTAGACTTTACCACTGTAGCTGATTTGCAACAATGGTTACAGTCTGATCCAATTTAATACACCAGACCTTTATTTATTTTTCCCTGTTCCCTGATCAGAGCCTCATACTCCGTACCGTTTAGCTGCTGTCAAGTATTATTTCATTCATGTACTTGATACAATAACCAGGAAAACGCGATCGCTCTTGGTTTACATAGCCAACAACAAGCGATCGCCCGAATATCATTTCCATGAGAATACAGCACTAAACAGTTAAGCTATATAAAACCACTATTTTTTTTTTGCACTTTTCAAATAATTTTTATCCTGCTTGAGAAACCCGGAATGCTAGACCACATCTTTGATTATCTTCAGTTTAATTTCAGCGTTGAAGCCCCCATTGTCTTGTTGATCTTGATTTTCTTAGAAGCGGTGCTATCCGCCGACAATGCCATCGCCCTAGCTGCCATTGCTCAGGGACTAGAAGACAAAGAACTAGAACGTAAAGCCCTTAATGTTGGTTTAGTCGTTGCCTATGTGCTACGAATTACCCTCATTCTCACGGCTACTTGGGTACAAAAATTTTGGCAATTTGAATTATTAGGTGCAGCTTATCTCTTGTGGTTAGTATTTCAACACTTTACCTCAGAAGAAGCCAAGGACGACCATCATCACGGACCACGTTTTAAATCTTTGTTACAAGCCATACCAATAATTGCCTTTACAGATTTAGCATTTTCTTTAGACAGTGTGACAACTGCCATCGCTGTTTCTCAAGAAACATGGCTAGTGCTGACGGGTGCAACCATTGGAATTATCACATTGCGATTTATGGCCGGATTGTTTATTCGGTGGTTAGATGAATTTAAGAACCTGGAAGATGCAGGCTATATCACGGTGGCCTTTGTGGGTTTGCGTCTGTTGTTAAGAGTGATCAACGATGATTTAGTTCCACCAGAATGGCTAGTAATTTCTGCCATCGCTCTGATTTTAGTCTGGGGATTTTCTCAGCGTACCGTCGTTGAACCACCGAAAACAGAATCCGAAAAGAGTGAAGCACCAAACCAGAAGCTAGAAGCTAGGGAATGAAGGATGATTTTCATTCTTCATTCCCTAATTCCTAAACTACTCTTGTAACCAAGGTGTTAAATGTGGTTCCCAACTGACTAATTCTTCTTCTTTAAACCACAGGGCTATTTCCCTCTGTGCGGTTTCTAAAGCATCAGAACCGTGAATGAGATTGCGGCCAATGTTAATGCCAAAATCTCCCCGAATTGTTCCAGGTTCTGCTGATAAGGGGTTAGTTGCGCCAATAATTTTTCTCGCAGCTGCCACAACCCCATCACCTTCCCAAACCATGGCTACAACTGGTCCAGAGGTGATAAACTCGACTAAACTGGCAAAAAATGGCCGTTCCCGGTGAACATCATAATGCTGTTGGGCTAATTCCTTGCTGACTGTCATGAATTTTAAAGCCACCAGGGTAAAACCTTTAGCTTCATAGCGACGGATGATTTCACCCACCAGTCCACGCTGTACACCATCTGGTTTAATTGCTAAGAATGTGCGTTCCACAGCTATCTCCCAAAACTGAATATTTTTTTCTCCGGTCGTATTTGTCATTGCTTTTGATCTCCTGTTCATGTCATCAAGGCTTGATAACCTTGACAGATGACCAAGAACTAATCAGCAATAATTAGTGACCAATCAGAGTCTACCTCAGAAATTATCTGTAAGAGCATATCAGTTGCCGATAGAATGCGTTAAATTGTTAATTCGTGGGTGAAATACAGAGGTTACTAAACATGGGTGCTGAGTTAACTGCTACATCTGAAGGGGTGGTCATGCCTGTGAATGGACACAAATTAGAAGTCAAAGGTCACAAACCAAAAAAGCTCTTACCGCCTAGTAATATTACAGAAGGCCCGCTTCGTCACTGGAAAATTGAGGACAGCGAAGCCTTGTACCGCATACAAGGTTGGGGAGAGCCTTACTTTTCCATTAATGCTGCCGGTCATATTACCGTTTCTCCCAAGGGCGATCGCGGTGGCTCACTAGACTTATTTGAATTAGTCAACGCCTTGAAACTGCGTAACTTAGGACTGCCTATGTTAATTCGCTTCTCGGATATTTTGGAAGACCGGATTGAGCGGTTAAATGCTTGTTTTGGCAAAGCCATTGCCCGCTACAATTACCCAGGTATATATCGTGGCGTGTTTCCTGTGAAGTGTAACCAAGAGCGCCATTTAATTGAAGATTTAGTCAAGTTCGGTAAACCCCATCAGTTTGGCTTAGAAGCCGGTTCTAAGCCGGAATTAATGATTGCCTTAGCTTTGTTGGATACACCGGGAGCATTGCTGATTTGCAACGGCTACAAAGACCAAGAATACATCGAAACAGCAATGTTAGCCCAAAGACTGGGGCAAACCTCAATTATCGTCATTGAACAGATTGAAGAACTGGACTTGGTGATTAATGCTCACCGTCAGTTAGGTATTAAACCCATTTTGGGAGTGCGCGCTAAACTCAGTACCCAAGGTATGGGACGCTGGGGAACTTCCACAGGCGATCGCGCTAAATTTGGTCTGACAATTCCCCAAATTATGGAAACTGTCAACAAACTACGCGAAGCTAATTTGCTGGATTGTCTGCAATTAATGCACTTCCACATTGGTTCACAAATCTCCGCCATTAATGTAATCAAAGATGCCATCCAAGAAGCCAGCCGTATTTACGTAGAATTAGCCATGTTGGGGGCTGACATGAAGTATCTGGATGTTGGTGGCGGCTTGGGTGTAGATTATGACGGCTCTCAAACCAACTTCTACGCATCCAAAAACTACAATATGCAAAACTATGCTAACGACATCGTGGCAGAGTTAAAAGATACTTGTGCGGAGCGGCAGATTACCGTACCAACATTGATTAGTGAAAGTGGAAGGGCGATCGCGTCCCATCAGTCGGTACTAATTTTTGATGTTCTCAGTACTAACGATGTTCCTCTAGACTTACCAGAACCCCCAGAAGAACAGGAATCCCCCTTAATCAAATACTTGTGGGAAACTTACCACTCCATCAACCAAGAGAATTATCAAGAATTTTACCACGATGCAGCCCAATTTAAAGAAGAAGCCATCAGCAGATTCAATCTAGGAATTCTGCGCCTAGAAGAACGAGCCAAAGCCGAGCGATTGTATTGGGCTTGTTGTCAAAAAACTCTCAACATTACCAGACAGCAGGAATACGTACCAGATGAACTGGAAGACCTAGAAAAAATCATGGCTTCCATTTACTACGTTAATCTTTCTGTGTTTCAATCAGCACCAGATTGTTGGGCGATCGACCAACTATTCCCCGTCATGCCAATACACCGGCTGGACGAAGAACCCCTACGACGGGGAATATTAGCAGACCTGACCTGTGATAGTGACGGCAAAATCGACCGCTTTATTGACCTACGGGATGTCAAATCAGTTTTAGAACTGCACACCTTCAAGCCAGAAGAACCTTACTACCTAGGAATGTTCCTCAATGGAGCTTATCAAGAAATCATGGGCAACTTACACAACTTATTCGGTGATACTAATGCTGTTCACATCCAGTTAACACCGAAAGGCTACCAAATTCAGCACGTCGTCAAAGGTGATACCATGAGCGAAGTGATGAAATATGTACAGTATGATTCTGAAGACATGGTAGAAAACATCCGTCAACGCTGTGAAAAAGCCTTAGAAGAAAAACACATCACCCTAGCTGAATCCCAGCGACTACTACAAACCTACGAACAAAGTCTAGGAAGATACACCTATCTAAACAGCTAGGGAATTTTAGATTTTAGATTTTGGATTAAGGTTTTACTCCCCTCTCCACACAGGAGAGGGGCTGGGGGATGAGCTAAATTACATTCATCCCCAGCAGATCCTCAATGGCTTGGCGCTCAAAAGGTGTTTCCGATGGCGGTGTTTGACGAGCATCCGTAATCAGCCAATCTAAAGCAGCCGCTTGAACATCTATTGCATTTCCCTTTTTATCTACGCAATAACGACCAAACACCAATTTATCAACCAGTCTTACCCCAGGGCCTAATCGTGACCATTCAAAAATAACGCTGTTCTCTACAGTTGCTCCACTGCATATCCAGCAGTTGGGACCAATCATCGTTGGTCCAACAATTTTAGCGCCATCTTCAATCCTAGTCATGCCACCAATGTACACAGGTCCTGTAATATCCACCTTATCCCAATTCACAGCAACATTTAAACCAGTGTAGATACCAGGGGCGACTTGGTTACCTGGAATTTGCACATTTTTAATATCTCCTAGCAATACACCATTAATTGCCCGCCAGTAATCGGGTACTTTACCAATATCCACCCATTCAAAGTCCATGGCAATGGCGTAAAAAGGCGCACCAATTTCTACTAATTTGGGAAATAACTGGCTACCAATGTCATATTCAACGCCAGAAGGTATATAATCAAACACCTCCGGCTCAAAAATATAAATACCAGTGTTGATATTGGTGCTAATAGCTTCCTCCTTCGGCGGTTTTTCTTGGAAAGCTTTAACGCGTCCATTTTCGTCAGTCACTACCACACCGTAACTAGAAACCTCTTCCAGTGGGACAGATTTTGTAATTATTGTGGCAATTGAACCCTGGGATTTATGCCACTTCACAGCCGCAGACAAATCTAAGTCAATAAGAGCATCACCACACAAAACCACAAAAGTATCATCAAAAAATGGTGAGAAGTCTTGAATACGCCGCATTCCACCAGCAGAACCAATGGCTTCCCCCACTAATTTGCCGTCGTCATCAATTTTGCCTTCAAAAGAATAAGCAATTTCTACGCCAAACCGTTGACCGTCACGAAAATAGTTTTCAATTTCCTCAGCCAAATGGCTAACATTCACCATAATCTGGTTAAATCCGTGCTGGCGCAACAGTTCCAGCAGGAATTCCATCACCGGCTTTTGCAGAATGGGAATCATTGGTTTAGGAATTGTGTAAGTAATAGGACGCACACGAGTACCCTTACCCGCCGCAAGAATCATGGCTTTCATACAATTTTATTCCTCAAAGACAAACTAGTTTACTTTGCTCCAGTGATGCTTAATCATCAATTTTAATTTTTGGGCAAAGTATCTCCTCAAAACAGGCATAACAGGAATTTGCTGGCTATTGCCACTTTTTAGGTATAATTTTAGTTTATTTTTGTTTTGGAGTTAAATATCGCCAGTGACATACTCCTACACTCTCCTGCGGGCAGGTGAGAAGCTTCTTTTTGTTTAAGCTAAGGTGAATCTGTGAGCAAGCGAATTTTAATTTCCTGGTAAAATTCCTCTTGTAATAGTTCAACTTTAGATTCAGCTGAAAGCAGTAGTAGCGCCCAGAAAACACTAACTAAGTGGCTATGTTCTGACTCATGGTGAAAGCCGCTTTGGTGTGGTTGCTTTGTTTGAGTCCACAAATCTACAAGTTGTTCTAGATTCAAACAACTTTGCTGGAAAAATAGCTCTGTTGCGTAACCATGCAACACTTGCTCTAGTTCCACAGCCACTTCCGTCAGATTTTCCTGGTGTGCTAACTCTAGCGCTTGGCGCATCTTTTGGGCGCTGGGCTGACGCTTGGAGCGGACAGGTTGGCTCGATTTCTCAACCAGTTTAAGCTGGCTGGCCATGATCTGCAATTGCTTAATTAACTCTTGGAGAGTTACAGGACGCTTTGGCAGTGGCATTGCTGAGGGACGGCGACGCAAGTGTCGCTCTAATTGCAAACGATGGGCATGATGCAATAGACCAGCCTCACTTGGTGAGATTGCATCATCTATTACATCCTCGTTTGTGTCTTCTACTAAAGATAATTGCATCAAGGTGTTAGCTTTGAATAACACTAGCATTGATGCTGACAAAAAAGCCTGTCCTGATTGCGACAAGTCAGATTCATAATTTTTAGCTTTGGCCTCCGGTGCCATTAATTCTAGATAACGGTCAATTACGTCAATTACCTGCACATCCCAAGGATCAATGTCCCCTTGTTCAGCCTGATCAATCAGCTGTATGATTGTTTCTAATAACTCCGAAGCGTCCATAAAATAAATTTAGTCACCAAATACCTGTCAACACTAGACTTGAATCTTTCTCATCCTTCGGTTTTAATAATAATTTTGATTTTTAATGACGGCAAAATACTGTCATGCCTTAAAATCAGGCATCGTGGATTTTAGATAAAAATCTAAAATCCCCAATCGATTTATCGATTCACTAACGATTCACTGTGGCGGCTTCCCGTGCGGCAGTTGCCTGATCTGGGTGAATACCCAAACGTGTGAGATTAATCCGTCCTTTATTGTCAATTTCTCGCACTTTGACAATCACCTCATCCCCAACCGCTACCTCATCTTCAACTTTGCCAACGCGATAGTCAGCTAATTGAGAAATGTGAATCATGCCTTCTTTACCTGGCAGAAATTCTACAAATGCACCAATGGGGATAATTCGGGTCACACGCCCTACATAAACATCACCTTCATTTAACTTACGGGTCATGCCTTGAATGATGTTACGGGCTTTTTTAGCCCTACTTTCATCCACAGCAGAAATTGTCACTGTGCCATCGTCTTCAATGTCAATTTTCGCACCAGTTTCTTCAGTGATGCCCTTAATTGTTTTACCTCCAGGTCCAATGACCAAACCAATCATGTCTGGATCAATCTTGATGGTCAAGAGACGTGGGGCATAGGGTGAAGTGTCAACTCGTGGCTCTTGTATGGTCTCGATCATTTTTTCCAGAATATGCAGCCGAGCCGATTTAGCTTGGTGGATGGCCTGGGCAATGATTTCTAATGACAGTCCAGGGATTTTCATATCCATTTGCAGCGCGGTAATACCGCTATCTGTCCCGGCGACTTTAAAGTCCATATCGCCTAAAAAGTCTTCAATTCCCTGAATGTCAGTTAAAACTCGTACTTCGTCATCTTCTTTAATTAAACCCATTGCCGCACCGCTCACAGGTTTGGTAATTGGTACGCCAGCATCCATCAAGGATAAAGTAGAACCGCACACCGAACCCATAGAGGTGGAACCGTTGGAAGAAAGCACTTCTGAGACTACCCGAATTACATAGGGGAATTTTTCCTTGGGGGGTAGCACTGGTACTAAAGCTCGTTCGGCTAAAGCACCATGACCAATTTCCCGCCTTCCAGGGGAACGCAAGGGTTTAGTTTCTCCCACGGAAAACGGGGGAAAGTTGTAGTGATGTAGGTAACGTTTGGATTGGTCTGCTTGCAAGTCATCGGTGAGGTTTTGGGCATCTCCGGGAGTACCAAGAGTACAAGTGGATAATACTTGAGTTAACCCCCGATTAAATAAACCACTGCCGTGGACTCGCTTCGGTAGGACACCAACTTGGCAAGAAACAGGACGTACTTCATCGAGTTTGCGCCCATCAACGCGGACGTTATCTTCAATGATTTGACGGCGCATGAGGTGTTTAGTGATGTCTTTGAAGGTGTTACCAACTGCTTTGCTGTTGGCAATTGCCGCAGCTTTAACTTCGTCTTCCTCTGGCAGTTCCTCGATGGCACCAGCAACTTGCTCCTTGAGAGCGTCCAAAGCTTGATCCCGTTCTCCCTTGCTGTAGTCAAATTGACACAGGATTTTTTTAATTTCATCCCTGGCGCGATCGCGGATATAATTGTTCAGGGTCTGGTCTTCTTCTGGTGGTGCTTCTTGCACAACCTCTATACCCATTTCCGCCAACAAGTCTTCCTGGGCTTTAATTAAATCTCTAACTGCTTCATAACCAAAATCAATCGCTTCGATAATATCTTGCTCTGGCAATTGATTGGCTCCTGCTTCCACCATAATCACACCGTGGGGTGAACCTGCCACTACCAGATCCAAATCTCCATTTTCAGTTTCTGCATAAGTGGGGTTAATGATAAAATCATCTCCCACCAAGCCAACCCGCACCGCCGCCATTGGTCCATTAAAAGGAATTTTTGCTATTAGGGTGGCAATGGAAGCGCCGGTCACCGCTAAAACATCAGGTGGTACTAACTCATCCATCGACAGGGTAAGGGCGATAATTTGCAGGTCATCCCGCAGCCATGAAGGAAATAAAGGCCTCATGGGGCGGTCTATCAAGCGGCTGGTAAGAATAGTTTTTTCTGGTGGACGACCTTCTCTCCGCATGATTCCTCCGGGAATCCTACCTGCGGCATACAATCTTTCTTCATAATCTACCGTCAAGGGAAGGAAATCAACTCCCTCTCTGCTCTGGGAGCGTGTAGCCGTCACTAAAACAGATGTGTCCCCCGACTCTATCAAAACTGACCCACCAGCTTGGGGAGCTAGTAAGCCTACTTTCAGTCTAATATCCCTACCATCGAAGGATATTGACTTATCAACTTCTGCCATGCAGTTTTTTTTCCTTCTCTTTTGCTATTCTCTCTCTGTGGCAATCCTAACATTTATGCTCTCAAACTGACTTCTGGTACACATAAAGATAAACAACTTGTTAAACTAACAACCAGATTTTAAATATTTTTTAATGGACAGGGGGAAAAATCTTTGCTAGCTGTGGAGGCTGAGAACATACCTTCTTCCTCCCAGATGGCGTAATCCCAGTTGTACAATAAGAGATACTGAGTGAAAAAACCGCACTAGCTCCATAAGCGGGGTGCTTTGACCTAAACTGTAGTCAAATGATTTTTTTTTATTTTTCCTCCACCATCAGCGTTAGGGTATGGGGAAAAAGTTAGCTAGCTTTTAAACCAGGCTTTAGGGTTGATTCTTTCCCAGTTTCGGCCTTGTTTGTGTAGCATTTTCTGGTGGAGAAACTTGATAAGTAATTTTATCGCTCACAGTTAAAACTGCAAAATTAATAATTTAATACTTTAGTTATCCGAAAATTGGGGAAGTTAGCAAATGGCACTTTTACACGGTAATTGGTTACTAAAAAATGACAATAGTTGTTTATTTATTTGGGGTGAAACTTGGCGTTCATCACAAGTAAAATTACAGACTATTACATCCCCGGATATACCAGCACATCCCTTGGCAATGACATCAGTTGATTTGAGTGCATGGATGATTGATCATAACATCATCCAGCCAAACCAAGTTAACATAGCCAGCACTTCTAGCACTCGTAAACGTACAACTCTTAACCAAATCAGCTGGCCTACCCACTCTCAAATCATTGCTTTACCAACTCACATCCCAGAACATAATCAGGAAGAAATAGTATTTATTTTTCCTTTGCATTCTGCCACTTTAGCCACCCAGAGCAAGTCACCCCCATATCTTCAACCCTGGCGAGTAGAAGGTTTTTGCCTCAACCCAAGTGCCGCCATAAAATTTTTGGCGGCTATTCCCTTAAACGCTGTTCAGGAAGGAGATACTGTATTTGGTGCGGAGTTACGTTTTTGGTCACAAGTAGCCCGTTGGAGTTTAGATTTAATTTCCCGGTGTAAGTTTTTGCCAACTATTCAACCGCAATTAGATACTTCTATTGTTGCTAAGTGGCAAGTTCTCTTAGATAGCGCTGTAGATGGAACCCGCCTAGAAAAATTTTCCGCAAAAATGCCTTTAGCCTGTCGTACTTATCAAAAAACTCCTGACCTGGAAGAACAGTATTTAGCAGTGGACTTGCCAACCAAACCCCAGGAATTATTATTAGATTTTCTCAATAGTACCATAGATGCCCAAGTGCGGGGAATGATGACTGCGCAAGCACCAGTAGAAACCAGAGTCATGGCATCTTTGCCATTTACAGTGCGACAATGGCTACAAGGTTTAACTGGTGCATCTAACAAAGTGAATGCAGATGCGATGGGAGTAGAAAGACTAGAAGCTGCGCTGAAAGCGTGGACTATGCCTTTGCAATACCAACTAACAGGAAAAGCCTCATTTCGCAGCTGTTTTCAATTGCTTCCCCCTGCATCCGACTCAAAAGACTGGCTATTAGTATATTTGTTGCAAGCCACAGATGATCCTGATTTTTTGGTAGATGCGGTAACTATTTGGCATCAACCAGTGGAACAGTTAATTTATCAAGGTCGCACCATTGATCAACCCCAAGAAACATTATTGCGGGGGTTGGGGTTAGCTTCCCGCTTGTATCCAATTCTTGCACCCAGTTTAGAAACAGAGTATCCGCAATCTTGTAGCCTTAACCCATTACAGGCATATGAATTTATTAAGTCTGTGGCTTGGCGGTTTGAAGATAGTGGTTTAGGGGTGATTTTACCCCCTAGTTTGGCTAACCGGGAAGGATGGGCGAATCGTTTGGGCTTGAAAATTATTGCTGAAACCCAAAATAAACAACAGCAACCCTTGGGTTTACGGAGTTTACTAAATTTTCAATGGCAATTAGCAATTGGTGGACAAACTATTTCTCAAACCGAGTTTAATAAACTTGTGGCCTTAAATAGCCCGTTGGTAGAAATTAACGGCGAGTGGGTGGAATTGCGAGACCAGGATATTAAAACTGCACAGGCATTTTTTGCCGCTCGTAAAAACCAAATGACGCTGTGCTTAGAAGATGCTTTACGTCTGGGTTCTGGAGATACCCAGGTGATTGAAAAGTTACCTGTGGTCAGCTTTGAAGCATCTGGGATATTGCAGGAATTAATTGGGACGCTAACGAATAAAGCAACAACCCAGGCTTACGCCCCCTTACCCACACCTAGGAATTTTCAGGGAGAGTTGCGACCTTATCAACAAAGAGGAGTGGCTTGGCTAGCTTTCTTGGAACGTTGGGGTTTGGGTGCGTGTCTTGCAGATGATATGGGACTGGGTAAAACCATTCAACTCATCGCCTTTTTACTGCATCTCCAAGAACAGGATGCACTGTCCCATCCCACATTACTTGTTTGTCCCACTTCTATTTTAGGGAACTGGGAACGGGAAATTAAAAAATTTGCTCCTAGTCTCAAAGTTTTACAGCACCACGGCGATAAACGTCTTAAAGGTAAAGGGTTTATAGCAGGGGTGGAAAAACACAATGTAATTATTACTAGTTATTCACTGATACACCGGGATGTGAAAACTTTACAGAGTGTTGATTGGCGGGTAGTTGTCTTAGATGAAGCCCAGAATGTCAAAAATCCTGAAGCTAAACAATCACAGGCTGTGAGAGAATTAAAAACTACCTTTCGTATAGCCCTAACAGGAACACCAGTAGAAAATAAACTCCAAGAACTGTGGTCTATTTTAGATTTTCTCAATCCGGGGTATTTGGGCAATCGTCAATTTTTTCAGAGACGCTTTGCCATACCAATTGAAAAGTATGGTGACACAGCATCTTTAAATCAGTTGAGGGCTTTAGTGCAACCGTTTATTCTGCGTCGCCTGAAAACAGATGGGGATATTATTCAAGATTTGCCAGATAAGCAAGAAATGACGGTTTTTTGTGGTCTCACTCCTGAACAAGCCACACTTTATCAACAAGTTGTGGAAGCATCATTGGCAGAAATAGAAGCTGCTTCAGGTGTGCAACGTCGAGGGATGATTTTAGCTTTATTAATCAAACTAAAACAAATATGTAATCACCCGTCCCAATATTTGAAACAAGACACACTACAACAGTATAGTTCGGGAAAATTGCTCCGCCTAGAAGAAATGTTGACCGTGGCTTTAGAGGGGGGAGACAGGGCTTTAATTTTCACTCAGTTTGCTGAATGGGGTAAGTTATTACAGGCTCATTTACAGCATAAAATCGGGGAAGAAATCTTGTTTTTATATGGTAGTACCAGTAAAAAACAACGAGAGGAAATGATTGACCGTTTTCAACATGATCCCCAAGGTCCTCCCATTATGATCCTTTCTTTAAAAGCTGGTGGGGTTGGATTGAATTTAACCAGGGCTAATCATGTGTTTCACTTTGACAGATGGTGGAATCCCGCTGTTGAAAATCAAGCCACTGATAGAGTATTTCGCATTGGTCAAACCCGCAATGTTCAAGTGCATAAATTCGTTTGTAATGGTACATTAGAAGAAAAAATTCATGACATGATTGACAGTAAAAAACAATTAGCTGAACAAGTAGTTGGTACTGGTGAGGAGTGGCTTACTGAAATGGATACAGATCAATTGCGTAACTTACTCGTACTGGATCGCAGTGCCATAATTGAAGCAGATTAATATATCAACGACAACTAGGGCATTTTGCCCAATTAGGTACAGTAGCAGGCAAGATGCCCGCACTAGAAAAATTTTTACCAACTACCAATTATGAATAACGATACTTTGCAGGCAAGCCGTGAATGGTGGTCACAAAAGTGGCTAGAATTACTAGATTCCTATCGCTTTAAAAAGCGCTTGGAACGGGCTAGAAACTATGCTCGACTGGGAAATGTCCTCCAGATTGAGTTTAAAGGGGCAAAAGTATTAGCGAGAGTACAAGGGAGTGAACCTGAACCTTATCAGGTTTCTTTGTCTCTTGATCATTTTAGTGAGGAAGAATGGGGTTATGTAGTTGAAACCATGTCCCACAAAGCAATTTTTGCAGCCAAGCTGTTAGCGGGAGAAATGCCCCAAAATATTGAGGAAGTTTTTACAGCCAATGGTTTATCTTTATTTCCTTTTACACTGTCTGATGTCCATAGTAAATGCTCTTGTCCTGATCAGGCAAATCCTTGTAAACATATTGGTGCAGTATACTATCAGTTAGGCGATCGCTTTAGTGAAGATCCCTTTGTGTTGTTTCAATTACGGGGACGCACCAAAGAGCAAATTATTAGTGATTTACGTCAACTGCGCGGCGCTAAGGCTGAAGTTACCAAAGGTAAAACATCTGACATCACACAGCCCACTACCCACCCCCAACCCTCTATCAATCTTGCTGGTTTTTGGCAATACCACCAACCACTAGAATCTTCTTTGGTGGTCATTGCTCCTTCCAGTAGCGAAACGGTGTTGGATGTATGGGGGCCAATCCCTTTAGCGAAAACAGACGAAAGTGGCGTAAGTTTAACTTCTGCTGATGTGGTGACGCAATATTTAGATACTGTGTATAAACAGGTAAGTCAGCAAGCAATGTTAGCAGCCATGAACATGGAAGCCTATTACTCTAACCAGTCCAGTTAAAAGATTGTGCCAGGTTCCAAATTCTTTTATACTCACTAAATAGGTTTTAATTCTCAACAGCCCCTCGTAATGGAAAACGATTCGGAATACATCAGGCAAACAGAGGCTACCCGTGTACGGGTACTCAGCGAGGCACTACCTTACATCCAACAATTTGCAGGTCGAACTGTTGTTGTCAAATATGGTGGTGCAGCAATGAAAGATAGCACCCTGAAAGACAAAGTAATGCGGGATATTGTTTTTTTATCCTGCGTGGGTTTGCGTCCCATTCTGGTCCATGGCGGTGGTCCGGAAATTAATACCTGGTTAAGTAAACTAGGGATTGAAGCACAATTTAAAAATGGTCTGCGAGTCACAGATGCCCCCACCATGGATGTAGTGGAAATGGTTTTAGTGGGTCGAGTCAATAAAGAAATTGTTTCCCTAATCAACCAGGCTGGAGGCTCGGCAGTAGGACTGTGTGGTAAAGATGGTAACTTGATTACCGCCCGCCCGCAAGATGAAGAAGGTATCGGTTTTGTGGGGGAAGTAAGTAGTGTGAATATTAAAATTTTGGAAACTCTCTCTAGTAATGGCTATATTCCGGTGGTGTCTAGCGTAGCCACAGACCACAATGGACAAGCCTACAATATTAACGCTGATACCGTGGCTGGGGAAATCGCTGCTGCTTTGGGTGCGGAAAAGTTAATTTTGCTGACCGACACACCAGGTATTCTTCAAGACTACAAAAACCCATCTACTTTGATTGCTAAAATAGATATTAGCCAAGCTCGGGAATTGATGGGCAATGGTATAGTTGGCGGTGGGATGATTCCTAAAGTTAATTGTTGTGTGCGATCGCTTGCCCAAGGTGTAAGTGCGGCACATATTATTGATGGTCGTATTCCCCATGCCCTACTGTTAGAAATTTTTACCGATGGTGGTATTGGCACTATGATCATCGGATCGCACTTTTCTTGATGATACCATAAATTAACGCTGTAGGCAACAGAGCGGGTAATGTAAACGTGAGTACAGAAAGTGTAGAAATTGGCAGAAGTCTTTATCAGACTGGAAAAGTTAACTTTGAAAATGGGCAATATCGAGAAGCTGTAGAAAATTTAGAAAAAGCCAGGGCCTTGTTATCTGCAAATTCTCGCCTTGGGGGTGAAGTGCAAATTTGGCTGGTAACAGCTTATGAAGCAGCCGGACGCACTGAAGAGGCCATCGCCCTTTGTCAACACCTGCAACGCCATCCTTTCCCAGAAACTAGCAAACAGGCCAAGCGGTTAATCTACATTTTAAAAGCGCCAAAATTGCAACGCCCTAGTGAATGGATGACCCAAATCCCCGATTTAGGGGCATTGTCTGATAATGATACCAAAATTCGTGCATCTGGCAGTCCTCGCCAATCCACAAGTAAAGCACCGGCTGAACCAAAATTTGTGGATCTGACCCAGGTAAATACCAAAGATAATCGTTTTATTGGGGTGGCACTAATTGTGATTTTATTCACCTTCTTATACTTGGCTTGGTTGAGCTTTTAATTACTCACCTGTTAAAACTGGATATTATTGCTGAGACTTTTAATTTGAGTGCCAGGATAATAAAATTGCAAAATTTTGGCATTTGACCAACCCAGTTTAGCTAAGTTTTGCGCGCCAGTTTGACTCAAGCCAACTCCGTGTCCTAAGCCACCGCCAATAAACGCATATCCCCACAAATTAACTGTGCCTTTGTTGAGTGGTTCTATGTAAAACAGCGTACTTCTCGGTGCTGCAAAGGCGCTGCGAATTTCGTCTTTCTCCAGAGTAAACACCCCAATATCTGTTTTTACCGCCAGTTCAAGAATGCGTCCACTTTTACTGCGCTTGACTACTGACATAGCCTCAACGGTGTTAAATTTGGCATAGGGGCTATTTTTAATTTCCAGGAATCTTTTTAAAAGTTGGTTGATATCATCAAGGGCAGTTTCCTTGTTCCAACGAAAAGTATTCCAGGTACTTTCATTAAATCCTTCTCGCTGATGAATAAACTTCTTAAAGTTGCTTTCATCGGCTAAACTCTGCTCAGATAAGTTCCAAAGGTTGGTAGGAGCATCTACTACCGGGCTTAAATAGGGACGATCTTCACCATTCCAAACATCACTAAAGTAGGCAGTAACTCCACCGGTGGTTGAGGAATACAGGGCATCTACTAGCTGATTATTATAAGTTAAAACCATACTCCTAGTAGCCGCGATCGCTTTGTCAGTTTTGGGGGTTGCTCCAGTTAAACCGTAATAAACTTGACAATGTGTATCAGCACACAATTGATAGTTATCAGTGACAAACCTCCGCAAATTTCTTAAAGCATAGGTGCGGGCGATAATTGTCTGGGCTTCTACTGCGGCAGTTGGTGCAGTTGTGCCAATTTCGTTAGGTACAACTCCACGTAAATAGCTTTCCAGAGGTACTTCATTGACTAAAGTATATGTACCATAGGCGTTGGGCTGTAAAGTCATCCTTCCTGGATAGAGACGATTTTTTTCCAGGTTTTCGCCTTCCCTGACCCTAATTAAGTTTTTATTGCTGCTAATTTTTAAATTATTCGGGCTGTAACGCTGTCCATTCACTTGCCAAGTAACTTTTGGCACTTGTTTTAAAATCTTAGTGTCCATATATGCCATGTTCTTACCGACAGCTTGCACACCTTGGAATAACAAGCGCCGCAGTAGGGGAGTGTTGTAAACCTCTCGTTTTGCCCAAACTTGCCAGCGTTCTGGTTGGGCTATTTCCACTTCTATTCCCTGAGAACGCCAATTTTTAGCACTGTCTTCGGCAGTTTCAAAGGTACGGTATGTACCTAAAACCACTACCTCCTTCACCTCTAGTTTAGGTAAAGGTTCCATGACAGTTTCTAGCTGGAGTGGGTTTTGGGTAACTAGGGTTTTTTCCTCATTACCGTAGGTAAATTTTAGCTGCAAGCGATCGCCTGATGTGGGTTCTAGTTGTAATTTGAATTGGGGATTTTGGCCAAATCGTTGCACTATACCAATTCTCAGTTCTACATCCTCATCTTTGTGATCAATAGTTGAAGCCCCAGTCAACCCCAACAAGCAAAATGTTGTCAGTACAGTGTAGGAAAAATGCCAGAATGTAGATTTCATAGTAGTTATATAATTCCTGTAAATTCAAAAATGCTAACAATTGCTCACATTTTCTGTCAGCACCACCACTTCACAAATTAACAGACACTTGAATTTAAAGGAAAGTCTGACGATTTATCAGGGGGATAATTTTTGGTATGTTCAAAACAGCAAATATTCACCCCAGTTAGGGGTGAAAGTGCCACAATCATACATTTAGCGTCAAAATAACAAAGTATTCGTCCCATTGTTTCGACCGGCTGAAATCTTTATGACTCCTCAGAAAAGTGATGCAAAACCAACTGCTACATCATCAAAAGGGTGGAGTAGTTGGCAAGAAAATCTAATTCTCATCGCCATCGCCTTATGTTTGGCAATTTTGATCAGAACATTCATCGCCGAACCCCGCTACATTCCATCAGACTCAATGCTACCTACATTACATACAGGCGATCGCTTAGTGGTAGAAAAAGTCTCATACCGTTTTCACCCCCCCGCCACTGGGGAAATCATCGTTTTTCAGCCTCCCGCAGAACTACAACGCCGGGGATATCCCCAAGACCAAGCTTTTATTAAGCGAGTTATTGGTACTCCCGGTAAAACAGTCCAAGTGACCAACGGTAAAGTTTACCTGGACGGTAAAGCCTTAGAAGAAGACTACATAGCCGAACCCCCCAATCAGCCATTTCCCGCTGTACAGGTTCCCCCAGAGAAATTTTTTGTCATGGGTGATAACCGCAATGATAGTAATGATTCTCGTTATTGGGGGTTTTTACCGAGAAAAAACATCATTGGTCGGGCAGTATTTCGCTTTTGGCCTCTTGATCGCATTGGTTTTATTTAGATTTTAGATTTTGGATTTTGGTAGTGCGGGGATTTTCCCTGGGGTTATACAAATTAAATGGGTAAAACCTGATCAAAACCTGAGAAAATACATCAGCTGGGCAATAACCTCACCGGATAAACCCAAACGGCGCTGAAAATCCGCCAAGTTCCGGTACAGCCCAGCTGATAGCCGATTTTCTACCACTGCTTCTGCAAAACATACATCTATAAAAGGAATTTTAACCAATTGGTCAACAGTGGCAGTATTCGGGTTAACTAACTGCGTAGGATAATCTAAAGATTCTTCGTCATAATAAATAAAGTTGAGTAGGGGCTTTAATGGTTCTAGTCGCTGTGTGGGTATGGCTAAAGCCGCAGCTACATCTTCAATACAATAAAATTTAACACCAGAGCGAGAAAGTTCCACTAGCGATCGCGCTTGGTGAATTGACAAACCAGGTAGCCGTAACCAATCATCCACAGTGGCTTGATTAGCATCAATGCGAATACCTAATTTTACTGCTAACTGTACTTCCTCCCCAGATTGTAATCGGTAATAAGGGTCATTAAGGAGTTTAGCCCGGAGTTTTTGTAACTTAGGGTTTAAAGGTAGCCAGTTCATTTTTTTACTTATATCAAGAAATTTGCTCTAGTAGCTGACGGCGCTTTTGTTCAAACTCGTATTCAGAAATCAATCCATCTTGGCGCAGAGTATCCAACTGACGCAAAGCCTTGGCAATTCCTTCCACATGATCACCTGTTTGGGGTAAATTATTGACTGCGGACTTACCCAAGTTAAAATTACGATCAAAAGCTGCCTCATCCTGGGCTAAATACCAAACTCCCTCAATAGCACTGGCTACCTTGGGGATGGGTGTCCAGGAAAGCAAGACATACAACAAACCCCACCAGGGTTGTCCCAAATAAAACTTATGTAGGCCTGAAATTGTCAGCGTACCAGATAAAGCTAAAATTGCCGCAATAGTACGACTTTTGCGCTTAGTGAACATATTTCCTATTAACCTACCACTACTACAGTTTCTATAGTTTCTATGGATATGATACCTAACCTGGATGTGGACAGGTTGAATAAATTGAGTTTTACACCAAAGCTACCGGGGAACTGGGGAAAATAGTTATTAATAGCATTTTTACATCTCACGCAGAGACCCAGAGTCGCGGAGGGAGAGGGGGGGAGAGATGGAATACAACCCGAAAACCGCAGATCCTCAAGCCACCATCTGACTCATTCCAACTGCGGCTAGCACTGCGACAAAGTTCTGCACTATAATTCCATGAGCCGCCGCGTAATAGCCGACGGTGAAAGTCACCGCCCACTTCCCAATCGCTTCCGTCTGAAGGCGCGCCATGATAATTATTGTGCCAAGTATCAGCACACCACTCCCATATTAGCCCGTGCATATCATACAAGCCAAAGGCATTGGCGACGCGAAAACTGCCCACATCGGTTGTTTCTTTGCAGTTAAAATTAACTAAGTCAGAAGTAATCACTTCGCCAAAGTGGAAAGATGTGGTAGTTCCAGCGCGACAAGCATATTCCCATTCAGACTCACTGGGTAAACGGTATTCACGTCCGGTTTTTTCTGACAGTCTGGCGCAAAATTCTACAGCTTCGTACCAAGATATATTTTCTACAGGCCGATTATGACCTTTAAATTTGCAGGGATAAGGATTTAAAGGTTGCTTAATTTCTGGTAAAGCGGCTACAGCTTTCCATTGCCCTTGAGTTATGGGAAATTTACCCATATAGAATGGTTTAAGAATCACTTCGTGTTGAGGACGTTCATCAGCATCTCCTTCAAAATCTGGGGAACCCATCATAAAGCTACCACCAGGAATTGACACCATTTCTAGGGTTACTGTGTCGCTCAATTTTTCAGCAAAAAATTTGGCGGTGGGAAAGTCCCGGTGAACTTCTCTACCTGCTGTATCTACTGTAACTACTTCAAATTCAAAGGTTTCTAAGGGGGGTAATGGAGGTGTTGTTTTATGTGGTAGTCGTGGTAGTTTGATTAGTAGGGGTAGGGAATTTTCTGTTTTTTTAGATTCAACAAGCGGCTGTTTACAAGACTTTAAATCATTGAGAACTTCGGTTGCTGATTGATATCTTTGACTAGGTAAATGTTTTAATAATTTATTTAAAATTTTGCTTAATTCTTCGCTTATGGTAATACCTTTTTTATATAATTCTTCCTGCCATAACCAATTAGCGTTCATGGCATCATAAAGAGGATCATTAATTTCTCCATAACTATTTTGTACTGGTAAACTTTGTGTTAACAGACGCACGCAAGTTACACCCAAAGCATATAAATCACTAGCATGACAAGGAAATCCAGCCATTTGTTCAGATGGAGCATAACCAACAGTATAAATCACTGTAGCTTGTCTTGCTAAACTTGTTTGTGTTACCTGTTTAGCCCCACCGAAGTCAATTAATACTGGTTTACCGTCACTGTAACGGCGAATGATGTTTTCTGGCTTAATGTCTCGATGAATTACATTAGCACCATGAACAAATTCTAAAACTGGCAATAAGTCAGTTAAAAGTTGGTAAATTTCTTCTTCGGTAAAGGGTTTTTGCTGAACTTCTTGTAAAAGAGTTGGTCCTTCTATAAATTCCTGCACAAGATACAAGCTTGAACCCTGTTCAAAATAAGCTAATAATCTAGGAATTTGAGTATGATTTTCTCCTAGTTCATAAAGTCGAAATGCTTCCTCTTTAAAAAATTCTGCTGCTTTCCTTCGTTGGGTTGTTCCTTGAACTTGAGGAAAAAATTGTTTGATGACACAAGGAGCATTTAGTCTATCTGCGTCTTCAGTTGCATAGGTCTTGCTAAACCCTCCTTCCCCTAAAAGGCTCAATACGCGATAGCGATTTCTGAGAAATTCGCCAAAGTTACTTTTTCCGCAACTCATGCAATATCTACTGCCTTCTGGGTTAAATGGATTCGAGCAATTGGGATTTTGGCAAATTTGCATAATGAGGAGGAAGTAGCATCTTGTCCCAACTTGGCCCTAATAATATCCAATTCAGAATACACATCTAAACAAATAAACCTGAAGAAACCTATTTTCAGTTCTCTTGAAATAGAAGTAATTCTGAGAATATATATTTTGATCACAATAAAAATAATATTGTGAAACTATGGAATTTGTCAAGTGTGTTTGGTCTTGTTAATTGTGTACAATATGCAGATTATTTTTTGTGTTCAAAAGTACGAATAGATTCTCCTAAAAAGGCGATAATAGCAGATACTGTAATCAATATCACACTAACAGCATTAATGTCAGGTTTGACTCCTATTCTCATGCGGCTAAAAATTTCTACAGGTAAGGTGTTATAACCGCTACCAGATGTAAAACTAGCAATGAGAAAGTCGTCTAAACTCAAAACAAATGCCAGCAAGCAACCAGCTATAATACCAGGCGTTAACTGAGGTAGTAACACTTTCAGAAATGCTTGTGTTGGTGTAGCTCCTAAATCTAGTGCTGCTTCTTCTAGGTGGGGGTCTAAATTTGTCAGTCTTGAAGACACGACAATTGCGATATAAGCTAGGCAAAATACTATATGAGCAGCAATAACTGTCCATAAACTCAGGGGAATAGCAAAGGCGGCTAGAAAAACTAAAGTAGCCACGGCGATGGCAATATCTGGAATAATTAACGGTAGGTAAGAAATACCCCGATACAAATTCTTACCCAAAAATTGATACCTTGCTAACCCTACCGCCATTAAGGTTCCCAACACTGCTGAAACACCCACTGCACAAAAGGCTACTATCAAACTATTTTTTAAAGCTGATAACAGCCGCTCGTCGCTAAACAGTTTGTAGTACCAACTTAAAGTGAATCCTTGCCAAGTTGCGCTATAAGGTGACTGGTTAAAGCTATAAAACCCAAGTACCAGTATAGGCAGATACATAAATCCAGATAAAATTATGGTGAAAACCCCCTGCCAAGAGGCACGCGGTTTTTTGTTGGATGTAGAAATACCCACGTTAATTGTGTTTGTAATTTTTTCTAATTATTCACCGTGTCCTACATAACATAAAATTTTCACATTGTCAAGACTGAGGATGGACTTGAAGGAATATATCTGCTCACTCTCTAGCTGTGGGGTGAGAATAACAAAGATCACATCAACTGCAAAACATACTAAAAAATTATCTCAATCAATTGAATTTTGCTGAAAAATTGACCGATTCAACCAACATTTTCGAGAAAAAAAGTATTTTAATTATTCATGATTCAGTCTAGGTGCTGATGATAGCAATATTTCCCTACTAAGGTAGAAAACAAATATAGGATAATAGTAATATAATTTCAAATAATGTAGTTATTAAATTGGTATTTAAATCGTTTATCTTGCAGGAGTTTTGTGATGCGAATTGCTCAGATTGCCCCATTAATTGAGAGAGTACCGCCTCCAGCATATGGAGGTATAGAGTTAGTTGTAGGATTACTCACTGATGAATTAGTTCGACGGGGACATCAAGTCACCTTATTCGCTTCAGGAGATTCTATTAGTTTGGCCAAGTTAGTATCAGTTCATCCCCGTGCTTTACGACTTGATCCAGATGTCAAGGAACAAAACATATACGAAATGCTACAACTGGGCTTTGTTTATGAACGGGCGGAGGAATTTGACATTATTCATTCCCATGTGTGCTGTCCGGCACTACCCTATGCAAATCTGATTAAAACACCGACAGTTCACACCTTACACGGTATTTTTACCCCTGATAACGAAAAGATGTTTCAATATGCTAAACATCAACCTTTTGTCAGTATTTCCGATGCCCAGAGGGAACTGAGGTTAGGGTTAAACTATGTTTCAACAGTTTACAATGGTATTGATGTTAACAGTTATAAATTTCATCCCCAACCGGATAATCCACCATATTTGGCATTTTTAGGTCGGATATCTCCAGAAAAAGGTACACACCTAGCGATATCTGTTGCTAAACAAACTGGTTGGCATTTGAAAATTGCAGGTAAGGTAGATGTAGTTGACCAAAAATACTTTGACCAAGAAATTAAGCCCCAAATTGATGGTCAGCAAATTGAGTATCTGGGTGAAGCAAACCATGTGCAAAAAAATGCCCTGATGGGGGGTGCTGTAGCCACTCTTTTTCCTATTACTTGGCGAGAACCTTTTGGTTTGGTTATGGTAGAGTCAATGGCGGCTGGTACACCTGTTATTGCCATGACATTAGGGTCTACTGTGGAAATAATTAAACACGGAAAAACTGGTTTTCTCTGCAATAACATTGAAGATTTTAGTCGCGCCCTTGATCAGGTGAGGCAGTTAGACCGCTATGTTTGCCGAGAATATGTTAAAAATAACTTTAGCCTAGAACAGATGACCGATGGTTATGAGGCAGTTTATCAACAAATTCTCCAACAAAAATCTACTCAAAATGCTGATCTGCACCATGTGGTTAGTTTGGGTATGAGCAGTAATTCCTGAGATACTACATCTGCCAGGTATTTACCGAAAAAAAAAACGACTTCTGCTCTGCTGAAGAAATTTCTCAGAGAAAGCCTAAACAGTGATGTTTTAATTCCCCTTAGCTGTAGCTAGGGGAGAATGTCAAGGGTGGACAGAGGCTTGATTTAAATTGGTTTTTGGTTTTTGGTTTATGGACCAGAAAAAACAGCTTCTTCTATATCTTGGCGGCTGAGAGAATATTTAAAAGAGCGTTGAATATCTTGGCTATTTTCCCCAGATTTGAAATATCTTACTATAATTTCCTCAATATCAAGCCACAGTTCAGCTTGCCAAGTGGGTCGTTGCACACGCCAACAATTGGGCTGCTTTTCATCTTGTTCACAGCCTTGGTCTTTTAACCACTGTTCGATTTGTGGTAAAGGATGGCTATATAAAGGTGTATCAGGGGTAAGCATAGGACACTCAAAAAAGACAACAAAATTGCAAATAAAATTTTCAAAAATTAAAAATTTAAATATCTAGAAGTTCCATATTCAGTAATCTTCATTTGTTCTGGGTTGGGTAGGGGAGAAATATCAGCAACTTGTGGTTGGGTAACTTGGGTTTGTATGTTGGCTTCACCACGGAACATAGCAACAGCGATGGCAACTACCACACAACCCACTAGGGTTAAGCCTAACACAAATAATACAAAAATTTCTCCCGCTGATAAGGGGCGATCGCTGGCATCTAGATAAATTGATTTGGAAAAATCGTAGGGTTTCCGCACCGGTTGGTTTAAATCCATTGGTGGTTGAATCACCCCAAACCGGGAATAGCCGATTTTAGCATCATAACTTAAACGCCGTTCTGGATGACTCAGGGTGGCGTAAGCTTCGTTAATTTGCTGAAATTTAGCAGTGGCAACTTTGGCAGGTAGTTCTGTAGTATCTGGATGATAGCGTTTACTCAGTTGCCAATAAGCCCGACGAATATCAATAGCCGATGCGGAGGGATGCAGTCCCAACACGGCATAGTATGTTGTAATCTTGCTGATTTGTCGCTTTGTCCCGTTTTGAGTCACGGCTTTAGTTCACTTTGCTCAAATTCAGTTTTTTCTATTTTAATTCTTTTAGGAACGGGGAACACAGGAAACCTAGTATAAACCGGCTTTATGGGCAAATTCATAAGCTCTCTGGTTGACACTCTCGTGGGAGTGTCAATATTCAGGGTACAATTTTACTGCTAGTATTATTCAGGCTCCTAGGGTAAGTGTAACAAATGAAAGCATCGGAAACTAAGTTAAGAGAAATTATTGAAGGTACAAAACAGTACACTGTACCTTTATTTCAGCGAGCTTATAAGTTGATTAGCAAAATATCCAAAGCCAAAAGCCAGCAGAAGAAAAGATGAAAAAATGCGGCGACTCGGCTAAGAGGAAAGATTAAATATCTACTAGATGAGTTGCATAAAAAAACAGGTAGATTTTTGGTTGATAATTTTGATGTGATTTTGCTTCCCACTTTTCAGAGATATATTTGAGTTTACGACTGGAGAAATCATCAACAATCTAGGATGAGCTAAAACTATCAAATCTCGGATAGATGGTAAAACCATGAACCGATATTTGAATGGTGCGCGAGGAATTTATCTTCGTGCATTGGTTGATACGCCTTGGTTACGAGAAAATCTTAACTTATGTATTTGTTAGCATTAGTGAGCCAAAAAGGATCGGGTGTAAACATCAGTTATTTACCGAAGGTGGTATTAACCCTATTTAACCCCCCTGTGCTTGGTGGAGAGATGCTCTCAGGTGTTGAGCCAGAACCTGAACATGAGGCTCACTCATTATAGAAATGTGATTACCAGGAACAGTATGGATTTCCACCTCTCCATCAGCAAACTGATTCCAACCCCGTCTTTGATTTCGGGAATAATCATCTTCCATCTGAGGATTTACCTCCTCAGCTAGGAACAGAGTAATTGGTGTGGGAGAAGTATGTTGTGGTAGGTATTTAATTTGACATTGTGTTTTATAAACTTGTAACAAGCCACGAAGTAATTTTGTATCTGTTTGACCAGG
>Ga0169931_10000285_pt1 | contig 83334 bp, 65 predicted proteins | sample Kivu_15m_20L_FD_129675 | JGI IMG/M metagenome (GOLD analysis project Ga0169931, IMG submission 129675) | Freshwater microbial communities from Lake Kivu, Western Province, Rwanda to study Microbial Dark Matter (Phase II) - Kivu_15m_20L... | ecosystem: Environmental > Aquatic > Freshwater > Lake... | reverse complement strand
AGTTCGTTCACACTTCGGGTAGGGCTTTGACGGGTCATGGATCTCATGGGGTTCGGGGTGCTTTGCTCGCTCTCGTTCCTCCCATGACCCGCTCTCTTTTTGCAGAACTTTCAGGACACTACCACCTGGGAGCTGGGCGCGGACGCCCCCGTTCGGTTATTCAGCGTGCCGAAGGCCTGCCGATTCCCCGGACTTCGACCGGCTACCTCCCGGTGATCCGCAGTGCCCATGTCGCGGACGCGGCCGGTCGCAACGGCAGTCCGTGCGGATGATGGCATCCGAGCCGCAACTGCATCGTTCCGTTCAAGTGCCTGAAGTGGCCTCCACGCGGACTCAATACTGCTGGGTGGATTCGTTCTCGCGGATCACCTGCTCGAACTGATCGCTGGCCAGCTCCACTTCGAAGCGCGCGTCGTCCTCGGCGGTGGCCTTCACCACCAGTTTCCATGTCGCCACGCCCTTCGCCTCCAGGCTCGGCAGCGGGTCCATGGTGATCCTCTGGCCGTCGGCCTTGACCGCAGTGACACCCTCGCCCGACACATACTGCTGGCTCGAGGGCAAAGCGCAGACGAGGCGCACGTTCGTGCCGGTCGCGCTGCCCTGATTCGTCACCCGGATCTCATACGTGACCTCCTTGCCGACCTGAATCGGATCTTCGAGATCCACGACCTCGAGCAGGATCGCCGCGATTCCCGCGACCTTGGTCGCACACGCGCTGGCCACCACCGGTCCGCAGTTGCCCTGAACGGTCGGCGTAAACTCAACTTGCCCCAATTCCCGCCCGCTCAGTCGGGCGCACAGTTCGCGGGAGGCCCCGCCCGCCAAGGCAGCCACTTCCCAGACGACCGCGCCATCCACGAGCGTGCCGCCCTCGGTGGCGCTGACCAGCGTCACGCCCGGGGGCAAGGGCAGCTTCGCCATCGCCCGGTTCTCCGGGCCATCGCCCGTGTTGCGCACGGTGAGGCAGACGTTCAGCGGCCGGCCCGCAAACACCTGCGCCGGCGCGGAACAGTCGAGGGCCAGCACCGCCGCATGCACGGTCGTCACCGCCTTCGCCTCCACCGCGATGCCTTCGGCACAGCTGAGCCGCGCGACATTCGTGAACGTGCCCGCCTTGGTGGCGGTGACCGGGAGCTTCACTTCCTTGCCTTGTCCCGGTGCGAGCGTGCCCAAGTCCAAGATCACTTCCGTCTCACCGGCCGCAGTCTTCAAGCCTTCCGGCAGCCGATCAACCAGCCTGACTTGGGTCGCTGGCACGGCTCCCACGTTGCGATACACCAGCTTCAGTTCGAAGGGTGCACAGGTGCCTGCCTCGGCCGGGGCGTTTTTCACCAGCAAGAGGTTCGGTTTGTCCGGGCCCAAGTCCTCGAGGAAAAAGTTGCTGCACGGCTTCGGCGTCACGCAGCGGTAGCGGCGGCCTTTCGAGGAGAAGTTGAACGCGTAGGCCTCGACCGGTTCCTTGCCCACCCAGACCACGTCCTTGAGGCACACCGGCTTGCCGTTCTCCCGCGACGACATGAACGGCATGCGGGTGCCGTAGGGCAGTCGGACGTCGGCGATCTCGGCCCGTTGGGCGGCAGCATGGAGATCGGCCAAGTCACCGGTCCAACCCCATTGCCGGAGGATCTCCGCGATGTCCGGCCGGAGCTTTTCGCTGCGGAACCGTTCTCGGAGATCGTCCGGTGTGGCGAGCGGCGGCGCAAAGCGAAAGGCCGGATTGCCGAGGCGGGTCGCCCGATGCTCGGCGCGGACCGGCAGCACCATCAGCGCGCAGGCGAGAGTCAGCAGCAGCCGCATTGGGTCCATGAACTTCATGGCGTGAGATTCGGGAACTGCCGGAGGCCAGACCAGCGAATTGTTGGACCGGTGGGCGGACGGTCCCCCACAATTCGCGGCGGCGCAGCCGACGGGACGCCGGCGAAACCGCAAGCCGGAGACTTGTGCCACGCCGTAGCGCCGGCCTCCGGCCGGCCGTGTCGCCAGCGTCTCGCTGGCCGGGCGACGCGACAGAACGCGGGCGGCCTCTGCCCTCTCACCCGCTCAGAAGTCGAACTGGTCGATGTTGTCCTTGGTGAACTTGAACGGTTCGCCGAGCAGCAGGTTGTCCCCGGCGATGCGGAACTCGCCGAGCTTGCCCGCGGTGAACGTGGTCGCACCGGGTTTCAGGTCACCTTTCGCCAGCGCCGCAGCCGCGTGGATCGTCAGGTAACCGAGGTCGAGGGTCTTCCAGAGGATCACCGTGTCCGTGACGCCGTCTTTCACGTAGCGCTTGTTTTCGTTCGGCAGGCCAAGGCCGATGAGTTTCACCTGACCGGTCTTGCCGGCCTGCTTGATCGCCTCGGCGGCGCCAGGCACCGCGGGCGAGCAGATGGCCATGATGAGCTTGAGGTTCGGGTTCGCGCTCAGCAGCGCCGTGGCCTCGCTCTGGGCCTTGTCCTTGAGGTCGTCGCAGGGACGCAACGCGACCCGTCGGAGATTGGGATACTTCTCGGCATTGCGTTTTTCGATGGCCTGTTGCCAGGCGATCATGTTTCCGGCGGTCAGGCTGGCGGTGATGATCGCGTATTCGCCCGCCCCGTTGAGCAGGCGGGCGGCCTCGTCGGTTAGCGCGTTGCCGATGCCCTCGACCGTCGCCTGGTTCACGAAGAACTCGCGGGCATCGGGCTGCGCATCAGCGTCGTAGGTGACCACCTTGATGCCCTTGGCGCGCGCCTTGCGCAGGGCCGTGGAAATGCCGTCGCGGTTCTCGCAGGCCACGGCGATGGCATCCACACCCAGGTTGATCCACTGCTCGACGATCTCGTTCTGCTTGGCGGGATCGGGGTCGGTCGGGCCGTCAAAGATCATCTCGATGCCCAACTCCTTGGCCGCGGCGTCGGCACCCCGGCGGCAGGACATGAAGTAGGCGTTGCCCTTGGACTTGGGCATGAACGCGACGGTGACCGTCTTGCCGCCGGAGCCGCCGGTTTCGGGGGCGGACGCCGGTTTGCAGCCCAGGACCAACGACAGCAAGGCCAGTGCGAAGACGGGGAGAATGCGGTGCATGGGGAGAATCTAGGTGATGGCGACGGGCGGTTCTAGTCCCGGTTTTGTTGCCATAGCTGGTTCCCGACTGGCGGTCTGGCTCCGAATCCTCAACCGGCAAACCCGGCCGTCAGGCGGCCGCGGACCCTCACCTCGCCGCAGGCAATCGCCGCGACGGCGGCCGGATACAGCTCGCGCTCGGCGAGCTGGATGCGGGCGTGGAGCGATTCCGCGGTGTCGCCGTCCAGCACCGGCACGGCTCTCTGGCCGATGATCGGTCCGGTGTCCACGCCCTGATCCACGTAATGCACGGTGCAGCCGGTGAATTTCACCCCGTAGTCCAGCGCCTGCTTCCACGCCGCCAAACCCGGAAACGACGGCAGCAACGACGGATGGATGTTCACAACGCGTCCCTCGAACGCGCGCAGGAACTCGCCCTTCAGGATGCGCATGAACCCGGCCAGCACGACCAGTTCGACGCCGGCGTCGCGCAGGGCGGTCAGGTAGGCAGCCTCGGCTTCCTCGTCGAGCTTGGTGCGGAATCTTCCCGGCGGCAGATACCGGGCTGGCAGACCGCGATCGCGGGCGTGGGTGAGAATGCCCGCCGTTTCGACATCGCTCACCACAAGGGCAACTTCAGCCGGCACGCTGCCCGCCGCGATCGCATCGGCGATGGCGACGAAATTGGAACCTTTGCCGGAGCCAAGGACTCCGAGACGCAGCGGACGAGTTGCAGGCACGGCGCGATTAGGAAAGCGGGCGGGCCGGAAGACAAGCCGGCGGAAGGGCGGGGGAAAATCTGGAAGGCAGGAAAACCGGAAGGTGAATCCAAAGCCTCTACCCAATTTTCATAAGCCGCGTTTCTCCCGCCTCAGAATCGGCAAGCGTGCCCGCAGCTCCCAATTCCCACCGCGATTTCCTGCGTTCCTGCTTTCCAAATTGTTGACCCTCACCAAACCCGCGCCCACAGCACCTTGAGGTAGCGGCTTTCGAGGCAGTTCGACATGACGGGGTGGTCCGGACCGGCGCCGGTGCGGTCGAGGAACTGAAGTTTGCGGCCGACCCGGTGGGCGCTGCGGATGGCCATCTGCTCGAATTCCCCGGAGCCCAGCTGACCGGAACACGAGCACGTCGCCAGCAGGCCGCCGGGCTTGGTGATCACCATGCCCAGAGAGTTGAGGTCCTCGTATTTCAGCATGCCCTCCGCGAAGACCTCCTCGTCGCGTCCGTCGATCAGCTTGGGCGGGTCGAGGACGACGACGTCGAATTTCTTGCCGTCCTTCCGCATCTGGCGCGCATAACTGTAGGCATCGCAATGCACCCAGTCCACGCGGGCCTGGTTGAGGTTGGCGTTGCGCTTGGCCTGGGCGATGGCGTTCTCGTCTAGGTCCACGGCCGTGACTTCCGCGGCCTTGCCCAGCAGCTTGGCGGCGAGGGCGAAACCGCCGGTGTAGCAGCAGAGATCCAGCACGGTTGCGTCCTGGCACCAGCGAGCGATGGCCTTGCGGTTGTCACGTTGGTCGCAGAAAAACCCGGTCTTGTGGCCGGTCGCGAAGTTGACCTCGTAGCGGATACAATGCTCGCGGATCTTCACGGTGCGGACCTCGTCGGACGCAATCTCGCCCACGCGGATGCTCTCGTGCTTCGCCACCGGATGATCCACCTCGATGACGGTCTTCGTCGTGCCGAGCCGGGCCCGCAGGTGATCAAGGAACTTCGGCAGGCGCTGCCAGATGCCGAGGCTGTGGACCTGCACGCTGAGCACGTCCGCGAACTTGTCCACCACCAGCCCGCTCAGGCCGTCGCCATCGGAATGGATCACGCGGAACGCATCGGTCTGCGCGGGCAGGTCGAGCACCTTGAGCCGCAGGTCGAGTGCGCGGTCAATGAGCCCGAAGAAGTCCGCTTCCCCGAAGGCATCGTCGCCGTGATGGATGACCCGGAGCGGAACGCGGGCCAGCGGATTGAAGAGCCCGTGGCCGAAGAGGCGGCCGTTCTTGTCCATCACGTTGACGAGCGCCCCGGGCTTCGCGTCGGGCGAAACGGCGCCGACCATCGCGGGGTAGATCGCCGGGGCGTAGCTGAAGGTCTTGAGCTGAACCCACGGCTGGGGCCAGTGCTCGCTGCCTTCCGGAGCCTGCTTTGGCCGGATGCCAGGCGGGCGCGGACCCGGCGGGCGCGGACCGGGCGGGCGCGGACCGGGACGCGACCATGCCCCCGGGGCGGCCTCGGAGCGCGGACGCGAGGCGTAACGGGAAGGCTGGGACCGCTGGTAACCGTCGTTCATCCGGCAGGCGTAGCGGCTTCACCGGGTGCGGAGCAATCCGGAAGTCTGAGCTCGGTGGCAATGCACGGCCGATCTGCGCCAGTTCAGGGGCTTGAACGGTCTGGGATTCGGCGGACACTGCCGGCCGTATGTTTCTCCGCAGCATTGTCGCCGGGGCGTTGTCGCTCGGCACGCTGTTGGCCGATCCCGCCGGTTCGGTGACCGCGACCAATGCGCCTGCCGACGCCTTGGCGGTGCTGCCGCGGTTGCGGGTCGCACCGGGCCTGCAGCTGAAGCTCTGGGCCAGCGAGCCGCTCATCGAGAACATCACCAGTGTCAGCTACGACCACGTTGGGCGCGCCTACGTCGTCGAGACCGGCCGGCGCCGCACGAGCGTCTTCGACGTGCGCAACCTGCAACCGTGGCTGGAAGACGACTTCGCCCTGCGCACCGCCGCCGACCGGGCCGCGTTTCTCCGCCGGGTGCTGAATCCGGCCGACACGAATTACCCGGCCTTCCTCGAAGCCGTCCACAAGGGGGGCAAGGGCGGGTTCCAGGACTTCAACCGTGATGGCGTGCTCGACAGCCGCGACCTCGAGGTGGAGGCGGAACGCATCCGGCTCGTCACCGACACGGACCGGAATGGCCAGGCCGACCGCGCGGAAACGTTCGCCGACGGATTCAACGGCCTCGTCGCCGGCGTGGCCGCCGGGGTGCTCGCGGAAGGCACCAATGTGTGGTTCGCGAGCATTCCCGAACTGTGGCGTTTTCCGGCCGCACCGGTGCAGGGGGCCCCATCTGTCCCCCACAGCCCGCAAAACGCCCAACCGATGCTCGACGGGTTTGGGGTCCACATCGCCTTCGGCGGACACGATCTCCACGGGCTCATCAAGGGCCCGGACGGACGGCTCTACTTCAGCATCGCCGACCGCGGCACCTGCGTGACCAACCGCGAGGGGCAGGTCATCTCCTTGCCCGACACCGGCGCGGTCTTTCGGTGCGAGCCGGACGGCAGCCGCTTCGAGGTGTTTGCGACCGGCCTGCGCAATCCGCAGGAACTCGCCTTCGACGACGACGGCAACCTGTGGACCGCTGATAACAACGGCGATGGCGGCGACAAGGCGCGCTGGCTGCTCCTGCTCGAAGACGCCGACTACGGCTGGACGCTCGGCTGGCAATGGCTGCCGAAGATGGGCGCATGGAATTCCGAACGCCTCTGGCATCCGCTCACCAACCATACCGCCGCGTCCCGGATGCCGGCGGTCGCCAACATCGGCCACGGGCCGGCCGGCATCGCGTTTTATCCGGGCACCGGCCTTGGTGAACGGTTCCGCGGGCACTTCTTCTACGCGGATTTTCCCGGCGGCATCCGGCACTTCCGGGTCGAGCCGGACGGCGCGTTCTTCCGCGTGGTGCAGGCCGCAGGGGCCGACTCGTGGAAATGGCTGGAAGACAACTCCGCCGCGAACACCACCGGCAAGGTGCTGTGGGATCTCTCGCCGGTGGACGTCACGTTCCCGCCCTTCGGCGGCATGATCGTCGCCGACTGGGTGCAGGGTTGGGAAAAGACCGGCAAGGGCCGCCTGTGGCATCTCGTGGACCCGGCGCTCGGCAGCGATCCCGCGATCGCCGAAGTCACCCGCCTGCTGGCCGAAGGCATGACCCGGCGCGAGGAGAAGGACCTGCTGAACCTGTTCGGCCACCGCGATCAACGCGTGCGTCTGGAAGCCCAATGGGAGGCGGCCCGGCGCTACCTCGCCGCCAAAGGAACCCGCGCGGCGGGCGCGCTGGCCGGCCGGCTCACGAAACTCGCGCTCGCCCGAAAAGAGGCGCCGCTCGCCCGCACTCATGCGCTGTGGGCGTTGGCTCACCTCGCGCGGTTGGATCCTTCACTGGACCTGGTGGAACTGCTGCCGACGCTGGCGGATTCCGATCCCGCGGTCCGCTTGCAGGCGGTCCGGTCCATCGGCAGCCGCAAGGTGCTGAACGCCATTCCGGAACTGGCGCGGCTGGCCAATGCCGATCCGTCCTTGGCCGTGCGCGCCGCGGCCGTGCGTGAACTGGGGCGCTTTCTCGACCCGCGTGGGGCCGCGTGGGTGTTCCGCTTCGCCGCCGGCAAGCTGCTGGGCACAATTCTCGGCCGGCAAAGCGAATTGGCGCCGGAACTGAGCATGGAGCCCATCTTCGCCGCCCTACGCGCCGATACCGCCCGCGATCCGGTCCTGCTGGCCGCCGCGGTCAACGCGTTGGGACACGCCTGGGCCTCGCCGGGCTTTGGCGCCAAGGTGCAGGCGGCCTCGCGGGATCAATCCGAACGGGTCCGGCTCGCGGTGCTGCTCGCCCAGCGTCAGCACGCGGCGCCGGGACTGACGAATTTCCTGCACGATCCGGCGCCTCAGCTTGTGTTGGAAGCGGCGCGGGCCATCAACGATCTTCCCGTCGCCGCCGGTCTGCCTGCGTTGGCGGGCTTCCTCACCGCGCAGCCGCCGCTGCTGGCCGGCACCGCCACCAACTGGCCTGCGGCGCTCAACTTTACCCAGACCGAATGGCAGACGTGGGTGCTGCGTCGCGCGGTGAACGCCGCCTTCCGGCTCGGGGGCGACGCCAAGGCCCGGGCCATCGCCGAAGTGGCGTTGCGCTCCAGCTCTCCCGAAGCGGTCCGGATCGAAGCCCTCGAAGCGCTGGGTGCCTGGCCGAAGCCACCCTTGCGCGACCGCATCGTGGGTCTGCATCGGCCGCTGCCGCCCCGTGACCGGGACCCGGCCCTGCGGGCGTTGCAACTGATCTGGAGCCGCATCACTGGAGCCGGTTCGCCCGTTCCGGTGACGCTCGCAGCGGTGCGGGCCGGCGTCGCCCTCGGAGTGCCGGAACTTGCGGTCACCATGGCCGCGCTCAATGCGAATCCCGACGAGGCGGTCCAGAGCGAACTGCGCCGCCTCCGCGAACTGACCGGCCGCGTGACCGTGGATGATCTGATCGCGCGGCTCGACGAAGGACCCGTTTCCAGCCGCCAGGCCGCCTTTGCCCGTTTGGCCTCGGTGAGGGATGCCAAGGCGTTGACCACCCTGGTGGAGTGGTCGGAGCGGCTGGCAGCAGGCAAAGTCGCCGAGGAACTTCGGGCGGATGTCTGGGAAGCCGCGCAAAAGGCGGCGGACTCGGCCGGCGGTGCGGCCCGGGCGCCGACTTTGGCGAAGGCGTTGACCCAGTGGACCAATTCTTGGACGAAGGACGACGTCCTTGCCCCGCTGCGGGTCGCGTTGGTCGGGGGCGACGCCGCCAACGGGAAGAAGCTGTTCGCGGAACGGGCCGACTGGGGCTGCCAGCGCTGTCACAAGCTCGATGGCGAAGGCGGCGACGTCGGGCCGGATCTCACTGGCTTGGGCCGGACCAAGGGCCGTGAATATGTCCTGCGTGCCGTCGTGAATCCGAATGCCGAGATCGCGTCCGGTTACGAATCGGTGCTGCTTGAGCTGAACGACGATTCCACCGTCGTCGGCGTGCTGCGTGAGGAGAAGCCCGACGAACTCATCCTCATGGTCCCCGAAACCGGCCGGACCGTGGTCAGAAAGTCCGACCTAAAATCCCGCGCCAGCGTGCTGTCCTCCATGCCCGAAGGCCTCGGCGACCTGATGACGCGCCGCGAACTCCGCGACCTCGTCGAGGCGATGTCGAGGTGACGGCCGACGGTTCGCCCCAAGCAGGAAAAGCCGGTCGGACCCAGAGCGGGAGCCGTCGCCCGGAGGCTGCGTCGTCGGCGTTTCGGGTCTCTCGGCTCCAGCCATCAAGCGGCATGAATCAGGTGAACTCGTTTGTCACGACACTGCTGAGCACATCAAATGGGTTGTCGCACCGCCGCCCAATGCCGGCGATCCCGCCCTATGACCGGGCCGCGGGGGGCTTCACTCCCGGAGCCACTTCAACGCGGCGTCGGGCACCCCGTCGATGTCGGAGGACGGCTTAAACGGGACCACTTCGTCCGGGGCGATTCCCCGGCCCTCGATTCCGATGCCGGCGGCATCCAACGCCTCCCACGACGGCACGCTCAGCGACACCCCGCCACCGAGGTCAAAGCGTTTCGGGTTCCCGGACGAACCCGCGGAGCGTTCGCCAAACAGCCGCGCCCCAGTGGCCCGCATCATCAGGAGGAACGCTTCGTTGCTGCTCATGCATTTCGGTCCCATCAGCACGGCGACCTTGCCGGCGAAGTGCCGCGTCGCGTCCGCCTCGGCCCGCAGCACCCGCGTGCGGACCTGCGACCAGCCGCCGGGTTCCGCCGGGTCGCGGGTGCGGTGCCGGGCATAGACCACGTTGGTCGCGGTGAATCGGCCGGCCACGGAGCGCGCCTGCTGCTCGTCCCCGCCGCCGTTGAAACGCACGTCCACAATCACGCCACGGACCCCGGCCGCCTTCCATTCGTCCAAGGTGGCCAAGGCCGGCGCCACGTCCGCTTCGGATCCGCCCCACGTCGAGATCAGCAGATAGCCGATACCGTCAGGAAAGCGGCCCGTGGCGACGGTGCGGTTTACCTCGCGCCACCCGGGCACCAGCCGGGCCAGCCTCCGGAAATCCGCGTTGGGCCGCAGCGTCCGCGTCGTGGTCCCGAGCCGGTGATCCCCGACCACAACGGTCAGATGCGGGTCGTCGGCCGCCGCCAGCAGCTTCACGGCCTCGTCGGCGAACGCGACGTCCGTGACGGCATTCGTGAGCCCGGGCCAGGCCGTGGCCAAGCGGGCGTCCCAGTCGCTCACGAGCCGGTCGCGATACGAGTAGTGCTCGCGGATTATCCGCTGAAGTTCCGCCGTCATCGCGGGGGCGTTGGTGAGCGCCGTGCCCGCCTGGCCCTCGGTGCGAAACATCACCGTCACCGGCTCCGTGGGTTCGCCCGCGAGATTGCGGAAGTTCCGTGCCGACCGGGAATTGATGCCGAAGCGGTAGTCGTGCCCCGGCCGCAGTTCCACCGGCACGATCAACCGCCGCGGTGTCGCCCACTGGAGCTTGCCGGTGATCTTCGGAAACGTTGGTCCGCCGCCCGTTACCGAAAACCCCGACCGCATGTCCTGATCGAACTCGATCACCAGGTTGGTGAGGCCAACGGGCACGTTGACCGCCCCGTTGGTCGGGGTGAGCGAGACGACCTTGGCCGGCTCGGCGAGGGTCGTGAAAACCGGAACGAGCAGCACCGCGGTCAGCCAGCGGAAAAACATTCCGGCAGGGCAGGGAAAAATGAGCGCGGGGTCAATCGTGGGAGTTCACTGTTTTGCCTCAAACCACCAGCCGGCCCTGACCCTCTGCCGGCATGATGACGGCGCGCGTGCCGGAGCGAAACTTGCTGCAGGTTGGCGGCTCAGGCGGCTTTCCATTCCGGGAAGGCGTCCAGCGTCGCCAGGTCCGCGCCGGCGGAGATGACGGCGGCGAGGGTTTCGAGCAGCGGCACGTTGGGATGACCGGCCTTGGCGGCGGCTTTGACATTTGGCGCAAGATTCCAGCCAAGAGACCGAGCTCCCGATGCTAACAGCCCCTTCAGGTGGGCAAGGATAGTCGGCCATAGGGTCCGAATGTGGGCTGCACGGTAGAACGCAAGTTCCACAAGCACATCTTGTCGCGTGGGCGACAAGTCCTGGACCTCGTTCAACCGAGCCTCTGCCTCTTGATCTCGTCCATGAATGAAGAGGTGCTGAGCGTAATTGCAAAGATGGGTTGCGAGCGTGCGGTCGGCTGCGAGCGCGCGCTGGAAAAATCCTTCCGCCTCATCGAACCGTCCGCGCTCGCTCAAGAAGCAGGCGTAGTTGCCAAGATGGCCGGAATGTTTTGGGTCGGCTTCAACCGCTAGTCGGAAGAACTCTTCGGCTTCGTTGAACCGTCCGCGTTGCTTCAGGAAGTCGGCGTAGTTACCGAGGTGGTTAGCATGTTTGGGATCGGCTTCGACCGACCGCCGGTAGAACGATTCTGCTTCGTCGAAGCGTCCACGCTCACTCAGTAGGACGGCGTAGTTGCCAAGGTGGTTGGCGTGCTTGGGGCTAACCTTAAGCGCCCGCTGGTAGAACGTCTCCGCTTCGTCGAAACGTCCACGTCCTTGCAGGAAGTTCGCATAGTTGCCGAGGTGGTTAATGTGCATAGCATCGGCCTCAACTGCCCGCTTGTAGAGCACTTCGGCCTCTTTGAACTGTCCGCGGTCGCTAAGGAAGTTCGCATAGTTGCCTAGGTGATTGGCGTGCTTGGGGTCAGCCCTAATCGCCCGTTGGTAGAACTTCTCCGCTTCGTCGACCTGCCCGCGTTCGTTCAAGAAATTGGCGTAGTTGCCAAGGTTGGTGGCGTGCCCGGGATCGATCTCCACCGCCCGTTTGAAGAACGTCTCCGCCTCGTCTGCTTGCCCACGCTGTTTTAGGAACAAGGCGTAGTTGCCAAGGTGATTAACGTGCTTGGAATCGGCTTCGACTGCCCGTTTGTAAAATGCTTCCGCTTGGTCGAGTCGCCCTTGCTCGCGCAAGAAATTGGCGTAGTTGCCAAGATTGTTGACGTCCGTGTGGTCGGTCTCCAGAGAGCGTTTGTAAAGGGTCTCCGCTTCTGCCAACCGCCCGCGCTCGTTCAGAAAGTTCGCGTAGTTGCTGAGGTGGTTGGCGTGCTTGGGATCGGCTTCGACCGCTCGCTTGTAGAATGATTCGGCTTCGTCAAAGCGTCTGTGTTCAGTCAGGAAGACGGCGTAGTTACCGAGGTGATTGGCATGCTTTGGGTCGGCCTCTAACGCCCGCTGATAGAATGTCTCAGCTTCGTCGAGCCGCCCGCGCTTGCTCAGGAAGTTGGCATAGTTGCCGAGGATGTTGGCGTGCTTGGGGTCAGCTTCGACCGCTTGCTTGTAGAACGATTCTGCTTCACTGAGCCGTCCGCACTCACTCAGAAAGACAGCGTAGTTACCGAGGTAGTTGGCGTTCTTCGGATCGGCCTCGACTGCTCGCTTGTGAAGCGTCTCGGCCTCGTCATGCCGCCCACGCTGCTTTAAGAAGACGGCATAGTTGCTGAGATGGTTGGCGAGCTTAGGGTCCGCTTCCAACGCCCGTTTGTAGAACGTTTCCGCTTCGTCAAACTGTCCTTGCCTGTTCAGGAAATTGGCATAGTTGCCGAGCAACGGTGCACTGGTCGGCAACGCCTTGAGCGCTGCTAGATACACCTGTTCCCGAGAAGCTGGATCAGCATGGGAGTCCGCCTCGTTTTCCCACAGCCACCAAGGTTTGGTTGCCCGTTGACCGGTCAGATCGCCGAAGGCTTCTTTCAACAGCCGGCTCAATTCGTCCCACGGTAACGTTTCCGTGGTGGGATTCGCGAGGGTAGCGGGTGTTTCTGCGGCCTCTGCTTTGAGGCGAGGCTGATCCAGCAGCGCTTTCAGAGCCTGGTGCTGTTCATCAAACCGTTTCACGCGGTCTTCCGAACGGCGCTTTAACTGGTCAAACAGGTCCGGAACCTTTCCGTCTAGAGATAACCGCCGGTGCAGCAACAGCATGAGCTCGTCAAACCCGGGGATAGGAACGAACCGGCCTTTCTTGGCCGCAACGAACGTTCGGACGCGTTCTGGAATCTGGGCCAGCTTGACCGCAGGTTGGTCCTGCTGATTACGAAAGCACCAGAATATCGTGTCCGGAACACCTGTCGGCAGGCTCTCCAACGAACCCATGAGGCTGCCGTCGTTACCGTCGTAGCCGATGACGATCGGCGTGTAGCGTTCACAGATACGCGTCAACGCCTTCTGCCACTGTTCCGTGAGGCACTGTAGATCCTTCGGATCGCTCTTGGGTGCGAAGCCGAGGCTGCCATGCACTTTCGCGATAAGCGGTCGACGTAGGGCGACCCGGGCGTAATCGGCCAACGAATCATGCCCCACGATCACCGGAAACGTGTTGGAGTGGATGGACAAGGAATCGGCGACAAGGTTGTCAAAATTCGTGGTGATCAGAATCTTGTGCGGCGTTTCAGACAGGATGTAGGCGAGAACCGAGTATCCGAAGCTGGGATCCTTCCCTTCCATCTTCTTTTCAAGGTAGGCATAGCCGTCCTCTTCTCGTTCGCGGAAGCATCGCGAATAGAGCTCCGGGTAGAAGCGGGCGAGATCGTTGAAATCGAATCCGGCTATGCCCAGCCGCTCTGCGGTGGCCCACTGTTGCAATGGTATCCCGTCGAAGTCTTCCTGCTTGTGGAGCAGTTCCAGCCACTCTTTTGCCATCGCAGCGCCCCCGGGGATTCCCGATTGCTGTGATGCCCCGGCGCCGATGATGAAGCAGAACGGGCGGTCTTTCCGGTCGCGATCTTGACTGGCGAAGGCGTCAAGGAAGCCGGGGAGAGTGATAAGGCGGTCGTCGCGCATGGGGTTGATGGGTTGGTTTTGTCACTTCACAGCCAGAAGCTGAAGCCGCGTTTGCGGAGCTGCTGGTATTTGCGTTCGTCGAAGCGGTGGAGGCGGGCGGCGCGGTGGGCCACATCCTGCTGGATCTCGCCGGTGTCCACCAACAGGCCCATGCCGAGGATCTTCTTCCGGAAGTTGCGTTTATCGAGGCGCTCCTCGAGCACGACTTCGTAGAGGTGCTGGAGTTGGCCGAGGGTGAACTTGGCGGGCAGCAGCTCGAAGCCGATGGGTTCATAGCGGACCTTGCCACGCAGGCGGACCAGCGCCGTGGCGAGGATGTGTTCGTGGTCGAAGGCGAGGTCGGGGGCGTCGTCCACGCTGAACCACGCGGCCTGGCGGGCATCGGTGGCGGCCTGGGGCTTGTGGTCGGCCAGCGAGACGAGGGCGTAGTAGGCGACGCTGACGACACGTTCCCGCGGGTCGCGGTCGGGCGCGCCGAAGGTGTAGAGCTGCTCCAGGAAGATGTCCCGCAGGCCGGTTTCCTCGGCGAGTTCGCGGCGGGCGGCGTCCTCCAGCGATTCCTCCACGCGGACGAAGCCGCCGGGGAGCGCCCACTTGCCCTCGAACGGCTTTAGGTCGCGCTGAATGAGCAGCACCTTGAGGTCGCCCTCGTCGAAGCCGAAGACGACGCAGTCCACCGTAAGGGCGGCCCGGGGATATTCGTAGGTGTGCGGCATAGTGTCGTTCGGACACGTTGTTAGTGTGTGTGGGACACGAAGTCAAGGCCGGCCCGATTCTTGCCGTCGAAGCCGAACTGCCCTGCTGCCGTCCGGCGCAGGGGAGGCCGGTTGCGTATGGTGGTTTAATCAGGGACGCGCAGCGCCTGTCGCCGAGGCCAACGTCACATCCGAGACCGTGCTTGTGAACTGACTGCGTCGGCATCTAGAAGGGTGATGCTCGGGGGCACAAATTGGGGAATCCTCGTTCGCGCAGATTGAAATCGCGTGACTGCCGGCTGCTGACTGCAGGCGCGCGGGTTTCGGCGGGGAGGCGGTCAGGTCCGCGGATTTCGGCCCGATTCTTCGGGCTGGGCGGCGGTGGCATTTTCTCCCAACAATTTTCTAAGAATCTTCCCCCGGCCGTGTCGTAGTCGGTGGGTGGCGTCAAAAGGCCATCCGCCGATGACACGCTTTTGCCAACATTGACGCTGCCCGCGCCGTGGTCTGTCCCGCACCCGCCAACGCCGAGCCCGAGCCGGCCGGAACGATTGAGGAGCTTTTCGCCGCCCTCGAATCCCCGCTGCTCGCCTACGCGCTCCGCCTTGTCGGCGACCGGGGACCGGCCGAGGACATCACCCAGGAAGCCTTCATGAGATTGCACGCCCAGTTTGGAGAAGTTCGCGAACCGCGCCGCTGGCTTTACCGCACGGTGCACAACCTCGCCCTCAACCACCGCCGTGACGCCGAGAAGATCGTCCCTTTCCAGCCCGTGACGGAAGACGCCCCGAATCCCGCCAGCGAAGGGCCCGATCCGGCCCTGTTGCCCGACGAACAGCTCCAACGCTGGGAAGGCATCGGACTCGTCCGGTTGAGCCTGGCCGCCTTGGACGATCGCAGCCGGGAAGTCGTGCGGCTGAAATACGCCGAGGACCTTTCCTACCGCGAGATCGCCGAACGCACCGGGCTGGAATCCGGCCATGTCGGCTACCTGCTGCACCACGCCCTGAAGACTCTCGCTGCCGAACTCACCCGCACCGGGCTTGTGCCATGAGGAAATCAACCGCAGTTGGACAGGGAAGGACACGGATGCGGCTGAATGACCTTCCGAAAATCGCTGCCGGCGTCCCGCCGGCAGGCGCCGCCCGCCTGAGGGATTGCTCGGCATTTCGAGAGGCCCGCGGTCCCTCCGGCTCCCTGTTCTCCGCAAACGATCTACGCGGAAAATGTCGCAGCCGATCCAGCAGCCACGCTCTGCCGACGGGACGCCGGCAGCACATTGCTTCGCCCTCATCCAAGTCATCCGCGAAGTCTGCGGATAACCGCCCCACGCCATGAATCCTGACGCTTCTCTGCCGCCCGATGCCCGCGAGGCGCGTCTGACCGCCCTACTGCACGGCGAACTTTCCGCCCCTGAGGCCGAGGTCCTGCGTGGACAGATCGCCGCCGATGCGGTCCTCGCCGCACTCTTTCGCCGCCTGAGCCTGGCCCACGGGCTGGCGCGCGAAACCGTCCGCTCGCCTGAACCCAAGGAACTGAGCAAACCGGAACCCCTGCAGCTCGCGCCGGAACGCCGCGCCGCCCTGCTGGCGAAGTTCAAGGCACCGCCCGCCGAGGTGGTGCGCGTGCCCGCCTTTGCCCGCAAAGCGTGGGCCGACCGGCGCGAGTTGCTCGCCCTTGCGGCCATGCTGGTGGCCGTAGTCACCAGTGCAGGACTGCTGTTGCCGTCGCTGGCGAAGGCCAAGGCCAAATCCCAACGGGTCGCAGCGGTTAACTCTGCGAAAATGGCGGAGTGGTCGGACGGACTGGAACGTGAGGCACTTCCAGACGCTACGGCTGACGCGCCCGCACCATCTCCTGCCCAGATCGGGACTTTGGTTGAACCGATTCTGGCCCGGCGCCGGGACGTCGTGCCCGCGGAAAAGCGCCAACTGGCGGAGACGACCCCGGCGATTCGCGCCGACCCCGCCCCGGCGGTTGTGTCGGCCAATTCGGCCAGCTTCGACTTCGGTGTCGCAGCAAAGGTCCCCACCGTGGCCGCACCGGCGCCGGTGACGTTGCCGGAATCTTTGGCGGCCATGAAGGCAGGACACAATGGCCAGGCCACCGGTCACAACCTGAATTCCGTCACCCTCAGTCTGTCCTCAGACGGAGGAATCGCGAATCAGCCCCGTCCGGAGTTGCAGGAGGCTGCGGGAAGTGAGGCGAAGTCCAATGCAGGCAATGTCGGTGGCGGCTTCGGCGGCGGTGGCCGACAGGCCGCCTGGTCCCTCAGTGGAGCCACGGCCAATGCCGATTTCATCCGATCCCCAGCCGCCGAGCGAGAGCTGGCGGTTGGTCAGTCGGGTAGCGGCGGCGCTGTTCCGTTGCGCGATCACTTCCATGAAGTTGATCGTCAGTCCGTCGCTGCCCAAGCCCTCGGCTATCAGCCTGAAGCCGCCCACCGGGGCGAACCGGCTGATGAATTCGCCCGCCGGGGACTGGACCGAACCGCCGGGGTGACGCTCCGCGGACGCGGGGCCATTCAGGCCGGGGAACCGGTGCATTTCTTCGCCGAAGTGGTGCCCACCACCTCGCAGCTTTCCGACGCCCCAAGTCAGGCTGCCGCGCCGGTGAATGGCCCCGTCGCCTTCGAAAGGGAGGAACTGACCCGGGCGGGCAAGGCTTTGGATGTCCTGGCTGAGCGGTCGGTGACCACACTGGGAACCGTGGTCTCCGGTGAGGACTTCGGCACGAAGGTCGCCGTTGCGGAGCCCGCCGTCGTGGCGCGGGAGTCGGAGGCCCGATTCAAGGCCAAGACGGATGCCAACTACGGCTTCGTTGCACCCGCCGCCGCCGACAAGTCGGGGAGCCTCGCTCAAGGTCTTGGTGGGCAGCGCCGGCTAGCCGCGGGCCTGCAGGAAGCAGATGCCGCGAAGGACCGTTTCGACGGGGTCCAGACGGAGGCAAAGCTGGAAAAACTCGGGGACGAGGACAGCAATGGAAACCTCCCGGCAGCTGAACCGGAAACACTGGCGAAGGGAATTGCGGCGCGGCCTGCGAAGGCGGGAATCGTTGAGGTTCAGGCACAGTCCGAGACTGAGACCAACGTTCGGCCTGCTGATGACGTGACGCCCTTGGAGGTTTTCGCCATCACGGGCTCCCGGCTGGTGCAGTCGGAGCCGGCCGTCGCGGAAGTCGCCGACCGCAAGAGCCTTCTGGGCGAAGTCGCGGACAGGTCGAAAAACCTGGTGTCCTCCTGGGAAGAACAGCCAGTGACCGAACAAAAACGGCTCGCCGAAGTCTTGGAACTCGGCCAGCAAGTGGCCGCCTACAAGCCGGTCGAGTTAACCAAGCTGCAACTTGGACTGGCGACCAATGGGGCACCCGCAGCCTTGAGAGACACGCCGATGTGGGGCCGTGTTTTCAAGGGCGTGGAAGTGAGGGAGAAGGTGGCTGACTCGAAATCGGACGGCGTGCTGGACCACGACGGCGACCAGCCGCTTCCCAAGCTCGCCCTCGGCGCGCCGGAATCGCTGCGGGCTGAGGTGAAGGAGCAACGGGACCTGGATACGCTCAGACGGTTGCGAGACATCTTGGCGACTAAGGTTACTGAGGAAGCGTTAGATGGTGCGATTTCCAAGCGGTCGCCGGTGGAGGTCATTGACGAAGCCATGGCCGAACCAGCCCCCGACATCGGGCTGCTGTCAAAGCTGCGGACTAAACTCGGAGGCGATGCCACCCGAATTGCGCGGCTGAAGGTCGAGAGAGACACGCCGGATATCCAGTTGCTTGGATATGCTTCCGGAAACCAAACCTACGATCCGAATTTCCTCCAGACGGAGTTCGAGAAGATCAAATCGCGGCGGGTTCTCGGGAAGGCTGCTGAAAAGCTGAACCTGCCCGCCACGGAAGACACCGTTCGGCAGCTCGAAGGCAAACTTTCGGTCAGCCAATACCGAAACACCGGCATCGTGGAGATTCAGGCGAAGGATGCGGACCCGGCGAAGGCGGCCGAAATCGCCAATGCAGTGGCCCGGGCCTACGAGGAATACCGCGTTTCCAATCGAGCCGAACAGAACCCGCGCCGTTTGGAGGTTCTGAAGCTGCAATTTGAAGAAGCCTCCAAGCAGGTCGCTGCCAAAGAACGGAGCCTCGCGCAGGTGGCACAGCCTGTTTCCGCGCCCGTCCGCGAGCCTGACGCCCCGCTCCCCAAGCTCGCTCCCGGCGCTCCGGAGCCGCAGCCCGAGGTCACCACGGCCGACAACGCCTTCTCGACCTTCTCGCTCAACGTCAGCGACGTGTCGTTCAAGCTCGCCGCCGCCGCGTTGGAGAAGGGCCAGATGCCTGAGCCGGCGACCGTCCGCACCGAGGAGTTCATCAACGCCTTCGACTACCGCGATCCCGAGCCGGCCAGTGGCGCACCCGTCGCCTTTGCGTGGGAACGCGCCCGCTACCCCTTCGCGCACGACCGCGATCTTGTCCGTTTCTCGGTGAAGACCGCCGCCAGCGGCCGTCAGCCCGGCCGCCCGCTCAACCTCGTGCTGTTGCTCGACAACTCCGGCTCGATGGAACGCGCCGATCGCGTCCGCATCCGGCAGGAATGCCTGCGCGTGCTCGCCGGCCAGCTGCAGCCACAGGACCGCGTGAGCGTGGTTGCCTTTGCCCGCAGGCCGCGCCTGTGGGTGGACGGCCTGGCCGGCGCCCAGGCCGCAGAATTACCCGGACGCGTCGGCGAACTCACGCCCGACGGCGGCACGAACTTGGAGGAAGCGCTGCGCACAGCCTACCAGACCGCCGCCCGGCACTTCGCGGCGAACGGCGTGAACCGCGTGGTGTTGCTCACCGACGGCGCGGCCAATCTCGGCGACGTGCAGCCCGATTCGCTCAAGCAGCAGGTCGAGACGAACCGCCGGCAGGGCATCGCGCTCGACTGCTTCGGCATCGGCTGGGAGGGCTTGAACGACGAACTGCTCGAAGTGCTCTCGCGCAATGGCGACGGCCGTTACGGCTTCGTGAATACGCCCGAGGCGGCCCAAAGCGAGTTTGCCGGGCAGTTGGTCGGCGCGCTCCAGATCGCCGCGTCCGACGTGAAGGTGCAGGTCGAGTGGAATCCGAAGCGCGTAACCGCGTATCGCCAGCTTGGCTACGCGAAGCATCAGCTCAAGAAGGAGCAGTTCCGCGACAACACGGTGGATGCCGCCGAGATCGGTGCGGCCGAGGCGGGCAACGCGCTCTACACCGTGCAGGTGAATCCGGCCGGCGAAGGTCCGCTCGGCACGGTGCGGGTGCGCTTTCGCGTGCCGGGCACCGACGATTACCGCGAGCACGAATGGCCGCTGCACTACGAAGGCACGGCGCGTGCGCTGGACCAGGCCGGTCCGGCGCTGCGGCTCGCCGCGGGGGCATCGGCTTTCAGCGAATGGCTCGTGTCGAGCCCGTGGGCCGCCGAAGTCACACCCGACCGCCTGCTCGGCCTGCTGAAGGGTGTGACCGACACCTACGCCGCCGACCCGCGCCCGAAGCAGCTCCTGCAAATGCTGCAACAGGCCAAGAGCGTGAGCGGGAAGTGAGCCGTGGGCGAAGTGAGGAGTCTGTCAGAAAGAATTTTGAGTTATGCGAATGGAACGAGCACAGCGTGGTATCGGAGGCGCGGACGTTGGTGTCTCAACGGAGCGGAGGGACATCCTCCCTCTCCCCAAGGGAGAGGGTTGGGGTGAGGGAGAAGCCCGCGTCGAATCATCCAGGGGGCCTGCTCTTCCCAGAGTTTTCCTTGGGAGCCCGCTCATTCACCATGCGCCAGATGGTGTCCTGAATTCCCTGCGCGTTGCGCCGCAGGTCGGCATTCCAGAAGCGCAGAACCTTGATTCCCTTGCGTTCCAGCTCGGCATCTCGGACGGCATCCTTCCCCCATTGCTCCGGAAATCCGTGGCCGGAACCGTCGAGCTCAATGTTCAACCACGCCTCCAAACAGAAGGAATCCAGCACATGACCACCAAACGGATGCTGTCGCCGAAATTTGTAGGCGGCGAACCGCCGGCCCCGCAGCCAGCGCCACATGAGTTGCTCCGCCCAAGTCTCACGCTTGCGCAGAGTGCGCGCGATGCGGGTGAGGCGCGGAGGTGTCATGTCAGGGAGTGGAACCAACGCCTCGTGGATGGTCAAACGGGAGCTGCAATTCCGCGTTGGATATTACACGGCGGAGATGGAACAGATGATGACGCGATTCCGTTCGACGCCCGCTTTCCCCTCACCCCAACCCTCTCCCTTGGGGAGAGGGAGTTCGTAGCGGCGCTTCGGGAATCCCCTCGCCCGAGGTTCCTCAACTCCGCCCTTTTCCATTCCCAGAAGGCTCAGCGGAACGTCGCGGACACAAACCCTGCATCACGGCGGCGAACAATTCTCCCTCTCCCCGGGGGAGAGGGCCGGGGTGAGGGGGAAGCGCTCGCGGTCAATGACCGCCGCGCGATGTGCATCACCTCGGCAACCTCATTTGCGACATTTTTCATCCTGTTGCTTCTCAGTTTGCTTCCCGCCCGCGCTGCCACGGCGGAGATCAAAGACCTCTCGCTCAACGGCGGCATCCAGGACGGCAAGGCGCGGCTCGTGATTGAGGCGTTGCTGGCCGGAGGCGGGCTGGGGCCGGACAAGGCGCTGTTCTCCTCCGCCACGGAACAGGCCGTCACCGTCGGACCGGAAAAGGTCAGTCACGTCATTCGCGCCAAGATCGAGGTGCTCCAGGGCGAGCCGACGGAACTCCCCTTTGTGCTCGGAGGCGAGGGCGAGATTCGCAGCGTGTCCGGCGAGGGCGTGCTCGACTGGGCGGTGCGGCAGGGCACCAACGGCGTCCGCACGCTTGTGATCAGGCCGCGCAAGGCCGACAAGCCGCCCACCGGTTTCAACCTCACCATCACCGCCGAGCACGAGGTGCGGGATTGGACCAAGGCGCTCCAACTGCTGACGCTCACCGCCACGCCCGCCGTGCTGTCGTCCGGTTACGTGCGGTTGGATGCCGCGCCCGGTCTCGACCTGCAGCCGACCAACGCCGTGGGGCTCGCGCCGGTGCCGCTCAAGTTCCTGCCTGACGGACTCCGCGGAGAGCCGAAATCCGACGCGCCGGAACCGCTTGGCTTCCGCTTCCAGGGCAGTTCCTACGCGCTGCCGCTGCTGGTGGCTGTGGGCGATCCCGACAGCACGCGGGTGGTGCTGCGCGACTTCCAGCTCGAAGGCCAGCTCGGCGGCGAGGAAGCGGCCTTCACCCTGTCCGCCAGCGCGCAGGTGAAGAACCCGCGCGGTGGCACCCTGGCATTGCTGGCGGGGGCGGTGGCGCTGGCGGATCTGGAACGCACGCCCGACGTGCGGCTGCGTTTCCGCGACGGCCGGTTTGAACTCGTCTTCGACCGCCCCGGCAGTTTTCCGCTGCGGCTGAAGTTTCACGCGGCCGTCCGCCAGAATGCCGGCTGGCGGGCCGTGGATTTCCGGCTCGCGCCCGGTGTGCTGTCGCCGGTGGCCCTGCGCGGGCTCGCCGCAGACACGCAGTTCGAGTTCGCCGGCGCGGCCCGACCCGAGCGCGACGGTGAGACGTTCCGCAGTTTCCTGCCCCCCGACGGCGCGGTGAAACTCGCTTGGAAAGAGGCGCGTCCCGAGGCCGAAGGCCGGCTCTTCTACGCCGCGGAAATGGCTGCGCAGATCAGCGTGAGCCCGGGACTGATGCGTCAGGTCGCTTTGCTGGAGGGCCGCGTGATGCAGGGCGAACTCAGCCGACTCGAACTGGTCGTGCGCGGCGCCGGCAACGTCACCGCCGTGCAGGGCGGCAATCTGCTCTCGTGGAAGGTGGAACCCGCGGCCGCGAACGGCGAGCGCCGGCTCGTGGTGCAGTTCAACCAGCCGCAGAAGGACGCCTTTGTGCTCCAGGTGCAGATGCAGTCGGAACTGGGCGCGTTCCCGCAGGCCGTGGAGGCGATGCAACTCCGGCCCGACGGCGCGACGCGGTTCGCCGGCCATGTGCGGGTGGTCAACGAGGGGGCAGTCCGCCTCGAAGTCGTGCAGGCCAGCGGCCTGTCGCAGATTTCGCCGGAGCAATTTCCCGAGTCCGACGCCACGAAGGCGGTCTTCGGCAATCCGACGGGTTCACGCTTTGCCTTCCGCTTCTCCAGCGCCGACTTCGCGCTGCGGATCAACGCCGACAACGTCCTGCCCGAAGTCGGCGTGTCGCAGGTGCTCACGTATCACCTGGGCGAAACCGAGCTGGCGGTGGACGCGGAGTTCGAATTGGACATCCGCGAGGCGCCCCTGCGCGAAGTGCTGGTGCGGGTGCCACGAGGCTTCGTGGTGGCGCGGCTCAATGCGGCCGGCATGAACGACTATTTCCTGCGCGACCTGCCGGACGCCGCTGATGCTGAACTGCGCGTCGTCTATGGTCAGCCCGTGGGCGACCGTCAGGTCATCCAGTTGCGTCTGGAACGCAACGCCGCGCTGGGCGGCACCAACTGGAATCTGCCGCGGCTCGAAGTGCTCCGGGCAAAGTCCACGCGTGGCCACGTCGCGGTATCGGCCGATGCGGGCTTCCGCCTGACACCCGAACGCACGCAGTCGCTCACCGACATCGCCACGGCGTTCTTCCCACGCAAGCTGGCGGGCATCCAGGCCGCCTTCCGCCTGACCGATCCCGCCTGGTCGGCTGGGCTCCGCGTCGAGCGCCTGCCGCAGTCCGTGCAGGCTGATGTGTTCCACCTCTTCTCCATCGGCGAAGGGATCGCCTACGGCAGCAGCACGATGAACTTCTTCATCGCGGGCGCTCCGGTGTCGTCGTTTCTCGTCGCGCTGTCGGAGGAGTATTTCAATGTCGAGTTCACCGGGAAGGATGTGCGCAACAACTGGCAGCGCACCACCAACGGCTACCTCGTCACGCTGAACACACCGGTTGCCGGCGCCTGCACGCTGCTCGCGACCTACGAGCGGCCGTTCAAGCCGCAGGGCGACACGCTGACCTTCACCGGCGCGCGCCCCGTGGACGCGCAGTCGGAGCAGGGCCACTCGCTCGTGGTCAGCGCGTATCAGTTCCAGGTCACGCCTGCGAACGTCTCCGCCGGCCTGCTCGAACTGGAGACCGCCGAGGTGCCCGCGGAATATCGGCTGTTCTTCGACGCGCCGATCCTCAAGGCCTACCGCTACTCTGCGCGGCCCTTCAACCTCCAGCTCGCGCTGAGTCCGCTGGCGCAGGCCGGCACGCTCAGCCTCGTTGTGGACCGCGCCGTGCTCACCACGCGCATCTCGAAGGACGGCGAGGTCATCACCGACGCCCAGTATTTCGTGAAGAACCGTGGCAACCCGCACCTGCGCCTGAGCCTGCCTGCCGGCACCACGCTGTGGTCGGCCACGGTGAACGGGGCCACGGTCGTGCCGGTGAAGGACGGCGGGGCGAACCTGATTCCGCTGCCGCAGAAGGCCGACCCCAACACCGTCCAGCGGCTCGACCTGAAGCTCGCTTCGAAGTCCGCCAACGCCGCGCGCGTGCTGGCCTCTGCGCCAATCGTGGCTGCGCCGGTAATGCTGGCGGAATGGCGTCTGGACCCTGACACGGGCCGTCGGCTCGCCTACCGCCGCGGCTCGCTCGCGCCGGCCAATGGCGTGCCTGATATCTCAGGTTTTGCCGGACTCACGCGGCTGTTGCGCGATGGCGAAGCCGTGTTCCGCCTCGTGGCCGCGCTCGTGTTCACCGCCGGGGCGGCGGCCGCATGGCGTTGGGCAACGAAGGAAGGCGCGCACCGGTTTGGTGTCCGGCATTCTGGCGGCACGTTCATCGGCTGCCTCACGCTGCTGCTGGCGGTCGTGATGTGGTTGCAGTTCGCAGAACGGTTCGGCGGTTCATCCGATTTGCCGCGGGGAATCCATTTCCTGGCGCCGGTTCAGCAGGCCGGCAGCGCGCTGACGGTGGAAGTTGGCAACCATCCGGAATCCGTTGGCATGGGGTTCTCGGTGTTGGCCGCGTGGCCGGCCGTGCTCGCGTTGGCTGTGTGGCTTTGGGCGTGGTTGAAGGAGCCTGGATTCGTCCGCTCCGCCGGTTCCGCGCTGGGCTGGACGCTGCTGGCCTGGGCCGCACTGCGGCAGCCGAACGGCGAGCGGCTGGGTCTGCTCGTGCTGCTGGCGTGCCTGTTGATCAAGGCGGTGATTCCCGCCTTGCGGGCGCTGATGCAGGTGCCGCGTAAGCCCGCCCCGCCGGCGGCGCCCACCACGCCGGCTGCACCGGCGGCCGCCTCGTTCCTGGTGGGTTCGCTGCTGTGGTTCAGCGATGTGGGAACTTCTCCAGCCATCGCGCAGTCCGTCGCCGCAGCCGCGAAGGAGCCGGCCTTGGCCGAGTCCGTCGTGCAGGACATCCGCGTGGAGGACCGCTTCGCATTTGCCACCGCGAAGATTCGCTGGCACGCGCAGAAGGATCAGGCGTTGCCGGTGCTGTTCGAGCCGGCCGTGCTCACGCGCATCCAGTATCCGACAAACGCGCTGCGGTTGGTCCGCACCGGCCCGGGCGCGAAGGCCGGCCAGCAATTGCTCGCGCAGCAGGCGGGCACCTTCGACGTGGAGCTGACCTATCAGCTCCAGGTTGCCGCCCGCGACGGCAATCCCGGTTTCGTGTTGCCGACCCGGCTCGGGTTGGTGAACCGCCTAAAGCTTACGCTGGCCGGGCTGGACGTGGAGGTGAGTTCGCCCAGTGCCGTGTCCGTCCGGCGCGAAGCCGGGCCGACCAACACGACCGTCGCCAGCCTCGTGCTGGCGCCGGCGACGGAGACCTGGATCGGTTGGAAGCCCCGGAGCCGCGATGTGAAGAATGAGGCGGCGGTCTTTTACGCGGACCTAACCCAACTCTACGTGCCGGCCGGCGGGGTGATTGAGGGGGTGCATTCCGTGCAGGTGCGGCCGGCGCAGGGCGAACTCACCGAGGTAAGTTTCGAGGTGCCGGCCGGCGCGACGATCACCGATGTGACGGAATTCGGTCCGGTCCGGCCCGAGGCGAAACAGCTGCCGGTGGCGCCGCTCTGGCGTTTTGATCCCGACACGCGCCGGCTGCGGGTTACGTTGTCCGCTCCGCAATCGCGGCCGTTCACGGTGGTCGTGCGTTCGCAGATCGCGACGGGGCCGCTGCCGGTGGAACAGGCCGCCGGGCTGCTCAGCGTTGTCGGCGCGGCGGGCCAGGTCGGCTCCGTGGGCGTGGCGACGGGCAACGAAGTGCAGCTCGACACGGTGACGGCGGAAGGCTTCACGGCCTTGAACCTCGAGGACTTTCCGGCCGGCGTGCTGGGCCCGCTTCGCAGCCAGATCTTCGGGCTGGCGCTGCGGCGGGCCTTCCGGCAGGGCGCCGCGAAGGGCGCGATCGCCCTCAAGGCATCCGCCGTCGAGCCGGACGTGCGCGTCGAGACCCAGGAGACGCTGTCCCTGAGCGAGGACCGCACGCTGCTGGCGGTGAACGCCGGCGTGACCGTCACGCGGGCGGGGATATTCCGGCTGAGCTTCGTGCTGCCCACCGGGCTCGACGTGGAGACGATCAGCGGCGCGGCACTGAGCCACTGGACCGAACTGCGCGGCAACGACGGCCGGGTCATCACGCTGCATCTCAAGGGCAAGACCGAAGGACAGCAGCAGTTCCAGGTGAGCCTCGCGGGGCCAGGAGTTCGCGCGACGAACAGTTACGCGGTGCCGCGTCTGACATTCCGCGAAGCGGCCAAACAGCGCGGGCAGCTGGTCATCGTGCCGGAGCAGGGCATGCGCTTCCAGGTGGGTGCCCGCGACGGCGTGACGCAGCTTGATCCGGAGAAGGCCGGCATCCGGCAGAAGGGCGTGCTCGCGTTCCGGCTGCTGCAGCCGCACTGGTCGCTCGCGCTCGGGCTGGAGCAGGTGGACGCGTGGGTGCAGGTCACGGGACTCCAGCACGTCACGGTCGGCGAGGCGCAGCTAAAAGTGCTCGCGAACCTGCAATACCAGATCGAGAACACCGGCCTGAAGGCGCTGCGCGTGCGCGTGCCGGTGAACTCCGAGGGTGTGCGGTTCCGCGGCGAACAGGTGGCGGATTTTGTGGCAGTGGCCGGTTCGGTGACGAACGGCACGCAGCTGTGGGAGGTGAAACTGCATCGCCGCATCATCGGCCGGCAGATGCTCCAGGTGACTTGGCAGACGGCGCTCGCCAACGCGGCGACGAACACCGCCGTGCAGGGTGTGCTCGCGGCTGACGCGAACCTCCAGCGCGGCTTTGTGACGGTGCAGTCCGGCGGCCGGCTCCAGGTGCGGGCGACGCCGCCGGCCGCGGCGTTGCAGCCCGCCGATTGGCAGGGCATTCCCCGGACGCTGCTGCAGGATCTGGCCAACGCCGCGGCGAGCTTCACCTACCGCGTGGTGGAGCCGGCCTTCACCCTGCCGCTCGCGCTCGACCGCCACGAGGCGACCAAACTGCTGCCCGCGCGCGTCAACAGCGTGACGCTGACCTCGGTCATCTCCGACGAGGGCGTGATGCTCACGCAGGCACGACTGGGATTGATCCCCGGTGACAAACGCCTGCTCAGCCTTGCGCTGCCCGGGGACGCGGAGTTCTGGTTCGCCTTTGTGAACCAGAACGGCGTGTGGCCGTGGCGCGGCACGAACCAGATCCTACTGCCGCTCGAACAGCAGTCCAAGGTGGACCAGGCGACGACCGTCGAGGTGTTTTACTCCAGCCGCATCGGGCAGGCTGGCAGCCGGAAACTCAACCTCGCGCTGCACGGGCCGAAGTTCGACCTGCCGCTCGAGAACATCACCTGGCAGGTCTATCTCAACGACAAGTGGCAGCTCACGGCCTGGTCCGGCTCGCTCCAATTGCAGGATCAGCATTACGAGGTCCGGCCGCTGGTGACCGACGTGAAGTCCTACCTCGACAACGAGTTGGTCGCCAACCGGGCCAAGACCAAGGCTGCGGAGGAGATGCTGTCGTTCGGCAATTCCCTGCTCCAGCAGGGCGACCCGGCAAAGGCGCGTTGGGCGTTCAACAACGCCTTCGGCCTGAGCACGCACGACAGCGCGTTCAACGAGGACGCCCGCGTGCAACTGCACAACCTCAAGCTCCAGCAGGCGCTCGTCGGTCTGAATGTGCGGCAGAACCTCGCGGCCGGCGACGCCGCGCCCGCGCCGGGCAACCTGAAGGAACTCCGCAACCGGCGCGACGCGACCTACACCCAACAGGAGGCGAAGCAGCTCATCGAGGCCAACTCAGCCGATGACAACGCGACGCTGCTGCGCCTGGCCGAACGCATCGTGCAGCAGCAGGACGCCGCGGTGCCGGTGCCTTCGGCGATCCGGGCCACGGTGCCGCAGCAGGGCAAGCTGCTGACCTTCCGCCGCACCGTGCAGGTGGACGACTTCGCGGAACTGGACCTCCGCCTGAAGGCGACCAGCGCGAAGGCGGCCCCGTGGAGTTTCCGGGTAGCGCTGCTGGCGGGCCTGTTCGCCGTGATGGCGGGATTTGCGTGGCTGACTCCGCCGAAGCAGACTAGGTGAGCGGGAGAAGTCTGGCCGCCCCTGCGACGGTCGGTGCCGCAGGCTCAGAGCTTTGGAGCCTTGTCGACGACGGCGTCAAACTCAGCCGCGGTGAACGCGCGCAGGGTCGTGGCCTGGACGTTGCCCAGACCGGCGAGGGCGACCATCAGCGCGGTGACGACAGTGTCGTTTGGCGCATCGAAGAGGATTGCACCGTCATAGGCCCCGAGCGTCCAGAAGGTGTGAGTGATCTTGGCACCGGACTTCTTGGCGGCAGCCTTGAAGCCGGCGGCACGGTGGGTGGACTCGTGGATGTTCTGCAAACCTTGGGGCGTGAACTTGAGGAGGGCGAGATACGCGGCCATAAATGTCCTGTTTAATTAGTTGTCGGCCGTCAGCGTGGCCAACCGGGGCCGGGACTGCTGCGCAGCAATTGTCAGAACCTCAATTGGTTTTGGCTCCACCTAACAGAGAGGCGGTCCAAGCGAACGGCCGGACGAATCCAACCGCGTTGACCCCCATCGGCACCCAATTTCTGACGACAGGCCGGCGGAAAGTGGCAGTGCCGGGTCATGTTTCCGGAAGCACGACGCTTGCGGGTCGTCTTGGGTGAAGATCTCGGGGAAGCGGGCAATCTAGCCCTGCCAAGCCGGGGCGAGCAGGGACCTTCTTTGGCCAAAGGTCACTTTCGTTTCCGGCGGGCCGCGATGGTTTCCAACCCGGCGCGGGCGTCAGGATTGCCGAGGTCGAGGTCGAGGACCCTGCTGAAGCGGGATTCGGCCTCGTCCGGTTCGCCTTGGGCCAAGGCGATTTGGCCCAGCAGGAGGTGGCTGAGGTGGAATCGAGGGTTTGCGGCGAGGGCCCGCTCCAGGGTGTCGCGGGCGGCGGCCAGTTGGTTGCGGCGGGCGAAATAGGTGCCGAGGTAATGGATGAACTCGGCGTCCCCCGGCTGGAGTTCGTCCGCGGTGGCTAGGTGCTCGAAGGCCTCGTCCAGGCGGTTGAGTTCCAACAGGGACTTGCCCAGATCAAAGTGGGCCACCGCATTGGTCGGGTTGCGGCGGAGTTTTTCCTGGAAAAAGGCGATGCCCTGCAGCCGGTAGGAATCGTCGAAAGCCCGCTTCAGCGCCGCGCCGCCGGCGACATCGCGGGGCAGCAGCTGCAGCCACAATTGCGCCATCTCCTCGGTGGTCTGCCAGCCGTCGAGCACCCGTTGAGGCGGTCGGCTGGGATTCCGTGGATTGGCCGCCGAGTTGTCGAAGGTCCAGCGGAAGTCGAGGCGGGTTCCGGCGGCCAGCGGCACCGGAGGGCCGTAGCGGTAGTCGAGCTGCCAGTTGAAATCCCAGTCGCGGATGTGGAGTCGGGTCACCGGCGGGCTGCCCGGCGCGGTGCTGCGGAAGATCATTTCCTTGCCGAGATAGTGCGCGTGGGGCAGGGCTGTCAGCAGGTCCGCCTCCACCGGCAGGGTGAGCGAACACTCCACCGCGTAGTTGGTCGCGCCCGGCGGAATGTCGAGGGACATCGCGTCCAAGCCCACGATGACCGGGGTGTTGGTCGGGGGACGGTCTGCGAAGTAGAAACCGATGGTGGGCTGGACGAGTTCCTTCTTTCCGGCGCGTTGCAGGTGCAGTCCCACGACGGGGTCGGTGCCCGGGTTCAGGGGCCAGGAAAGACCGTCATAGCCCGGCGATGGAACGCGCCCGGGAGCCCAGGCCTGCAAGAAGCCCGGCGGGTCCTGCTCCGGCAACATGGTGCCCGGAAATCCCGGCTGCCCGTCGGCGCCGTCCCGACGGCGGGCTTTCCCTGCGGTATCGAGCACCAGGCGCGCATGATGAACGGAGCGGTTTTCCGGCCGGAATTCGATGGTGCGGACGAAGCGGTTGGAGGCGACTGGTAGGGGAGCCACCAGGTTGCGGAACACGTCGGCGCCCTCGGCAGCCAATTCATACGGCGTGGGAAAGGTCACCACGAGGTCCGGCGGCCCGAGTTGCCACCCCGGAGTGAAGTGGGGTGTTGGCGGTAGATCTTCGGGCCGGCCTTCGGGGGGGCCGGCCTGCACCCACGCGCGCAGCCGGGCAATTTCTGCCATGCTAAGCCGCCGCGCTTCCGGGAAAGTTACCGCGCCCTCGTCCGGCAGCCATGGCGGCATCCGGCGGGAGGCGGTCACCTCCACAAGATCGGCCGCATGCTTGCGGGCGTCGGCGAAGGTCAGCAGTGGAAACGGTCCGGCCTCGCCCGGCCGATGGCACGGGGCGTAGTGGCGATGGAGCAGGGGGCGATGTCGCGGTTGAACGTCGTCGAGTCATCGGCGGCAATCGCCTTCGGGGGGAAGCCCAGGCAGCCATGCACCAGCACGACGAGCAGCAGGCTGAGCCGGCCGCTGGCGGCGACCGCGGCGATGACGTTTGTTGCGGAGGGACGGTGGAACATTCTGCGGATTGGGCGCGACCGGCCTTTGGGACGCACGGCATTGACGCTGGCGCCCGCAGTCAGCGTGGCAACTCCATTCTGGGCTGGGGAACACCTGACAGCCGGGCGTTCGCCGTTACCCTCACCGCACCGATGACCGATTCCCGATCGCCGGTAGCCGAATGGTTCGCCCGCCGCTTCGCCGCTCCGACTCCGGTGCAGGCGGCGGCGTGGCCGGTCATTCGCGGCGGTCTCAACGCGCTCATCGTGTCTGCCACCGGCACTGGCAAGACGTTCGCTGCGTTCTTTCAGGTCCTCGACCAACTCGCCTGCGAGGCCGCCAGGGAACCGCTCGGTCCGGGCATCCAGTGCCTTTACCTGTCACCGCTTCGGGCGCTGAGCTACGACCTCGAGAAGAACCTCGCCGGCCCGATCCGGGAGATTTATGGCGAAAATCCGCCGATCCGGGTCGGCCTGCGCTCCAGCGACACCGAGGCGGACGAACGCCGGAAACAATTCGATCAGCCGCCGCACCTGCTGCTCACGACTCCGGAAAGCCTCGCGGTGCTCCTGAGCCAGCCGAAGTGGCTGGGCGCGTTGCGCCGGGTCCGCTGGGTGATTGTGGACGAAATCCACGCGCTCGCGGAGAACAAGCGCGGCTCGCACCTGGCCCTTAGCTTGGAGCGGCTGGATGAACTGAAGCGGTCGGCCGGCGCATCCGCCGACTCCGCGAAAGTCGACGGCGCCGACGTGCACAAAGCATCGGTCGCCAGCATGGCTACGCCCATTTTGTCGCGGATTTCCCCGTCCGCAGCTCCGGGGCACTCCCGCGTCCAGCGCATCGGTCTATCCGCGACGGTTCACCCGCTGGCGGAGGTCGCGCAGTTCCTCGCCGGGACCGGTGGACATTGCGAATTGGTCGATGTCTCCGCCGCGAAAAGAATCGAGCTGAAGGTTTACACCCCGCTGCAGCGGCATCCGTATCCGATGGCAGGCTTCAGCGGCGTGCGCCTCGTGCGGGCGCTCGGCCGTCTGGTTCAGAAGTTCCGCACCACGCTCGTCTTCACCAACACCCGCAGCGGCGCGGAAGCGGCGACCTACTGGCTGAAGGAGCATTTGCCCGGACTCGCCGACCGCATCGAATGCCATCACGCCAGCCTCGACCGTGATGTGCGACTTGAGGTGGAGGATCGGCTCAAACGCGGCGAACTCCGCTGTGTCGTTTGCTCCACTTCGCTCGAACTCGGCCTCGACATCGGCACCATCGACCTGGTGGTCATGCTTTCGACGCCCAAGGGGGTCAGCAAGGCCCTCCAGCGCACCGGCCGGGCGGGTCACAATCTGGCCGAGGTCAGCCGCGGGCTCCTCATGGCGACCAACGTCAATGATGTCGTGGAATGCGCCGCCACCGCCCGCCTCGCCCGTCGTGGCCATCTTGACGGTGTCCGCATCCCGCAGGCGCCGCTGGATGTCCTCGCGCAGCACCTGATGAGTCTAGGCTGTCTCGGTGAGATGGACTGTGAGGCTGCCTTTGACCTGGTCCGGCGGGCCTGGCCGTTTCGCAATCTCGCGCGGACCGAGTTCGACGACGTCCTGAACTATCTGGCCGGCGGTGGAAAATCGCTGCGGCAGCAATACACGGACGTCTTCGGCAAAATCGTGCTGGATGAGGCCCGCGGTGTCTACGAGGCCCGTCCCGGCGCCGCCCGCCGCGATTTTCTCCAGAATGTCGGCACGATTCCGAACGAGGGTGTTGCCCGGGTGCTCCTGCGCAACGCCCAGCTGGGCACGGTCGAGGAATCCTTCCTGCGCAACCTTCGTCCCGGCGACGTGTTCACGCTCGGCGGACGTCCTGTGCGCCTCGAACGCATCGGCATGATGGAGGCCTTCGTGACACGGGCGGACGGCGCGACGCCCACCGTGCCGCGCTGGGGCGCGAACAAAATGCCGCTGTCCAACCGCGTCGGGCAGGAGATCGCTGCCTTTCGGGCGGAGCTGCGGGCCCGAATGGAAGCGCTGCCGTTCAACGAAACCCCGGCGCTGATCCCTTGGATCGCCGAGCGGCTGGAAATCGAGAAGCCCAACGCGGAAGTCGTCTTCCGCATCCACGCGACGCAGATGCAGGCGAGCGAGATTCCGACCGCCGACTTCCTGCTGGTGGAGGAACTGATCGGCCGTCCGGAGCCCGCGACGCCTACGCCGGTCGCCGACAGGCGCCGGAACCGCTCCGGCCGTGAACGCGCCCGCCGGCTCACCCAGCCGGAGCTCATTTCCGGTCTGCCGGCGCCCGCCCGGCCGCCCGAGACACCGCCTGTTCCGGTCGTCGCCCGCCACTACTTTTTCCATGCGCTCATCGGACGCGCCGCGAATGACGCCCTGAGCCGCGTGGTGGCGCTGCGGCTTTCCCGTCTGCGCGGCGGCAACGCGGTCGCCACGCCCGACGACTACGGCTTCGTGCTCACGGTCACCGAAGGTCAGGCGCTGACCGCAGCGGACCTTCCCGGCCTGCTCACCGAAGCGGGGTTTGACCCGCAGTTGGAAGAATCGTTGGCTCGGTCGGACCTGCTGAAATATCACTTTCGCAATGCAGCCCAGACCGGACTGATGGTTTACCGCAACTTTTTTGGCGAACAGAAGTCGGTCCGGAAACTCCAGTGGTCGTCGGAGGTGATCTTCAATGTCCTTGCGCAGCACGAGCCCGACCACGTCCTGCTGCGCGAGGCCCGGCGCGAGGCGACCCATGCATTCCTGGATGCGCCCGCTGCGAAGACGTTCCTCCACCGGCTGAACCGGGAGGCCTTGCCGATCCGCCTGCGCCGGGTCGAGCATGTCGCTCCCCTGGCGTTCGGGATGTATGCGACCAAGATCCGGGAGGCGCTGCTGGTCGAGGATCCGCGCGAAGCCATGGAACGGCTCTACCACCAATGGTGGCGTGAACTGGGCGGGGAACCGGATCCCGCGGCGCCGGCTGGCGTCACTCCGGCCGTTTCGGCAGCCTGAAGCCCGCGCGCGCATGAAGCTCCTCGTCGTCTCCGACCTGCACTTCGCCGGGCCGCAGGAACAGCTCCGGTGCGGTCACGAGGCGCGCGTCATGCCCAACCGGTTGGCCCGGACCGCAGCTCACCTCTGGCGCCACTACGGTTGGCTGCGCGATCCGTTTGCCCACAACGACAAGCTGGGGCGCATCCTCGCCGCGAACCCGACTCCCGACCTGGTCATCGCCAACGGTGATTACACGATCGACACCGCTTACGTCGGCGTCAGCGACGATGCCTCTCTCGAAAGCGCTGGCCTCGCCCTCGGGGAGCTCCGGACTGCCTACGGCGACCGGCTGCTCACCACCATCGGCGATCATGACCTCGGCAAGAAGAGCCTGTTCGGCGGTGCCGGCGGCCCGCGCTGGCAAAGCCTGCTCCGCTGCGAACGGGAACTGGGATTGAGCCGCTTCTGGCGCCGGGAGTTCGGTGATTACGTCCTCTTTGGCCTCGCGTCCACGCCGCTGGCGTGGCCCGTCTTCGCGGCGGAAGGCTTGCCCGAAGAATCGGCCTGGTGGCAGGAAGCCCAGGCGGCGCTCCAGGCCCGGATCGCCCTGGAATTCGCGCGCCTGTCGGCCCGTGCCCGGGTGGTGCTGTTCGTCCACGATCCCACCGCGCTGCGTTTTCTCTGGGATCTGCCGGAAGTCCGCGCACGCATTACCCAGGTGGAACGCACGATCATCGGCCACCTGCACACACCGGCGATCTGGCGCCTGGCCCGCCTGCTGGCCGGCATGCCGCGCCTGAATTTCCTCGGCGTGACCGCGCGTCGCCTGTCCACCGCCCTGAACGGCGCCGGTTGCTGGAAACACTTCCGGATCACCCTCTGTCCCGCACCCATGGGCTGCCAGGCTCTGAAGGACGGGGGCTGGCTGACGCTGGAACTGTCCCCCGACGACCAACCGGTCCGGGTCACCCGGCATCGCCTGCCTTGGTGAATCCGACGGAGACCTCCTGTGAGCGAAGAGGCGAAAGGAATAGGGGACGGCAGACTTCCCGTATTCGACGCGGGGCGGTGATCGATCTGGCGCTTGGAAAAGGCTCCGCCACTTGAGCCGATAGGTGGATATGCCGCCAATGTGGGCTTGAAGTCAGCGGGAGCGCGACCGCCGTCCTTCCTGCTGTGGTGATGATTGTGGGTGGCAAGGCATGACCGTTGAATCGTCTTGCCGCGGTCTCAGGCAGCAAAGAAACATCCGGCGCCAGACAGGCGCCGCTCCCGGGCGAAAGCAGGCTTGTCTTGTTGCGGTCGTCTGTCGGTGTTGGGGTTGCAGATGTCTGAGCTGCGTCCCGGTTTGGATCTTTCTGTCCGCGGCTTCAGAAATTCGGTGTGGGCCCATAGCTCAATGGTTAGAGCAGGGGACTCATAATCCCTTGGTTACAGGTTCGAGTCCTGTTGGGCCCACCAATCCCGGTTTGGCTGAGAGGGGCGGCCGGTTGGCCTTTTCCAAAACCACGAGGACGAGGATCGCGGAAAAAAATCTGCGGTCCGGTCGGGCGAGGCTCCGCAGCTCCGCTGCCGGCCAACCAAGTTCATTTGGTCCCGGCGTTGACCCGCCACCCTTCGCGCCGATAGCGTCAGGCCATGCTTCCCGTCATCGAGCAGTTGCTGATCCTTCAAGACCGTGACCGCAAGCTCCTGCGCCTGAAGGCGGAACTCACCGACACTCCTGGCCAACGGAAGCGGTTGCAGGACAAGGCGGCTCATACGCAGGGGGCATTTGACGTGGTGAAACAGAAAGGGCGGCAGATTGAGAGCGACCGGAAAAAGCTCGAGCTGGAGGTCCAGTCCAAGGAGGACTTCATCCGCAAGATCGAGACCCAGCAGGGCGCGACCAAGAGCAACGAGCAATACAAGGCCTTCACCCATCAGATCGAGACCACCCGCAACGAGATCCATGCATTGGAAGATCAGGAAATCGTCCTGATGGAGAAGGCAGAGAAGATCGCGGTGGAGGTGGATACGGCCGCCAAAATCGCCGCGGGACAAAAGGCGGAATCCGACAAACAGCTCGCCGATCTCGATGCCCGGGAAGCGAACCTGAAACGCGAATTTGACAGCGCTTCCACGGAACGCGCTACCCAGGCAGCCAAGGTGGACGAGGCCAGTCTCGCCCGTTACGAACGCCTACTCGAGCGCAAGGGCGACAACGTCGTGGTCGGGGTCAAGGGCGCCATCTGTGGAGGCTGTCACATGAAGCTGCCGACCCAGGCGGTCGTCACCGCCAAGGCCCAGTCCGAGATCGTCACCTGCATCAACTGCGGGCGGATGCTTTACTGGACCCGCGACATGGACCATTGAGGTCCGGTCACAGGTTGATCGCGCCGCCGGTCACATGCCGGAGGGCGACGAGTATGGCGAACACCAGGGCCGCGAGCAGTTCTGCCACGCCGATCCAGCGCCAGAAGTGATTTGTGCGCAGGAAATGCAGAATCACCAACCCGCCGTGGAGACCGGTCGCGAGGGAGGTATTGCGCAGCGCCACCCAAGGGTCCACTTCCGCCTGCCGGCTCACCCAGATGGCCAGGACGCCGCTGGCGAACACCGGCAGAAACAGCAGCAACCGCCCGGTTGCGGCGAAGAGCGGTTCAAACAGGGTTCGTCCCCGTTGAACCCGGCGTGGCGGGCCGGCGGAAAGGTCTGGCTCAGATTCGTCCATGACTGACTGCTCTGACCGAAAACTGCCGCAGCAGTTCAGCGGGTGCCAGCCCGGGATGCGGGTCAGCGGGCCAGCCACCGGCGGGCGACCCATGCGCCCAGATCGGCAAAGAAGGGGTCGGCGACCGTCCCGTATTCGTAGCGGTCATCGTTCAGGACGCCGTCGTCATTGGTGTAGATGACGGCGGTCACGAACACAGTGCGGCCATTCGCGGGATTCCGCAGGCAACTGTTCTCCACGGAAAATCCGTAGGCGCGGCCGATCTTGCCGGCGATTTCGATCCGTTGGCCGGGGGCGGTTTCCGGAAACACGCGGCGCACTCCGGGTAGCAGGAATTTGCAAAAGTCGTCGGGATATTCCGCGGCCGGGTAGCGCGGATCAGAGGATTCGCGCGGGTGGATTGTCATCGCGTCGAGCAACAGCAGGCGGTGTTTCTCAGACAGTTCGAGGTGAGGTCCCGGAACTGCGATGTCCGGGCGGACGACCTTCACCAGGAGGTTCTGCAAATCCACGAGGGAAATGCCGTTGCGTCCGGTGAAATCCATCGGTTCACGAACCAGTTTGTCACCGTGAAGGTGGCCGTCACCGATGAGCCGGCGCGTGGCCACGTTGGTGAGGGCGAGGGGGCTGCGCCGCGCCGGAACCGGAAGCGTGCGTCCGTCCTTCAGATGGAAAGCGATCGCCGCACTGGCCTTCTGGTCGGGCACAGATCGCGGGTCCGACAGCCGGTGGTTGATCACCGTGGAGGGCAAGCCCAGCGCATGCATCGCGCGGTTGAGTTGCTCGTGTCCCACCAGGTCGTAGAGCCGGTTGAATGCCTGGTTGTCGGACACCAGTGCCAGCTTCCGCACTTCGTGCGCGAGGGTGATGCGGCCGTTGGCGAGGTGATCCGGGTCGTCCGTCTGCCGTGGGTCCCCGGGAAAGAGCGGTTCGATTTCGAGCGGTGCATCGGCGAGTCCCGTGACACCGTGCTCGCGCTCCAGCCGCTCCGCTTCCTGCAGGGCGGCGACGGCGGCGCAGAGTTTGATGCTGCTGGCGGGGTAGAAATATTCCGCGTCCACCCGGAAGCCGTGCGGTTGCAGCCGGGCGGGCGCTCCCGGTCGCTCGACCACTTCAGAAATGAGGATCTGCACCCGCTGCGGTTCCTCGCGGCGCATGGCGGCAAGCACCGCCGGCCCGGCGTCAGACAGTTCGCTCGTCAATGGACGGACATTTTTCATCGGGCTGACGCAACCGGTCACGCAAACGCCCAGAGTTACTAACACTACAGGCCATCGGCTCACGGCAGGAGCAAAGCGGCCACGGAGCCGCGCGGGCAAGCGGCAAGCGCGCATGGTTCTGGAATCCCTCTTGGCAAAATCCTACCGCCCGAACAGGCGCGTGAAGTTTGCCGCAACGCGATCGGCCAGGGCCTCAACCGATTCCCCCAGAAACGCCGCCAACTCGCCATAGATCGCGGGCAGGTTGGCCGGATGATTCAGCGGGCGTCCGGCGGTGTCTTCGAGCCGGTGGGGCCGAGCCGAGTCGGGCGGCAGTTGGTCGGGAGCATCGGTTTCCACCAGCAGCCGGTCCGGCGGAATGGCCCTGAACACGTCGCGTTGGCGCGCCTTGCGCTCGTGAAGGAAGTAGCCGGGAAAACTGAAATAGCCGCCCAGTCGGGCAAACGCCGGGATCATCTCGGCCGGTCCGCCGTAGCTGTGAAGCAGGAATCCCCGCTCCGGACGTGGGTGAGTGGCGAGCAGTTCGTGCATGCGTCCGAACGCGTGCAGGCAGTGGATGCTGACGGGAAGGTTGCGAGCGGCGGCGAGCCGCAGTTGGGCGACAAAGGCTGCTTCCTGTTCCACCAGGGAAGGGGGGGCTTCCTTGTTCTGGCCGGCGTTGGCCAGCAGCGCCCGCCAACGATCAGGGTTGTCGAGCATCCAGTGGTCCAGCCCGATTTCGCCGACGAAGGCATCAGGATGTGCGTCGAGTTGGCGGGCGAGAGCGGTTTCCCAGTCCGGTCCGCGTTCATCGAGATACCACGGGTGCCAGCCGAAGCTGGGCTGGACGAGACCGGGGTGACTCCGGGCCAGTTCGGTGACCGGCGGCCAATCCGTCGCGCATGCACCGTTCACCACCATCCGGGCCACTCCGGCCTCGGCGGCTGCGCGCAGGATCGTTTCCTGCCGGCCGGCGAAACGGTCGTCCTGCAGGTGATTGTGGGCATCGTAAAACCGCGCGGTCGGTCTCATGGTGGCGGTGTCGGACAATGTCGGAGCGCAAAGTCACGGATCTGTTCCGCAACGCGCAGGAGGGTGGCGCGACGACTTTCGGCCAGTTGGCGAAGCAGGCCGAGCTCTTCCAGCAGCTGGCCATCCACTTGGGCGGCCTCCTCCGGCGGAAGCTCCGAGGTGAGTTCGCACAGCAGACCCACGAACGCCTTCAACGTCACCGCGTCCGAATCCGTCTGAAAGCGGCAACGGCCGTCGTGAAACTCGGGCACCAGCCAGAAGCGGACCTGGCAGCCATGGACCCGGAACTGGTCGAGTCGCAGCGCCTCGGGCAGGGGCGGTTGCCGGCGCGCGTGTTCGACGAGGTGGCCAAAGCGGGCCTGGGGGTCGGCAATCGAGCGGAGCCGTTGCTCCCAGTGGCGACGGCGTTCGGCGAAGGTGGCGGCGTTGGCGGAATCGAGCGGCAACGCGGAAAACGCTAGGCCCGGAATGGGGGCAGCGCGAGCCGGTTCAGGAAGGAGGAGCAAGGAGCCGGGCTCGCGCCACCTGACCGACGTGGTTCTACCAGAAGAGCGCGTCGGTCAAAGGGGATGCCAGTCATGCTGGCGAAAGGGGAGATCAGTGTCCGTTGGGATTCTCGGTCGTGTTGATCTTCAGCGGGCAATACAGGGGGCAGAAGCCGATGCCGGCGGTGATCATCGGGATGACCCCGATCATGCCCCACGGGCTGTTGAGGGCGATGCCGAGCCCGAGAATGGTCAGGCCGATGAAGAGGCGGATGGCCCGGTCGGAGATTCCAAGATTTGTTTTCATTCCAAACTGCTGCCAGTGGGTGATTGGCCTCCCACCGTTCTGCTGAGCCGAAGCTGCGACCGCGGCGGTTCCGTGACTCCACGCGGCTTGGCGCAGACTGGTCCGGAGTTGCGTCTCTTCGGCCTTTCCCGGAACGACGGTTCCGGTCATTTGTGGGCGACCACAACATGAAATCAGACCGCTTCCTTCGCCGACTTTTCGCCGGAATTTCCCTGTCCGCCCTGTTGGTCGAGGCGCACGCAGATGTCAGCGTGCTGCTGTCCGCACCCGCTGGAGCGGTGAAGGACCGGGAAGTGCGGGTATGGCTGGTGGCGCTGAATGATGGTGGACAGCCCGTCACCTTTGAGTTCACGCCGCGGATTGAAGCGTTGCTGACCGGCAAGTCGTGGTCGGCACCGGCGTGGTTGACGAATTCGGCTCCCGGCCGCGTCGAACTGCCGGCGGGCGGATTCCTCCGCCGGGAATACGTGGGGCAGGTGCCTGAGCCCACACACGGGTCGCTGGAAGTGGCTTTCGGCAGCTCGCGCGTGGTGGTTCCCGGAGCTGCCTTGCCGGAACCAGCGTCGCCGGTCACCGCCGTGGCCGGTGGCGGGGCAACGACCGTGAACCCGACGCCCGAACACGGCCCCAGCGTGCATGAGGAATCTTCCGCGCTGCGGTTCTTCAAGGCGCACTTTGAGCCTTACGAGCCGAACTATTTCATCGCGGGCTTCGACCAGCCGAATGCCAAGTTCCAGTTCAGCCTGCGCTACCGGCTGTTCCATGAGGACGGCTGGGTGCCGAACCACCTGCCGCCGCTGGGCAAGGTATATTTCGCCTACACGCAGACGTCGCTGTGGGATTGGCAGGCGGAAAGCGCGCCCTTCAAGGACTCCAGTTACAAGCCCGAGCTGCATTACGCGTGGCGCGACGTGTTCAAGGCCGGCGAGCGCGACGGTGCCGTCCGCTGGGATTTCGAGGCCGGCGTGCAACACGAGTCCAACGGCCGCGGCGGGGTGGATTCGCGCAGCCTGAACCTCGCGTATCTGCGCCCGCGGGTGACTTTCGGCCGGCCGGGGGATTTCGAGGTGTCCATCGCGCCACGGGCGTGGGTTTACGTCAGCGACGTCGAGGGCCGGCATACTCTGGCCAACGTGCCGATCGGCGATCCCGTGGAGCGTTACCGCGGCAACCTGGACCTGCGCGTGACGGCCGGCTGGCGGGATTACCTGATGCTGTCGGCCTACGCCCGCGTGGGTGAGGACTGGGACCGCGGCAGCCTGACGCTGGACGCGTCGTATCCGCTGAAGTCGCTGCCGTTCGGCTTGTTTGCCGGCTACCTGCATGTCCAATACTTCAACGGCTACGGCGAAAGCCTGCTGGACTACGACCTGCGCAGCGACGCGATCCGGTTTGGGTTTTCGATGTGGCGGTAATGGGCTCGCGCCTCGGCGCGAGGAAGCCAAGCGAAACGGCTCCCGAGGTTTCCCGGGAGCCGTTCGGGTTAAATCGATTTCTCCAGCTCGCTCAGAGCTGCGCCATCGCATTGTCCAACGCAGCGATCAGCGTCTGCATCGTCGCGGGCGTTTCGTCGCCCATGTTCGAGATGCGGAAGGTGGTGCCCTTGATCTTGCCGTAGCCGCCGTCGATCAGGATTCCTTGGTCCTTCATTAGCTTCTGGAGCTTGGCGGCGTCCACCACGCGGCTGCCGGGCTTGGCGCCGTTGTTGAAGCAGCACAGCGTCTTGGAGCCGAATTCGGCCTCGGGGAACAGCGTGAAGCCGTGCTTCGTGCCCCAGTCGCGCAGCATCTGGTTGGTCTGCTGATGCCGGGCGTAGCGGGCTTCGAGCCCTTCGGCGAAGAAGTCCTCCACCTTGGAGGCCAGCGCGTAGATGTGCGACACGCTGGGTGTGCTGGGCGTCATGCTGTCCTTGGCGTTCTTCTCGAACTCCACGAAGTCGAAGTAGTAACCGCGGTCGGCAATGGTCGCCGCCTTGGCCAGCGCGGCGGGCGACGCCACGAACACGGACAGGCCGGGCGGCAGCGCGAAGGCCTTCTGGGTGCCGGCGAGCAGGACATCAATGCCCAGCGCGTCGAAGTTCAGCGGCACGGCGGTCATTGAGCTCACAGCGTCCACGATGAACATCACGTCCGGATACTTCGCCTTGAGCGCGGCGATCTCGGCCAGCGGGCTCATGGTGCCGGTGCTGGTCTCGTTGTGGATCAGCGTCAGCGCGTCAAACTGGCCGGTGGCGAGCTTGGCGTCGATCTGCTCGGCGCGGATGGGCGATCCCCAGGGAACCTGCAGGCCCTCGGCGTCCTTGCCGCAGCGCTTCGACACGTCGAGCCACTTGTCGGAAAACGCACCGCACATACAGTTCAGCACCTTTTTGGCGACCAGGTTGCGGATCGCGCCTTCCATCACGCCCCAGGCGGAGGAGGTCGAGAGATAGACGAGCTGTTTGGTGGACAGCAGCGTCTGGAGCTGGGGCTGGAGTTTGGCGTAGAGGTCTTTGAACCCCTGGCCGCGGTGTCCGATCATCGGGCGGCAGAGCGCCTCGAAAGTCTTCGGGCTGACTTCGACCGGACCGGGAATGTGCAGTTTTACGTGGGCCATAAATTGGCGGGCGAAAAGTTTCACACCGTCCTGCACGCGGCAACGGGCAAGAAACAGGAATGCATCCGGCTGATTCTTGTGTTCACGGGAGGGAATCCAGCAGGTGCCGCACACTTTCGCTTTTACATCGTTGGTCATGCGGCCTAACAAACGGGACAGTCAATTCGCGCAGCCATGAAGAAAATCGAAGCCATCATCAAACCGTTCAAACTCGAAGACGTGAAAGATGCCCTCCAGGAAGCTGGAATCGAGGGCATGACCGTGGTCGAGGTGAAGGGCTTCGGGCGCCAGAAAGGGCACACGGAAATCTACCGTGGCAGCGAATACACGGTGGACTTCCTCCCCAAGATCAAACTGGAGCTGGTGGTCGCCGACAGTGCGGTCGCAAAGGCCGTGGGCGCCATCATCAAGGCCGCGAAGACCGGCAAAATCGGGGACGGCAAGGTGTTCGTTTCCTCCGTCGAGGAGGCCATCCGCATCCGCACCGACGAACGCGGTGAGGCCGCGGTCTGAGTTCCGGCTTGACGTGCCCAAACTGCCTCCGTGTTCACGCCCGTAAAATAGCGAAAAAGCGCACGATTTTGGCAGGTGCTGGCGCCTGTGAATAACTTGGGGGAAACTCGTAATACTTTCGCCTAGTTTGCCTCCGACCCGTCTCTTACAAGCCTCGCGTCCTCGCTCTACCTCCGACAATAAATCACCGTGGAAATCACCCGTCATTTGGTCCAAGTCTTTACATGCAACCTGTTGAAAGCATGTTGTTTGCATGGAATTCATGGCGGCCGGATTGCGGTAATGGTGCCGGTGGCCAGCGGTCCGGCGAGCCCAGCTGTTTCCGGGCAAACGCTTCTGCGAGGGCGCGTTACGGAGAGGTAACGTTCCCCCTCTGAATAAACCCGCCCGTTTTGCCTGATTCGTCCGACATTTGCCTTGACATGTCCGCAAACGCCCAAGCCGTCTGGAGTGCCGCGCAGGAAAGCCTGCGGGGGATGCTGAAACCGGAGATTTTTGTCCTTTGGTTTTCACCGGTCCGCGCCGTTGCGCTCAAGGGAGACCTGCTCACGCTCGAGGTCGCCGATGACTTCTGCGTGATGTGGCTGACGGACAATTATCTCGACCTGCTTCGCTCCGTGGTCAGCAAGGTCTCGGTGCGCCCCATCAGGCTCGAATTCGTCGTCGGTGAACCGCCCGTGGTGGAGCCGGCCAAGGCGGACGCCGAGTTGAAGGAGGTGCCGGAACCAGAGCCCGTGTCCACCCGGCCGGAATCCACCGGCCGAGCCGGCGAGCCGCTGTTCAATCCGAACAACACCTTCGCCACCTTCGTGGTCGGCAACGCCAACGAGTTCGCCCACAGCGCCGCACTCGCGGTGGCGCAGAACCCCGGCAAGGCTTTCAACCCGCTCTTTCTGTTCGGCGGCGTCGGCCTCGGCAAGACGCACCTGTTGCACGCCATCGGCCACGCGGTCTTCGACCAGAAACGTCACGCCAAGATCGCCTACACGAGCTGCGAACGCTTCACCAATGAATTCATCGACGCGCTGCAGAACAACACCGTCGCCAAGTTTCGCCGCAAATACCGCCAGGTGGACGCCCTGCTCGTGGACGACATCCAGTTCCTCGCCGGCAAGGAACGCATCCAGGAGGAGTTCTTCCACACCTTCAACACGCTGCACGAGGCCCGCAAACAGATCGTCCTGAGCTGCGACCGGCCCGCGAGCGAGATTCCCGGGCTCGAACAGCGGCTCATCTCCCGCTTTGAATGGGGCCAGACCGCGGACCTGCAGCCGCCCGACGTCGAGACCCGCATGGCGATCCTCAAGAAGAAGGCCGCCCAACTGGGCTTCGCGATGCCGGCGGAGATCACCAGTTTCCTCGCCGAACGCATCCGCACCAACATCCGCCGGCTGGAGGGGGCCTTCATCCGCGTGGCCAGCTACGCGCAGCTCACCGGCAAGATCCTCAAACTGGAGACCGTCGAGACACTGCTCCGCGAAATCCTCCAGGAGGAAAGCCGGCAGGTCGTCACCATTGACGTGATCCAGAAGCGCGTGGCCGAGCACTACGACATCCGCCTCGCCGACATGACCAGCAAGCGGCGGCCCGAGAACATTGCGTTCCCGCGGCAGGTCGCGATGTATCTTTCCCGCCAGCTCACCGAATCCTCGCTGAACACCATCGGCGAAGCCTTCGGCGGACGCGACCACGGCACCGTGCTGCACGCCTGCCGCGCCGTGAAGGACCGCATGGAAACCGACGGCCAGGTCCGCCAGACCGTGGGTTACCTCGAGAAGCAGTTGATGCGGTGAGGTCCGGGGCGGCGGCCTTTTGCCGCCCGTCAGTCAAAGTGGCTCCACTCGCCCGTCGTGCTGTCGAAGGCGTAGCCACCCATCAATTGGGAATCGTCCCAATACTCGAAGCGGAAGTGACCGGAACCGGCCGCATCGGCGTCGTAGCTTCCGGGAGCGGAAAGCAGCTTGGGCGGAGGAGGCAGTTTGCCCTCTTCCATCGTGGCCGGGTAGCGCCCAACAAGGCGGCGGTAACCTTCGAGCAACGGCACCGCACGGGCGACGTAACGCCGGGCTTCGCGGACATGCCAGTGATGAATCGCCGAACCGGTTCCCAAGGACACCAACAAGGCCCCGCCTACGGCGAGGCCTAGACCAAAGGTCGTGGGCAGTCCGGGTGGAACCCCACCCAATCGCTTCAATCCAAAGCAGAACCAAAGCGTGACAAACAGAGCGAATGGCAGCCCAAGGAAGAAACCAGCCGATATGACAATGGCCCAGTGGACGTAGGAACCCTTCAGGAAGGCACCGGAAATGACACCGATCAGCCCGGCGACGATCACCATCCATGTTTTGCTAAGGCTCAATGTTCGGCTGATTCGATTCCAAGTCTTCCCCCTCGTTCACTTCAAACATCCAAGTCCGCCAGATTCGAACGGGTTCACAGTTCACCGCCAAAACACAGGTTGGAGCCCACCGTCACCGCCGCTTCCTCCGTTGCTTCGGGGCCGGGCGGACGGCGGCTTGGCCGTCGGCAGGGGACCAGTTGAAGTAGCCGATGAACATCTCGTCGTCGGTCTGTTCGCCGAAGCGCACGGTGGCGTTGGGATTGGGATTCGCCGGGTTCGTCGCCGTGTTGTCGAAGCTGCCGGAACACACGAGCCGGGTGCCGGCGGGCAGGCGTCGGGGTTCCTTCAGCCGGTAGAGTGTCTGCCAGTTGAAATCGTAGTGCGGGACGTGAAGCAGGACTTCCTGGCGGCCGTCGGGAAAAACCGCGGTGTAGGTGAACGTGTCGCCGCGCAGGTGGAGGTGCGGGCTCAGTTCGTGCAGCCACACGTCCTGGGCGAAACGGAACTGGGACTTCACGCCCTCGAGCCGGGTGTTGGGCGCGATCTCGAAGCGGCCATTCGTCGCGGCGCCGGTGACGAGTTCGGCGGCGGGTTTTTCCGGGGCGAAGTAGAGGGCTAGCTCCGAGCGGTCGGTCTCCTCCTTGCCGGTGGTGGTGTAGTGCATCTGGAAGATCAGCAGCGAGCCCTTGGGCAGGAGTTTGCCGGTGCCTTCCGGGAAGAAGGTGGGTTCCGTGCTAGGCACGAAGCCGGCGAAGAAACCGGCGGTGCCCAGCTCCTGGGGTGGTTCCAAGTGCCGCAGTCGTTCCGGATAGCGGATGAAGACGAGGCAATGATGCACGACCTTGGGGTTGCCGGCGCGGACCGAGACACCGCGAAGCCAGGTGTCCTCGTCGACCGGGGCAGCGACGGTGTAGAACTGATACGGCAGCAGGCCGGTCGCGGGGATCTTCGCCTCCTCGGGCATCTTCACCACGCGGTCTGGTTTTCCCAAGGGCCACGGCTCGGCCGACTTGGGCTGTAATCCGGGCAACGGGTCAGCGCCGTTGCCCCGGGGCGTGCCCTGAGCGATCCACTCGAGCAACGTGGCGCGCTCGGCGGCGGTCAGGGAACGGTCGTTGGCGAAGGTGCCGTGGTGCGGGTCGGCGTGCCACGGCGGCATGCGGTCCTCGCGCAGCACCTCGGCGATGGTGCGGGAATGACCGCGGACCTTTTCGTAACTGCTCAGGGCGAAGGGCGCGATGTTCCCCGTGCTGTGGCAGGAGACGCAGTGTTCGCCGAGGAGCGGCGCGATCTGGCGGGCGTAGTCCACGGGGCCGGTGACTTCAAGGGTCACGGCGCAGCCCTTGACCTCGGTGCGGGCGACCTTGACCGGCTCGCCGGCGAGGAATGCGGCGATCGCCTCGGCGGCATGGCGCCGGCCGGGCTGGGGCTTCTGCTGGCCGTATTCCAGGCGGTCATCGAGGGCGCCGCGATAGACGAGACGCCAGGTGGCGGGATCAATGACCAGCACCTCAGAGGTGCGCTGGAGCTTCAGGGCGCGGGCGGTGGCTTGGGCGGGGTCGAGCAGGATGGGGAAGTCGTAGGCGAACTCCTTGGCCTCGGCGACGATCTCGGGCTGCGAGTCGTGGGCGTTGACGTTGAGCAGGGCGAACACCACGCCGCGCGGGCCAAATTCCTCGCGCAGTTGCTTCAGGCCGACCACGCCGTGGCGGACGATCGGGCAGCCGTTGCCGCCGACCATGAGCACGATGAGCTTGCGGTCGCGGTAGCGGTAGAGCTCGTGGGAGCGGCCGGTGTGGTCCAGCAGCCGAAAGTTGGCGACGGTTTCGGACTCGGTTGCGGGGGCGTCGGCGGACGCGCCGCGGGCGCCGCCGGCGAGAACCGAGCACAACAACAGTTTCAAGAGCAGTGATTTCATGCCAGACAACTCCCACGCTAAACGCCGATGACCGCACCATGGTTACACCCGGATCACGAATTGTCTTCCTGGGGGTCGTTTCCGGGAACGGCGCGAGCGCACCTCGGCACTGCCCGCAACTCCCTCTCCTCCGCACAAAATGGAGGAGAGGGCCGGGGAGAGGGGTGCGCGCCCAGCGGGATTAGAGGCACGATTCGCAAGGCCTGCCGGGTGGAGTCTCTCCCCGCACCATGCTGCGAGGCGCCGGGCGAAGCTGTTCTGGGGGCCCACCGATCGCAGTCTGCCGATGGCACTCGGCGGGCGTCCGTCCGCGGCGGGGCGAGAGAAAGGGCAAGTCACCTGTAACCGCGACCGTGTGCGCGGCGTTACGGGTGATGTTGCAATGGTTCGTCCAACTTCCAGGGCATGACCGCCGACGGTCACGATGTGGCGCAGTGGCTGCCGGGAGCACGGGCCGGCGAGGACAAGGCCTCGCGGGCGCTCGTGGAGGCATTGTATCCGCAGGTCATCCGGATTGTGCGGAGCCATCGGCCGGTGCGGTTGGCCGAGGAGGACTTGGCGCAGGACATCTTTGTGAAGCTCTTCGGCCGCTTGGACCGTTACGAGGAGCAGGATGGCGTGCCGTTCGAGCACTGGGTCTCCCGGTTGGCGGTCCGGACCTGTCTCGACGCGCTGCGGGCCGAACGCCGCCGGCCGGAACTCCGGTGCAGCGACCTGGCCGAGGAGGACAATCGTTGGCTGGAATATTTGCTGACCGAAACCGCGGCGGTGCCCGACGGTCCGGATTTCTCCGCGGCGGAACTGGTCGAGCGGATGCTGGCCCAGCTTTCGGCCGAGGACCGGCTGGTCATCCGCCTGCTGGACCTCGAGCAGAAGTCCGTGGCGGAGATCAGCCAGCTGACCGGTTGGAGCCGGCCCGCGGTGAAGGTGCGGGCTTTTCGGGCGCGTCACCGGCTGCGTAAGGTGGCTCAGGGATTTCAGGAAGGGATGAAGCTATGAGTGAATTCGACCTACGCTGGAAGGAACTGGCCGGCAAGGCCCGGAACGTTCCGGCGGCCCACGCCGACGACACGGCGCCGTCGGGCTTTGCCACCCGCGTGCTGGCCCGCCGGCCGGAGCGGGCGGGCCCCGCGACGGAAGACCTGTGGCTGCGCTGGCTCCGGCCTTCCCTCGCCACGATGGCGGCGATCGCAGTGGTGCTCACCGGCCTGGAGGTTCGGGCCAGCCGGGCGCCGGTGCTGGCGCGGCCGTGCATTGAAAACACCGTCGCGCAAGTGCTCTGGAAGCTATGAAAAAGCAGGGACGCATCGTGCTGGATCTGGTGGCGCTCGCGCTGGTGAGCGCATTGGTCGGCGGGCTGGTCGGCCGGCGCTGGGCGCGCACCGAACTGGATGCCCGCAACAATCCGCAGACATGGAATGAGCACGTGCTGCGCGAGTTCGACCGGGTCGTGAAACCGACGCCGGAGCAGCAGCCCCGCCTCCAGGCTCATCTCGACCGGGCCGTGCGGGAACTTCAGGCGATCCGCTCGGAAACCGTCGCCCGGAGCACCAATGTCATCGGGCGCCTCGTGAACGCCGTCGAGGGCGAGCTGACGCCGGAGCAGCGGCAGGCGTTTCAGGTGATGAAGCCGAAGCCCGGTGAACTCGACCTCGACGTGCTGAACACCAGCCCGCCCAAGTGAACCGCCCGACGGGCCTCATTGGCCGATTGGCCGGAGTTCGCTGAACAGCCACGCCTTGGCGTAGGCCCACCATCGTTTCGCGGTCGGTTCCGAGATGTTGAGGACTTGGGCCGCCTGTTCGGTGGTCAGCCCGACGAAGTAACGCAGCTTCACCAGCTCCGCCTTGGGCGCGTCCAACGCCGCGAACCGCTCCAGCGCTTCGTTCAGGGCCAGCAATTGCTCGTCATCCACGGGGCTGGCGAGCGCAAGGCCGTCCAGTTCGACGTGTTCCGCGCCTTCGCCACGCCGCTGTGCCTGCTTGCGCCGGGCGCGATCCACCAGAATGCGCCTCATCGCCTCGCCGGCCGCACTGAAGAAATGAGCACGGTTCTGCCAGTGGGGCTGGGCATCCGCGCCGAGCCGCAGCCAGGCCTCGTGGACCAAGGCGGTGGGCTGGAGCGTGTGGCCGGCGGATTCGCGGGCCATCTTCTGCGCGGCGACCTGCCGTAGCTCGGCATAAACCAGTTCGAACAGTCGGACGGACACGACCTCGTCGCCCGCCCGGACGGCGGCGAGGATCTGGGTGACTTCGCTCATGGGTGAGTTCGGTGAACGCAGCCGGGCATCGCGTAAGGCGCGTAACGCCGCCTCGTCTTCGCATAAGGCATCGAGAAACGCGCCGGACGTTCGAGCGCGGCGGCAAACAGGGCTTCTTCGCGGGTGGGGTTCATGGCTGGTTGCTCCTTGGTTTCTCATTGGCCTTGGCCGCCGCGCGTCATTCCGCCAGGCGTTGCCCGGCTGCCTGTTCTTCCGCCTGCCAGGCGGCTACCTGCTGGGGGGTCGCCGCCTCCCACACCTTGGCCGTATTATCCTCACTGCCAATGACGATCCGCTGGCCGTCCGGCGAGAAGGCCACAGACCTAACCATGTCTCCGTGCCCTTTGAGGGTGAGCAGTTCCCTGCCGCTGGCCGCCTCCCACACCCTGGCCGTCTGGTCCCAACTGCCCGTGACAATCCGCTGGCCGTCCGGGGAAAAGGCCACGGACGAAACCGGGCTGCCGTGTCCCTTGAGGGTGAGCAGTTCCCTGCCGCTGGCTGCCTCCCACACCTTGGCCGTCCCATCCTCACTGCCGGTGACGATGCGGTGGCCGTCCGGCGAGAAGGCCGCAAAAGTGACCTCCTTTTTGTGCCCCTTGAGGGTGAGCAGTTCCTTGCCACTAGCCGAATCCCACACCGTGGCCGTCTGATCCTCATTGTTGGTGACTAGGCGCTGGCCGTCCGGCGAACAGGCCACCAGCCAACTGCCGTGTCCCTTGAGGTTGACGGTGAGCAGTTCCCTGCCGCTGGCCGCCTCCCACACCCTGGCCGTCTGATCCCAACTGCCGGTGACAAGGCGCTGGCTGTCCGGCGAGAAGGCCACGGACCAAACCGGGCCGCGGTGCCCCGTGAGGGTGAGCAGTTCCCTGCCGCTGGCCGCCTCCCACACCTTGGCCGTCGTATCCCAACTGCCGGTGACAAGGCGCTGGCCGTCCGGCGAGAAGGCCACAGAACTAACCACGTGTCCGTGCCCTTTGAGGGTGAGCAGTTCCCTGCCGCTGGCCGCCTCCCACACCTTGGCCGTCTTATCCAAACTGCCGGTGACGATGCGGCGGCCGTCCGGCGAAAAGGCCACAGAAAAAACCCCGTCGGCGTGCCCCTTGAAGGTGAGCAGCTCCAAATGCGTCTGCCGTTGCCAGTAATACCATTCAAACCCCCGGTCCGCAGATTCCCTGGTTTCGTTCAGCAATTCCCTCAGTCGGGCGACGTTGTTCTGGTCCCACGCTTGCAGGGCCAGATTCATGTTGGCCGTGTAGAGCATCCGGCTGGCGTGGGCTTCGCCTTGTTCGGCCCGTTGACGCTGTTCCCTCTCGGATTGTTGGGATTTTTCCGCTTCCTGCTGCGCGGCCACTGCTTCCTGTTGTGCGGTTACCGCCTGGTTTTTGGCCTGCAGCGCCCTGTCCCGCTCGATTCCGGTCTGACGCCATCCGACGGCGGCCGCGGCAAGTCCCACGACGAGCGCCGCCACCACCGCCGCCCCGGCGCCGAAGGCGAGTGTGTTCCGTCGAAGCGCTTTCTGAAACCGGTAGGCCACGCTCGGGGGCCGGGCCGTCACCGGCTCGTTCTCAAGATGGCGCTTCAAGTCGGCGGCGAGGCCGTTGGCGGTGTCGTAGCGGCGCTGGCGATCCTTCTCCAGACACTTCATCACGACCCAATCCAAGTCGCCCTGGAGCTGGTGCAGCAGCTTCGACGTCTCGGCGGAACGGCGCCTGGCCGTGGTCGTGAGTTGATCGGCGCCGAGGGTCGCCAGTCGGGTGCTCGGACGTTGCGGTTCCTTCTCGCGGATGATTTTGCGCATCGCGTCGATGCCGGAGGCCATCAGCTCCTTCGCGTCGAACGGTGTGCTGCCCGCCAACAGTTCGTAGAGCAGCACGCCCAGGCTGTAGATGTCGCTGCGCGTGTCGATGTCCAGCCCGCTCATCTCCGCCTGCTCCGGACTCATGTAGGCCGGCGTGCCGATGAACTGTTCGAAGGCGGTGAACAGCGTCTGGTTGGTGAGGCGTCCCTCGGTCGCCTTGGCGATGCCGAAATCAATCACCTTGGGCACCGGCACACCGTCGTGGAGCGTGACGAGGATGTTCGACGGCTTGATGTCGCGGTGGATGATGCCCTTCTGGTGCGCATGCTGGATGGCGTGGCAGACGCGGATGAACAGGTCGAGGCGCTGCTGGGTATCGAGCTTGTTTTCGTCGCAGTAGCGGGTGATGGGGATGCCGCGAACCAGTTCCATCACGAAGTAGGGCCGGCCCGAGTCGGTCGCGCCGGCATCCAGCACCTTGGCGATGTTGGGATGATCCATCAGGGCCAGCGCCTGCCGCTCGGCCTCGAAGCGGGCGACGACGGACTTGGTGTCCATGCCCAGCTTGATGACCTTGAAGGCGACGCGGCGGCGGACCGGTTCCTCCTGTTCCGCCATGAAGACCGTGCCGCAGCCGCCTTCGCCGATCTGCTGGAGGAGTTTGTAGCGGCCGATCTTCGTGCCGGGGCCTTCGTTGGCCGGCAGCAGCTCGCTGAAACTGAGCTTCACCGTCGCGGCGGTTTCGCCCGCGGCTGGGCGGGGTCCGCCGACTGGCCGTTCAAGAAACGTCGGCGCCGCGTCACTGGCCCGGAGCAGGGCCTCAACCCGTGCCCGCAAGGCCGGCTGTCCGGCGCAGGCCTCTTCGAGGTAAGCGGCGCGCTGGGCGGGCGTCTCCCATTGCAGGGCGGCCGCAAAGATCGTCTCGTCGGAACCGGATTCGGCGGGCATGGCGGGAGAGGCTGGCGGCTTCATACCGTATCCCCATGCGCGAAACAGGGCAAAAGGGGATCAGGGAGGTCGGGAAAACTTTTTCTGCGCCCGATGATCCTTTTTGGACGCGGACCACGCATGGGATGACTGATGAGCGACCACGTGACTCCTGAATTCAAGTTCTACTGCAGCCACTGCGACCAGCCGCTGAAGTGCGAAGTGCGCTTCGCCGGCCGACAGATCCAGTGCCCCGGCTGCCAGCACCTGATCCGCATCCCCAACCCGCCGGCTGGCAGCGGCTTCACGCACATTTCCCCCGAGTCCGGCCGGACTTGGGACACCCATGTGCCCACGCGGAAGCGGGAATAGTGAGCGCAAGCCGGGGCGGTCTTGGGTGGAACTGCGGCGGTAGATGTTCCCAGAACCCGCTCCGCTTGCAGGGCAAGCCGCCCACAGGTTCGCCCCCCAAGTCGGATTCCGGGGATTGTCTCCGGAGTGGACCGGCGTAGCCTCGGCGCATGTTCCCATTCCGCTCCGCTGCCGCCGCGCTCGCGTTGGCGTTCTCTGCCGAAACGTTTGCCGCCGGGCCCCGGGTCCTGCCGCCGGGGCAGGTGCCCAGTGATGCGCGGCTGCAACCGCTGAAGGACTTGGACGGTTATTTCCCGTTCACACCCCCGGCGTCGAAGGAGGCGTGGGCCAGGCGCGCCGAGAACGTCCGCCAACGCATCCTCGTGTCGCAGGGTCTGTGGCCGCTGCCGACGAAGACTGACCTGAACGCAAAGATCTACGGCCGGGTGGAGCGGGTGGATTACAGCGTGGACAAGGTGACCTTCGAGAGTGCGCCCGGTTTCTTCGTCACGGGTAACCTTTACCGGCCCAAGAAGCGCCTTCCGGGCGGGGCGCCGGGCGTGCTGTTCGCCCACGGCCATTGGCAGGATGCGCGGCTGTCCCTGGCCGGCGACGCCGAGCTCTACAACGAGATCGCCACCGGCCAGGAACGGTTCACGGACGGCGGTCGCAGCCGATTCCAGTCCATGTGCGTGCAGTTGGCGCGGATGGGCTGCGTGGTGTGGCAGTGGGACATGTTGGGAGATTCCGACTCGCAGCAGCTTTCGCGGGAGCTGGTGCATGGGTTTGCCAAGCAGCGTCCGGAGATGAACACCGCGGAGAACTGGGGCCTGTTCAGTCCGGCGGCGGAGACGCACCTGCAAAGCGCGATGGGCTTGCAGACGTGGAACTCCCTCCGCTCGCTCGATTTTCTGCTCAGCCTGCCGGAAGTGGACCCGGAGCGCATCGCGATGACCGGGGCGAGCGGCGGCGGCACCCAGACAATGCTGCTGGCGGCGATTGATCCGAGGGTGAAGCTCTCGTTTCCGGCGGTGATGGTCAGCACGGCGATGCAGGGCGGCTGCACCTGTGAAAACGCCAGCCTGCTGCGGGTGGGCACGGGCAACGTGGAGTTCGCCGGGCTGTTTGCGCCCAAACCGCAGGGCATGACGACCGCCAACGACTGGACCAAGGAGATGGCGGTCAAAGGGTTTCCGGAATTGAAGCAGCTCTACGCGCTGCTCGGAGCACCGGACGACGTGATGCTGCACCGGGGCGAACACTTCCCGCACAACTACAACGCGGTCGCGCGCACCGCCTTCTACAACTGGCTCAACCGGCACTTCAAACTGGGCTACAGGGAACCCGTGCTGGAGCGCGACTACCGGGGCGTGCCCCGGGACCAGTTGAGCGTGTGGGACGCCGAACACCCGGCTCCCAAGGCCGCGGATCCGGACTTCGAGCGCGCCTTGTTGAAGCTGTGGCACGAGGATTCGGAGCGGCAGTTGGCCGAACTGGCGGCGAATTCCCCCGCACGCCATCGCGAAATGCTCCGGGCAGGCTGGAACATCGTGCTCGATGGCGGGCTGGAGGAGGCGGGCGCGGCGGTCTGGGACCTGAAGGACAAGCAGGACCGGGGCACCTGGATCCAGATGGCCGGCCTGCTCCGCAACGAGACCTACCGCGAGGAGCTGCCGGCGGTCTTCTGCCACCCGAAACAATGGAACGGCGATACCGTCCTGTGGCTGACCGCGGAAGGCAAAGGGGGCCTCTATTCCGCGGATGGCAGCCTGAAGCCGGCGGTGCAGCAGCTTGTGGATCGCGGCGCAACCGTGCTCGGCCTCGACCTGCTGTATCAGGGCGAATTCCTCGCCGACGGTCAGCCGCTGGCGAAGACGCCCCGGGTGAAAAACCCACGGGAAGCCGCCGCCTACACCTTCGGCTACAATCCCGCGGTGTTCGTGCGGCGGATGCAGGACGTGCTGACCGCGGTGAAGTTCGTCCGCAACCACGAACGGGCCTCGAAACGGGTCAGCCTGGTCGCCCTGGATTCCACCGCGCCCATCGCGGTGGCCGCCCGGGCCCAGGCGGGCCAGGCGCTGGACCGGACCGTCCTGTTCCTCGGCGACTTCCGCTTCGGCTCGGTGCTGGATTTGCAATCCCCCGAGTTCCTGCCCGGCGGTGCCAAGTATGGCGATGTCGAAGGTCTGCTGTTGCTCGGCACTTCGGAACTGAACCGGCTGACCTCCGCCGATGCGGGTGCGGCGGCGGCTTGGTTGACGCGTTAGCCCATGACGGAAAAACAAAAAGCCCGGCCAGTCGGCCGGGCTCTGGTGCGTGCTAGAGGTGAATCAGGCGCGACGTGAACGGCGCCACATGGCGAAACCCACCAAGGCGGCGGCTGCGGCGGCGGCGTATTCCTCGGGCTCGGGAACCGCGGTGACCGACACGTTGTCGAACACCGCAAAACTGGTGGCGGGATCGGCGAGGCTGCCCGAGAAAGGATCCTGATATCCAATGAAGACGCTGCCACTGGTCGGGCCGGTGTTGGCCACGTTGAAGACTTCAGTCCCGTTCATGGTCATCCGGACGTTTCCGCCGGTCTCCTCGACGACTACGCGCACCCATTGATTTCCAGGTGTTCCGGAGATCCCTCCCACGTTGGGGAACAGGGCGGGAAAGGGAGCTTCGGCGTTGTCCAATCGGCCACCGGTCGGAACGGAGTTGCCGATGTAATTCACCACGTCCCGCGAGTTGGCTGTGGTGCTCGTGTTTCCATACCCGCCCTCCGTTGCCACATGATACCAGATGCCATCCGCACCGGTTTGGGTGCTCCCGGTCCGGCTGTTCACTCCGGCTCCGTCTGTGTTGATGCCGAACAGGGCCTGCTCGGTCGTGCCCGTGCTGCCGGCAAAATTCAGCCACATGTCGAAGGAGAAACGGATGTCCTGATTGAAGGAAATCGCCACGCCTCCGGAAGCGGCGGTGAGATTGATGCCGTTGACCACCCCAGTGCCGGGAGCAGCCGGTTTGTTAGCTTGGAGAAAAAGGCCGCGGGTCGGTTCGGCCCCGCCCGGAGTTGAAGGAGCTTCGGCAATTCCCTTCGCCGAGTAGTCGTAACCGAACGTGATGACATCGGTGGAGCCGGCGACCTTGGTCTGCAGAAAACTGCTGTTCGATTCGGCCGCGTCGAAAGTCTCGCTGAACAGCGACGCATTGGCGGTCAGCATTGGCACCATGGAAGCCGCAACAGGCAGAAGTAATTTATGTTTCATGGGGAATCTTGACTGGGAGATGGGTTAGGGAACGCGTGGTGAGAAGGCAAGGCCGGAGTTTTCGGCAAGGTCCGGCGCTTCGAAAAGTTTCTCATCGACGGCGGCCCGCAAACGATCCCCGGTTCATGCTTCGGACCGCGGATGGAACTGCCGGTGGACCTCCTGCAGGCGCTCGCCGGCGACGTGGGTGTAGATCTCCGTGGTGTTGATGCTGGCATGACCGAGCAGTTCCTGGATCACGCGCAGGTCGGCGCCGTGTTCCATCAGGTGCGTGGCGAAACTGTGCCGCAGCATGTGTGGTGTGACGTGTTTGCCGATCCCGACGGCCCGGACATGGTCGGTGATGCGCTTCCACATGGTGACGTGGGCGAACGCGGTGCCGCGACCGGTCAGGAACACGTTGGAAGGGGACCGGGGTTTCACGAGCGCCGGCCGGCCGGAGGCCAGGTATCGCTGCAGGGCCGCCTGCGCCTGGGTGCCCATCGGCACGACCCGCTGCTTGTTGCCCTTGCCGATCACGGAGAGGAAGCCCGCTTCGAGGTGCAGTTGCTCCAGCCTCAGCCCGCGCAGTTCGGCGAGGCGCAAGCCGCTGGCGTAGGCGACCTCCAGGATGGCGTGGGTGCACAGGTTGGCCGGTGAGGCTTCGGTGGGCGGCTCCAGGAGGCGGCCGATCTCCTCCTCGCTGAGTGATTTCGGCAGCGTTTTCCAGCGGCGGGGCAGCGTCAGGTTTTCGGTGGGATTCCTCGTCACGAATCCTTCCTGTTCGGCGAAGCGGAAAAACGAACGCAACGCAGCCACATGCAGGTAAAGCGTGGCGGCACTGAGCTTCGGGGCGGTGCCAGGCTGCGGGCTGCCGTCGGATTTGGCGTCCTTCTGCGGGCGGTTCCGCTGGAACTCGAGGTAGGCCATGAGGTCCGCGAACTGCACGTCGCGCCAGTGGGTGACCTGGCGGGACTCCGCCCAGGCGACGAACTGGTCGAGGGCGTGCTTGTAGGTCCGCTGGGTGTGGTCGGCCTGGCCGCGTTCGTGCCGCAGGTGGATGAGGAATTCGTCGAGCAGCGGGGCAAGCACGGCAGTTCAGCGGAGGTCTTCCGCCAGCAGTTGGGCCAGCAGTTTGGCATGACGGCCGCGCAGGTCCTCGCGCGTGCCCAGCTGCGACAGGGTTTGGTCCCGCACCATGGCGAACTGCTGGCCGAACGGCAGCCACGGGCGGAGGTCGTCGGTGGCGAGGACCAGGGTCATCGGCTGCTGGTCGAAGAGCGGATGGCCCGCGTGAAGCTGCGACAGAAATCCGCGCCACCACCGGATCTGGCCCGGATCAAGGCCGCCCGCGGGGTTGTCGAGCAGCATGATTTCCGGGCGCAGGGCCAGCGTCCGGGCCAGCGCGACCCGGCGCCGGAGGGCCCGGCTTACATGGCGCAGGGCTTGGCCCGCGATGCCTTCGAGGCCGCAGGCTTCCAGGGTCGGGCGGACCTGTTCCGCGGCGTCGTCCAGCGAGAGATCGTGGTGGTAGCGCAGCGGCAGGGCGACGTTCTCGAAGACCGTGGAATGTTCGAAAAGATGGCCGCCGCCCTCGAACAGCAGGCCGACGCCGCGCCGGATCGCCGCCAGTTCGTCGCCCATCGTGGACGAGATGGTCCGGCCGAACAGGCGCAGCTCGCCCTGCGACACCGGATGGAGCACGCCGAGCGTCTGCAGCAAGGCGCTTTTGCCGCAGCTCGGCGGCCCGGTGACGACCCACCATTCGCCGCGCTGCACCGACCAAGAGATGTTCCGCAGGGGAACCTCGCCGGTCACTGTCGGCGCCAGCGCCGCGTCCTGCAGTTGGATCAATGGCGCGTCCACAGCATGAGGTTGGGAATCAGGAACAGTGCGTCGATGAGCCCGAAGGCCACGACGCATTGGGCCACCGTGCGCGTGGTGGCGGCGGAGACGTCCTCGATGCGGACGGGTTGGGCGAGCCCGTGGTAGCAGACCACCATCGCGCTGACGGCACCGAACGTGGCCGTTTTGGCCCCGATCAGGCCGAAGTCATACCATTCCAGAGCGCTCGCGATGTAACCGAAGTAAACGGCGAACGGATACGGCAGGTTGGTCACCAAGGCGAACAGCCAACTGCAACCCAGCGCGATCAGGGTGAGGTAAACCGTCAGCGCCATCACCGAGACCGTGAGGCCCACCACGCGGGGGACGACGAGGAAATGGATCGGGTCGATGCCCAGCGATTCCAGGGTTTCGACTTCGCCCAGCGCCCGGGCCGTGCCGAGTTCCACCACCGTGGCGGTGCCGACCCGCGCCAGCACGACGAGGGCCGCGACGACCGGTGCCACTTCCCGCACCACCACCATCGCCAACAGGTCACCGGTAAGGCCGACCTGACCCACCTGGGAGAGCAGCAGCAGCGTGGGGCCGATGATCATGAAGCCCACGGCGGCGCCGATGAACCCGATGATGGGCAGCAGGCGGACACCGGCCCGCGCGAGCTGCTGCTGCACCGCGGGGAAGATGACCCGGCGGGCGACGAAGATCTTGGTTATCCCGACCCCGACCGTGATCAGGGCGAAGGACCCGATGCGTTGCACCGTCCGGAAGAAGCGCAGCAGGCTGAGACCGATCATTCCGGTCATCCAATCGAAGACGGCGAGGCCGCGGCGCATGGCCCAACGCTAGGAAGTCCCGCCGAAATGGCAATCACGCCGAAGCCGTTTCATGATGCCGGTGTCCCGGCGACACCGCTCGTGGGCACCAAGCCATCTCGTGCCGCCGCCCTCGAATGACTGGTGCCGGTTGGTATGGCCGCGGTCACAACGCCTTCTTCAGGCGCACGAGCTGGGCCAGGACCTTCGGCATGTCGGCCAGGGGAATCATGTTCGGGCCGTCGCTCAGGGCATGGTCCGGATCGGGATGAGTCTCGATGAAGAGCCCGTGGGCGCCGGCGACGACGGCGCACCGGGCCAGCACGGGTGCAAACTCCCGCTGGCCGGACGATTTGTCGCCGGCACCGCCGGGCAGTTGCACCGAGTGGGTGGCGTCGAAGACCACCGGAAATCCCAGGCCGCCCAGCCGCGGCAGCGCCCGCATGTCCGCGACGAGATTGTTGTAGCCGAAGGTCGTTCCGCGCTCGGTCACCAGCAGGCGGGCCCGGCCGCCGGGAGCGGCTTCCGCGGCCTTGGCGACGACGTTGCGCATATCGAGCGGCGCCAAGAACTGCCCCTTCTTGATGTTCACGATGCGGCCCGTGGCGACGGCGGCCTGGATCAGGTCGGTTTGCCGGCAGAGGAACGCCGGAATCTGAAGGATGTCGCAGACCTCGCCGGCCAACTCGGCCTGCTCCTCCGTGTGGATGTCGGTGACGACCGGCAGACCGAGGTCCTCGCGGATGCGGGCGAGCACGCCGAGTCCCTCCACGAGCCCGGGGCCACGGAAGGACTTGCCGGAGGACCGGTTGGCCTTGTCGAAGCTCGCCTTGAACACGTAGGTGAGGCCGAGCTTCGCGCAGGTCTGCTTCAGCTTGCGGGCGATGGTCCGGCAGAGCTCCTCGGATTCGATGACGCACGGGCCGGAGAGCAGGAACAGGCGGCGCCGGTCGTTCAGGGCGCGCCAGAGTTGAGCGGAGGAAACAGGCACGGCGAAAGGGTGGAACGAGCCGGTGGCCTTGTCACGACGGTCTGTGGCGGGAATCGCCGGTGCGACCGCCAGGCTCTAAAGGCACCACCGGGTCAGCAACGGGGCAAGGACCAGCGCCGGCAGATAGTTGGCGAGCGGCACCTTGCGCAGGTCGAGGATCACCAGCGAAACCGTCGCCACGATGAATCCGCCGGTCAGGCCCAGGCTGTCCCGCACCGCCGGTTCGCTGACGACCGGTGCGAGCGCATGGGCGCCGACGGTCAGCAGGCCCTGATAGACGAAGACCGGCAGGGCGGCGAGCAGCGGGCTCCAGCCGAAGGTTGCCACGAACCCCATCGTCGCCAGACCGTCGAGCAGGCCCTTCACCGCGAGGATGCGCCAGTCGCCATTGAGGCCGTCCTGCACGGCACCGACGATGGCCATTGGGCCGATGCAGAACAGCAGCGTGCAGGTGACGAATCCGTCGGAACGCCGCGTGGCGGCGGAGGCAGCGGGCTGGCCGCCAGTTCCCGCGGCCTCGGTGAAGCGTTCGCGCGCCCATTTCCCAGCGCGATTGGTCAGGCGCTGCAGCCCCAGCAGGTTGCCCAGCAGGCTGCCGAACATCAGTGACAGCAGGGCGATGCCGAGCTGCCCGGCAGCATGGCCCACGGGCAGGTGCAGCGACTGCCAGATAAGGCTGAAGCCCGCATAAACCGTGAGCAGCACGAGCAGCATCCGCAGCCGCTGCTGTCCCCGGGCGGTGAGGTGCCGGCCGAGAGTGAGCCCGATCAGGCCGCCCAGCAGGATGCCGCCGACATTGAGCCAAGTGCCGATCATCGCGGTGCGGCCGTGGTTACCTCGTGGTCGCTCCAATCGGCCGGATGTCCATCCAGAGCCGGGCCCGGAATGATTCACCCGGTCGCAGCACGAGGATTTCCCCGTCGGGCCGGCCAAAGGAATTCGGCAACGCCGTCCACGGCTCGACGCAGTAGAATGCCGCCTCTGGCCCCGGGGACCACAGCGCGGCGTAGCGGTAGGCGGGGTGGTCGGCGAAGTTCACCGCGATCTCGACGCCGCCGGCCGGGTCTACGAGGGCGATCTCCCGTTCCGCGAAGTCGCCGAGCAGCACGGTCGCATTCGTGTCGAGCGCGACGCTGAAGTTTTGGGCCGGGAACGGTTCGTCGAAGAACGCTTCGGCGCGGTTCAGCGGATTGAACCTTCTGCTGCGGGGCAGGCGGAGGAAACAGCGGTTGCGTTCGCCGCCCGGCCGGATGGGCACGGGCAGGTAGGGATGGAAGCCGGTGCTGAACGGCAGCGGGCGCCCGTCGCGGTTTTCGATGACCTGCTCCCACTCCAGCCGGCCGTTCACCATCCGGTAAGCGAGTTCGTGGCGGAACGCGAAGGGATAGCTGGGGCGCGTCCGTTCCGAGTCCGTCACCTCCATCACCACTTCCCCGGCGCTCTGCCGGAGCACCTGCCAGGGAACCCGCCGCGCAAACCCGTGCTGCGGCGACGCCAGCACCTGGCCGTCGAGTTCGTAGTGACCGTCCTTGCCGTCGTGGACATTGAAGCTGACGTGCGGGAACAGCACCGGATTGCCCGCCCACATGCGGTCCGGATAACGCGCCACCACCGCCTCGTCGTGATGAAGTCCCTCGACCCAGCCCAGCCCGGGAAGCTGGCGTGAGTAACGCGTCAGCCAGCCGCCCAATTCGGGATAAACGGTCGCCCGCGCGCGGTCGCCGTCGTGGAGTTCCACCGGAGTTGCCATGCGGCAAGTTTCGGAGGCGTGGCGTCCGGGTTCAATCAAACTTCCGGCCGGCGGGGCCACGGACTCGAAGAACTGGGAGTCACTTGGCGTTCAGCAGATCCGCTTCGGTGAACACCGCGCGCCGGACGATCGTGCGTTCGTCCGAGGTGTAGATGATGTGGATGCGTCCGTCGCGGGTCTGGATGGCCGTCGGGTAACCATAGTCGCCCTTGGGCTCGGCCACGAGGTCGCGGCGATGGGGGAACGTCTTCGCGCCGTCGAGCGACAGGGCGACCGCAAGCGGCGTCCGGTCGGAGAAGGAGCGGTTGTAAACCAGCAGGTGGTGCCCGCTTTGCAGGCGGAGGAAATCCACGGCGGCGTTTGGATTGGGGAATTCCGAATCCGTGCCCTCGGTCCAGGTCTTGCCGCCGTCACGGGATTCGGTGCGCACCAGCCAGCCATCGGTCTGGCCGTCGTAATTGCCGCCGCGCCGGCAGAATGCGACCAGATGATCGCCTCCGATCACCGCCGGAGCCGGCTGGATGTTTCCGAGGCGCGAGCGGACCCGGTTGGATTCGGTCCACTGTCCGGTGGCCGGGTGATAGCGGAGGAAGAACGACGTGCAATCGCGGCTCACCGCCTCGGGATCGTTGCCGACCTCGTGATAGACCGGCAGCAGGTAGTCACCGTCGCTGAGCACGACCGGGCGGTTACGCACCATGGTGCCGGCCTCGAAGGTGAGCGCGAACGGCTCTGACCAGGTGCGCGCGCCGTCCCGGGAAATTTTCGCCGTGATGCGCGAGCTGTCCCAGATTTCGCCGTAGCGCGTGACATAGAACAGCCAGACCACGCCATCGGGCGCCTGCCACGGCACCGCGTTGCCGAGTGCGTAGAACGGGTTCGAGGCGATCTTGACGGGCTTCGACCAACGCTTGCCGCCCGCCTTCAGCCGCGACCCGAACACCGCGGCGGCATTGTCCTTGTATTCGCCCTTGCCGCTGAAAAAGACGACGAAGAGATCACCGTTGGCGAGTTCGGTGACGCTGGCCGGATGCTTGTAATCACCCGTCGGGATTTCCGGTCCGAACAGCCGCTCCACCTTCACGCCCTCGGCCGACACGCGGGCGAAGGAAAGCGACAGCAAGAGGGTGGCGGCGACGAGGCGGAGGAGATTCATGGCAATCATCTCGGGCAAGGTTTGCTGCGGATGCCGACTTTCAGGTGTCGGTCGCGACCGGAGGGTCTTCCACCAGTTCCTTGCGCACCTGCTCGTGGTGCTCCACCGCGACGATGAACCCCAGGCAGTTCGGCTTGCCGCAGCCGCACGGATGATCGCGGAAGTCATCGAGTCCGTAGCCGTAGTTGAACGTGAGCTCCTCGCCGGGACGGATGTCGCGGATCGCCTCGATCCAGATCTGGCCGTCGTAGTCCAGCGCCTCGCAGTTGGGATCGCAGGAGTGATTCAGGAAGCGGGCGGCGTTGTCGGGCACGTTCCCGTCGAGATCCCACTCGGCATCCACATTGAAGATGTAAGGATTGCCCTCCACGCAACGGCGGTCGGATTCGGCCTTCGAGATGCGTTCGCCGGTGTATTCGGCGATGGTCTCGCCCTGCGTGATGAATTTCACCGCAAAGGCCCCGCGCCCCTCGATCGGTGAATCCAGGACTGCGAACCGCGCCTCGTGCCGCTCCATCTCCGGTGGCGATTCGGTCTGCGTTGCCATGTCGCTCATGGCGAAAGTTCACCATGCCGTCCCCGCGGTTGCCAATCCCGGGATGACGGTCGCAACCGGACAAGGCGCATCTGGAGGCACGGGGGCAGGACACCGCCTCCGGCTCCCTCTCTTCCACTCGGAGTGGAGGAGAGGGTGGGGAGGGAAGGCGCTCCTGAATTTCAATGCCAGTCCGCGGGTTTGCCCCTCAAATGGCATCGGGGCGGCCGTCCGATTTGGGACTTGGCCGCGCAACTCCGCTTGAATCCGCCCCGCCGCCCCGCCGACGCTTCCGGCGATGACCGTGGGTGAAGCCATCTTGACCGGGGAAACGCAGCTCGGCGCGGCCGGGGTCGAAACCGGCCGGCTGGAAGTGGAGATGATGCTCGCGCAACTCCGCGATGAACCGCGCCTCAAGCTTTGGATGCTTCGGGACGAGCCGCTGACCCCGGGGCAGGAGGAAAAGCTCCGCGACTGGCTGGACCGGCGATCCGGCCGTGAGCCGTTGCAGCACATTCTCGGCTGGGCGCCGTTTCTCGAATTCGAGCTCCATGTGACCCGCGACGTGCTGGTGCCGCGGCCCGAGACCGAGGTGCTGGCCCAATTGGCCGTGGCGCGGCTGCGCGAGCTGTCAGCACCCCGGGTGCTCGATTGGGGCACCGGCTCGGGCTGCCTCGCGCTGGCCGTGGCCAAGGCGGTTCCCGCGGCCGAGGTGCATGCGCTCGACCTTTCGCCCGATGCCCTGCGCATCGCCCGCGCCAATGCGACCGCCTACCGGCTGGCCGACCGCATCCGGTTTCATCAGGGCGACGGCTTCGCGGCCCTCAATGCCGAGTTCCCGACTCCGAACTCCGAATTCGATCTGATCGTCACCAACCCGCCTTACATTCCGGCCGCCGAAGTGGAAACGCTGGACCCCGAAGTCCGGGACCACGACCCGCGGCTCGCCCTGGTTGGGGGGGACGATGGCTTGGAATGCTACCGGCGCCTCGCCGGGGAAGCCTTGGACTGGCTCAGGCCGGGTGGCTGGCTGCTGGCTGAGTTCGGAGACGGCCAGGCACCGGCGGTGGCGGAACTGTTTCACCAAGCCGGCTGGGGGATCGAAGGCGTGGAGAAAGACTTGTCCGGCCGCGACCGCGTTCTCATCGTGCGCGCACCCGTTCGCGACTGAAGGCCGGCCCAACGGCTGCGGCTCGCCGACCGGGAACAGTCTCACATGGACAGCTTTCTCATCCAGGGCGGCACGCCGTTGCGCGGCGAAGTCACCATTTCCGGTTCCAAGAACGCCGTATTGCCGCTGATGGCCGCGGCTTTGCTCACCAGGGACACCTGCGTCATCCGCAACGCGCCGGACCTCAGCGACGTCCGGTTCATGGTCAGGATCCTTGAATCGCTTGGTGCCGACGTGTCGTTTGCGGCCGGCACGCTCACGATCAAGTGTGCGCGCATCAAGGGATTCGGTGACTACGACCTCATCCGCAAAATGCGCGGCAGCATCTGCATCCTCGGGCCGCTGCTCACGCGCCTGAACGAGGCCAGCGTTTCCCTGCCGGGCGGCTGCGTCATCGGCACCCGGCCGATTGACCTGCACCTGAAGGGACTGGTGGCGCTCGGAGCCAAGCTCGACATTGAGGGCGGTTACATCCGGGCGAAGACCAAGGGGCTCAAGGGCACCACTATCTTCCTTGGCGGCCGGGCCGGCCCGACGGTCCTCGGCACGGCGAACATCATGATGGCCGCGGCCCTGGCCGAAGGCGTGACCGTCATCGAAAGCGCGGCCTGTGAACCCGAGGTCTGCGACGTCGCGAACTTCCTCGTCTCCATGGGCGCGAAGATTTCCGGCATCGGCAGCCCCACGCTGACGATCACCGGGGTGAAGGAACTGCACGGCACCGATTACGAGGTCATTCCAGACCGTATCGAGGCCTGCACGTTCATCTGCGCGGCGGCGGCGACCAAGGGCGACGTCATCGTCCATGGCGCGCGCCCGGAACACTTCGCGGCGGTGCTCGACAAGCTCCGCGAGGCCGGTGTGAAGGTGGAACGTAAGGCCGGCGCCCTGCGGGTGACGCGGCCGGGCAAACTCAAGCCGGCCGACGTGACGACGCTGCCCTACGCGGGGTTTCCAACCGACGTGCAGGCGCAGTTCATGGCGCTGATGTGCCTGGCGCCGGGCATCAGCGTGATCACGGAGCGGATCTTCGAGTCGCGCTTCATGCACGTCGCCGAGCTGATGCGACTGGGTGCCGACGTCGCCATCGAGGGCCCGAGCGCCATCGTGAAGGGCGGCAAACCGCTCAGCGGTGCGCCGGTCATGGCGAGCGACCTGCGGGCGAGCGCGGCCCTGGTCATCGCGGGACTCGCCGCCAAGGGCGCCACGCAAGTCCACCGCATCTACCATCTCGACCGCGGCTACGAGCGCATGGAAGACAAGCTTCGTAAGCTCGGCGCGCAGATCGAGCGCGTGGACGGCGAGTAAGCTTGCAATGGCGAAGTCGCTGATGGCGGGCTCCCGGGGCGTGCAAATCGGCCTAACGGGCACTTCCCAACTGCCTGCGGGTTCAAGGAAGGAGTCCCTTTGGGCGCCGAGGCCGGTGGACTCCCGAGCGCGGAGGCCTCGCCTGACCACAACTGACGGTCACCTGGACGCACTGCCGCCGCTTCATGGTTGCTCCGGCTGCGGGACCTATCGGCCCAGCAACCGGTTGGCCCAGGCGATGAAGTGCCTCATGTTGGTGCGGTCCTCATGGCCGCCGTCGTGCTGACGCCAGGCAAGTTGCCCTTCGAGCAGCCCTGTGTTCACGGGCGGCATTTTCGCGACGCGATAATCGTCCCAGTCGCCAACATCCCGCGCGCCCAGCAGACGGAACGCCGGGCCGGCGGCGACGACCGCCATGTAGCTGCCCTGCTGGTCGAGCCAGTGGGCGTCGCCCTTCTCCGGGATGCCGTAGCTGATGAACGTGGGCCGCGGCGCACAGAGCGCGATGAGTTGGTGCGCGTCCACGGGAATGTCGCCGGGTGTCTTGCGGCCGAAGTTGGATTCGTCGGCGCCGTATTTCAGGAAGTTGCCGGCCATCCAGTGGTATTCACCCGGGCCGGTGAGGTTCTCCACAGCCTCTCCGAAGTCGCGCCGGTGCAGCTTGGCGCCGCCTTCGCCGGAAGAGCCGACCAGCGCGAGCGCGAAGCGGGGCTCGAACGCCAGCGTCACCAATGCGGCCTTGCCGAAGCGTGATACGCCTTCGATACCGACCTGCTTCGCATTCACCGTGGGATCGGTCTCGAGGTAGTCGAGGGCGCGCGCCGCGCCCCACGCCCAAGCGCGCAGCGAGCCCCAGTCGTCAGGCTTGCGCGGTTGGCCGCCGTTGCACAGGCCGATGATGCCGCGGGTCAGTCCGCCCGGTTTGCCATTCCGGCCGCCCCCGTTGTCATCCTGGATGCTGCTGGGACTGATCGTCGCGTAACCCCAGCCGGCGGCGATCAACTGCTCGGTCGAGGGCGGATCGGTGAACGTGGTTCCACCGAAGCCGCGGAAGCGGTTCGTCGGCTCCGGGTCGGTGGTCTTGCGCGGGAAACCGCCACCGCCGAAGCCGCCGAACATCATCAATACCGGCACGGGTGTTTTCGCCTCAAGCGGGGTGACGAGGGTCATCTGGATGTTCACCTCGATGCTCGGGCAGGCGGAGTTGTCCACTTTGCCGACGAGTTGACGGGCGTTGACCGGGATCTTGTCCACCACGCGGTCGGTCGCCCGGTTGGTGATGGCCCAAGTCACCTTCGGAACATCCTTCGGCACGCGGCCCACGACCTCGCGTTCAAAGTCTTCGACGATCTCGGGCCGGCGCACCTGCCACCAGAGGTCGGCGGTGGTGACCTTGCGGCCATCCTTGGTCACAAGCAGTTCGGGCAGGTGGGGAAACGGATTGGCGTTGGCCGGATCGTAGTTGGCGGGGTTGTTGGTCGCGTTGGGACTGCCGTTGCGACCGGGCCGCAGCTTGGTGATGCCAAGCTGGTCCTTCATGTTCTGGTGATCCTGCAGGGTGGTCCAGTTCAGCGGCCCGGGTCGGGGCGCGGAATCCTGTGCGTCGAGGGAGCCGCTCAGAAGCGCCGCCAAAAAACCCGCGAACGCGAGGTGGGCCGGACCGACGCAAGATCGGGTGGGGAATTTCATGGTGCTGCCCAAGTGACCCGGCGAGCGACCGCCGGTTACGTTGCGGACATGCGGCTTCCGCGTGACTCGCGGACAGGTTTTCGGGAACCTTGCTTGAACTTCCATGAGAACTCCGTTGTTTGCCCCGTTCGGCCTGTCGCTGCTGCTTGGCGCCGCACTCTGCACGCCGACTGCGCTGGCCCAGACCAGATCCGTCCGCCATTTGCCGCCGCTCCAGGAAGCCACGCCCGCCAAGGCCGGCGTCTCCGCCGAACGCCTCGCCCGCATTGACGCCATGTGCGAGGGCGCCATCCGCGAGAACCGCATCCCCGGCGTCGTGGCGCTCGTGGCGCGCAACGGCAAGATCGTTTACCACAAGGCGTTTGGTCTGGCCGACAACGCGGCCGGCCGCGCGCTGAAGCGCGACGACATCTTCCGCATCGCCTCGCAGACCAAGGCCATCACGTCCACAGCCGTGATGATGCTTTGGGAAGAGGGCCGCTTCCGACTCGACGACCCGGTGTCGAACTGGATCCCCGAATTCAAGGGTGCGCAGGTGCTCAAGACCTACAACGAAGCCGACGGCACCTGGACCGGCGAGCCGACGAAGCGCGAGATCACCATCCGCCACCTGCTCACGCACACTTCGGGCCTCGGCTATGGCGTCATTGATGGCGATGCGCGTTTCAAGCAACTCTACGCCAAGGCCGGCGTGACGGACCTGTTCACGACCGAGCCGGTCACCATCGGCGACAGCGTAAAACGCCTCGCCAAGCTCCCGTTGCACCATCATCCAGGCGACAAGTTCAGCTACAGCGAGGGGCTCGATGTCTTGGGTTACTTCATCGAGGTCGTCAGCGGGATGCCCTTTGACGTGTTCCTGCAAAAGCGCCTGTTCGCCCCGTTGGGCATGAAGGACACCGGCTTTTACCTTCCCGCGGAAAAGGCCGGCCGGCTCGTCGCCGTGCAGAAGCCCGAAGGCAGCAAGTGGGTCCGCTTTCCGGTGACCTTTTATGATCCCGACTATCCGATCAAAGGTGCGAAGTCGTTCTTCTCCGGTGGCGCGGGCCTGTGCAGCACGGCGAAGGACTACGCGACCTTCCTCCAGATGTATCTCAACGGCGGTGAACTCGGCGGCGTGCGCATCCTCAGCCGCACCACCGTGGACGTGATCATGCGCGAACAGGTGGCCAAAGATCTCTTCGGCGGCGGGGACAAGCACTACGGACTTGCGTTCGGCGTGGTGACCGAGAAGGGCCAGGGCAGGGGCGGCGAAGGCAGCGCCGGCACGTTCGACTGGGGCGGCTACTTCAACACCCAATACTTCGCCGACCCGAAGGAACAGCTCATCGGCGTGCTGATGAAGCAGACGCAGGGCGGCAACGACGACACCGGCTGGAAGTTCCGCCAGCTCGTCGGGCAGACGGTGGATGATTGAGACGGACCGGGGCACGGACGCGGCTTGCGCGGTTCCGTGCGCGCGTCGCACACTGCCGGCACAACAGTTCACCGCCATGTCCATCCCTGCGCCGCTCGTCAGCCTGCATCCGTATTTCAAGGTCCACCCTGGCCAGCTTGAGGCCGCAGCGGGTCTGCTCCGGGAGTTTGTCGCCCGCACGCAGTCCGAGGAGCGGATGCGCTTCTACGAGTTCACGCTGAACGGCGACATTGTGTTCTGCCGGGAGGCATACGTTGGCGCCGAGGGCGTGCTCGCGCATCTCAAGAACGTGGGCGACCTGCTCGACCGCATGCTGAAGCTCGCGGAACTGGTCCGGCTCGAGGTCCACGGGCCGGCCGTTGAACTGGACAAGCTCCGGGAACCGCTCGGCGGCCTGAAGGCGGAGTGGTTCACCTATCAGTGCGGCCTTGCCCGCTAAATGCCGGGTGCGATGGACCCGCGCCTGGCTTTGCGGAACCGACGCCGAACTGAAGCTGCCGCAGAAAAAGAAAACGCCCGGACACTCGTCCGGGCGCCAACGGCAGTCCCTACACTCCAACTAACCCACTCAACCAACCTCGGGTAACCTACCGTTATAAAAAGTCGTGCTCCTCGGCCCGCACCACCAGGACCGGGCACGGGGCGTGGCGGATGATCTTTTCGGCGACACTGCCGAGGAGGGCGTATTTGAGACCGGTGTAACCGTGCGTCGCGATGATCAGCAGGTCCATGTGGTTGTTCCGGGCAGTCTCGACGATCTCCTTCCAGGACCGGCCCAGCCGCACTATGAAATTCACGGGCACCGTTGCGCCCAGTTCGCCGGCGATGCCGGAAAGCTGCTTGCGGGCGTCCTGCATGCGCTGCTCGTCGAGGTCCACCGGCGTGGAGGGCACGTAGCCGAAGTCGGTGGGCAGCACGACGGGCTCAATCACGTGCAGCAGCGTGAGTTGGGCACCGAACTGCTCGGCGAACGGTCGGGCGTAGCGGAGCGCCTTGCGGGAATGCTCCGAGAAATCCATCGGCACCAAGATCCGGCCGATGCGGAAGCGGACCGGGGCTAGCTGTCCCAAGGGTGCCGACGCCACGCGGTGACCCTCGGCGTCATCCACGACAACATGGGCCGAGCTTTTTCGCGGCCGAATCTCGGTTGAAGTCTTGGTGGCTCTCATGGTGCGGAGGATTTGGACGGGTTCTTGGACTTGCGGCTGCGCGTTGCCTTGGACGCTTCCGGCGCGACTTCGACGAGGGAATTGACCCCGCCGAATGGGTTCGGCCGGCTGGCGTGATTGGTCGGATCGGCGACCCAACGCCCATCCGCGACAAACAGATACTCGTGGGCGCCCGCGGGCAGTTCGAGTTCGAGCGACCATCCTTCAGCCCCTTCCGCCATCGGGGCGGCGGTCGGGTCCCAGCCGTTGAAGGAACCTGCCAGGCAAACTTCCCGTGCCTCGATGCGCGGCAGGACGAAACGCACCTTCCAATTGCCGGCGGGGCGTGGGGCTGTGCGTTGGGCGCGGTTCGCTTTCATGTCGCGGACGATGTGGCCGAACTTCTCGCCCGGCCGGCCGATCCGTGCTCACCGCCGATTGCTCAAGGGGCGTCGTATGTTGCACCCGGAGCCGCAATGATACCGCCGTTGCAAGGGAACATTGCCGGAAACTTCCGGACGGAGCAGATTGTCCGGGTGAAACTTCCTCCTCATCCGACGGCGGCGCTGCTGGAGCACCAGCCGTTTTTCAAGGGCGTTCCGTGGCGCCTGCTGGAACGGCTTGCGGAGATGGCGAACTATGCGGAATTCCCGGCGGGAGCGGTCATTTTCGGCGAGGCGCAGGAAGCGACCGAATTCTATCTGCTCATGGCCGGCAACGTGGCCCTCAAGGCGTCCGGGGCACGGCGCGAAATCATGACGGTCCAGATGATTGAAGCGGGAGAACCGCTGGGCTGGTCATGGGCTTTTCCGCCGAACCGCTGGAGCTTTTCGGCGGTCGCCGTCGAGCCGGTCACCGCGATCGTGTTCAGTGCCAACCGGCTGAGATTGCTGTGCGACGAGGATCCGGCGCTGGGCTGCATCGTGTTCCGGCGGATCGCACAGGTGATGCTGCAACGCCTCACCGTCACCCGTCGGCGGTTGGCCGTCGCGGAACAGGCGGCGGCCGGGATACCGCTGCGGATCACCGTCGTGCCGTCCGGTTCCGGCGTCATGCCAGGCTAATCCGATGGAAACGGGCTGGTTCTTCTTGTTCATGTCTCTTGGCCGCCGCCCTCCTGACACCCGAGCGTCTCCATGAAGTTCTTCCGACTCTACTTGTTCGCTGTTGCCGGTGTGTCCCTGTTTCGCGGGTGGGCGGACGACCCGTTTCCCGGGGCTCCGTCCTTGCTGAAGGTCGTGAGGACCGAGACCGGTGTGCGGCTAGGCCCGTGGACCAAACCCGAAGACCCACCGCGGGCAAAGGTGCGGCCGGCGGCGGTCCGGCACAAGGTGACCGCGGGACCGCGGGTCAGTTTGCCCGCACCGGATCTCGACGCCGCCAGAGCGGAAGATGCGAAGGCTGCCGACAAAGCCAAGGCCGCCCGCCGCATCAGTCTGCGCCGGGCGCTGCCGGCACCCTTGGAGCCGCGCACGGAAAAGGCGGCACGGGGCTGGCAGACGTTGCCGGACGGCTCTTCGTTGTGGACGGCGGAGGTTGAATCCGTTGGTGCTCTCGGGCTGCGGCTGCATTTCTCAAAGGTCTCGTTACCGGCCGGAGCTGAGCTGCTGGTGTTCGCTTCAGGCAATCCGGCGGAAATCTCCGGGCCTTTTGACGCGGCCTTTTTGAGGGCGCGGAACTCATTCTGGTCAGGCACCGTGTTTGCTGCGCGGGTGACCGTGGAATGCCGGGTGCCGGCCGGCGTGGATCCCGCGACGACGGGCTTCCGTATCGACGAACTCCTTCACCGCTACGTGGCCTCACCGGCAGCCGCAGCGGCGGCCAAGGCCGCGGACAACTGCAATCTGGACGTCACCTGCGAACCGGCTTGGCAAAATCCCGCCCGGGCCGTGGCGGGTCTCGGCACCGTCCAAGCCCGGGGCGAACTGTTCTGCACGGCCTGCCTGCTGAACGACACCGACACCGCGGTGGGCACCGACTACGCGATGACCGCCAACCACTGCGTCGGCTCGCAGGATGAGGCGGACGACGCGGAGTTCTACTGGTTCTACCAGACCTCGACCTGCAACGGCGTGGTGCCGGCTCTTTCGACCCGGCCGCGAACGGCGGGTGGGGCGGACTTCATCGCCGGCAGTGACAGCGATCTGGGCAATGACTTCGCCTTCCTCCGGTTGCGGCAGGCCACCCCGGGGGGCGTGACCTACGCGGGATGGAGCACGGAAGCGCTGGCGGACGGCGCCGCCGTCACCGGCATCCATCACCCGCGGGGTGACTTCAAGCGCATCAGCTTCGGCGAAGTGATCTCGTCCGACGCGGACTACTGGAACATTCAGTGGAGCCGCGGCATCACGGAGCCGGGCAGCAGCGGTTCCCCGCTGTTCAACGAGGTTCAGGAATTCATCGGGCAGCTCTTCGGCGGCGGGTCGAGCTGCGAGACGCCGACGCGCGCGGATGTTTTCGGTCGGTTTGACCAAACCTATCCCCTCATCGGCGGCTGGCTGAACGGTCAGCCCGTGGTGCCGCCCAATGACCAGTTCGCACGGGCCGAATTGCTTGGCGGTCTCACGGGCGAAACCTCCGGCATCAGCGCCGGCGGCAGCCGCGAAGCCGGCGAACCGCAGCACGCGGGCAATTCGGGCGGAAAATCGCTGTGGTATCGCTGGACCGCGCCGGCCACTACCGGCATGACCTTCACGACTGAGGGCAGCGAATTCGACACCGTGCTGGCCGTTTACACCGGCACTTCCTTGGGTAGCCTTGTTCCGGTCGCCTCGAACGACGACAGCGCCGATTTTCCGCTCAGCGGACTGAGCTTTCCCGCGGTTGCCGGCACGACCTACTACATTGTGGTGGACGGGCGCGACGGCGCGGCCGGCAAGGTGGGGTTGGAATGGCGACCGGGCCTCGATGAGGAACAGTTGCTGAACGACAACCTGGCCACGGCCCAGATCCTGACGGGCGATCGTGGCGAAGTGGGCATCTTTAACCGCGGCGCCACCAAGGAACCGGGCGAGCCGGCCCACGCTGGCAACGTCGGCGGCGCCTCCGTCTGGTATCGCTGGACCGCGCCGGCTACGGGCGCCTTCTCCTTCGACACCGAGGGGTCGGAGATTGATACGGTTTTGGCCGTCTATGCGGGCGATACCATCGGCTCCCTCGGCGGTGCTCTCGCCAACAACGACGACATCGACTCAGTTTCTGAGATCTACACCAGCCGGCTGTCGCTCAACGCGGTTGCCGGGCGGACTTACTCCATCGCCGTGGACGGCTACGGTGAGCCAGGCGTGGATGCCGAGATGGGATTCATCCTCCTGACCTGGCAGCCGTTGGGCGCCAGCACCGCGCCGGTGCCCGCGAACGATTCCTTCGCCCTCGGCTCGACCCTCAGCGGCCGCTCCGGCACGCTCACCGGCAACAACCTGCGGGCCTCCAAGCAGACCGGCGAACCCGACCACGCCGGCACCGTGGGCGGCCGCTCCGTCTGGTATCGCTGGACCGCGCCGGAAGCCGGACTCGCCACGTTCGACACCTTCGACAGCAACTTCGACTCCGTGCTGGCCGTCTATGCGGGCACGGCCGTCTCCGCGCTGACGGCGCTGGGTGACAATGACGATGTGGACCGCACGACCCGCCAGAGCCGGGTCACCGTGCCGGTCGTGGGCGGACAGACCTATCGCGTGGCCGTGGACGGCTTCCGCACGGACTCCAGTTTCCAACGTGCCGGTAACATCAGGCTGACCTGGGACTTTGAGCGCGGCGGCGGCAACAATGCCTTCGCCACCGCCCAGGTCCTCAAGGGCCGAACCGGACGGGTGACCGGCGAAAACCGGAGCGCCTCGAAGGAATCGGGCGAACCCCGGCACGCCAACGGCCGCGGCGGCGCCTCGGTCTGGTTCAAATGGACCGCAGAAGCGGACGGCGAAGCGGTCTTCGACACTCTGGGCACGACCTTCGACACCCTGCTCGGCATCTACACCGGTGAATCGGTCGCGGCACTCACGATGATCGCCAGCGGCGATGACATCGCCTCTTCCCGGTCGGTATTCACGAGCCGGGCCCGGTTTGCGGCGCGCGCGGGTCAGACAGTGTTCATCGCGGTGGACGGTTACCGCGACGAGGGGGCGGGTGCCGCGCCCGCGGAAACGGGCAGCATTGTGCTCAACTGGCGGCAGACGGTGGCCGCGGCCCTGACCCTGGTGAACCCGGCGTTTGGGCCGGCGGGCTTCTCCGTGACGGTCGGTGGCACTGCCGGGGAACTGGTCGTGCTGCAGCGGTCCACCACGCTGGCTGCGTGGCAGGAAGTCGCGACCACCACGCTCGGGCCGGACGGTGCCGGTGTGCTGGAGGATCCCGCCGCACCACAGACGGGCGGCGCCTTTTACCGGATTGTGCGCCCGTGACCGGCGGCGGGGCGGCCTACCGCGCCAGCGCCACCAGGTGCCGTTCGAGCCGTTCGGCCTCCACGCGGCGGCGCTTCTCCTTGTGGATCAGGTGCAGGTTGGCGAGGAGGCGCTGGAGGATGCGGCGCGGGGAGATCGGCGCGAGGTGCCGGTCGTCGTATTCCACCGCGAGGTTCACGAGGCGCTTCTTGCAGTCGATCCGGCTGAGCAACTGGCCGCCGTGGAACGCGTCGATGTAGAACTCATCCGTCGGCGTCTGGAGCCGACACAGAAAATGGCCAGGCATGCCGATGCCGACCACCGGAAGTCCCAGCCGGCGCGCCACGAACATGTAGATCAGGCTGAGCGAAATCGGGATGCCGAGGCGCCGGTCCATCACCTCGTTGAGGTAGCTGTTGTCCGGATTGTAGTAGTCGCGTTCGTTGCCCCGGAAGCCGAGTTCGGTGAAGAGCACCGTGTTGATCGCCCGGAGCGCCGCTTCGCCGGAGAGGGAATCCCCCCGGTGTTCGCGGGCCGTGTTGGCCCATTCGTCCAGTTGGGCCTGAAAGGCGGCGACGCTGATCTCCGGATGGGCGGTCAGCGTGAAACGCCACACCGCGTCCTCGAGGTCGAAGTGCTCGCCGTGGGTGAGGATGAACGCGGAGAACTGGGTGTCGAAGCGGCCGCCGTCAAACTCATGGAGCAGTTCCCGCACGCGCCGGCGGATGGTGGGGTCCGGGTGGACGCGGTTCCGGCGAAGGAAGCTGATGCCTGCCTCGCCGGCCTCCTCAAGTCGCTGCCGGGCCAGCCGCGAGACCGCGAGGTCGTCGTCGGCGAGCAGGGTGAGGAGCGCCCGAAGCTGGGCTTCGCTGAGCGAGCTTCCGTTGGCCGGGCCGGGCGCGTTCACGGGCCGATGATTAGGAATCTCCCTTGCCGGTGGGAAGCCCCGGATTGTTTCCGGCGCCAGAAAGTCGGGCGCGGCCGGCTCGACTTGGACCGGCAACGGCCTACCTTCGCCGCGTCAATGGACACGCTTAAGCTGACGCTGGGACATTCGCCCGATCCGGACGATGCCTTCATGTTCTACGGGCTCGCCAAGGGGCTCATTCCGACGCCCGGACTCGAGTTCGAGCACATCCTGCAGGACATCCAGACGCTGAACGAACGCGCCACCCGCGGCGAACTCGACATCTCGGCGATCAGCATCCACGCCTACGCCTACGTGGCCGACCAGTATGCGTTGCTGCCCAGCGGGGCGAGCATGGGCGACGGTTACGGCCCGATGCTGGTGGCGAAGCGGGCCTACAACCGCGACGAAATCCGCAAGCTGCGCATTGCGGTTCCGGGCCGCATGACGAGCGCCTTCCTCGGGCTGCAACTGTGGCTGGGACGCCGGGCGGATGAGTTCGACTGCATTGTCGTGCCGTTCGATGAAATCTTTGCCGCGGTGAAGGCGGGTCGCGCGGACGTGGGCCTGATCATCCATGAGGGCCAGCTCACGTTCGCCAACGAGGGTCTGGTCGTGTGCGCGGACCTCGGAGTCTGGTGGGGACGGGAGAACGACGGCCTGCCGCTGCCCTTGGGCGGAAATGTCATCCACAAGCGCCACGCGCCCGCCCTCCGCAAACGCGTCAGCGACATCCTCACCGCCAGCATCCAGTTCAGCCTCGATCATCGCGCGGACGCAGTGGCGCACTCCATGCAGTGGGCCCGCGACATGGGCCAGGATCTCGCGGACCGCTTCGTCGGCATGTATGTGAACCACTGGACGCTCGACTACGGTGACCGGGGCCGGACGAGCATCACGCGCTTCCTCGAACGCGGCCACGCGATGGGGATCGTGCCGTCGGTGTCCCGGCTCGAGTTCGTGGCCTGACGGCCATTGCCCCGGCAGGGAACCGTGCCTAGCCTTGCGCGGCTGCGTGCGCGCGGCCAGGCATGAAAAAAAAGCTCCTCTACGCCGGTCTGGTCACCCTGCTGGGCACCTATGTCTTCACGGGCGCGCAGCTTTACCGCGCCACGGCCGCTGATGCGAAGGACGATCCCTACGTCCAGCTGGAGCTGTTCTCCCGCGTGCTGGAGCGGGTCCGCCGCGACTACGTGGACGGCGACAAAGTCACCTACAGCAACCTGATCTCCTCGGCGCTCAAGGGCATGCTCGATTCCCTGGACCCACACAGCGAATTCATGGTGCCCGTGAAATACAACGAGCTGAAAGAGGATACCCAGGGAAGCTTCAGCGGCGTGGGCCTGCAGGTGGGCGTGCGGGACGGCACCCTGACCGTCGTGGCGCCGATGGAGGACACACCGGCGTTCAAGGCGGGAATCCTCTCCGGCGACCAGATCGTGAAGATTGACGGCCAGTCCACCGAGCGTTTCTCGATGAACGACGCCGTGAGCCGGCTGCGGGGCGAGGAGGGCACCAAGGTCACCATCACCATCACGCGGGGCGGCGGCGACCCGCGCGACCTCGAGCTCACCCGCGCGGAGATCAAGCTCTTCACTGCCAAGGACGTGAACAACCAGCGCGAGTTCCCCCTCGCCGACAACAAGGTCGGCTACCTCCGCCTGACGCAGTTCGGTGAAAACACGGCCGACGAATTGGAGGATGGTCTGAAGAAACTGGAAGCGCAGGGCATGGAAGCGCTTGTGCTGGACCTGCGGGGCAATCCTGGCGGCCTGCTCGACCAGGCGGTGGCGGTGAGCGAGAAGTTCCTCAAGGCCGGCAAACCGATCGTCTCCACCGAGGGCCGGGTGCCCGGCGGTGACCTGCAGCGGCGCTCGTCCGGCGCCGGTAAGAAGCGGACCTCGCTGCCCATTGCGATCCTCGTCAACGGCGGCAGCGCCAGCGCCGCGGAGATCGTCTCTGGCGCCCTGCAGGACCTGAAACGCGCGATGGTCATCGGCGAGACCACCTTCGGCAAAGGCTCCGTGCAGAGCATCCTGCCGTTGCCCGACGGTTCGGCGCTCCGGCTGACCACGGCGAAATACTATACCCCCAGCCATCGCGTCATCCATGAGCACGGCATCAAGCCCGACATCATCGTGCCGCTCGACGAGGACGAGGAGGCCGCGATCCAACTCCGGCGGCAGCCCGGCGGCGTTGCTTCGCTGGAAGACACCCTCAAAGTGTTTCCGGCAGACCGTCGGGAACGCCTGCGCGAACTCGTGACCAATGGCCGCGACGCCCAGTTGGAACGCGCGGTGGATTACCTCCGCGGGCAAAACCTTTTTGGCAAACGCAAGGAGACCAAGGCCGGTGACACCAACGCCCCCGCGCCGGCGCTGAACTGAAGGCGATGCGCACGCTGCTTCACGGAGTCGCGCGGGTGTTTGCCTGGCTGGACGGGGTGGAGTTCGCGCTGGTGGCGGGGTTGGCGTTGCTGACCGTCGTTCTGGGACCGCTGGTGGTGGCCGGGATTGCGGGTTGGTCCGGGCGTTGGGGCTCGGCGATCGTCATCGGGGTGCCTTGGATGGCTCTCCTTGGCCGGGCGGCCTGGGAAGCCGCTCGGGGCCGGATGACGCCGGTTATGATGTTGCTCGCCTTCCTGTGGCTCGTGGTCACGCTGGTTCTGGGCAGTTCTCTTTCCTGACCTGCACGCGTTCCTCGCCCTCAAAATGTCCTGTAACGAAACCAGCGCCGCCGCCCTGCAATGCAGGGTAATCTTTGCGAGAAGCGCCGCGTCGCAGGTCCGTCTATTTGCGGAATTCGGCAAAGTTTTGCCCGAACTCTCCCTGCAGACAATGGGCCTCGGGCGGGCGGCCGGCCCGTGCCAGGGGTGAACATGCGTTACGTCCTGCTCATCGCCTGGCGGGAGTTCGCCGAGACCGTGAAGACACGCGGTTTCTGGATCGGCATCCTCCTGTTCCCGGCGCTGATCGTGCTCGGTGTGCAGGTTCCACGGCTGATCGAGAAGAAGGGCATTCCCACGCGCCAGTTCGTCCTCGTGGACCGCACCGGTTCGCTGGCGCCGGTCATCCGGTCCGCGCTGGCCGAGCGGGAACTGAAACGGCAGGAGGACGCGCTGCGGGAGTTCGCGCGCACCGCGAAATACCAGGAGCCGTTCAGCTATTTCGTGAGCTCGAACCGGGTGCTGGACCTCCCGGGATGGAAGCAGTCCGCGGGCACCAACTGGCTGGCCGTTTCCGGTTTTTCCTCGCCCAAGCCGCGCTTCGCGGAGGTTGCGCTGCCCGCGGGTGTGCACGACGAGGGTTCCCTTGAGAACGTGGCCGAGGCGTTGCGTCCTTGGCTGCGCGGCGACCGCAAGCTTGCCTCCGGCGGCGGTGAAGCGTCGCTGTTTGCGGCCGTTCTGATTCCGTCCAATCTCGCGGAGTTGGCGGCCCAGCCCGCTGTCGGGGGCAGCAATTTGGCCACGGGCCTGCAATATTGGTCCGAAAACCTGGCCGACACCGCGCTGCTGGAGGCGGTGCAGGCGCCCGTGAATGCCGAACTGCGGCGCCGGGCTTACGAAGGCCGGGGACTGGATCCGGCGTTGGTCCGGGCGCTGGAACAGACCCGTGCGCCCGTCGTCAGCCTCAATCCCAAGAAGGCCGCCGGCGAGGAACAGGTCGGTCTTTCGGACCGCCTCCGGCAATGGCTGCCGAGCGCATTCGTTTACCTGCTGTGGGTCGCCATATTCTCGGTGGCCCAGATGCTTCTCACCAGCGTCATCGAGGAGAAATCCAACCGCATCATCGAGGTGCTCCTGTCGTCCGTGACGCCCGGCGAACTCATGCTGGGAAAACTCCTCGGCATCGCCGCTGCCGGACTGACCATGCTGGCGACGTGGATCGGCGGGATGCTGCTCGTCATCGTGTGGAAGGCGGCTGCTGTGACGCCCGAACAGGCGGCGGTTGTGGGCGGCGGGGCGAGCCTGTCGCTGGATCTGGCCGGCATCCTGCGGACGACGTGGCTGCTGCCCGCCTTTGTCGTCTATTTCATCCTCGGCTACCTGCTCTACGCCGGCCTGATCATCGCGCTCGGCAGCACCTGCAACACGATCAAGGAGGCGCAGAGCTTCATGAGCGTCATCATCGTGTTCCTGATGGTGCCCCTGTTCACGATGACGTTCATCCCGCGCGACCCGAATGGCGTCCTGGCCACGGTGCTGTCGTGGATCCCGCCCTATACGCCCTTTGTAATGATGAACCGGATGACCGCGGACCCGCCGATGCGCGATGTGGTCGGCACCCTGGTGCTGCTGGTGGCGTTCACGGGCCTGGTGCTGTGGGGAGCCGGCCGCGTGTTCCGCATCGGCATCCTCCGCACCGGCCAGCCGCCGAAGTTGGTGGAGCTGTTCCGGTGGCTGCGGCAGTCCCGTTGAAACCCGCTCCGGGAAAATCGCCTGGACTCTCCGCCCAGCGACGCCCGGATGGCTGAGCTCGCTGATAAAACCCACTTTCCACTTGGAAGTCCGGTGCCCGGAGCCGGACGCTGTCGTCCGTATGGCCCGCAAGTCCTCGCTTCCTTCACCCGCCGGCACCGCGGCGTTGATTGCCCGCCGGTGTCCGCTCCGGCCGGTGCTGGGCATCATTCTGGGCAGCGGCTTCGGTCCGGTCGCGGAGGCCGTTACTGCGGAACAGGAGTTCGCCTACCGCGAACTGCCCGGCTTTCCGGTCGGCTCAGTGGCGGGGCACAGGGGGCGGTTGCGGCTCGGGCGCTGGCATGGGCTGCCGGTCGCCGTGCTGCAGGGACGGGCGCATTTTTACGAGGGGTTTTCGCCGGAGGAAGTGACCTTCGGCACGCGGGTGCTGGCCGGGTTGGGCGTCCGGACGCTGCTCGTGACCAATGCAGCCGGAGGCATCCATCCGAAACTTCGGCCGGGTGACTTCATGGCCCTGAGCGATCATCTCAACTTCATGGGTGCCAATCCGCTGCGAGGGCCCGAATTGGCCGGCCTAACCCGGTTCGTGGATCTGACCCGTGCCTATGATCCCGAGCTGCGCCGGCTCCTGAAACAGGCGGCGAAGGCGGCGGGGGCGAAGCTCCGCGAAGGCGTTTACCTCGCGGTCAGCGGGCCGAGTTTCGAGACGCCGGCCGAGATCCGCGCCTTTGGCCGCTGGGGTGCCGATGCGGTGGGCATGAGCACCGTGCCGGAAGTGATCGTGGCGCGGCAGTGTGGCCTGCGCGTGGCCGGGCTCAGCTGCATCACGAACGCTGCGGCCGGGCTGGGAGGGCCGACCCAGACGGTCACCCACCGCGAGGTGCTGGAACTGGCGCGAGAACGGGAAACCATCGCCACGCGGTTGGTGGGCGAATTCGTCCGGCGGCTGCATGCGTAGAAACACGTATTGAGCCCGGACGGAGTTTCGCGGAAGCCTTCCGTGGATTAAGCAACAACGCTCACATTAAAAGAATATGGCAAACCTCATCAGCAACTGGATGTCCTGGGAAGGAGGAGTGGATCTCGTCGCCGTCACGCAATCCGGACTCACCATGCCGAACGTCATCGTGCACGTCGCCCGCATGGTGCACACCCCGGTCGGTTCGGCGCCTGCCGGCATGATTTTCTTCCAGCCTGACCCGAACAAACCGCCGGCGGTGATGGGGTTTGTCTCCACCAACCCGCAGGTGGGTGCCTACTTCGGGCCGAAGATTTTCGCGGGCACGCCGTTTGAGACCGCTCCGGTGCTGTCTGCCCAGATCGAGGTCAACACCGCTGTCGCCGGCCAGGTGAGCGCCAAGATCACGGTGGCGGGACACGTTTTTGAGACCTGCTTGAGCGCCCTGAAACCCGCCGAGTTGATCCAGCGCGCCCCGGCCGCCATGCCGCCGTTTGCCCAGCAGGGCGTCGAGGCGGCGGCTGGTGCCGCGGAATTGCGCGTGGATGGCGCCCCGGTGTCCATCATCGTCCCGCCAGTCGGAATCTCCGGCGGACCGGCCGCGGTGTTTGCCCCGTGCGGCGTTTACGCCCGCTGATTGGCCGTTGCGAACTCCGACCATGCGTCCGCTCCTGCCTTGGATCGCCGCCGGCCTGGTGGCCTGCGGTGTTCCCGCCTTGGGACAAACTCCCAAGGGCACCAACCGCATCGCCCTCACGAATCTGAACCGCGTCAAAGTGGCGACGGCCGGCGGGAAGCCCACGGCCGTGACCCCGGACATGCAGGAAATCAGGCAGGGGACCGAAGCGTTGGAGAAAGCCTTGGCGGCGCGGCGCGCTGAAGGCTTTGGCGGCGACTGGAAGCCGATCACCCAGTTCGCACAAGTTGCCCTGTTGCGGCGTTGGGCGGAAACTGGTCCGGGGGCTGAGCCCAAGGATGTGACGGTGCCGGAACGGCGCTTGCGGGCGCTGTGCGAGCAGGTGTTCACCCGTTCCGCGATGTCGGCTGGAGACCTGTTCGATGGCCTCCAGAAAGTGGACGACTGGATCCGCTGGGCTGCCGATGATGCGGACCGGGCCGAAGCCGAACGGGCCAAGCGCGAAATCGGGACGTGGCCGCGCGAAAAGTGGTCCGGCTCCGCGGACGAACTGGCGCTGTTTTTCCGCTTGGGCCAGGGCACTCCCAAGCCGGGCGACGCGGAACTCGTCAAGACATGGGACGACGAAGACGTGCTCACGTTCTGGGGCAAGACCTGCGTGATCCTCCACTACTGGAAGACCAGGAATCCCGAGGCCGGTCGCCGCTTCCGCGGACTGCTAGACCATGTGGTTGCCAACGCCCAGGCGGTCCAATTTCTGGAGCAGCTTCGGCGGGGACATGATCCGGCCGTGGCGGTCGGTGCGCCCGTGCAGGAGTTGTTTTCGCTCCGTGATCAGGTGCTGGCGGTGCCTACGGTGTCGGGCACGGTGATCAACCGGGGGCTGAAGGCAGCGCAGGAATTCCAGAAAACGCGGCAGGACCGCCTGGATTTGGGCTGGACCAATTTGGCGGCATTGAAGGCGGAAGAACGGCGGGGTTTTGCGGCGATAGGCCTGATCTACCTGGCACAGAAGGCACGGCTCGGCTGGGTGGTGCCGGCGGCGCAGGAGATGGCCACCGTGGAGCACTTCGGGCGACCGGAGGAATTTGAGCAAGCCAGGGCAATCTTCGCCGAGATGCCGCTGCGCCCGGATTGGAAGGCGGACTCTGACCGGAAATTCTTCGAGGAACTCGTCGCTCTCAAGGCCGATCCCAAGACCGCGGCCAAGACGGCCTCCACGATTTTCAACGAGCGTTCAGAATCCTTCTGTGGGCTCGTCACCAGCGCGTCCGCGCTGCTGCTCTATGGCCAGGCCAAGGATGTGAACACGGTGCTCGATAAACTGCCGGAGCCGGTGGGACAACATCCGGAGGCCAGGACGCTGATTGACCACCTGTTTGAGGTCTTGAAGGAGAGGAAGGCGCTCGACGCACAGACAGTCCCGCCCACGAAGGACTATGAGGGCTTCCGAGCCCGCGTGGCTCCGGAGCTTGGGCGGAGGTTCCGCGACGCCATGCAGGCACGGGCCCGCTGGCCGGCAGTGCGGCTCAAGGATGTGCGGGGCGAGATCAGTTCGCTCGAAGCGGAACTGTCCGTCGTGCAGACGCTGAATCTTGCAGCGCAACTGAATCCCGGACTGTCCGGCGAACAGAAAAAACAGTCCAAGGAATCGGAACAGGGGACAATCACTGCTCTGGAAACGCAGTTGGTCGCCTTGCGGGGTGAGGAGAAACGCCTGGAACAGAGTTTGGGCTGGAAATGATCTGGACCGGGCGTCGCGCTTGGCGACGTGACCGGAAGCCCAGAGCACCGCGAGTCATCTCGGAATCGCCGTCAGCTGCGACGTGTGCTGTCTGGCTCCCTTGCCTCTTCTCCGATGCAGGGAGAGGGGATGTTTACGGCGAGCCACGACAGGACCGCAGGATGACGCTTTCCTTCGGCGGGACATAGCGTGCGCCAGCCAGCTCGAGTTTCGCCAGTTCGTCCGCGGGCACCTGGCGTGTCAGGGCCGCCCAGATTTCCAGCAGGCAGCCCTCGCTGTTCCGGCTCCACTCCAGATTCCAGAAGCGCAGCATCTTGATACCCTTGGCCGCGAGAAAGGCGTCGCGCTCCGTGTCGTGTTCCTGCTGTCCGGGCAGGCCGTGACCGGAGCCGTCCAGCTCCACGGCCAGCTTCGCCAGCGGGCAGTAGAAATCGAGGAAGTAGGGCGCGACCTCGTGCTGGCGACGGAACTTAAAGCCGGCAAACCGGCGACTGCGGAGGACCTTCCACAAGTCCTTTTCCTCGGCCGTTTGTTCGCGACGCAGTCGGCGGGAGAACTCGTTGTGGTTGCGGCGCGGCATGGCGGGAGCACGGAACCGGGGCAGGGTTTGGAATTCAACGTGGAAGGGCAAGCGGACACCAAACGGGCGCGCTAAGAGACCGGGCCGCGATTCGGAATCCCTTCTCCCCTCCTCGGAGGAGGGGAGAAGGTGGCCGAAGGCCGGATGAGGGGTGTGCCCCGCCAATGACGCCGCACCTAACCCCTCACCCCGGCCCTCTCCCCTCATCCGATGAAGGGAGAGGGAGGAGTGGCGGCGGAACTACGCGGCCTGGCAGTCCTTGACGGCCACCACGCATCGGGGACAGAGGCCGGGATGCGCCGGGTCGTCGCCGATGACGGGTTCCCAGTGCCAGCAGCGTTCGCATTTGGCTCCATCGGCATGCGATACGGACGCCTGCATGAAGATTAAGTTGTCCTGCGAAGGTCCGGTGCTAGCGACAGCTTCAATCTGGGAAACGTTAAGCAATTCTTTCAAGTTCGCGATATTCCTAGTTACGACCTCGAAAATGGGAGGGTCAGCAGTGATGGTGATCTTTGCATCAAGGCCTTTTCCAATAACCTTCGCCTGCCTCGACTCTTCGAGCTTTGGCAAAGCAAGGAGCGACCGTAGGCGCATCAATTCGTGCCAATCTGTGGATTCCGATTCCCCTAGTTGAAATGAAAGCGCGGTCCAAGAGGAGCAATGCACCGACTTCGTCGGGGCGCCGGGGATGAAACCCCACGCCTCCTCCGCAGTGAAAACCAGCATCGGCGCGAGCATCTGGCTGAGGCGGATCACCATGCGGTGCAGCGCGGTCTGCGTGCTGCGACGGCGCGGGGAGTTCACCGCGTCGGTGTAGAGGCGGTCCTTCACCACGTCGTGGTAGATGGCGCTGAGTTGCACGGCCACGAACTGCGCGAGCTTCTGATAGACGATGTGGAACTCGTAGGCGTCGTAAGCCGCGGCGACTTTGCTCTTCAGCTTGCCGAACCCACCGAGAATCCAGTGGTCGAGGCCGGTCAGGTCGGCGTCGGGCACGGTGTTTTTCGCGGGGT
>Ga0169931_10000284_pt1 | contig 83426 bp, 71 predicted proteins | sample Kivu_15m_20L_FD_129675 | JGI IMG/M metagenome (GOLD analysis project Ga0169931, IMG submission 129675) | Freshwater microbial communities from Lake Kivu, Western Province, Rwanda to study Microbial Dark Matter (Phase II) - Kivu_15m_20L... | ecosystem: Environmental > Aquatic > Freshwater > Lake... | reverse complement strand
GGCGTGCACGGCACCGCAGCGCCCGGCTCCGCGCCCAGTGACCCGGGCGGCGCGTGCCCGTCCGTGCCCGGCCGCGGCCTAGGCCTGAAGATCGAGGTACCGTGCGGATCTCCGGACGGGCGCCATCGTCGCTGGAGACCGCCGCAGCGGACGTCGGACGCCGACCTCGGGCGCGAACCCCAGGCGCGTGCCTCCCGCCGGCTTCCTGCCCGCCGCGAGCCGTCGTCTCGACCCGCGATCAGGGGACGTCGACGCGGCCCTGGGGCCGGACCCCGCGCCGGTCCCGGCGCGGCGGGGGTTCAGCGATAGCTCGGGATCGGCTTCACCGGACCCCCGAAGCGTTCGGTGCGCGGCGGATGTCCGAGCGGCGGCAGGACCATCTCCTGCGCCGGGACGTCCACGTCCGGCACGTGGTCCAGCAGGTGGCGCACCAGCGTGAGCCGGCCGCGGCGCTGGTCGTTGAAGTCGACCAGCGTCCACGGGGCGTGCTCGGTGTGGGTGGCCTCGAGCATCGCGTCGCGGGCGCGGCCGTACTCGTCGTACTTCTCGCGGGCCTTCACGTCGATCGGCGACAGCTTCCAGCGCTTCATCGGGTCCTCGAGCCGATCGCGGAACCGCGTCTCCTGGTGGACCTGGTCGACGGCGAGCCAGTACTTGAAGAGCAGGATGCCGTCGTCGACCAGCATCCGCTCGAACTCGGGCGCCTGCTTCAGGAACAGCCGGTACTGGGCGTCCGTGCACCAGCCCATCACGTGCTCGACGCCGGCGCGGTTGTACCAACTGCGGTCGAACAGCACGATCTCGCCGGCCGACGGCAGGTGCGGCACGTACCGTTGGAAGTACCACTGGGTGCGCTCGGCCTCGCTCGGCTTGGACAGCGCGATCACGTGGCACTGCCGCGGGTTGAGCACGTCGGCGATCGCGTTGATCGCGCCGCCCTTGCCCGCGGTGTCGCGGCCCTCGAAGATCACCAGCAGCCGACGGCCCTCGGCGGCCACCCAGCGCGCGAGCTGGTTGAGCTCGACCTCCATCGGTTCGAGCGCCGCCTCGTAGTCCTTGCGCGCCATCGGTTCGAGCGAACGGTCGTCGTGCCGGGGTTTCTTGTTGGCCATGTCAACGCTCCGCGAGCACCATGTCGCAGCTGTCGGGTCGGATGAAGCGCGGGAACTCGCGCGTGGTGTCCATGCAGCCGCCGTCGCGGTAGACGCCGCGCGGCTCGCGCGGACGCTCCATCTGCGCGATCACGGCCGCGGTCTGCTCGGGGTCGGCGAGCGTGGCCTGCACGCGCCGCTCGACCTCGGCCTCGTCGATGCGCATCCTGCCCTGCGCGTCGCGCCAGGCCGCGTGTCGCCAGTGGTGGATCTCGACGCACTTGGTCGTGAGCGTGAACGGCCGCTCGGGGATCCAGAAGTTGGTGAACCGGCCGTCGCCGGTGTAGATCACCCACGAGCCCTCGTAGCCCTCGGCGTCGGCCGAGCGCTCGTCGGGATTGCGGAACCACACCCGGTCCCCGGGCACGTGGTATCGCAGCGGCAGCGGCGCGTCCATCGATCCGTACTCGCGCAGGAAGCTGTCGTGGAACTCGCCGGACTGCACCGCGCGCCGCTCCTTGCGCGCCTGCAGCCGCGCGAGGAACGCGGGGTTGGACCGCGCGGCTTCGCGGGCGATGCCGATCAGCATCACGTACTCGCTCGCGCGATAGCAGGAGAACGCGTAGCGCCGCCCGCTCGCCTCGGGCTGGGTCGCGCTCACCAGCGCGTCGACCAGCGACCGGCCGGGCCGCACCGTGAAGCCGGTGGGCTCCGCGTAGCTCCAGCTGTCCTCGGGACGCTCGATCGCCTCGGTGTCGAACGCGAGCGCGGTGCGCTGGCCGGCCTCGACCGTGTCGATCCGCATCCGCACCGCGGACTCGAACTCGGCGAAGCTGGGGAACTCGAGCGTGCGCGGGGCGAGCAGCAGCCCGACGACGGTCTCGACGACGCGGTCGCGGCGCTCGCGGTCGGGGTCGAGGCCGAGCCGGGCCGCGAGCGAGAGCGTGTCGAAGCCGGGTGCCCACTCGGCGGCCACTTCGGGTCGGATCCGAACGCCGAAGCGGCGCGACCGGCCGGGGCCGCCGAACTCCACGCGGTCGGCGACGTCGAGCGCGCGCAGCACGCCGCGCAGCGCCGCGACCGCGTCCGCACCGTCCGGTCCGACGAACCGGATGCCGGCAGGCACGACCGCGGCTGCGCCGCGGGCGGTGTGAGCGGTCCGGGCCATGCGGCATCTTAGCGGCAGGGTCGCGGGGCAGGCGAGAACGGTCCGGAGCGGGCGTCTTCGAGCACGCCCTGCACAGCGGCCGACCGGGGCTCGCCCGCGGCGAGAGCGTTGGTCGACGTCGACCAACAGGGTGTGGCACACTCAATTGGAGCCTCGGCAACGTGCGTCGCACGCGCGCCGCGAGCAATGATCACACGCCGCCGCGAGCGCGGCGGCCGCCGACGTCGGCAGAGGAGACAGACGATGCGCATCACACGCCGCCGCGTGAACCGGCTGGTGGCCGGTTCCGCCGCGATTGCCGCCACGCCGTGGGCGGGCGCCCAGTCCGACTGGGAGCGGGTGGTCGACGCCGCTCGCAAGGAAGGCAAGGTGGTGCTGTACACCGCGAACGTCGGGGTGAAGTTTCATCACGACATCGCCGCGGCGTTCCAGAAGCGCTTCGGGATCCCGGTGGAGATCCTCGAGGCGCGGGCGAGCGAACTGCGTGAGCGGATCCGCACCGAGCAAGCCGCCGGCCGGGCGATCGGCGACGTGTCGCACAACGGTGCGACCACCACCGCGCTGCAGCACAAGGACGGTACGTTCCAGCCGCATGGTTCACTGCCCGGGCTCGCGGGCCTGCTGCCGCAGTTCAAGTCGGACGGCACGCGCGTGCCGTTGTTCGCGATCGTCTACGGCATGCTGGTCAACACCCGCCTGGTGCCGGCGGGCACCGAGCCGCGCAGCTGGAAGGACCTGCTTGACCCCCGCTGGAAAGGGCGCATCCTCGCCGACGACCTGCGTGCGCTTGGCGGCGGCTCGGTGCTGTTCTTCGTCACCCACGACGCGTTCGGCCGGGGCTATCACGAGCAGCTCGCGCAGCAGGGGCTGACGTTCACCCGCGACATCCGCGAGGCCGAGCGCCGGGTGGCCCGCGGCGAGGCGGCGATCTGGATCCCGTTCACCTTCGCGAACTACCCACAGATCCGCGGTCTGCCGGTCAAGCCCGTAGTCCCGACCGAGGGCGGCACCTACGTGATGTACGAGATCGCGGTGCTGCGCAACGCGCCGCACCCGAACGCGGCGCGGCTGCTGATGAACTTCTTCGTCGAGCGCGAGGCCCAGGGGATCTACGCCAACGGGGGCTACGTTCCTGTCACGCAGGGCGTGGCCCTGAGCGCGCCGGCGGACATCCGCGAGCTGATCGAGGTGAAGCTGCTGGGCACGACCGACGCAGCGCGGCAGAACGACATGCTCAAGGCCGCCCAGGAGATCTACAAGTGACTTCGGAGTGCTGCCCGTGCTGAGCCGTGCCGACAACGAACTGCTGACCCGGACCGATCCGGGCACCGTGATGGGCGCGCTGCTGCGCAGGTACTGGGTGCCGTGCATGGTCGCGGGCGAGCTGCCCGGACGCGACGAGCCTCCGGTCCGGCTGCGGCTGATGGGTGAGGACCTGGTGGTGTTCCGCGACTCGCAGGGCCGCGTCGGCGTGTTCGACGAGGCCTGTCCGCACCGGCTGACCAGCCTGTACTACGGCCGAAACGAGGCAGGCGGGCTGCGCTGCGTGTACCACGGCTGGAAGTTCGACGTGACCGGCCGCTGCGTCGATCTGCCGACCGAGCCCGCGGGCAGCACGTTCCGCGACAAGGTTCGGGCGACCGCCTATCCGGCGCGCGAGCGCGGCGGGCTGCTCTGGGTGTACCTCGGGCCGGCCGGCGGGGAGCCGGCGTTCCCCGAGTTCGAATGGCTGGACCTGCCGGGCGCGCAACGCTACGCGTCGCGGTGGGAGCAGGCGTGCAACTCGATCCAGGCGATGGAAGGTGAGCTGGACGCGGCGCACGTGAGCTTCCTGCACCGGCTGGTCGACGCGGTCGCCGACGACAAGCAGGCGCTGACCGGGGCGTACTTTCGCGAGGATACCGCGCCGCGCTGGCACGTTCGGGACACGCCCTACGGCTTCGTCGCGGCCTCGGAACGATCAGTCGAGGCCGACCGCAGCTACTGGCGGCTGAACCAGTTCCTGATGCCGTTCTACACGATGATCACATCGCTGCCGGAACACGCCCGTATGACGCGGATGTGGGTGCCTAAGGACGACACGCACTGCTGGGTGATCGCGGTGAACTTTCGCCCGGACGCGCCGCTGGGCGACGCGGAACTCGCTGCGTGGCGCAACGGCGAGAACACACACCGCCGCGTGGTCCCCGGCACCACGCAGCCGCTGGAGACCGCGGCCAACGAGTACCTGATCGACCGCGCCGCGCAGAAGACCCGCTCGTTCACGGGCATCCACGGGATCCGGGCGCAGGACGCAATGGCCACCGAAAGCGCCGGGCCGATCGTCGATCGCACGCGCGAGCACCTCGGCTCGAGCGACGTGGCGATCATCTCGATGCGCCGGCGGCTGCTCGCCGAGGCGCGGGCGCTGTGCGAGCGCGGCGAGCCGCCGTCGGGCACCCGCGACGGCGCGCTCTACCGGGTGCGTGCGCACCAGGCGGTGCTGCCGCGCGCGCTGCCCTTCGAGCGTGAGCCTCAGGTGCTGGCGGCGATGCGCGCCTGATCCGCGGTGCTGGCACGCCGTACGCTCGCCCTGGCGGCGCTGGGGCTGCTGCTGAGTTTCCTGTCGGTCTACCCGATGGCGATGCTGCTGTACGGCAGCCTGCACTCGACGCCGCCGGGGATGGCCGGCGAGTTCAACCTCGCGGGCTATCGCGCTCTGTTCGAGCGCGACAACCTGCAGGTGATGTGGAACACCGTCGGCATCTCGCTCGCGAAGACCGTGCTGTCGATGGCGCTCGCGGTGCTGCTCGCCTGGATCGTCGCGCGCACCGACACCCCCGGGCGGGGCACGCTCGAGGTGCTGATCACGCTACCGTTTTTCATCCCGCCGATCCTCACCGCCACCGCCTGGGGCATGCTCGGCAATCCGCAGGTGGGCTCGATCAACCTCGCCTGGACGTGGCTGACCGGTGCCGAGAAGCCGCTGGTCAACGTGTTCTCCTGGGGCGGCGTGGTCTGGCACATGATGCAGTACTCGACGCCGTTCCTGTTTCTGTTCATCGTCGACGCATTCCGCGCGATGGACCCGGCCCTGGAGGAGTCCAGCCGGATGGCCGGCGCGTCGCGCACCCGCACCTTCTTCGGCATCACGCTCGCGCTGATGCTGCCGGTGACCACCAGCGCGTTCATCCTCAGCTTCATCCGCGGCATCGAGTCGTTCGAGTCGCCGGTGTTCTTCGGCACGCCCGCGAAGATCGAGGTGATGACCACCAAGATCTACCATCTGATCCACCATCAGTCCCAGCCGCAGTACCAGGCGGCGACCGCGCTCGCGTTCGCCGCGATGGCGCTGATGTTCCTGCTGGTGGTCTGGCAGTGGCGAGTGCTGGGCGGGCGCAGCTTCAGTACCGTGACCGGCAAAGGATACTCGCCGAACGTGATGCGCCTGGGCCGCCTGCGCTGGCTGACCTTCGGCATCTGCGTGACCTTCTTCCTGCTCACGGTCGCGCTGCCGGTCGGTCAGCTGCTGCTGAGCTCGTTCTTCCAGTTCTTCGGGTTCTACCAGCGCGACATGCTGACGCTCGATCACTACCGCAACGTGTGGGCGAGCCGGGAGGTCTGGCGGGCGCTCGGCAACACGATGCTGCTGGGGCTGATGGGCGCGACCGCGACGATGGTGCTCGGCGGCATCGTCGCGTACGTGGCCGGCCGCACCCGCTGGCGAGGACGGCGGCTGATCGACGCCCTCGCCTGGCTACCGTGGCTGATGCCGGGCATGGTGCTGGGCATCGGCTTCCTGTGGGGCTTCGCGATGCTGCCGGGCTGGATGCCGCTGTACGGCACACTGTGGGCGCTGCTGCTCGCCTACGTCGCGCTGGCCACGCCGGTGGCAGTGCGCGTGATGACCAGCGCGTATGCGCAGCTGTCGTTCGATCTGGAGGAGTGCTCGCGCGTACACGGCGCGAGCTGGTGGCAGACGCTGTGGCGCATCCTCGTGGCGCTCGCGTGGCCGGCGTTCGCGGTCGGCTGGGTGCTGGCGTTCTTCGGGATCATGCGCGAGCTCAGCGCGTCGATCCTGCTGTACTCGGCAGGCACCGAGGTGCTGAGCGTCGTGATGCTCAAGATGTGGTCGGGCGGCAAGCCCGAGGAGGTCAGCGTCATCGGGCTGTTCATGATGGTGCTGGTGCTGGTGTTCCGCTGGCTGCAGCTGGTGCTGATCCGTCGCAGGATCAGCACGCTGTAGGCCGGCCGTCGCGAATCGCAGGAGGAGGACCTCGATGGACACACGATCGCCGCGCGCACCCCGCCGCGCCGTGCTGGGCGCGATTGCCGCCGCCACCCTCGCCGCCGCGCGCTCCGCTGCCGCGCAGACCGATGCCGAGTGGTTGCGCGTGGTTGCGGCCGCCCGGAAGGAGGGGCGGATGACGCTGTACACCTCCGGCGTGGGCTCGACCTTCCACAAGGACGTCGGCCGCCTGTTCGAGCAGAAGTACGGCATCCGCTTCGAGGTGCTGGAGGCGCGCGCGAGCGAGCTGCGCGAGCGCATCCGCAGCGAGCAGGTGGCCGGCCGGTTCCTCGGCGACGTCCACCACAACGGCGCCACCACCACCGCGCTGATGCTCGCCGACGGCAACTTCCAGCCGCACGGCGGCATCCCGAACGCCGCCCGGCTGCTGCCGGCGTACGTGGCCGACGACGTGCGGGTACCCTCGAACGTGCAGAGCTACGGGCTCCTGGTCAACCGAAACCTGGTCAAGCCGGGCGAGGCCCCCCGCAGCTGGAAGGACCTGCTCGATCCGCGCTGGAAGGGCCGGATCCTGTCGGACGACCTGCGTGCGCTCGGCGGCGGCAGCGTGTTCTTCTTCGTGATGCACGACGCCTTCGGGCCTGACTTCCATGAGCGCCTCGCCGCGCAGAACCTGGTGTTTTCGCGCGACATCCGCAACGACGAGCGGCGCGTCGCCCGTGGCGAGTTCCCGATCTACATCCCGCAGCTGCTGCCGTACTTCACGCAGCTGAAGGGGCTGCCGGTGGACTTCATCGTGCCGCAGGAGGGTCGGCCGTACGTGCGCTTCGACCTCGCGGTGCTGAGGAATGCTCCCAACCCGAACGCGGCGCGGCTGTTCATTCACCACTTCCTCGACGTCGAGTCGCAGCTCGTCTACGCGAACGCCGGCTTCGACCCGACGATGCAGGGTGTGGTCGACCGGGCGAGTCTCGAGGTGCGCGCGCTGCTCGACACAAAGGTGATGGGCACGACCGTGGTCGAGCGTCAGAACGCGATGCTCGAGCTGGCCAAACGGATCTACAAGTGACGCGGCGCGTTCGACCGGGCGTGCCCGGTGCGGCAAGGCGCGACCCGGGATGGAGGGCGGCGTGCAGGGCGTGACGCTGGAGGCGGTCGGCAAGCGCTTCGGCGAGGCCGCCGCAGTCGACGCGGTGAGCCTGTCGGTGGCGCCGGGCGAATTCGTCACGCTGCTCGGTCCGTCGGGCTGCGGCAAGACCACCACGCTGAGGATGGTGGCCGGCCTGGAGCAGAACGACACCGGAGTGATCCGCATCGGTGAACGCGTCGTCAGCGACCCGGCTGCGGGCGTATTCGTCGCGCCCGAGCGCCGTCAGCTCGGCATGGTGTTCCAGTCGTACGCGATCTGGCCGCACATGACCGTGTTCGACAACGTCGCGTATCCGCTGCGGGTGCGCCGCCAGCCGGCGTCGGCGATCCGCGAGCGCGTGCGCGCGGCGCTGGAACTGGTGGAGATGGCCGAGTACACCGACCGGCCGGCGCCGCGACTCTCCGGGGGACAGCAGCAGCGGGTCGCGATCGCCCGCGCGATGGTGTTCGAACCGCAAGTGCTGCTGCTGGACGAGCCGCTGTCGAACCTGGACGCGAAGCTGCGCGCGCAGATGGGCGAGGAGTTTCGCGCGCTGCAGCACCGGCTGCGCATCACCTGCCTGTACGTGACCCACGACCAGGAGGAGGCGATGGCGCTGTCCGACCGGGTGGTCGTGATGCAGCAGGGGCGAACGCTGCAGGTGGGCGATCCGCAGTCGATCTATCAGCGGCCGGCGAGCCGTGCAGTAGCGGCCTTCTTCGGGGCGCCGAATCTGCTGCAGGCGCGCGCGGCCGGCTGCGAGCCGCAGCCCGGCGGCCGCTACCGGCTGGTCGTGCGCGCCGAAGGCTGGTCCGGCGCGTGCCTGGCCGCCGAGCCGTTCGCGGCCGACGAGCCGGTGGTCATGATGGTGCGGCCGGAGAACCTGCAGCTCGCCGCGGACGGCGTCGCGGGCGAGGACGGCACGAGCCGCTGGCGCGGCGAGGTGGTCGACTCGATCTTCCGCGGAGCGCGGCGATCGGTGGTCGTCCGGGTGGGCGCGCTGCGGCTGGTCGCGGACGCACCGGCACTGCGCGCCGCTGCGGTCGGGGAACAGGTCACGCTCGCGGCCACGGCGTCCGACGCCTGGGGGCTGCGACCCTGAACCGGCCGCGTGAGCGGCCCTTGCAGCAGGAGAGGCGGATGAGCGAGCTCGAACACGGTGCCCCGGGAGCGTCGGACGACGGCGAGCGGGTCGGGACGGCGGAAACCGCGTTGCGCGGCGCGCGCCGCAGGCGGGTCGACGGTGGCGCGTACGGCCTGCCGCCCGGGGCGTCGAACCCGCTGCTCACCCGGGTCGGCCCGGGCACGCCGTGCGGCGAGTTCATGCGGCGCTACTGGCAGCCGGTGGGCGTGAGCTCGATGGTCGGCACCACGCCAAAGAAGGTGCGCGTGCTCGGCGAGGACCTGGTGCTGTTCAGGGACCGCCGCGGGCGTGCCGGGCTGCTGCACGCGCGCTGCTGCCACCGCGGCACCACGCTGTACTACGGCCGGGTCGAGGACGAGGGGATCCGGTGCTGCTATCACGGCTGGCTGTTCGACGTGCGCGGCCAGTGCCTGGAGCAGCCTTGCGAGCCGGGCGGCGGGCTGCGGCGCCACAAGGTGCGCCAGCCCTGGTACCCGGTCCAGGAGCGCTACGGGCTGGTGTTTGCCTACATGGGACCGCTCGACCGGATGCCCGCGCTGCCGCGCTACGACACGCTCGAGCAGCTCGGGCCCGGAGAGTTCCTCGAACAGGACACGATGAGCTTCTACACCGGTGGGCCGATGGAGGTCGACTCGTGCGCGCCGTTCAACTGGCTGCAGAACTTCGAGAACGTGATGGACTCCTATCACGTGCTGATCCTGCACTCGCGGTTCACCGGGATCCAATTCCGCAAGGAGTTCGACATCATGCCGAAGGTCGAGTGGTCGCTGCTCGACCACGGCGTGGCCGCACGCTCGCTTCGACCGCTGCCCGACGGCGGGGTGTTCGACCGGATCACGCAGGTGCTGCTGCCGAACATCCGCATCGTGCCCAGCATCCAGCTCACTCGCGGCCAGGGGCGCGAAGTGGCCTGGCTGGTGCCGATCGACGATACCCACCACCGCAGCTACGGCGTGGCGCGTGTCTCCGAGCCGGGCCTGTACACCAGCCGCTCGCGCCACGCCGACCACAACGGCAAGATGTGGGGCGAGATGAACGAGGAGGAGCACCAGCGCTTCCCGGACGACTACGAGGCGCAGCTCGGTCAGGGCGAGATCACGTTCCACAACGAGGAGCACCTGGCGACCTCCGACAAGGGCGTAATCCTGCTGCGCAAGCTGCTCACGCAGGAGGTCCGCCGCGTGGCCGCCGGCGGCGACCCGGCCGGCTTCACGCAGGACGAGTCGCGGTCGGTGGTGCGGGTGCGGGCGGGGAACTTCCTTCCGGATCGTCCGGACTGAGTGCGATGCCCGCGTCGGCCGCCGCGCTGCCCGCCGCTACACCGCCGCCAGCGCCTGCGTGAGGTCCTCGAGCAGGTCGTCGACGTGCTCGATGCCGATCGACAGCCGCACCATGCCCTCGCTGACGCCCGCCTTCGCAAGCTCCGCGGCGTTCAGCTGCCGGTGCGTGGTGGACGCCGGGTGCGTGGCGAGCGACTTCGCGTCGCCGATGTTGACCAGCCGCGTGAACAGCTTCAGCGCGTCCAGGAAGCGCGCGCCGCCGGCGCGGCCGCCCTCGCCCTTCAGCGTGAACGACAGGATGCCCGACGCGCGCCCGCCCATGTAGCGCTGCACCAGCGCGTGCTCGGGGTGGTCGGGCAGGCCGGCGTAGTTGACCGACGCGACCTTCGGGTGCGTGCGCAGGAACCGCGCCACCGCGAGCGTGTTCTCGCAGGTGCGGTCCATCCGCAGCGCGAGCGTCTCGATGCCCTGCAGGATCAGGAACGCGTTCATCGGCGAGATCGCCGCGCCCATGTTGCGCAGCGGCACGACGCGTGCGCGGCCGATGTAGGCGGCCGGGCCGAGCGCGTCGGTGTACACCACGCCGTGATAGCTGACGTCGGGCTCGTTCAGCCGGCGAAAGCGCGCGGCGTGCTGCTTCCAGGGGAAGCGGCCGCTGTCGACGATCGCGCCGCCGATGCTGTTGCCGTGGCCGCCGAGGTACTTGGTGAGCGAGTGCACGACGATGTCGGCGCCGTGCTCGAACGGCCGGCACAGGTACGGGCTGGGCACGGTGTTGTCGACGATCAGCGGCACGCCCGCGTCGTGCGCCAGCTTTGCGAGCGCGGCGAAGTCGGTGACGTTGCCCAGCGGGTTGCCGATCGATTCGCAGAACACCGCCTTCGTGCGATCGTCGATCAGCCGCGCGAACGACGGGATGTCGCGCGCGTCCGCGAAGCGGGTCTGGATGCCCATCTGCGGCAGCGTGTGCGCGAACAGGTTGTACGTGCCGCCGTACAGCTGCGAGGTGGACACGATGTTGTCGCCGCTCTCGGCGATGGTCTGGATCGCGTAGGTGATCGCGGCCATCCCCGAGGCGAGCGCGAGCGCCGCGACCCCGCCCTCGAGTGCGGCGAGCCGCTTCTCGAGCACGTCCTCGGTGGGGTTCATGATCCGCGTGTAGATGTTGCCCGCGACCTTCAGATCGAACAGGTCGGCGCCGTGCTGCGCGCTGTCGAACGCGTAGGCGACGGTCTGGTAGATCGGCACCGCCACGGCCTTGGTGGTCGGGTCCGGCGAATAGCCGGCGTGCACGGCGAGGGTCTCGATGCGCATGGGAGCTCCTGGGCGAGGGCCGTCTGCGGCGACGGACGAGGCGCGTCCGCGCGGCGGCCGGGGCTGCGATTGTGGCATCCTCGGGCGCGACCGGCGAACCCCGTGCGCGACCGGCACGAACTCATGACCCGTTTCTCGGACTTGATCCTGCAGGCGGCCCTCGAGGTCGCCGGCGACACGGCCACGCTTCAGGCGACCGTCACCGAGGACTGGCTGCAGGGCAAGGCGCCCTACGGCGGACTGCAGGGCGCGATCGGCACGCGCGTGATGCGCGCCGCGGTCGGCGACGACGCGCCGATGCTGCGGGCGCTGCAGACCACCTTCGTCGCCGCCGCCGAGCCCGGCCCGTTGCGCGCGGTGGCGCGCGTCGTGCGCCGCGGCCGCGCGATCACGCACGCGCAGTGCACGCTCGAGACCGGTGCCGGCACGGTGGCGATCCTGGTCGCGATGTTCGGTGCGCCGCGCACCTCCGAGGCCGCGGTGCCGATGCCGATGCCCGCGGACCTGAAGCGGCCGGACGCGCTGCGCGAGGCGCCGTACCTGCCGGCGGCGATGCCGGGCTTCCTGCGCCACTTCCGGCAGCGCTGGGCGACCGGCACGATCCCGTACACCGGCCAGCCGTACCGGCCCTCGGCGATGTGGGCACGGCTGCGCGACGCGAGCCCGGACGAGGGCGAGCCGCCCGACGCGTACCGCGACCCGGCGCTGCGCGAGGCCGCGCTGGTCGCGCTGACCGACTTGCCGCCCTCGCCGGCGATCGCGATGCTGTCGCGCCGCGCGCCGGGCGCATCGCTCACCTGGCTGCTGGAGCCGCTGGCCGATGCGCGCACGGTCGATCCGTCGGACTGGGTGCTGATGGCCACCGAGACCCGCCACGCCGCCGACGGCTACACGAGCCAGACCGCGCGGATGTGGAACCCGCGCGGCGAGGCGGTCGCGGTGAGCCACCAGACGACCGCGATCTTCGGCTAGCGTCGCGGCTGCGGCGCGGCGCGCGCGCCGACGCGCATCGGGAGACGACGATGGACGACACCTACGAGGCGCTGGTCTGCACGCGGCTCGCCGACGACCTGTCGGGACTCGCGCTGCAGCGGCTGGGCGCGCGGGGGCCCGGGCCGGGCGAGGTCGCGGTGCGGGTGCACGCGGCGGCGCTGAACTTCCCCGACCTGCTGATGACCCGCGGCGGCTATCAGCACCGCCCCGATCCGCCGTTCGTACCGGGCATGGAGTGCGCGGGCGTGGTCGAGTCGGCGGGCGAGGGCGTGCCCGCATGGCCGCCGGGCACCCGGGTGTGCGTGTCGACGCTCACCGGAGGGCTCGCGCAGCGCACCGTGGTGCCGGTCGCCGCACTGTCGCCGATGCCCGCCGGCTGGGACTTCGCGAGCGCGGCGGCCTGGCAGGTGGGCGCGAAGACCGCCTACGTCGCGCTGGTCGAACGCGCCGGCCTGCAGCCGGGCGAGACGCTGCTGGTGCACGGTGCCACCGGCGGCATGGGCGCGGCCGCCGTGCAGCTCGGCGCGCACCTGGGCGCGACCGTGATCGCCACCGGCAGCGATCCCGCCCGGCTCGAGCCGCTGCGCGCGCTCGGCGCCGCTCACCTGCTGTCGTCGCGCGCGCCGTTCGCCGACGAGGTCAAGCGGCTGAGCGGCGGGCGCGGCGCGGACGTGGTCTTCGACCCGGTGGGCGGCGACGTGTTCGACCAGTCGACGCGCGCGATCGGCTTCGCCGGGCGGCTGCTGGTGGTGGGCTTCACCTCGGGCCGGCACCCGACCGTGGCCGCGAACCACGTGCTGATCAAGGCCTACTCGGTGATCGGCGTGCGCGCCGGCGAATGGCTGCGGCTGCGGCCGCAGCGGGCGCCGCGCATCCTCGCCGAGCTCGCGCGCCTGGCCGATGCGGGCGTGCTCAAGCCGTGGATCGGCGCGCGCTTCCCGCTCGCCCGGGCGGCCGACGCGATGCGCGCGCTCGAGCGGCGCGAGGCGCCCGGCAAGATCGTGGTCGAGACCGGCGCGGGCTGAACGCGGGCGGGGTGCGGTTCGGGCGGGCGGCTTCAGCCGAACGGACGCACGCCGAACAGCCACGCGTGCAGCCAGAACGCGAAGGCGACCCAGGCGGCGACCCCGACCGCGACCGCGATCGCGTCGCGCGACGCCGGGCCCGCGACGTACCGGACGCCGAGCCGCCGGTCGCGCCGGCGCGAGGCCGCGTACAGCGCGACCGCCCAGGCGAGGAATGCGCCGAACAGCACCACGTCGGCCAGCCGGCCGTTGGCGAGCAGGTGCGCGAACGCCCAGACCTTGGTGCCGACCACCATCGGGTGGCCGACCGCCGCCTTGATCCGCGTGCCCGGCACGTAGGCGGCCGCCAGCAGCACGAAGGCGACCAGCGTGAGCAGCGCGGCCGCATGGCGCGTCCACACCGGGGGCGACCAGAGCTCGACCGGTGCGGTGCGCGTCAGTCCGTAGCCCCAGATCAGCAGCACCAGCCCCACCGCAGAGAGCAGCGAGTACACGCCCTTCCAGGTGCCTTCGCCGACGCGCGAGAGCGTGGCGCCGCGCCAGTCGTCGGCCACGATGCGCACCGAGTGGACGCCGAGGAAGATCACCAGGCCGAGCACGAGCACGATCATCGGAAGGGCTCCGGAAGGACGGCTGCGGGCATGCTAGCACCCGCCGCGGCGGCGGGGCGACCGGACCCGGCGGGCCCGCGGCGCTTAGAATCGGGGTCTTCCAGCCGAAACCGACGTCGCGCCCATGAGCACCACCGCCACCCTGCAGACCTTTCAGGCCGAAGTCGTCGACGCGTCGATGCAGCAGCCCGTGCTGGTCGACTTCTGGGCGCCGTGGTGCGGACCGTGCAAGACGCTCGGGCCGATGCTCGAGAAGCTCGAGCAGGCCTACGGCGGCCGGTTCAAGCTGGTGAAGATCGACACCGACCAGGAGCAGCGGCTCGCCCAGCACTTCCGGATCAAGTCGATCCCGACGGTGTTCGCCTTCGTCGGCGGCCAGCCGGTCGACCAGTTCCAGGGCGCGCTGCCCGAGGGCAAGCTGCGCGAGTTCATCGACCGGCTGATGCCGAACCCGTCCGACCTCGAGCTCGAGCAGGCCGGCGCCGCGCTCGATCGGGGCGATCAGCCGGCGGCGATCGAACACGCGAAGAAGGCGATCGCGCTCGATCCGTCGAACGATTCGGCGCGGCTGCTGTACGCGCAACTGCTGGTGGCGACCGGCGAGCCGGCCGCGGCGCAGGCCCAGATCGATGCGCTGTCCGCGCAGGCGAAGTCCGATCCGCAGGTCGCCGAGCTGGCCCGCCAGATCGCCCAGGCGGCCGAGGCCGCGAAGCCGCCGGTGCCGCACGACCTGCTCGATCGCGTGCGCGCGCACCCGGACGACCTGCAGGCCCGGCTGGACCTGGCCGAGTACTTCATCGAGTACAAGGACTGGGAGCCGGCGTTCGAGCAGCTGCTGGAGATCGTGCAGCGCGACCGCGCGTTCCACGACGACGTCGGCCGCCGGAGGATGGTGCAGGTCTTCGAGCTGGCCTCGGCGCAGCCGCAGATGGTGTCAGGCTGGCGCAGGAAGCTCGGGGCGGCGCTGAACGTGCGCTGAACGGCGCGCCCGCGCCGGTCGCGACCCGAGCACCCGCCGCGCGATCGGCGCCACCGCGGCGTGCAGCGCCGGCGCTGCCGCCAGCACCGCGTACTCGCGCGCCGCGGCCCGCGCCGACACGTCCAGGCGCAGCGGCGAGCCGTCGGCCGCGGTGTACAGCCCGCCCGACTCCTGCACGACCAGCATCGGCGCGGCCACGTCCCACAGCCGCGAGTTCAGGTTGACCAGGCCGCCCAGCCGTCCGTCGGCGACCCGCGCGGCGTCCACCACGCACTGGGTGCCGCGCAGACCGCGCACCCGCAGCACGAGCTCGGCGTACAGCGCGGCGCGACGCCTGACCGGCCCGGCGCGACCGGTGTCCATCGCGAACGCCCACAGCACGTTCGCGGGCGAGGCCTCGGCGGTGACCGACAGCCGCGTGCCGTTGCGCCACGCGCCCGCGCCGGCCTCGGCCGCGTAGGTCGTGCCCTCGGCCGGCAGGTGCATCACCGCGACCACCGGCACGCGGTCGCGCAGCGCCGCCACCAGCACGCCGAACCACGGCAGTCCGGCCGCGTAGTTGGAGGTTCCGTCCAGCGGGTCGACCACCCAGGTGACCGGGCCGCCGCGCAGCGCGCAGCCGGACTCCTCGGCAACGATCGAGTGCTCGGGGAAGCGGGCGCGCAGGCCGTCCACGACGATGCGCTCGGCGTCGCGGTCGGCCTGCGTGACCACGTTGCTCGCGTCGCCCTTGCGTTCGGCGGGCATCGGCGCGCCCCAGCCCTGCATCAGCCGCAGGCCGGCCTCGCGGGCGAGCTGCAGGGCGACGTCGATCACGGCGGGGCTCCTCGGAGGCGGACCGCGCCGATCGTACCGCGGCGGATCGGGTGTCGCGCGGCCGGTGAGGGCGCTCGGGCGCGGGCTTTGGCTGCGCGGGCTCGGCGGAGCGGGCCGTCAGGCGCCGGCCATCAGCACCTCGAGCGGCGGCAGACCCCAGTCCGACAGTTTCTCCTCGGCGACGATCGCGTCGCGACCCTCGGACAGGTCGATCGTGCGCGGCTCGATCGGGGTCTGCATCGGGATCGAGTACACCGCGCGCACCAGCGGCGCGCGCAGGTTGGTTTCGTGCTGCGCGATCACCACCGCGAGCCGCTGCGAGCGCAGCCGCACCAGCGAGCCGGTCGGCCAGGCGCCGATGAGCCGGACGAACGCGCGGAACAGCGTCTCGTCGAAGTGGCCGGCGCGCATCGCCGCCATCCGCCGCATCGCCTCGGCGGGCGCCCAGCCCTTCTTGTACGGCCGGTCGGAGGTGACCGCGTCGTAGACGTCGCAGATCGCACCCATCCGAGCGAACATCGACACCGCGTCGCCCGACAGCCGGTCCGGGTAGCCCGAGCCGTCGATCCGTTCGTGGTGGTGGCGGCACACGTCCAGCGTGGTCTCGTCGACCCCGCCGGCCTCGCGCAGGATCCGGTGGCCGGCGTCCGGGTGCCCGCGGATCGTGTCGAACTCCTGCGGGGTCAGCTTGCCGGGCTTCATCAGCAGTTCGACCGGCACGGCGAGCTTGCCGATGTCGTGCAGCAGTCCGCAGGCCAGGCAGCGCTCGAGGTGATCGGCGTCCAGCCCGAGCGTCACGCCGAGCCGGTGCATCAGCGTGCCGACCGCGATCGAGTGCATCGTGGTGTACTGGTCGACGGTCTTCAGGCGGACCAGGGTGAGCATCGCGCCCGGGTCGCGGTCGATCGCATTGCGCAGCAGCGCGGCGGCGTCCCGGACGGTGTCGCGGTCGACGCGCCCGCTGCGGCCCGCCTCGCTGAAGATCGAGCCGACCGCGGCGTGCGCCCGGTCGACCGCGACCCGCGCGCGCTCGTAGCCGCCGGGCTCGGGGACCCGCGGGTCGCGGCGACGCGCGATGCCGGGGGCGGCGGGCTGGGCGCCGGCGGCCGGGGCACCGGTGCTCGGGGCGGGGTCGGTGCGGGCGCGCGGGGCGGCACCGACCGGCGACGTGGCGCGCGGACCGGAGCGCGTCGCGCTGACGCCTGCGGCGGCAGCCGGCCGGTCGGCCACCGCGACCTCGCCCGGGTCCTGCGCCACGGCCTGCGCGGCCCGGGCGGGCACGGGCGCGTCCGGGCTTCTTGCGGGCGCGTCGGCGGCGGGCGGGTCGCAGCGATCGAGGTCGACCATCACCTCGGTGACCTGGCTGGCGCGCAGCCGCTGCAGCGTGTCCGGGCCGTCGATCCTGAACGCCGTCCGCCAGAAGTCGTGGTTCAGCCAGGATCCGCACAGCGAGTGCACGTACTGACCCTCGCGGAGGTCGGAGACGGGGACTCGGATGAGCTTCACAGACGTCGACCGTGCAGCGTGCAGACCTGCTGATTGGACGCAGCCGGCCCGGGACCGTCCAAGCGCCGGAGCCGGACGGTCGGCCGCAGGGGTTCGGCGGTCCTGGGGCGGTCCTCGGCGCTCGGTCGCCGAGCCCTCGCCGAACCCCGGCACCGATGCCCCGGCGGCCGCAAGGGGCGTCCGCCCCGGCCCTACCATCGCAGCCTCCTCGGTTCGCCGGAGCCCGCCATGTCCTCGACCCCGACCGTCGACCGCACCCCCGCGGCCGACTGCGCGGCGATCGCCGCGTCCTACCCCGTGGTCGCGCTGGTACTGCAGGGCGGCGGCGCGCTCGGCGCCTACCAGGGCGGCGTGATCGAGGGCCTGGAGGCGGCGGGCATCGAGCCGAACCACGTCGCCGGCATCTCGATCGGCGCGATCAACGCGGCGCTCTACGCGGGCAATCCGCGCGAGACGCGGGTGCAGCGGCTGCGCGAGTTCTGGGAGACCGTGTCCAGACCGCCGGTGCTGCCGCCTTCGCCGATCCACGCGCTGCCGCCGGTCCTGGAGCCGTGGCTGCGGGCGTGGGAGCAGGCGATGTCGGTGGCGTCCGCCGGGGAGGCGTGGCGGGCGCTGCTCGAAGGCCAGTCCGGCTTCTTCGTGCCCCGCGTGCCCCCGCCCTGGGCGCTGCACCGTCCGGGACCCGACCGGGCGAGCTGGTACGACACGACGCCGCTGCGCGGCACGCTCGAGCGGCTGGTGGACTTCGACCGGATCAACGCGCCGGGAGCCGCGCGCGTGACCGTCGGCGCGGTCGACGTCGAGACCGGCAACTTCGCGTGGTTCGACAACCGGCGCGAGCGCCTCGGCCCGGAACACGTCATCGCGTCGGGTGCGTTGCCGCCCGGGTTTCCCGCGGTCCGGGTGAACGGGCGCTGGTACTGGGACGGCGGCCTCGTGTCGAACACGCCGCTGTCGGCGGTGCTGGCGGACACGCACCGTCGCGACGCGCTGGTGTTCCAGGTCGACCTGTGGAGCGCGCACGGCCGCCTGCCGAGCGACCTGTTCGACGTGGCGAACCGGCAGAAGGACATCCAGTTCTCGAGCCGCACCCGGATGATCACCGACCGGCTCGCTGCCGAACAGCGCACGGCCGACCTGCTTCGCGAGCTGCTCGAACTCGTGCCCGAATCCCGCCGCGACCACCCGGCCGTGCTTCGTGCCGCCCGGCTCGCCGACGACCGCCGGGTGAACGTCGTGCACCTGATCTTCGACGATCCGGACTGGGAGGGCCACTTCAAGGACTACCAGTTCGGGGCGAGCGCGATGCGCGATCGCTGGCGCGCCGGGCTCGCCGACCTGAACGGCACGCTGGCGCACCCGCAGTGGTTGGGCCGCCCCGCGCCGGAGCAGGCCGCGTTCGTCACGCACGACCTGCACCGCGGGCGCCGCACAAAGAAAAAGCCCGCACCGTGAGGTGCGGGCTGAAACCACCATTGAGGAGGTGGAGGAGACAGAAGAACGATACCCCACTTCTTGGTGCAGCGCAACAACCCCCCGGTCGTCTGCGTGTCGCTTTCCGTTGACGCGGATCAATAAATACCAGGGAATCCTGGGAATTTCGCGTCGACTCTGTCTGGGGCGACCGCTTGCTGCGCCGCGACGCACGCCGTCGCCCGGCACGGACGCTGGCCGCGCACGCGCGGGGGTGTCGCCGGTCAGCCGCGGTCCGGTGCGCCCGCCTGGCCGGCGGCGTCCCCCGCCGCGGTCCGCCACTCGCCGCCGACGTACCACCAGCGCCCGGCCTCGCGCACGAAGCGGCTCACCTCGTGCAGCCTACGGCCGCGCCCGTCCACGCGGCAGCGCGCGACGAACTCGACGGTCGCCCGCGCGTCGCCCTGCGCGTGCACCGCCCGGACCGCCAGCCCGAGCCAGCGCGTGCCCGCGGGGTCGGGGTCGATCGCCGGCGGGCGGGTGGACGCGTGCCAGGTGTCGAGCACGTAGTCGGTCCGTCCGAGCGCGTAGGCAGCGTAGCGCGAGCGCATCAGCGCCTCGGCGCTCGGCGCGGGCGCGCCCGCGTGCCACCGTCCGCAGCACGCCGCGTAGCCGCCGCCGCTGCCGCACGGACAGGGCTCGGGCGGGCCCGGGCGGTCGCGCCGGCTCACCGGGCGGGGCTCCGGGTCGCCTCGGGGCCGATCCGGCCCGGCACCCGCGCCGTGGCGGCGAGGATCACCGCGGCGCCGATGAACCGGTCGGCGCTGCCCCACGGCAGCGCGGGAACGCCGAGCCCGGCGACGTCCGACGCACGCATCGCCCGAGCTTACCGGGCCGGCGCGCCGGCGTGGCGCATCGACCCGTGCGGCACCCGCCGGGATCAGGCGATCCGGAACACGTTGACCGACGACGACAGCCGCTTCGCCTGCTCGGCGAGGCTCGCCGCGGCCGCCGCGCTCTGCTCGACCAGCGCCGCGTTCTGCTGGGTCACCGAATCGAGCTGCTCGACCGCCTGCGACACCTGCGACGCGTTGGACGCCTGCTGCTCGGAGGCCGCGCTGATCGAGCGGACCATGTCGCTCACCATCGCGACCTTGCGGACCGCGACGTCGATCGCGGTGCCGGCCTCCTGCGCGAGCTCCGCACCGCCCGCCACCTGCTGCACGCTGTCGGTGATCAGGTGCTTGATCTCGCGCGCGGCGTCGCCCGAGCGCTGCGCGAGGCTGCGGACCTCGCTGGCGACCACCGCGAAGCCGCGACCCTGGTCGCCGGCGCGCGCGGCCTCGACCGCGGCGTTCAGCGCGAGGATGTTGGTCTGGAACGCGATGCCGTCGATCACGCCGATGATGTCCGCGATCTTCTGGCTGTGCGCGTTCAGCCGGCCCATGGTCTCGACCACCCGGGCGACCACCGCGCCGCCGTCCTGCGCCGCGCGGCTCGCGTCGACCGCCATCGTCATCGCCTCGCGGGCGCTGCCGCTGTTCTGCTCGACCGCGCTGGTCATCTCCTCCATCGACGCGGCGGTCTGCTGCAGGCTGCTCGCCTGCTCCTCGGTGCGGTGCGACAGGTCCTGGTTGCCGCTGGCGATCTCGGCGGACGCGCCGGCGAGCTGATCGACGTTGCCGTGCACCTGCGAGACCACCTGGTGCAGCGACGCCCGCATCCGCTCGAGCGCGGCCACCAGGCTGTGCGAATCGCCGCCGGCGACCGGCACCCGCACGGTCAGGTCGCCGCCGGCGATCCGCGAAGCCACCTCCGAGGCCACCGCCGGCTCCCCGCCGAGGGTACGCAGCACGCCGCGGGCGCTCCACACCGCCACGCCGGCGCTCGCGGCGAGCGCGACCGCGGTCAGCGCGAGGATGGTCCACAGCAGCAGCGACTCGCGCTTCATCGCGGCCACGTACTCGGCCTCGGCCACGCGCAGCTGCAGCGTGACCAGCTCGCCGATCTCGGCGCTGAGCGGGTCCATCACCGGGTACATGTCGCGCGCGGCGAACGTGGCGAGCGCCGGCCGGTCGGCCGCGCGCAGGATCTGCTGCAGCCGGTCGACCGCGGCGTCCACCGGCGCCATCCGCGCCTGCACGCGCTCGACGATCCGGCGCTCCTCGTCGGTCAGCTTCGTGCCGAGGTAGGCCTTCCACTCGCGCGCGATGTGCTGGCGCGCGCCCTCGACCGAGCCCGTCGCCTGCTCGAAGGTGACCGCGCCGTCGCGGGTCTTGTGCGCGAGGTCGACGATGTCGACCGCGTACTTGTCGGCGATCTCCTTGAGCTGCTTGAGCGGCACGACGCGGTCTTCGTAGACCGTGCTCAGGGAGTCGCTGCCCGCGCGGGCGACCAGCGAGCCGGCGGCGGCGACCGCGACGAGGAACATCACCGGCACCCAGGCGATCATCAGCAGGCGCGCGCGCAGCGACAGGTTCTTCATGGAAGGGATCCGTTCGGGCAGGTTCGGGTCTCGCCGGCGGGTGGCGGCCGGGACGGGCCCAGGCCGGCAAGGCGCGCGGGCAGCGTAACCGCGTGGCCCGGCGTCGCAAACCGGGTCGGTGTCCGGGGTGCTCCGGCCCATCCCCGGGTGATCACCCGGGGCGGGCGGCGCGGCGCCGGGCTCGACCGGACGTCCGGCGGTCGCGGCCGTCCGTGCGTCGGCACCGGGGGCGGGTGCCGTTCGTCGGCGCCGACCGGCGGCGCGCCGGCTCAGATCACCCGCTGCGCGCGCAGCCGCGCGATCGCGGCGTCGTCGTAGCCGATCTCGCGCAGGACCTCGTCGGTGTGCTCGCCCAGGCGCGGCGCGCGCCGCCGGATCCGCGGCGGCGTCGCGCCGAGCAGGAACGGCGGCGCGGCCAGCGGCACCGGCGCGCGCGCGTCCGGATGCGTCTGCTCGAACAGCAGGCCGCCCTCGCGCACCTGCGGGTGGTCCAGCGCCTGCTGTGGCGTGAGCATCGGGCCGGCCGGGATCCGCGCGCGGCCGAGCGCCTCGAGCGCCTGGTCGGTGGTCAGGTCGGCGCACCAGTGCTGCGTGCGCTCGGACAGCACCTCGCCGTGCCGGCCGCGCTCCAGGTCGTCGGCGAAGCGCGGGTCGTCGACCCAGCCGGGCTCGCCGACCAGCCCGCACCAGCGCGAGAAGATCCCGTGGCCGACCACCTGGAGCACGATCCAGCCGTCGCGCGTGCGGAACAGGTCCACCGGCCCGGCGGTCTGCGCCCGGTTGCCGGTCGGCCGGCGGTCGGGCGCACGCAGCGCCTGCTCGATCAGCGCCGAGTTGTTCGCGACCAGCGCCGAGCGCAGCAGCGCACCCTCGACCACCTGGCCGCGGCCGGTGCGGGCGCGCGACATCAGCGCCGCGAGCGCGCCCGCGGCGCAGTGGGCCGCGGTCAGGTAGTCGACCCAGTTGACCGCCGCGCGGTAGGGCTGCGCCTCGGTGCCGGTCATGTGGACCACGCCGGACATCACCTGGGCCACCGCGTCGAAGCCGACGCGATCGGCCCACGGCCCGGCGGTACCGTACGCGTTGGCGGTGACCAGCACGATGCGCGGGTTGATCGCCGACAGCGTCGGCCAGTCGAGCGCCAGCGAGCGCAGACCCGCCGGCGGCAGGTTCGCGACCACGACGTCGGCGCCCTCGAGCAGGCGCCGCACGACCTCCCGACCCGGCGCACTCGCCGGCTCGAGCGTGAGGCCGCGCTTGTTCCGGTTGCACTGCAGGTAGGTGCCGCCGTCGCCGGCGTCGGTCGCCGGGGTCACCGCGCGGTCCTCGCCGCCGTCGGGCCGCTCGATGCGGATCACGTCGGCGCCGAGGTCGCCGAGCATCGCCGCGCAGTGGGGGCCGGCGATGAACCGGCCGAAGTCCAGCACGCGGATGCCCTCGAGCACCGGCGGGGCGTCGTCGTCGTGGTCGTCGTCGGGGTCGGTCATCGTCCGGGTCCGCGGGGGGGGGCGGCCTCAGCATCGCAGCACGGCCCGAGGGCCGCAAGCCTCGGCGACGACGACTCCGGGCCGGCTGCGCTCCGGGCGCTTCGCGGTACCCTCGCGAGGGCGCAACCGCCCGAACGCCCGACCGATGAACCGCGTGCACCCGCCCGGGGCCAGGGGTACGACCTGACGCGCACCGCCGTGCTGCTGCTCGCCGTGCTGCCGGCCGCCGCCGCGGCGCAGGACGACGGCGCGCTCGAGCCGGTCGTCGTGTCGGCGAGCCGCGCCGAGCAGCGCGCGTTCGACGTGCCGGCGGCGGTGCAGGCGATCGGCGCCGAGGCGATCGGCGCATCCGGCCCGGGGGTGCACCTGTCCGAACCGCTCGCGCGGCTGCCGGGCGTGGTCGCGCTCGACCGCCGCAACTGGGCGCAGGACCCCCAGCTGTCGATCCGGGGTTTCGGTGCGCGCGCAACCTTCGGCGTGCGCGGCGTGCGGCTGCTGCAGGACGGCATCCCGCTCACGATGCCCGACGGGCAGGGCCAGGCGTCGTCGATCGACCTGCGCGCGCTCGAGCGCATCGAGGTGCTGCGCGGCCCGCTCGCCCAGCTCCACGGCAACGCGGCCGGCGGCGTCGTGCAGCTGGTGTCGCGGCGCGGCGCGGCGCCGGGCGAGGCAGGCCTCGACGGGGTCGTCGGCAGCGACGGCCTGCGGCGGCGGTCGCTGCACGCCTCGGGCGCGAGCGGCGGCGCGTCGGCCGCGTTCGACGCGGCGTGGCTCGAGACCGACGGCTGGCGGGCGCACTCGGCCGCGTCGCGCCGCCTCGCCGGGCTGCTGCTGGAGACCGTGTCGGCGGGCGGCACGCGCACGACGCTGGTCGCGCAGGACTTCGATCAGCCGAATGCGCTCGACCCCGGCGGCCTCACGCGCGCGCAGCTCGAGACCGATCCGCGCCAGGCCGCTGCGGCCTCGGTCGCCCAGCGCGCCCGCAAGACCGTGGCCCAGCGCCAGGCGGGCGTCGTGGTCGCCCATCCGCTCGATGCGCAGCGCACGCTCACCGCGCGCGCGTACGCCGGCGAGCGCGACCTGTTCCAGGCGCTCGCGGTGCCGCCGGCCGCGCAGCTCGCCCCGGGCGCTTCGGGCGGCATCGTCGAGCTGGACCGGGGCTACGGCGGGCTCGCGCTGCTGTGGACGCAGCGTGCCGCGCTGTGGGGCGGGCGGCTGCAGGCCAGCGCGGGCGCGGAACTCGAGCGGATGGCCGAGCGGCGGCGGGGCTACGTCAACGCGGGCGGCGAGCCCGGCGCACCGAAGCGCGACGAGCACGCGACGGTCACCTCGACCGACGCGTTCGCGCAGCTCGCGTGGACCTCGGGCGCGTTCACCTGGCTGGCCGGTGCGCGCACCGGCCGGGTCGCGTTCCGCGTCGACGACGCGTTCGTCGCGCCCGGCAACCCGGACGATTCGGGCCGCGTCGACTACCGCGCGACCAACCCGGTGGCCGGCGTCACCTGGCACGCGTCGGACGCGCTCAACGCGTACGCGAACGTCGGCCGCGGCTTCGAGACGCCGACGCTCTCCGAGCTCGCCTACCGCGGCGACGGCGGCAGCGGGCCGAACCTGGCGCTGCGCGCGGCGCGCAGCACGCACGCCGAGGTCGGCGCGAAGTGGCGCGTGGCCGATGCGCAGCGGCTGGACGTCGCGGTGTTCCGGGTCGACACCGACGACGAGATCGTCGTCGACACCAACCTGGGCGGGCGCAGCACGTTCCGCAACGCGGGCCGCACCGCGCGCCGCGGCATCGAGGTCGCGTGGGCGGCGCGGCTCGCGCCGCACTGGCAGACGCAGATCGCCGCGACCTGGCTGCGCGCCGAGTTCGTCGACGGGTCCGGCACCGGGCCGGACGCGGTGGCCGCGGGCAACCGGGTGCCGGGCGTGCCGTCGCGCCGGCTGTGGGCCGGGCTCACGTGGGTGCCCGACGCGCGGCGCGGTCCGTTCGCCGGGCTGGAGGTGCTGCACACCGGTCCGATCGCGACCGACGACCGCAACCTGGACGCCGCACCGGCGAGCACGGTGGCGAGCGCGCGCGCGGGCTGGCGTCACGCGGCGGGGCCGTGGCGGCTGGCGGCCTGGCTGCGCGTGGACCAGGCCGCCGGCGGGCCTTTCGTGGGGTCGGTGATCGTCAACGAGGGCCAGCGTCGCTGGTTCGAGCCCGCCCCGGGTCGCCAGTGGGCCGTGGGCGCGAGCGCGGCGCTCGGCTTCTGAGCGGGCCGCCGGGCGGCCGATAGAATCCGGCGATGGCACGCATCGTCCCGGACGGCTGGCGCGAGCTCGACGGCGGCGAGGCCGAGGCGTCGGCGCTGCCGGCGGCCGCGCAGCGCCACCGCGAGACGCTCGAGCGGCTCGCGCGGGGCCTGCCGGACGCGTACACGGTCTGGCACGCGGTGCACTGGACCCGCGTGGAGCGCGGCTTCTCGGTGTTCGGCGAGATCGACTTCGTGATCGCCAACCGCGACGGCGACCTGCTGCTGGTCGAGCAGAAGACCGGGTTCCTCGAGGAAGGCGCCGACGGCCTGCTGCGACGCGAGCGGGGCCGCGTGCGCAACCTGCCGGTGCAGATGGCGCGCACGGTGGCCACGCTGCGCGACAAGCTCGCACGGCGGCCGGGCTGCGAGCGGGTGCAGGTCGACTACCTGCTCTACTGCCCCGACTACGCGGTGCGCCGGGTCGAGAGCGCGGGGCTCTCGGCCGAGCGCATCGTCGACGCTGCCCAGCGCGACCGGCTGGTGCCGCGCATCGTCGAGATCCTGCCCGCGGCGCGCGCAGCGGCGCCGGGCGCGCTGCCCCAGGTCGACCGGTTCTTCCGCGACGTGATCGAGCTCGAGACCGACGTGAACGCGCTGGTCGGCCGGGCGCAGGCGCTGGTCACGCGGATCTCGGGGGGGCTCGCGCACTGGGCGCGCCGGCTCGAGTTCTCGCCGTACCGCCTGCACGTGAAGGGCACCGCGGGTTCGGGCAAGACCCAGCTCGCGCTCGCCGAGTACCGGGACGCGATCGCGCGCGGCGGCCGGCCGCTGTACGTCTGCTACAACCGGCCGCTCGCCGATCATTTCGGCGCGATCGTGCCCGACGGCGGCGAAGTGGTCACCTTCCACACGCTGTGCCAGCGCAGGCTGCGCGACGCGGGCCGCCCGGTGGACCTGTCCGCGCCCGACGGCTTCGAGCGCCTCGAGCGCGAGGCCGCGGCGCTGCCGGTCGGGCCGCGATGGCGGTTCGACACGGTGATCGTCGACGAGGGCCAGGACTTCGCCGAGCCCTGGCGCGACGCGGTGCTGCGCCATGCGAAGGACGACGCGCGGGTGATCTGGCTCGAGGACCCGATGCAGGCGCTGTACGGGCGCGAACCCGCGCAGCTGCCCGGTTGGGTCACGCTGCACGCGAACGCCAACTACCGCAGCCCCCGCGAGGTGGTGCGGCTGCTGTCGGCGATCCTGCCGCCGCAGTCGGCGATCGAGGCCGCGGGCCCGCTGGCCGGCGACGACCTGGAGCTGATCGACTACGCGGACGCCGACGGCATGCTCGCCGCCACCAAGGACGCGATCCGCCGCTGCCTGGCCGCCGGGTTCCGCCGGCACGACATCGCGGTGATCAGCTTCCGCGGGCGCGAGGGCTCGGCGCTGCTCGGTCTGGACCACCTCGGGCCGCATCCGATCCGCCGCTTCACCGGGCGCTACGACCTGCTCGCCCAGCCGGTCTACACCGAGGGCGAGCTGCTGGTCGAGTCGGTCTACCGCTTCAAGGGCCAGGCCGCGCCGGCGGTGGTGCTGTCCGAGGTGGATTTCGAGCAGCTCGACGAGCGCGCGGTGCGCAAGCTGTTCGTCGGTGCGACGCGTGCGACGATGAAGCTCGCGATCGTCGCCAGCAGCCGCGCGGCCCGCGTGCTGCGCGAGGCGATCCGCAGCTAGCGCGCCGGCTGCCGCGAGCTCACCAGCGGCCGACGGTCAGGCCGCGATCGAGCCCCCGCAGCCACGCGACCCGGGAGCGGCGATCGCACTCGACCCACTCGCAGCCGACGGTCGGCCCGCCGAGCGAGAGGTCGATCACGCACAGCTCCTTCCAGTGCAGCCGGCGGCCGACCCACTGCAGCGGTTCGAACCCGAGCGCCTGCCAGCCCTCGACGATCGCGCGCGCACCGGGCGGATCGAGGGCACCGTCGCGCAGCAGCCTGCCGTCGTGCCATACGCGCCGCCCGATCAGCGGCCGGTGGTCGGCGAGGCACTGCGCGAAGCCGCCCGGATACTTGAGCTCGATCAGCTCGACCGGAACGAGCACGTCGATGTGTTCCAGCCGGACCGCCATCGCGCTCAGGCGTCGTGCGCGCCCGACCGGTCCGGGGTCTCGGCCATCCACACCTTGACCAGCGTGTAGGTGACCGCCAGCACCACCGGGCCGATGAAGATGCCGACCAGCCCGAACGCGAACAGCCCGCCGATCACGCCGGCGAAGATCAGCAGCAGCGGCAGGTCGGCGCCGCGCTGGATCAGCCAGGGCCGCACGACGTTGTCCATCGTGCCGACGAAGACCGTCCACACCAGCAGCGCCACGCCCCAGCCGGTGGCGCCGCTCCAGAACAGCCACGCCACCGCCGGCAGCAGCACCGGCACGACGCCGACCTGCGCGATCGCGAGCAGGAACATCAGCGCGGTGAGCAGCGTCGCCGCCGGGATGCCGACCACCGCCAGGCCGATGCCGCCGAGCACCGACTGCAGCACCGCGGTGACCACCACGCCCATCGCGACGCCGCGGATCGATGCGGCGGCGAGCTCGGCGATGTTCACGCCGCGTTCGCCAGCGAGCCGCCGCGCGAAGCGGCGCACCGCCTGCGCCGCGGTCTCGCCGCGGGCGTACAGGATGGCGGCGATCACCACGGTGAGCAGGAACTGCAGACCGACCGCGCCGAGCGCGCCGGCCTCCTTCAGCAGGCGGGTCGCCACCGTGCCGACGTAGGGCGTGACCTGGCCGATCAGCAAGCCGCCACCGCTGTCGATCAGCTCGTTCCAGTACGCGGCGAGCCGGCTGCCCACCACCGGCAGCGCCACCAGCCACGACGGCGGCTCGCCCGGACGCCAGGTGCTCGCGGTGCGGATCCAGCCGATGACCACGTCCGCGTTGCCGACCACGGTCACGATCGCGAGCGACAGCGGCACGAAGAACAGCAGCAGCAGCGCCAGCGTCATCGCGGCGACCGCGAGCGCGCGGCGGTGCCACAGCAGCGCCTGCATGCGCAGCATCAGCGGCCAGGTCGCGATCACGATGGTCACCGCCCAGATCAGCGCCGGGATGAACGGCTGCAGCACCCAGAAGGTGCCGACGATCAGCGCGAGCAGCGCGAGGATCGCCAGCACCGTGCGCGTGAGCTCCGGCACGACCGCGCCCGGCGGCAGTGCCCGCGTCGGGACGGCGGCGTCGCCCGCGGCGGTGGGCGTCGGCCCGGCGTGCGCCGCCACGGCCGACGGCTGCGCGTGCGCCACGACGGCCGACGGCCCGGCGTCGGGCCGTGGCGATGCCTGCGGCGGGGCGTGGGGCGGCGGCGGGGTCGGCTCGGTCATCGACGGCGGGAGGCTTCGCGCGGGAGCGGCGCCGCCACTGTACCGCAGCGCTGCGAGGGCGCACCGCGGGTGCGTCAGCGGCGGCGAAGGTCGTCGCGCTCGAGCAGCATCGACACCGCGATGCCGACCACCAGTCCCCAGAACGGCGCGCCGACGTTCAGGATCGGGCGGTCGGCGACCGTGACCAGGAAGGTCACCAGCGCGCCGAGCGGCACGCGGCCCGAGAAGGCGGTCGCGAACGCACCCTGTAGCACCTTGAGCATCGCCAGCCCGGCGAGCGCGGCGACGAAGGCCTTCGGGGCCGCGAGCAGCAGCGCGGTGAACGTGGGGCTGGTCAGTCCGAAGGCGAGCGCGAGCACCCCGACCACCAGTGCCCCCGTGTAGTGCCGCGAGCGGTCGCCCGAGGACGACACGAGCGCGTTCGTCGGCCCGGTGAGGCAGGTGGAGACCGTGCCGACGAACGCGGTCACCAGCGACATCAGTCCGCAGGCCACGGTCACGACATTGACCGGCGGCGCGTGGCCGGCGGCCTGCAGCACGCTGAAGCCCTGCCCGTTCTGCACGACCAGCACCGTGATCGCGAGCGGCACGACCAGCTCGAGCAGCACGGGCAGGCTGAACTGCGGCGCGTACAGCCGCGGCGGCGCGATCGAGAAGTCCGCCTGCGCGGGCCACGCGATGCCGCCCGCGGCCGCGATCGCGACCAGGCCGGCGAGCAGCGCGCCGACGATCGGCGGCACCCAGCGGCCGGCGCGCCCCCACGCCGACAGCACCAGGAACGCGACCACCATCGGCGCGGCGATCCAGGCGTCGTCGTGGACCGCACGCACCAGGTCCAGCCCGAAGCGCAGGAACACCCCGGCCACCATGGCCATCACGATCGGCATCGGCACCGCGGCCATGCCGCGGCGCGCCCAGCCGCTGGCGCCGACCGCCGCGATCAGCGCGCCGGTGACCAGGAACGCGCCGATCACCTGCGCGTGCGATGCGTGGGCGAGCGCGGGCCCGACCAGCACCGTTCCGGGGATGGTCCAGAAGAACACCAGCGGCGTGCGCCATCGCCACGTGAGCCACAGCGTCAGCAGCCCGTTGAGAAAGAACGAGCCGAACAGCCAGGATGCGAGCTCGGCCTGACCCAGGCCGCCGCCCGCGCCGGTGGCCAGCACGATCGCCACCGGGCCGGTGGCCGAGAAGATGAAGCCGACCAGGCCGTTGACCGCGTAGGTCGGGCCGAGGTCGGCGAGCACGCGCGCGGGCGACGGCGCGGGGCCGTCCGGACGCTCGAGGACGGGGGTGGGCTGGGTCATCGGCGGGGACCGGCCGATGATACGGGTCGATCCGCGCGCCGGTCACCTGCCGTCGCCGCGGGCGGCGGAGCGAGGGCGGGGTCCGGCATCGGGGCGTCGGAGGCCGAGGTCGGGGCGGCGGGGGAGGGCGGGTCGTCAGCGCGCACGCGCCCCCGGCCGCCGGCTCCGGTCGCCGAGTCGCGGATCACGCGCGGGCGAGCCGGCCGTCGACCATCTCGATCACGCGGTCGCAGCGATCCGCGATCCTCGGGTCGTGGGTGACGATCAGGAACGCGGTGCCGGACTCGCGGTTGAAGCGGCGCATCAGCTCGAAGATCGCGGCGGACGACGCGGTGTCCAGGTTCCCGGTGGGCTCGTCGGCGAGCACCAGCGGCGGCGCGTGCATCAGTGCGCGCGCGATCGCGACGCGCTGCTGCATGCCGCCCGACAGCTCGGACGGTCGCTTGCCGCGCGCCTGCGCGAGGCCCACCGCGGCGAGCAGCGCCTCGGCTCGGGCCCGCGCGGTCGCGTCGACGCGCCCGGTGCGGATCATCGCGGTCATCGCGACGTTCTCGACCGCGTCGAAGGCCGGCAGCAGATGGTGGAACTGGAACACGAAGCCGAGCATGTCGCGTCGCGCGCGGGTGAGCGCGTCGTCCGACAGCGCGTCGATGCGCGCATCCCGCAGCCGGTATTCGCCGGCCGTGGGCCGCTCCAGCAGGCCGATCAGATTCAGCAGCGTGCTCTTGCCCGATCCCGACGGGCCGATCATCGCCGCGAACTCGCCGGCCGACAGCACGAGGTCGATGCCGTGCAGCACCTCGGTCTCGACCGGCGTGCCCACGCCGTACGACTTGCGGATGCCCCGCAGCGCGACGATCGGCGGCGCCGCCGCGGTCACAGCCGGATCGCCTGCGCCGGGTCCAGCTGCGCGGCGCGGCGCGCGGGCGCGACCGCGGCGAGCACGCCGCAGACCGTGGCGGCCAGCGACACGGCCGCGAGCATCCCGGGCTCGAGCGCGATCGGGAACAGCGGCCGGCCGTCGGCGCCGCGCACCAGCGCCGAGAACGCGGTGATCATCGCCCAGGCGAGCGCCGCGCCCGCCACCGAGCCGGCCGCGCCCACGATCGCGCCCTGCAGCAGGAACACTCCGGTCATCTGCCCGCGCGACGCGCCCATCGCGCGCAGGATGCCGATCTCCTTGCGCTTCTGGACGACCGACACCACCAACACGCTCGCGATGCCGAGCACCACGACGATCATCACCACGGCGCGGATCAGCCGCGTCGAGATGCTCTGCGCATCGAGCGCCGACAGCAGCTGGCCGTTGGTCTGCATCCAGCTCTCGATCTCGAAGGGCAGCCGCGCACGCAGCCGCTGCGCGAGCGACTCGGCGTCGAACACCCGCTCGACGGTGAGGTCGATCTGCGTGACGCCGCCGGGCACGCCGAGCAGGCTCTGCGCGGTGCGCAGCGGCACGTAGACGTTGCGCCGGTTCACGTCCCGGATGCCCGCGTCGTACAGCGCCACCGCGCGCATCGACTCGACCGTGTCGCGCCCGAGTGCGACCGTGAACCGGTCGCCGAGCTGCACTCCGAGGTCATCGGCGAGTTCGCGGCCGATGATCGCGTCGCCCGGGCCGAGCACGAAGCGCCCCGCGACCAGTTTCTCGGACAGGGCGGCGATGCGGTCGTAGCGGGGCAGGTCCACGCCGATCAGCGCGATCGCCCGGCTGCCCTCGCCGCGCTGCGCGAGCGCCGCGCCCGAGGCCATCGGCGAGACCGCGACCACCCCCGGCAGCATCTCCAACACCGGCATCAGCGGCGCCCAGTTGTCGATCGACTGCGTCCGCTGCGCCCGGGGCTGCTCGACGGTGAGTTCGACCTCGGCGGGGGCGACGGCGGGCGAGGGGACGGTCGCGGACGGGGAAGCGGTTCCGGGCAGGGGGGCGTTCCCGGACGAGCGGGTCGGTGGCCGCGGGACCGCCAACGAGCCGGCCAGCGGCGTGTCCTTCACCGGCCGTACGGTCACGTGAGGCTGCACGCCGAGCGTGCGCCGGATCGTGTTGGTCTGCAGCCCGTCGATCAGCGCCGTGATGTACGTGACCACCGCGACGCCGGCAGCCACACCGACCACCAGCAGCACCGACTGGAACCGCCCCTCCAGCAGGAACCGGACCGCGATCCGCAGCGGGAAACCCATCGATGGCCCTCGTTCAGCGTGTGCCGGCGGCGGTACCGAACGCATCCGCGGCGGCGCCTGAGTCGCGTCGTGCGCCGGCCGCGTCCCGCCGAGGGCTCGACTCACCGTCGCGGGCGGCCCGCGCCGCGGCCCCCGGCTCCACCGCAAGCGGGTCCAGCAGCACCGCGTCGCCGTCCTCGAGCCCCTGGACGATCTCGACCCGCTGCGGCGTGCGCAGGCCGACCCGCACCGGCTGCACGACCACGCGGCCGTCGCGCAACCGCCGCACGGTCGCCTCCGCGCCGGCGCCCATCACCGCCTCGGCCGGGAGGGTCAGCGCGCGCTCGCGCCGCCCGACCTCGACCTGCAGCGACAGCGACAGGTCCTCGCGAAGGAACGGTGGCGGTGCGGGTACCGCGAAACGCACCTCGATCGTGCCGCGCTGCGCGTCAACGCTCGGGGCGATCCGCGCGACCCGCGCCTCGAACGGCTGCTGCGGGAACGCGTCCGCGAGCGCCTGCGCGAGCTGCCCCGGCGCCAGCCGGGCGAGGAACTTCTCGTCGGCCTGTCCGATCAGCTCGGTCGGGCCGTCCGCCGCGAACGTGAACAGTGCTCGACCGGGCTGAACGATCTGTCCCGGGTCGGCGTGCCGCACCACGATGCGGCCGTCGGCGGGTGCGACGATCCGGGTCTGCTCGAGCCGCGCCTGCACGAGTTCGATCGCGGTCCGGGCCTCCTCGACCCGAAGCTGCGCCTGAGCGGCTTCGATCCCACCGGTATTGGCCCGGGCTGCGGCGCGTGCGGCCGCGAGCTGGGCCTGAGCGATACGGACCGTCCGCTCGGTGTCGTCGATCCGCGATTGCGACACGTACCCGCGCTCGAACAGCTCGCGGCTGCGCCGGGCTTCGCGGAGCGCCGCATCGAGCGAGGCTTGCGCCTGGTCGACCGCGGCGTCCGCGGTGGGCGCACCGACCTCGCGCACCGCCGTCTGCCGCGCCTGCGCGAGCCGAAGCGACGCCCGCGCCTGCGCGAGCTGCGCCTCGAGCTCGGCGGACTCGAGCCTGGCCAGCAGGGCGCCGCGAGCGACCGGGTCGCCCTCCCGGACCGGCACCTCGGCGACCCGCCCGGTGAGCGTCGCCCCCAGGTCGACGCGGATCGGCGCGGCCACGCGGCCCGAGAAGACCACGGTCTGCACCATCGGCGACACGCTCGCCGCCACCAGCGGGACGGCGATCGGACGCAGAGCGCTCCAGCCGATCCAGCTCGCCACCGCCACGCCGACCAGCGCCAGCGCCCACTGTCCGGCCCTCATGGGCGCGATTCTAGCGGCGCCGGCGCGGGTGCCGACGTCGATGCGGACCGAAGGCGCGGTCGCCCAAAAAAAGAAAGGCCGGTCGACGACCGGCCAAGGCTCCAGGGGAGGGATGAACGGAGCAGTTGAGAACCCGGAGGAAGTGTGCGTCCGAGAGGTCTCGTCGCCGTGAATACCGGTCACGGCGTCCGGTCGTTACGGTCTCGATCTGGTCTCGTTGCCCCCGGTCGGTCCAGGGCGTCGCCCGGTCGCGGCGCGCGTCCGGGAGGCTCGGGCAACCCCTGGGTCAGGCGGGGCCGCCGGCGAGCAGGCGGCGACCCAGCCGCCCGAGGTGAGGGCAGTGCACGCCGCGCTCGGCGAGCGACTGCAGCGTGCGCAGCGCGTAGTCCAGATTCCGACCCCGCTGCCCGCAGCAGCCGGTCAGCCGCCGCAGGATCTCGTCGTCGCTCAGGCGCTCGTATGCAGCCGCGCTGCGGTTCGCAACGAATGCGAGCGCTCGCACACTTCGGCTCTCGCCGAGGAGCACCGAAAGCATCCGCGGCAGGTAGACGCCCCCGGTCATCTCGCGCTCGTAGAGCGCCGTGACCGTCTGCCGGCGCGCATCCGGACGGATCCGGAACGCGACACCGATGCACGAGCCGCCGCGGTCCAGGCCCAGGACCACGCCTGGGTGCTCCGGCGTGCCGCGATATCGGGTCGATCGGATGCAGAACGTGCGGTGGTAGCCGTGAATCTGGCCGAGGTGCTGCTCGAGCGGTTCGAACCCCGGATCCCAGATCAGCGACCCGTAGCCGAAGATCCAGTCCGGGAGCGGCGGTTCGCTCCCGGCTTCGGGTAGGGCGGGCAGGCCGAAATCGGCGGCGGGGCGGTCGAACGCGGTCATGGCGTCGCGGTCAGGCTGCAGAGCGTAACGCGCGGGGCATCTCGCCGGTCGACCGCGTCGCATGCGCGCCGCACGTCGCCGGGCCGGCGGTGTGCTAGCGTGCGGCAATGAGTGCGGATGTCGCCCCGGTCTGCATCGCCGAGCTCGAGCAGGCGATCAATCGTGCCCGGTCCGCCCAGCCGGCGATCGGGCCGGAGCCGATGCTCACCCTCGAGGTGACGACCCTCGCAGCGCTGTACGGACGGTTGATCTACGAGCGTCGACCTGCGGTGGACCCCGCGTCGCTAACCACCGCGGAACGCGTGGCGCTGCGCCTGTGGAGTCCGCCGGCCGCGGCTGCGGGCGGGCCGGGCTGACCGGCGCCCGGCGCCGTGCCCGCGCCTTCGCGGGCGGCGCATGGAGCGCCGATCCCGAAGGCCCCGGCCGACTCAGCGGGACTTGCGGGCCGGCCCCTTCGATCCGCCGCGCGTCGCGGCGGGCGTTGCGGCGCCGCCCGCACTCCGGGTCTGTCCCGTCGCTGCCGATGTCGCGCTGCGGCCCGCGGCCGAGGCTGCCCCGCCGGTCGCGCGCGCCGGCGGACGGGTTGCAGCGGGCGGCGTCCGGGTCGAGCCCGCCGCAGCGGTCCGGGAGGCGCCGGCCGGCGCGGCCTGGGTCGGGGCGGCGGGCGGGGTCCGGCGGGCGCCGGCCGGGGCCGGCGCAGCCCGGCTCGTGCTGGCCTGCGGGGTCCGGGGGGCGGCGGTGCTCGGCGGCTTTCGGGTCGGGGGCGCCCGCGGTGTCTTCGCCGGAGCCGACCCGGAAGGCGGCGTCGGGGACGCCGGTCTGGACGGGGGCGGCCCGGGGCGGGCTCGGCCGGCAGCCGGTGCGGTCGATGGCGTTGCCGCGCGGCCCCGCGCGTCGCCACGAGGTGCCGCTCCTCCCACGCCGCTGCCGGCGCCGTCGTCCCCGCCGGGCTTCGCGCCCGGACGCGGACCGGCCGCCTGGAACTCGAAGCCGACCTTCCCGTCGGGCTGCCGTGCCAGGTAGGCCTTGAAGCGGCGCCGAGTGCGGGACGAGACGAACCCGTCGAGCAGTTCGGTTCGGCCGGTGCTCAACAGCCTCATCATCTGCGCGCGCTCGACCGGTTGCTGCAGGATGACCTTGCCCGAGCGGAAGTCGCAGGTACGGCCCAGGCCGACCGACTTCTCGCACACGTAGCTCATGCCGTGCTCGAACACCTGCGCGCCACACCTGGGGCACGGGCCGACCGCCTCCTGGCCGGAGAAGTCCACCGGCTCCTCGCCCTCGGCATCGGCGTCGGACTGACCGAAGTCGAACTCCAGCTTCCAGTCGGGCTCGGCGAGCCGAAGCATCGCGGCGAACGGCCGTCCCAGCTTGCTGCGGAAGCCCTGCAGCGGCCCGATCGACCGCTCCCGGATCAGCGCCTCCGCCTCAGCGGGCTCGAGCAGACGGGACGATGGCGATTTCGTGATCGACCACTCGCACGCGGTGCACGCAAAGCGCCGGTAGTTCTCCTTGACCACGCCGGCGCACCGAGGACAAGGCACCGCCAGCGTCGCGTAGTCGCCGGGCACGTCGGTCGGTCCGTAGCCCTTGGCCCGCTCGACGATGTGCCGGGTCATCTCCGCGATTTCGCCCATGAACGCGTCGCGGTCCAGCCGGCCTCGCTCCATCTGCGACAGCTTGTACTCCCACTCGCCGGTGAGCTCGGGCATCGTCAGTTCGGCGACGCCCAGACCGCGCAGCAGCGTGAGCAGCTGGAAGGCCTTCGCGGTGGGCACCAGCTCGCGCCCGTCGCGCACCAGATAGCTCTCGTTGATCAGCCCCTCGATGACCTGCGCGCGGGTCGCCGGCGTGCCCAGGCCCTTGGCAGCCATCGCCTCGCGCAGTTCCTCGTCGTCGACCAGCTTGCCCGCGCCCTCCATCACCGAGAGCAGCGTCGCCTCGTTGAAGCGCGGCGGCGGGCGCGTCGCGAGCTTGAGCGCCTCGATCGCCTCGGTGCGCACCTGCTCGTCGGGCTGCACGGGCACCAGATTGCCGCCGGTCTCGTCACCTTCGCGGGCGGCCTTCGCGTCGGCCGACTCGCGGCCGTAGATCGCGAGCCAGCCCGGGTTCACCAGCACGCGCCCTTCGGTCTTGAACGCGTGCGCCCGGACCGTGGTGATCCGGGTGGTCACCCGATACTCGGCGGCCGGGAAGAAGACCGCCAGGAACCGCTTGACGACCAGGTCGTAGATCTTCTGCTCGGCGTCGGACAGCGCGCGCGGCGGCTGCAGCGTCGGGATGATCGCGAAGTGGTCCGAGATCTTCGAATTGTCGAAGATCCGGCGGTTGCCCGGCTTGACCCAGTCGTTCGCGAGCACCTGATCGGCGAAGCTGCCGTAGGGCGGCACCTCGCCGAGCATCTTCAGCGTCCGCCGGACCGTGGCCACGTAGTCCTCGGGCAGCGCCTTGGAGTCGGTCCGCGGGTAGGTCAGCACCTTGTGCTTCTCGTACAGCGCCTGAGCGAGCGCGAGCGTGGTCTTGGCCGAGAACCCGAAGCGGCCGTTGGCGTCACGCTGCAGGCTGGTGAGGTCGAACAGCGCGGGCGCGGCCTGCGTGGACGGCTTGGACTCCTCGGTGACGGTACCGAGCTGCCCTTCGCAGTCGGCGACGATCCGCCGCGCGCGGTCCTCGTCCCAGAGCCGCTCGGCGCGGGCGTCCGGGTCCTCCGGTGTGCGGACGACTGCGGGATCGAACCAGCGACCCTCGTAGCTGCCGGCCTGCGCACCGAACGCGGCCTTCACCTCGAAGTAGGTCCGTGGCCTGAACGCTCGGATGCGCTCCTCGCGCTCGACGACGATCGCCAGCGTCGGGGTCTGCACCCGACCGACGGTGGTCAGGTAGAAGCCGCCGTCGCGCGAATTGAACGCGGTCATCGCACGCGTGCCGTTGATGCCGACCAGCCAGTCGGCCTCGGAGCGGCAGCGCGCCGCGTCGGCGAGCGGCATCATCTGCCGGTCCTCGCGCAAGTGCGCGAATCCCTCGCGGATGGCGCCCGGTGTCATCGACTGCAGCCAGAGCCGGCGCACGGGCTGGCGCGCTTTCGCGTGCTGGACGATCAGCCTGAAGATCAGCTCGCCTTCCCGCCCGGCGTCGCAGGCGTTGATCAGCGACTCGACGTCCTTGCGCTTCATCAGCCGGGTCAGCAGCCGCAGCCGTTCTGCGGTCTTGTCGATCGGCCGCAGGTCGAAGTGCGGGGGGATCACCGGCAGGTGTGCGAACGACCACTTGCCGCGCTTGACCTCGTATTCCTCGGGGGCCGCGATCTCGACCAGGTGGCCGATCGCCGAGGACAGCACGTAGTCGTTGCTCTCGAAGTAGTCGCCCTGCTTGACGAACCCGCCGAGCGCACGCGAGATGTCCGCGGCGACGGAGGGCTTTTCGGCGATGATGAGGGCTTTTCCCATCGGGATCTGGACCAGTTGGCGACGCCGCACTGGTTTCCCGGAAGCGGTCGCGGGAGAGCGGGGGAGGCCGATCATAAGAGCCGGGCGATCGCGCTGGCAAGTTGGGGCCTGGCGGCAGGGGGCATCGCCATGCTCGGCGCGTGCCCCGCGGAGGCGGTCGACCGGGTCAGGGGGAGGCGCCTCGCGCCCGGCTCACGCGTCCGTCCGGCGAGCGCTCGATGCGCCCGGCGAGCTCCAGCACGACCAGCCGGGCGCCGATCTCGCCGATCGCCAGTCGCAGGTGGGCGGCCAGCGTGTCCGGATGGACCGGTTCGTGACCGACGGCGGCGAGCACCGGATCGTCGCCGCAGTCGTCCGCCGGCCCGGGGCGCGTGTCGGGTGTGGCGGCCCGACCGGTGACCGCGGTCGTGGGTTCCGCGAACGGGGACGAGGGCGCGCGGGTCGAGCGGTGCAGCTCGGCGAGCACGTCATCGATCGACTCGACCAGCACGGCCCCCTCGCGGATCAGCGCGTGGCAGCCCCGGGCGAGGGGCGAGTGGATCGACCCGGGAATTGCGAACACGTCGCGCCCGAAGTCGGCGGCGAGCCGCGCGGTGATCAGCGAGCCGCTGCGCGGCGCCGCCTCGATCACCAGCACGCCCTGCGACACGCCGGCGATCAGCCGGTTGCGGCGCGGGAACAGACCGGGGGCGGGAGGCGTGCCGAGGGGCAGCTCGGAGATCACCAGGCCGTCGTCCGCCACCCGCTCGGCGAGCGCGCGGTGGCGCGCCGGATAGACCCGGTCTGCGCCCGTGCCGATCACCGCCACGGTTCCGGCCCCCCCGTCGAGCGCTCCCTCGTGGGCTGCGGCATCGATGCCGAGCGCCAGCCCGCTCACCACCGTCCAGCCCGCAGCCGACAGCGCCTGCGCGAACCGACGGGCGTTCTCCGCGCCGGCCGCGGTCGCGTTGCGCGCGCCGACGACGGCGACCATCGGGCGGCGGAGCGTATCGCGCCGGCCGACCGCGTACAGCACCGCCGGCGCATCCGCCAGCTGCGCGAGCGGTACCGGGTAGTCTTCGCAGGCGAGGGTCACCAGGTGGTGTCGCGGGTGGTGGGCCCAGAGCAGCGCTCGCTCCACTGCGCGGTCGCGGCGCGGGTCGGCGGCGCACAGCGCCCGACCGGCCCGCCGTGCCGCCTCCGAGGCGTCCGGGTCGCAGCAAGCAGCGAACACCGACTCGGGCGAACCGAAGGCGTCGATCAGCCGACGCACCGTCGCCGCACCCACGCCGGGCGTGTGGGTCAGCCGCAGCCAGCGGGCGAGCTCGTCGGTCCGCGCGTCGGCGAGCGGCACGACCGCCTCCGCCGCCGGCCTCAGGGATTGGTGACCGTAGCTCCGATCGAGATCGGGTGCGACGCGGCGACCACCAGCCCGTAGGCGATCCGATCGAACACCCGGAAGACCAGCAGCTGGCCGATCGGCTCGTTCGGCAGCGTGACCGGCTCGCGGGTCTCGCGGTCCACGATCGTGCGGCCGGTGCTCTGCACCGCCAGCACGTGGCCCACCTCCAGGCCCTGATCCGTGCCGAGCGAGACCGCCACGACGTTGTACTTGCCGACCTGATCGATCCCCCGATGAACCGACACGATGCGGCCCTCGACCTGGGCGGAGGGCGGCCGTGGCGAGACCGTCGGTGCCGACGCACGCTCGGCTGGCATCAGCCGGTCGCCGGCGCCGATCTCCTCGGTGGTGGCCTGCAGCCGGATGGTCGCCGGGTCGCCGGGGCGGACGAGCTCGGCGGCGCCGATGTAGGTGGTCTCCCAGGCGATCGGCAGCCGGGTGGCGGGGTCGAGCAGCGGCCGCGCGGGCCGGTACACGTGCCAGGTCTTGGTGTCGCTCGCGGCCAGGCCCCGGACGTAGGCCAGGTCGCCGCGGCTGAGGAATACCCGGCCGTCCTGCGTGGCGACGATGCGCGGATGCGTCTTCAGGCCGTTCTCGTCGACGATCAGCGGACGGCTCAGGAAGATCTGGATCGCCGACAGGTTGAGCGTGGGAATCGCCTCTCGCTCGAGCGGCGAGGACCGGACCATCGGCTCGGCGCGGGCGAGTGGCAGTCCGTCGGCGGTGCCCGCCGAAGCGACCGGCCGGCCGAGCCGCAGCCGCGGCTGATCGCCGGATCGATCGAGCCAGACGACGTCGCCCGGATAGATCAGGTGCGGGTTGGCGATCTGCTCGCGGTTGAGTTGCCACAGCTCGGGCCAGCGCCATGGCGACTGCAGGAACTTGGCCGAGATGTCCCACAGCGTGTCCCCGCGCACCACCACGTGTTTGTCCGGCGCATCCGGCTGCAGATCCAGCGGGGCGGTGCGGGCCTGCGCGAGGGCCGCGCCTGCGGCCAGCCAGGCGGCGCAGCCGAGGACCCACGTGATAGACTTTTTGCTCATGGTCGTGGCGCTCGCTCGTCGATCGGGCCGAGGCGGCGCGCCCCGGTGCCGCGGTGCCCTCCAAACCTCAGACACCGCTCCCAGATACCGAGATAATACGTTGATCCTGCGGTTGAATTGCCGCCTCGAGGTCGAACGGTAGGTCTAGTCCGATGGCCGTGCTTGACATCCTGCGCTACCCCGATACCCGGCTGCACACGGTGGCCCGGCCGGTGGCCGTCGTCGACGACCGCGTCCGTCAGCTGATCGCCGACCTCGCCGAGACGATGTACGCGGCCCCCGGCATCGGGCTGGCCGCCACCCAGGTCAACGTGCACGAGCGCGTGATCGTGATCGACGTGTCCGAGAGCAAGGACGCGCTGCAGGTCTTCGTCAACCCGCAGATCGTGCGTACGGGGGAGGTGCGCCGTCGCTGCGAGGAGGGCTGCCTGTCGGTGCCCGGCATCTACGAAGACGTCGAGCGGCCGGAGCGGGTCACGGTGCGAGCGCTTGACGCCGACGGCCGCGAATTCACGCTCGATGCCGACGGCCTGCTCGCGGTCTGCATCCAGCACGAGATGGACCACCTCGAGGGCAAGGTCTTCGTCCAGTACCTGTCCCGCCTGAAGCAGGGGCGGATCAAGGCGAAGATGCACAAGCTCGACCGGCAGGCCGCCTGAGACCGTACCGGACCCCGCGCCCCGCCCGGCTGGGCACGGCCCCGTCCTCCCGATGAGACTGGTGTTCGCTGGCACGCCGCAGTTCGCGCAGCGATCGCTCGCCGCTCTGCTGGAAGCCGGCCACGAGGTCGTGCTGGTGCTCTCGCAGCCGGATCGGCCGGCCCGTCGCGGGCTGAGGACCGCGGCCGGTCCGGTCAAGCAATGGGCGCAGGCGCACGGTCTGCCGGTGTGGCAGCCGCAGACGCTGCGCGACCCTTCGGCCTGGGCGCGGCTGAAGGAGGCCGCAGCCGACGCGATGGTGGTCGCGGCCTACGGGCTGATCCTGCCGCCGCAGGTGCTGGCGATCCCGCCGCACGGCTGCCTGAACGTCCACGCCTCGCTGCTGCCGCGCTGGCGGGGGGCTGCGCCGATCCAGCGTGCGGTGCAGGCCGGTGACGCACGCACCGGGATCACGATCATGCAGATGGACGCGGGCCTGGACACCGGCCCGATCCGGCTGATGCACGAACTCGCGATCGCACCCGACGAGCCGGCCGGCAGCGTGCACGACCGGCTCGCGGCGCTCGGTGCCCGCGCGATCGTGGAGGCGCTCGCGCAGCTTCAACGCGGCACGCTGCCGTCGCAGCCGCAGCCGCAGCAGGGGGTCACCTACGCGGCCAAGCTCGACAAGGCCGAGGCGGCGATCGACTGGTCGCGCCCGGCGCGGGCGATCGTCGACCAGGTGCGGGCGTTCGATCCGTCGCCGGGCTGCTCGGCCGCACTCGCACGCGGACCCGGGGTCGCGCTGAAGGTGTGGCGCGCGGCGATGGCGCCGGTGCCGACCGAGGCCGAACCCGTCACGGCGCCCGGCACGGTGCTGGCCGCGGGCGACGGGCGGCTGATCGTTCGCTGCGGCGACGGCGCGGTCGAGCTGCTCGAGCTGCAGCGCCCGGGCGGGCGGCGGCTGCCGGCGCGCGAATTCCTCGTCGGATGGCCGGTGGCCCGCGGCGAGCGCTTCGTGCCGGTGGCCGGCTGAGGCGGCCGCGCGTCCAGCCCTCGTCGCCCCCCGGCGGCCCGCTCGCCGCGCATCGCGCCGCCCCGCACCGACGCGGGCCGGGTTCCGGCGCTATGCTCGGTGCATGCGGATCACCACCCTGCCGCCTCGATCCGGGACCGGGGCCGGCCCGGCGACCGCCGCACCGCGGGCGACGGCCTGCGGCGCCGGCTGCGGCCGGCTGGGCGCGCGGTGACCGGCGTCGCGCCCGCGCGCGGCCCGGATGCCGGGGCCGCACCGCCCGGGGCCGCGCCGCAGCCGGCCGCGCCGCAGCCGGCCCCGTCGCAGGCAGCCGCACCCGCCGGTGCGTCGCCGCGTGGCGGCGATCGTGCGTCGCTGTCGCGCGAGATGCTCGCCGCGGCCGAGGCGCTCGCCGACCTGCTCGCGGGTCACCGGCTGCCCGAGGCGCTGGACGCGCGGACCGCGTTGCTGCCGCCGGGCTCGCGCGCCCCGGCGCGGGACATGGCGTATCACGCGGCGCGCCGGCTCGGCCGCCTGCGCGCGATCGCGGCGCGCCTGAACACGCGGCGTCCGCAGCCCCGGCTGGCCGCGCTGCAGCTGGTCGCGCTCGCGCAGCTGCTCGAGCCGGTGCGGCCGGCGGCGATCGTGGTCGACCAGGCGGTCGCGGCCGCGCGCAGCCTGTCGCGCGGCCCGGGTGGCGGTGCGGCGGGCTTCCTGAACGCGACGCTTCGCCGGTTCGGGCGCGACCGCGGCGCGCTGCTCGCCGCACTGGCCGACGAGCCGGTCGCCTGCCACGACCATCCCGACTGGTGGCTCCAGTGCCTGACCCAGGCCTACCCCGACCGTTGGCGCGAGATCGTGGACGCGGGCAACGCGCGCGCGCCGATGGTGCTGCGGGTGAACCGGCGCCGCACGACACCCGAGGCGGCGATCGCGCGGCTGCGGCAGGAGGCCGGGCTCGACGCGCGGCGCGTCGGTCCGGAGGCGATCGCGCTCGAGCGCCCGGCGCCGGTCGAGCAGCTGCCCGGTTTCGCCGAGGGCGAAGTGTCGGTGCAGGACGCGGGTGCGCAGCTCGCCGCGCACCTGCTCGACGCGCGGGCCGGCCAGCGCGTGCTGGACGCGTGCGCCGCACCCGGCGGCAAGGCCGCGCACCTGCTCGAGCTCGCCGACGTCGATCTGCTCGCGATCGACCTCGACCCCGCCCGCTGCGCGCGCATCGAGGACACGTTCGTGCGGCTGCGCCTGCCGGTGCCGCCGGCGCGTGCGCAGGTCCGGGCGGCTGACGCGCTGCGGCCGCAGGCGTGGTGGGACGGGCGCCGGTTCGACCGGATCCTGCTCGATGCGCCCTGCACCGCGTCCGGGATCGTCCGCCGCCATCCGGACGTGCGCTGGCTGCGCCGCCGTGGCGACGTTGCCACATTCGCGATCCAGCAGCTGCGAATGCTCCAGGCGCTTTGGCCCCTGCTGGTGCCGGGTGGTAAATTGCTCTACGTCACCTGCTCGGTGTTTCCCGATGAGGGCGAAGCGGTGGTGTCGCGCTTCGTGCGGGAGACCGCCGACTGCCTTCGCCTGCCGCTCACCTGGACCTGGCCGGACGGCCGCAGCGAGCCGGTCGCGCAGCTGCTTCCCCGCTCGGATGGGTCGCGCGAGCATGACGGCTTTTTCTATGCGTGCCTGACCCAACGCCAGTGAAGCGACGCACCGCCATCGCGGCGCTGTCGACCGCAGCGCTGCTGGCCTGGATGCCCGCCACCCGCGCCGCTGCCGACACGATCGAGCCCCTCCGAGCCACCCTCGAGCCGTCCGCCGACGGCGAGGCCTGGGTGCTGTCGGCCGACTTCGCCGTGTCGCTGAATGCGGCGCTCGAGGACGCGGTCAACCGCGGGGTCCCGCTGTACTTCCTGGTGGAGTTCGAGCTGCTGCGGTCGCGCTGGTACTGGTGGGACGAGCGCACCGCACTCGCCACGCAGACCCACCGGCTCTCGTACCATGCGCTGACGCGGCAGTACCGCGTGCTGCTCAACGGGGTCGCGCAGAATCATGCGACGCTCGCCGAGGCACTCGAGGCGATGTCGCGGCTGCGCGCCTGGCGGGTGATGCCGCGCGACCGCGTCCGGTCGGGCACCTCGTACGACGCGTGGCTGCGGATGCGTCTGGACACGCAGCAGCTGCCCAAGCCCTTCCAGATCACCGCGATCACCGATCGCGACTGGAACCCACAGTCCGAATGGAAGCGGTTCGCCTTCACACCGTAGACCCGGGCAAGCGGGCGGTCACGCGGGCGCTGCGCTACGGGCTGTTCGTGTCGGTGGCGCTCGCCGCGGTGCTGCTCGCGCTGCTGGCGGTGGCCAGCGGCAACGACCGCCTGCTCGAGCAGCACTACGGCACGCTGCTGTGGCTGAACGTCGCGGTCGGCGTCGCGCTGCTGGTGTTCGCGATCGAACTCGCGCGCCGGCTCTGGCAACGCTGGCGCTCCGGCCTGTTCGGCACCCGGCTGATGGCGCGGCTGGCCTTCGCGTTCACGCTGATGACGCTCGTGCCCACGCTGCTGATCTACCTGGTGGCGGTCCAGTTCCTCGCCCGTTCGGTCGAGTCCTGGTACGACGTCCCGATGGAGCGCGCACTCGAGTCCGGCATCGCGCTGGGCCGCGCGTCGATCGACGCCCAGCTCGGCGACCTGCAGTCGAAGGCCCGCGCGGTTGCCGCAGAGCTGGCCGACGCGCCCCCGAACCAGTGGCCGGCGATCCTGAATCGGTTGCGCGAGCGTGCCGGCGCCCAGGAGGCGCTGATCGTCACCGGCAGCGGCCGCATCGTGATCGCGAGCGGCGGCGGGCTCGCGCAGCTGGTGCCCGATCTGCCCGGCGCGCAGGCGCTGCGCCGGGCGCGCGCCTCCGGCGGCTTCGCCGAGGCCGAGCCGGCGGACGCGGCGAACGAGGCGCGCGGCCTGAAGCTGAGGGTGATCCTGCCGATCCCCCACACCGGCGGCCCGCTCGGCGACGATCAGCGGCTGCTGCAGCTCGTGCAGCCGGTGGCCCCGTCGCTTGCCGAGAATGCCGAGGCGGTGCAGCAGGGCTGGCGCGACTACCAGGCGCTCGCGCTGTCGCGGATCGGGCTGAAGCGGCTGTTCCGGATCACGATGACCGTGACGCTGCTGCTCACCGTGTTCTCCGCGATCTCGGCGTCGTTCCTGCTGGCCGGATGGCTGACCGGGCCGCTGTCGATGCTGGCCGCCGGCACCCGCGCGGTGGCCGAGGGCGACTTCAGGCCGGTCAAGGACTACACCGGCCGCGACGAGCTGGGGGTGCTCACGCAGTCGTTCAACGCGATGACGCGCCAGCTCGATGAGGCGCGCGCGCTGGTCGAGCGCAACCAGCAGGAACTCGAGCGGGCGAATGCGCGTCTGGCGAGCGTGCTGGCGAACCTGACCGCCGGCGTGATCGTGCTGGACGAGTCGTTCGTGGTGTCCCTCGCCAACGTCGGGGCCGAGACCATCCTCGAGGCCGACGCGGAGGACCTGGTCGGCCGTCCGCTCTCCGAGCTGCCCCGTCTGGGCGAGGCCGCCGACACGCTGCACGAGGCCTTCACCGAGCTGGACGAGGACCACGCGGCCTGGCAGCGGCAGATCCCGTTCAGACGCGACGCGTTGCCGCCGTCCGACGCGGGGCGGGACGCGGGCGCCTCTCAGACGCTGCTGGTACGGGGCGCGCGGCTGCCCAGCCCGCAGAGCGGCTGGATCATCGTGTTCGACGACGTGAGCGACGTGGTCACCGCGCAGCGTGCGGTCGCCTGGAGCGAGGTCGCGCGCCGGCTTGCCCACGAGATCAAGAATCCCCTGACGCCGATCCAGCTTGCGGCCGAACGGATGCACCTGAAGCTCGCCGACAAGCTGCCGCCCTCCGAGGCCGAGATGCTCGTGCGCGGCACGCAGACGATCGTCAACCAGGTTGGCGCGCTGAAGCTGATGGTCGACGAATTCCGCGACTACGCTCGACTGCCGGCCGCGCGCCTGGCGCCGCTCGACCTGAACGCGCTGGTGCAGGAGGTGCTGCAGCTGTACGGCCCCCAGGAGGCGGCCGGCCAGCTGCGGGCCGAGCTCGCGCCGGCGCTGCCGGCGATCCTGGGCGATGCTCCCCAGCTGCGGCAGGTGATCCACAACCTGGTGAAGAACGCGCTCGAGGCGACCGAACGCCAGGCCACGCGCTCGATCGAGGTTGCCACCGAGTCGGTGCGGCGCGGTCAGGCGGTCGCGGGGGTTCGGCTGGTGGTGCGCGACGACGGTCCGGGCTTTACGCCCGGGCTGGTGTCGAGGGTGTTCGAGCCGTACGTGACCACCAAGCCGAAGGGCACCGGGCTGGGGCTGGCGATCGTCCGCAAGATCGTGGAGGAGCACGGCGCCCGCATCGAGGCCGGCAACCGGACCGACGACGCCGGCGCGATCCGGGGTGCCGCCGTCAACCTGCTCTTTACCAAATTGGCGAAAAGCGAGGACAATTGCGGCGCGCACACAACACTCGACACGGACGGGTCGCCGGCGGCGGAGCCGGTCAGACCCGCAAAGACGTAGGAAGGCCATGGCGGAAATACTGGTCGTAGACGACGAGGTCGGCATCCGGGAACTGTTGTCGGAGATCCTCGGCGACGAAGGACATTCGGTGCACCTGGCCGAGAGCGCGCAGAAAGCGCGCGAAGCCCGGGAGCACAACCCGATCGACCTGGTCCTCCTCGACATCTGGATGCCGGATACCGACGGTGTGACGCTGCTCAAGGAGTGGGCCGTGGGCGGCAAGCTCACCATGCCGGTGATCATGATGTCCGGCCACGCGACGATCGACACCGCGGTCGAGGCCACCCGGATCGGCGCGCTCGACTTCCTCGAGAAGCCGATCGCGCTGCAGAAGCTGCTGAAAGCGGTCGAGCAGGGCTTGGCAAGGGGCCGCGCGCCGGCGGCGCCGCGGATCGCGCCGCAGGTCTACCAGCCGATCGCCGCCAACACCGGGGGTGCCCCGACGATCACCATGCTGCCGGTGGGCGGACCGAACGTGCCGCTGACCTCGCCGTCGGCGCAGTTCCTGTCGGCGCCGGTGGCCGCCCCCGGCGGCGGGCCGGGCGCGGTGCGCGAACTGCCGCTCGACCTGCCGCTGCGCGAGGCACGCGACGCGTTCGAGCGCGCCTACTTCGAGCACCACCTGTCGCGCGAGCACGGCTCGATGACGCGGGTGGCCGAGAAGACCGGGCTGGAGCGCACCCACCTGTACCGCAAGCTGAAGCAGCTGGGCATCGACCTGTCCAAGGGCACCTACCGCAAGGGCTCGCAGGCGCCCCAGTAGCGCCGCCGCGCGGCCGGTCGGCGTCTTGAAGATCGTCATCCTGGGTGCGGGCCGGGTCGGCTCCTCGGTGGCCGAGAGCCTGTGCTCCGAGAGCAACGACATCACCGTAATCGACACGGACGGCTCCCGTCTGTCCGCGCTGCAGGATCGCCTCGACCTGCGCACCGTGGTCGGCAACGCCGCGCAGCCTTCGGTGCTGCGCGAGGCCGGCGCCGAGGACGCCGACATGGTGATCGCGGCCACGCAGAGCGACGAGACCAACCTGGTCGCCTGCCACCTCGCCGCGCGCGTGTTCAACGTGCCGACCCGCATCGCCCGCGTGCGCGCCGCCGACTTCCAGGATCACCCCGAGCTGGTGGGCGAGGGCGCGTTCTCGGTCGACCACCTGATCGTGCCCGAGAAGACCGTCACTGACTACGTGGCGAAGCTGGTCGAGTTTCCCGAGGCGCTGCAGGTGCTGGAGTTCGCCGGCGGCCGGGTCAGCCTGATCGCGGTGCGCGCGCTGCCCGGAGGGCTGCTGGTCGGCCGGCCGATCCGCGAGATCCGCTCGCACATCCCGAACGTCGATTCGCGGATCGTCGCCATCTTCCGCGGCGACAAGACCGTCGTCCCGGACGGCGGCACGATGATCGAGCCGGGCGACGAAGTGTTCTTCCTCGCCGCCAGCGAGCACATCCGCACCGTGTTGACCGAGCTGCGCAAGATGGACCGGCCGGTGCGCCGCGTGATGCTCGCCGGCGGCGGGCGGATCGGGCTGCGGCTCGCGCGCCGTCTCGCCGGCACGCTCGACGTGCGGATCATCGAGCCGGACGTCCGGCGCTGCGAGCACCTGGCCTCGCAGCTTCCGGCGGGCACGCTCGTGCTCAACGGCGACGCGACCGACGAGGAGCTGCTCGAGGAGGAGTCGGTCGGCGAGATGGACCTGTTCTGCGCGCTGACCTCCGACGACGAGGACAACATCATGTCCTCGCTGCTGGCCAAGCGGATGGGAGCGCGCCGCGTGATCGCGCTGATCAACCGGCGCGCCTACGCCGACCTGGTCGAGGGGGGGCGCATCGACATCGCGATCGTTCCCGCGCAGGCGACGATCGGCGAGCTGCTCGCGCACGTGCGGCGCGGCGACGTCGCCGCGGTGCACTCGCTGCGTCGGGGCGCGGCCGAGGCGCTGGAGACGATCGCCCACGGCGACGCCCGCTCGAGCAAGGTGGTCGGACGGCGGATCGAGCAGATCGACCTGCCGCCCGGCGCCACGATCGGCGCGATCGTGCGCGACGGCGGCGACGGCCGCTCGGAGGTGGTGATCGCCCACCACGACACCGTGATCCGCGCGGAGGATCACGTGATCCTCTTCGTGGCCAACAAGCGGCTGATCCCCCGGATCGAGAAGCTGTTCCAGGTCGGCGTCGGTTTCTTCTAGCCCCCGGGGGTCGACGGGTCGCGGGGATCCTTCGCGATCGGATGCCCGCGCGTCGGCCCCGGTTGTCCGTGACAGGCTGACGGCACCCGACTACCATGCCGCGTCTTTCGAACGGAGGAGAGACCCCCATGACCCAGCAAACCGGCTCCCGCCGCAAGTTCATCACGACCGCCTCGGCCGCCAGTGGCGCCGCAGCACTCGGCTTTCCCGCCATCGTGAAGGCGCAGACCACGTCGCTGCGATTCCAGAGCACCTGGCCGGCGAAGGACATCTTTCACGAGTACGCGAACGATTTCGCCAAGAAGGTCAACGACATGACCGGCGGCGAGCTGAAGATCGAGGTGCTGCCGGCCGGCTCGGTGGTGCCCGCCTTCGGCCTGCTGGACGCGGTCACCAAGGGCACGCTCGACGGCGGCCACGGTGTGCTGGTCTACCACTACGGCAAGAACAGCGCGCTCGCGCTGTGGGGTTCGGGCCCGGCCTTCGGCATGGACTCGAACATGCTGCTGTCGTGGCACAAGTACGGCGGCGGCAGGCAGCTGCTCGACAAGGTCTACGCGGCGGTGGGCGCCAACGTCTACTCGTATCTGTACGGCCCGATGCCGACGCAGCCGCTGGGCTGGTTCAAGAAGCCGATCGCCAAGGTCGAGGAGCTGAAGGGCCTGAAGTACCGCACGGTCGGCATCTCGATCGACGTGTTCACGGCGCTCGGCGTGTCGGTGAACGCGCTGCCCGGCGGCGAGATCATCCCGGCGATGGACCGCGGCCTGCTCGACGCGGCCGAGTTCAACAACGCCTCGTCCGACCGGGTGCTCGGCTTCCCCGACGTGTCGAAGGTCTGCATGCTGCAGAGCTTCCACCAGAACGCCGAGCAGTTCGAGATCATGTTCAACAAGCCCAAGCTCGACTCGCTGCCGCCGAAGTTCAAGGCGATCATCGATCAGGCGGTCGAGGCGGCCTCGGCGGACATGTCCTGGAAGGCGGTCGACCGCTACTCGAAGGACTACCTCGAGATGCAGGCGAAGCAGGGTGTGCGGTTCTTCAAGACCCCGGACGCGATCCTGCAGCAGCAGCTCAAGGTCTACGACCAGGTGGTGGCGAAGAAGTCGGCCGAGAACCCGCTGTTCAAGGAGATCGTCGACTCGCAGCGCGCGTTCGCGGAGCGTGCGGTTCGCTGGGACATGGACACCAACGTGAACCGGCGGATGGCATTCAACCACTACTTCGGCAAGAAGTCCTGATCGCAGGCGCCGGGCCGCTCGGCGCGCCGTGCGGGGGGCTGACCCGGCACGACGCACCAGCGGCCGGCGTCCGCAAGCCGCCGGCCGGCCGCATCGAACGGCCGGTCCGGACGGGCCGCACGACGGCCCGCACCGCTCGCCCCTGAGCGGTCCTTCTCCGGTGTGCCGAGGCTCCCACATGCAGAAGTTCTTCCTAGCCGTAGACCGGGTGTCCACGTTCGCGGGGCAGGCGTTCGCGTGGCTGATCGTCGCGCTCACCGGACTGATCTGCTTCGAGGTGTTCTCGCGCTACGTGCTGAACGACCCGCATGCGTGGGCGTTCGATGCCCAGATCATGCTGTACGGGACGATCTTCATGATGGCCGGCGCGTACACGCTGTCCAAGAACGGGCACGTGCGCGGCGACATCCTGTATGGATTCTTCAAGCCGCGCACCCAGGCGTTCTTCGACCTGCTGCTGTACGTGGTCTTCTTCCTGCCGGGCGTGATCGCGCTCGCGTACGCCGGCTGGTCGTTCGCCGAGGCCTCGTGGGCGATCCGCGAGCACTCGTCGATCACGGCCGACGGCCCGCCGATCTACCCGTTCAAGACCGTGATCCCGATCGCCGGCGGGCTGCTGCTGCTGCAGGGCGTGGTCGAGATCCTGCGCTGCATCGTGTGCCTGCGCGACGGCGAGTGGCCGTCGCGCGAGCAGGACGTCGAGGAGGTCGACGTCGACAAGCTCAAGGCGATGGTGACTCGCGATGACGCGCCCGCCCCGAACGTCGGGCCGGTGAGTGCGGCCGGGGAGCGCTGAGCCATGCGCAAGGAGATGGCCTTCGGGCTGACGATCATGGGGCTGATCGTCGCCGCCGTCGTGGTGTTCATGCCCTGGGGCAACATGCAGAGCGGCCACCTCGGGCTGCTGATGCTCGCGCTGGTCGTGGTGGCGATCATGCTTGGCTTCCCCACGGCGTTCACGCTGATGGGCATGGGGATGATCTTCGCGTTCTTCGCCTACCGGATGCGCAGCCCCGAGCTCGCGCTCGGCCAGACGCTGGACCTGATGGTGCAGCGCGCGTACGCGGTGATGGGCAACGACGTGCTGATCTCGATCCCGCTGTTCGTGTTCATGGGGTACCTGGTCGAACGTGCGAACCTGATCGAGAAGCTGTTCCGCAGCCTGCACCTGGCGCTCGCACGGGTACCCGGATCGCTCGCGGTGGCCACGCTGTTCACCTGCGCGGTGTTCGCGACCGCCACGGGCATCGTCGGTGCGGTGGTCACGCTGATGGGGCTGCTCGCGCTGCCGGCGATGCTGCGCGCCGGCTACTCGACCGGCGTGTCCGCCGGTGCGATCACCGCCGGCGGCTGCCTGGGCATCCTGATCCCGCCGTCGGTGATGCTGATCGTGTACGGCGCGACCGCCGGGGTGTCGGTGGTGCAGCTGTACGCCGGCGCGTTCTTCCCCGGGCTGATGCTGGCCGGGCTGTACGTGCTCTACGTGATCGTACTCGCGAAGCTGCGGCCGCGCCTGATGCCGCCGCTGCCCGAGTCCGAGCGGCGGGTGCCGCTTCCCGAGCCGGTCGAGCGGCTGCAGGCGCGGGTCGGCGCCCGGGTGCTGCCGGCGCTGCTCACCGGCCTGAAGGGGGCGCGCAACCTGGACGTGCCGCTGTCGGCGATCGCGCGCCAGGCGGTGATCGCCGCGCTGCCGGCGCTGTTCGGGGCGATGCTGGTCGGGCTGGTCTGGCGCGGGGTCACCGCGCTCGAGGAAGTGATCGACACCTCCGGGCTGGTGGAGATGGGTCAGGAGGAGTCTTCGGCGACGCAGGGCGGACTCGCCGAGCCGCCGGGCGCCGAGTCGTCCCGGACCGACGGCGGGCTCGCCGAGCCGCCGAGCGAGGACGCCTCGACGCCGCAGGCGGCCGGTGCCGCCGAGCCGCCGGCCGCGGGGGCGGCTTCCGCGGCGGCCGGCGGTACGGCGGCCGCGGGGGGCACCCCGACCGCGGCGCCGACCGCAGCCACCGCCGAGCCGCCGGCGTCCGCGGCGCCGGACGCGCCCGAGCGCAGGCCGGCGCCGACCGGGTTCTGGATCTTTGCCGGCGTGATCGCCGCGGTGCTGATCGGGTACTACGCGGTGCTGACCTTCACGCGGCTGGAGGTTTTCCGGATGCTGCTCGGGTCGTTCTTCCCGCTGGCGTTCCTGATCCTGGCGGTGCTCGGCACGATCGTGTTCGGTCTCGCGACCCCGACCGAGGCGGCCGCGGTCGGGTCGGCCGGGGGCCTGCTGCTCGCGGCCGCCTACAAGCAGCTGAACTTCGCGGTGGTGAAGGATTCGGTGTTCCTCACCGCGAAGACCAGCGCGATGGTGTGCTGGCTGTTCGTCGGCTCCTCGATCTTCTCGGCTGCGTTCGCGCTGCTGGGCGGCCAGGAGCTGATCGAGCAGTGGGTGATGTCGCTCGGGCTGACCAAGGTGCAGTTCCTGCTGCTGTCCCAGGCGATCATCTTCGTGCTCGGCTGGCCGCTGGAGTGGACCGAGATCATCGTGATCTTCATGCCGATCTTCGTCCCGCTGCTGGACAACTTCGGGGTGGATCCGCTGTTCTTCGGGCTCCTGGTGGCGCTGAACCTGCAGACCGCGTTCCTGTCGCCGCCGGTGGCGATGGCGGCGTTCTACCTGAAGGGCGTCGCGCCGCCGCACGTGACCCTGAACCAGATCTTCGCCGGGATGATCCCGTTCATGATCATCCAGTTGATCGCGCTCGCGCTGCTGTACGTGTTCCCCGCGATCGGCATGTGGCTGCCGACCGTGCTGTACCGCTAGGACGGGCGGGCCGGCGGCGACGGGAAGGCTCGGGTTGCCCGGGCGCGGGCGTGGCTGGCCGACGGCGCGTCGGCCGGCGGCCGGCACGGGTCAGTGCCAGCTCGGGGTCGGGGCAGGGCGGTCGCGCCAGGAGGGCGCCACCGTCGGGGCCGCGGCGAGCGCGAGCGCCGGTGCGTCGGCGTCGAGGCCGGCGGCGCCGGGCCGGATCGCCGGGAGGTGAACGGCCAGTTCGTCGGCCGGAACGCCGTCGTTCGAGGCCGGAACCGCGTCGCGGATGGGAATCGGGGCCGGCTCGGCGATCCCGTTGACCGTGGGGCCGCGGCGAACGACCGGGGCGAGCGTCGGCGCGGGCAGGTCGGTTGCGCTGGCGAGGCCGGTCAGCTCGAGCGCCCAGCCGGTGGCGGCGACCCGGTCGCCCCGGACGACCGCGAGCGCCAGCCCGGTCTGCAGCACCAGCGCGCGCCGCATGCCCGCCCCGCCGGCCTGGGCGGCGTACCGCTCGCGCTGGGCATCGCGCAGCGGGCGCAGCGCGAGGTCGATCGCCCCCAGCAGGCGGTTGCGGCACGCCGAGGCGATCGCCGCGTGCAGGGCTGCGTCGGCGCGGACGAACGCGCCCGGGTCGTCCGTGCCGACCGCACCTGCGATCGCGCGGACGGCATCCAGGATCGCAGCGCGGGCGGTGCGGTCGGCGTCGCCGGCGGCATCGGCGGCGATCGCGGGCTCGACCACCCGGCGCAGCGCGGCCGCGTCGGCGCGCAGGTCCTCGGTGCCCGGGCCGGCGACGATCGCCTCGACGAGCGCCGGATCCAGCAGGTGCCACGCGTCGCGCGGCGCCACCGTGGTGCCGATCCTGGGCCGGGCACGGACCAGCCCCTTGCCGCCCAGGTCGGCGAGCGCTTCTCTCACCACCGTGCGGCTCACGCCGTGACGGCGCGCGAGCGCTGCCGGGTCGATCGGCTCGCCGGGTCGCAGCGTCTCTTGGACGATCGCCGACAGCAGGTGACCGGCGAGGACTTCTCGCCGCGGCTGGGCTCGGGGCATGCGTCGATTGTATGACGGATGCCCGAGGCACGGCCGGGGCCCTGGCCGACGCCGGACCCGGGCGTCGGACCCGGGCGTCGGACCCGGGCGGAGGCGGGGTCAGACCCGTGCGGTTGAGGGCCGCGCCGGCGAGTCGCCGCAGACGCGGGCGACGCCCGGGGCGGGCGCGGTCGCGCCCGGGTGCCGCGGCTGCGGCGCGCGCGCGGCGCCGAGCAGACCTGCGATCGCCGCGACCCCGGCGAGGATCCGCTCCAGGCCGTCGTGCCTGGGGGAGGACAGCACCGTGGCGCCGGGAGACAGATGGATCCGGGTCATCATTCCACTCCGAAGAAGGCTGCGGCAGGACGCCGCCGATGTCCGAAGGATGCGGCGCTGCAGCAATCCGCGCCAATGGATATTGGACATCCATACCATTCATTGCAGGAATGGTATGATCAGCCTACCATTCGTCTGACTAGATCGACCGCCGGTCTCGTGAACTTCCGGACCCTGGACCTGAATCTGCTGCGGGTTTTCGACGAAGTGATGTCGGAGCGCAACCTCACCCGGGCCGCGGCAAACCTCGCGATGACCCAGCCCGCGGTGAGCAACGCGCTGCGCCGGCTGCGGGATGCGCTGCAGGACGATCTGGTGGTGCGCTCGGGCTACGGCGTCCAGCCGACCCCGAGAGCGCTCGACCTGTGGCCGGCGGTCCGGGCTGCGCTCGACGGCCTGCGCTCGGCCATTCAGACCGACCGGTTCGAGCCGGCCGCGGCGCGTGACAGCTTCGTGCTGGCGATGGCGGACGCGACCGCCGCGCAGCTGGTGCCGCCGCTGGTGCGCCGGCTGGAGGCGGTGGCGCCCGGGGTGTCGCTGCGGGTGCGTCCACTGCTCACCCGCGATCCGCGGGCGATGCTGGCCGCCGGCGAGCTGGACGCCGCGGTCGGCCACTTCCCGGGGGCGATCGCCGCGATCGGCCTGCAGGCGCTGCAGGACGGTGCCCGGGGCCCGTTCCTCCACCAGCGGCTGTACGACGGCCGCTACGTCGGGGTGATGCGCGCCGCACACCCGCTCGCCCGCGGCCCGCTGGACCTGGACCGCTACTGCGCCGCCCGCCACCTGCTGGTCAGCTTCAGTGGGCGGCCGTTCGGCTTCGTCGACGAGGCGCTCGCCGCCCTCGGTCGCCGGCGGCGGATCGTGCTGACCGTCAACCAGTTCTTCACTGCCGGTCAGGTGGTCGCCCAGACCGACCTGCTCACCGTGCTGCCGGCGCGGTTCGTCGAATCGGCGGGCAGCGCCGCGCAGCTGGTGACGCAGCCGCTGCCGTTCGAGCTGCCGCCGGTCCACGTCGACCTGCTCTGGCACCGCGGTCAGACGGCGCGGCCGCCGCACCGCTGGCTGCGCGACACGATCCAGGGCGCCGCCGAAGACGCGTTCTCGCCCGGCGAGCCGGGTTGACGGCTCCGGCCCGATCGGGCGAGATGCGAGCCGATCGCGGCCGTGCCGCGCGGTCACCCCACCCGCCCCTTGCGCGCGAGAACGCCATGTCCGATCCGGTTTCGCCCGAGCCCGCGCCGCTGCGGGTCGAGGTCCGCGACGCGGTCGCGGAGATCCTGTTCGACCGGCCGCCGGTCAACGCGCTCACCGACCGGACGCTGGCCGAGCTGCTCGCAGCGCTGGAGCGGGCGCGCGACGACCACCGGGTCCGTGCGGTGATCGTCGGCAGCGCGGTGCCGGACCGGTTCTGCGCCGGCCTCGACCTGAAGGCGCTGCGCCGCACGGACGCGGCCGGTGCGCACGCGACCCTTCACGCGCTGTACGCGCGGCTCACCGACCTGCAGTTCGGCCTGGGCAAGCCGTCGATCGCGGCGGTCGGCGGCGCGGTTCGCGGCGGCGGCATCACGGTCGCGATCTCGTGCGACCTGATCGTCGCAGACGCGTCGGCGGACTTCGGTTACCCCGAGATCGACGTCGGACTGCTGCCGGCGATCCACTACACGCACCTGCACCGGATCGTCGGCCGCTACCGTGCGTTCGACCTGCTGTTCACCGGCCGCACGTTCACCGCGCAGGAGGCGCACGCGATCGGACTGGTGAGCCGGCTGGCTCCGGCGGGAGGCGCGCTCGAGCAGGCGCGCGCGATCGCGCGCGGTCTCGCCGCGAAGTCGCCCCAGCTGATGCGGCGCGGCAAGGCGGCCTTCGTGGCCGGGATCGACGCCGGCTACCGGCAGGGCGTCTCGGCGGCGGTGGACCTGCTCGCCTCGGTGCTGCCCCTGGAGGACTCGCGCGAGGCGCTCGCGGCGTTCGAGGAACGGCGGCGGCCGACCTGGCGCGACTGACGCCCCGCGCCCCGGCGCCCGCGGCCGGGTGGACCGCCGACGCGCCGTCGCTGCTCGTCTTCGCCGCCATGCCCGGGCTGATCGCGCGCCGGCGCCGAGCGTCCCGACGAATGCACGTGAGGCGCGTGCGGGCATCCGGCTGGCCGTCCGCGACCGGCCCGACACTCGCGCCCGTCCGTCGCCGGCCCCGGAGGTGCCGATGCCCGCGTACATCGTGCGCGCGCGCCGCGCGAAGCTCGCGGTCGCGGTCGCCGCCGCGGCCGCGCTCGCCTGCGTCCGCCCGGCCGCCGCGGCCGAAACCCGGTGGTGGGCGCCCTGGAGCTGGCCGGTGCTCGATCCGGGTGCCTGGGACACGACCTGCGGCGGCGCGCGCTTCCTGCAGGTGCACGCCTCCGGGCCGGTCCACAACTTCGGCGACGAGGGTCGGCAGTCGCGGCTCGCGGTCGGCGCGTGCGTCGCCTCCCAAGGGTCGCTGTCGCTGCAGCTGGACGGGGTGGTCTCCCCGATCGAGGCGTTCGACCACATCGTCGGCGGCGGACGCGCGGTCGGACTGGGCGTGGACGCGATCCTGCGCTGGTGGCCGGGCGGACGGCGGGCGTGGTTCGCCGAGGCCGGCGGGGGCCTGCAGTACGCGTTGGGCAGCAGCTTCCCGGCCGACGGCACCCACTTCCAGTTCACCGTGATCGGCGGCGTGGGCCGCAGCTTCGGCCTGGGCGCCGGCCGCACGCTCGACCTCGGCCTGCGCTGGTTCCACATCTCGAACGCGAACCTGCTGCCGAGCAATTCGGGCTACGACAGCATCCAGCTGACCGTCGGGATCACGTTGCCCGGAGGCCGCTAGCCGGGCTGCGCGGCCCGGAGCCGCGCGGCCTGGAGCCGTGCGGGGCCGGCCGCGAGCGCGGGCGGCCCGGTCGGACGCCAGCCGGGGAGTCCCGGTCGGACGTCAGGCCGGGCGGTTCGTCGGGCCGCGGTCGAGCAGCGCCTGGACGCGATGCTGCAGCGCCTCGGGGGTGGCCTCGTGCGCCGGCATCGGCTCGCCGATCTCCAGCCGCACGGGCGTGAAGGCCCCGCGCCGGAACGGCCGCACCATCGCGCGGCCCTGCTCGATGCGCGAGAAGTACGACCCCCACAGCTCGCCGAGCGCCATCGGCAGGACCGGCACCGGGTGCGTGTCCAGCAGCTTGCGGACGCCGGCCCGGAACGGCTGCAGCCGGCCGTCGCGGGTGATCGCGCCCTCCGGGAAGATGCCGAGCAGCTCGCCCTCGTCCAGCACGCGACGCGCCTGCTCGAACGCGCGCTCGTAGGTGGCCGCGTTGACCGACCGCGGCGCGATCGGGATCGCGCCGGACAGCCGGAACATCGTGCCCAGCACCGGCAGCGCGAAGATGCGGTGGTCCATCACGAAGCGGATCGGCCGCGGACTCGCCGCCATCAGCAGCACCGCGTCGACGAAGCTCACGTGGTTGCACACCAGCACCGCCGGCCCGTTCGCCGGCACGTGCTCGTCGCCGCGCACGCGGAACCGGTAGACGATCCGCGAGGCGACCCAGGCGACGAACCGCAGCAGGTACTCCGGCACCATCAGGAACACGTAGGCGGCCACCAGCGCGTTGGCCACGCCCACCGCGAGGAAGACCTGGGGCAGCGTGAGCCCCAGGGCGAGGAGCGACGCCACAACCGCCGCGCTCGCGACCATGAACAGCGCGTTCAGTACGTTGTTCGCCGCGTTGACCCGGGCGAGGTGCGTGATCGGCGACCGGGTCTGGATCAGCGCGTACATCGGCACGCTGAACAGCCCGGCGAACACCGCCAGCATCGCCAGGTCGACGAGCACCCGCCAATGCTCGGGCTGCGCGAGGAAACCGGCGAGCGAATCGCTGCCGTACGGCTCGAGCGCCCGGGTCGCGAAGTACAGGTCCACCGAGAACACGGTCATGCCGATCGCGCCCAGCGGCACCAGGCCGATCTCCACGTGGCGCCGCGACAGCGTCTCGCAGGCGAGCGAGCCGGCGGCGACCGCCACCGAGAACACCACCAGCAGCAGGCCCGCGACCGCCGGCCCGCCGTGCAGCAGGTCGCGCGCGATCGACGCGAACTGCGACAGGAAGACCGTGCCCATGAACCACATCCACGAGATGCCGAGCACCGCGCGGAACAGCACCGGACGCTCGTGGGCGACCCGCAGCGTGCGGACGGTCTCGGCGAACGGGTTCCACGCGATCCGCAGCCCCGGGGCGGTGGCAGGGGTGGGCGGCACGAACTGGGCGACCACCCGCCCGGCGACCGCCAGCACGAGCAGCCCGACGGCGGCCAGCGTCGGGCCGTAGCCCGGGATCGCGACCAGCGCACCGCCCGCCAGGTTACCCAGCAGGATCGCCGAGAACGTGCCGGTCTCCAGCATCGCGTTGCCGCCGGTCAGTTCGCGTTCGGACAGGTGGTTCGGCAGGTAGGCGAACTTGACCGGACTGAACAGGGTCGCGTGCAACCCCATCAGGAACACACAGCCCAGCAGCAGCGGCACGTGCATCGACACCAGCCCCCAGGCCGCCAGCGCGACGATGCCGATCTCCAGCGTCTTGATCGCCCGGGTGAGCGCGGTCTTGTCGAACTTGTCGGCGAGCTGCCCGCCGGTGGCCGAGAACAGCAGGTAGGGCAGCACGTACAGCGCGCCGATCGCCAGCCCGGCGTACTGCGGCGGCAGCCACGGCACGTCGATCCGGAAGGTCACCAGCACGACCACCGCGAACTGCAGGAAGTAGCCGTTGGCCGCACCGAGGAACTGCGCGACGAAGAACGGCAGGAACCGGCGCTGCGCGAGCAGGGAGAACTGGCTGTGCGGGGCGGCCGGGGGCGTGTCGGACATGGGACGGGAATCGGGCGAGGGCGCCATCGTGCCCTAGGCCGGCGCGCGCGGCCAGCGCACCCGCGCGAGCGGCACCCGCCGCGGTCGCGGCGGGACCGCCCCGCGGGCGTCCGGGGCCGGCTAGCGCAGCGCCCGGTTCAGCGCGTCCAGCGCCCGCTGGCCCGGCACCAGATCGGCGTCGCTCAGCCGGTTGAACGGCGTGCCGACCGTGTTCAGGTGAGCGTGCAGATCCTGGGGGGCCGGATCCACGTACAGCAGCCCGGTGACCACCTCGCCGCGCGCGCCCCGTTCGGCGATGGTGTTCATCACCGCGATCCGGTCGGTCGGGTCGTAGTCCTCGGCGATCCGACGCAGCCGCATCGTGCTGCCGTCGGCCTGCGGCACGTCGACGAAGCCGCCGGGCGCGACCGTGGCGGTCTGCTCGGCAGCGAGGTCGATGAAGTCGATCCGGTTGACCGCCTCGTTGTGCGCGCGCACGTACTCGTAGCTCTTGGTGCTGCCGGCGTGGTTGTTGAACGCCACGCACGGACTCACGACGTCGATGAACGCCGCGCCCCGGTGCTCGATCGCGCCCTTGATCAGCGGCACCAGCTGCTGCTTGTCGCCGGAGAAGCCGCGCGCGACGTAGGTGGCGCCGAGCTGCAGCGCGATCGACACCAGGTCGATCGGCGAGTCGCTGTTGACCACGCCGCGCTTGCTCCTGGACCCCTTGTCGGCGGTGGCCGAGAACTGCCCCTTGGTCAGGCCGTACACGCCGTTGTTCTCGACGATGTAGACCATGTCGACCCCGCGCCGCATCACGTGGGCGAACTGGCCCATGCCGATCGAGGCGGAGTCGCCGTCGCCGGATACGCCGAGGTACAGCAGATCGCGGTTGGCGAGGTTGGCACCGGTGAGCACCGACGGCATCCGGCCGTGAACCGTGTTGAAGCCGTGCGAGTTGCCGAGGAAGTAGTCGGGCGTCTTGCTCGAGCACCCGATGCCCGAGAGCTTGGCCACCCGGTGCGGCTCGATGTCCAGCTCCCAGCAGGCCTGCACGATCGCCGCGCTGATCGAGTCGTGGCCGCAGCCGGCGCACAGCGTGGAGATCGCGCCCTCGTAGTCGCGGCGGGTGTAGCCGACCTTGTTGCGGGTAAGCGTCGGGTGGTGCAGGCGGGGCTTGGCGATGTAGGTCATGGTCCGGGTCCTGGCGTCAGTCGGCGCCGCCGGTGCGCCGCGCCGCTGCCGCGCGCACCCCGCCGACCGCGGCCGCGGTGATCCGCTGGATGATGAAGCGGGCGGTGATCGGCGTGCCGTCGTAGTGCAGCACCGGCACCAGCCGCGCCGGGTCGATCCCGAGCTCGTTGACCAGCAGGCTGCGCATCTGCGCGTCGCGGTTCTGCTCTACGACGAACACCTGTTCGTGACGGTCGATGAAGGCCTTCACGGCGTCCGGGAACGGCACTGCGCGCAGCCGCAGCGTGTCCAGCGGCACGCCGTGTTCCTCGAGTACCTCGAGCGCCTCGTCCATCGCGGGGCTGGTCGAGCCGAAGTAGATCGCGCCGAAGCGCGCCGGCTGCGCCGCGCGGCGCTCGACCGGCTGGGGCACCAGCGACTTCGTAGTGTCCCACTTCTTCAGCAGCCGCTCCATGTTGTACACGTAGTCCGGCCCAGCCTCGCTGTACTTCGCGTACGCGTTGCGCGTGGTGCCGCGCGTGAAGTGGGCGCCGCGCGTCGGGTGAGTGCCCGGATAGGTGCGGTACGGGATGCCGTCGCCGTCGACGTCGAGGTAGCGTCCGAAGTCGCGCCCGCTCTCGAGCATCTCGAAGTCCATGACCTTGCCGCGGTCCATCCGGTGGGCGTCGTCCCACTGCAGCGGGCGGCACAGCCGCGTGTTCATGCCGATGTCCAGGTCGGTCATCACGAACACCGGGGTCTGCAGCCGGTCGGCCAGGTCGAGCGCCTGCGCGGTGTGCTCGAAGCACTCGGTCGGATCCTCGGGCAGCAGCAGCACGTGCTTGGTGTCGCCGTGCGAAGCGTACGCGCACGCGAGCAGATCGGCCTGCTGCGTACGGGTGGGCATGCCGGTGGACGGGCCGCCGCGCTGCACGTTCACGATGGTGACCGGGATCTCGGCGAAGTACGCCAGGCCGATGAATTCGGTCATCAGCGAGATGCCCGGGCCGCTGGTGGCGGTAAACGCGCGCGCGCCGTTCCAGCCCGCGCCCACCACCATGCCGATCGAGGCGAGCTCGTCCTCGGCCTGCACGATCGCGTAGCGCGCGGTGCCGTCGGGCGCGTGCCGGAACCGCTTGCACCAGGACGTGAACGCCTCGGCCACCGACGAGCTCGGCGTGATCGGGTACCACGCGCAGACGCTCGCGCCGCCGTACACCGCGCCGAGCGCGGCGGCCGAGTTGCCTTCCAGGAAGATCCGGTCACCGACCGCGTCGCGCCGTTCCACGCGCAGACCGATCGGCTCCAGGCACTCGGTGGCGTAGTCGCGCCCGAGTGCGAGCGCCTTCACGTTGGAGTCGAGCAGCCGTTCCTTGCCCTTGTACTGCTCGGAGAACAGCGTCTCGATCTCGGCCGCGTCGATGCCCAGCAGCACCGACAGCGCGCCCAGGCACAGGATGTTCTTCATCAGCTGCCGTTCGCGCGAATCCGAGTAGGTCGCGTTGCAGATCTCGGTGAGCGGCATGCCGATCGAGGTCAGGTCGTCGCGGAACTTCTCCTTCGGCTGGAACTTGCTCGAGTCGAAGAACAGGTAGCCGCCGGGCTCGATCTCCTTGAGGTCCCGGTCCCAGGTCTGGGGATTCATCGCGACCAGCATGTCGACGCCGCCGCGCCGGCCGAGCCAGCCCTTCTCCGAGACGCGCACTTCGTACCAGGTGGGCAGTCCCTGGATGTTGGACGGGAAGATGTTGCGCGGGCTCACCGGCACGCCCATGCGAAGGATGGCCTTGGCGAACAGCTCGTTGGCCGAAGCCGAGCCCGAGCCGTTGACGTTGGCGAACTTGACGACGAAGTCGTTCAGCGCGGCGATCGGGCGCACGGTCGCGGCGGTGCGCGCGGTGCGGGCGTCGAGCGGCGCGTTCATTCGGACCTCCCGGACACCGGCGCGGCGAGCACCGCGGTCCGGCCGCCGCCGCCGGCCGCGGCGCGCCGGTACGGCGCGCGGTTCACGCCGGCGCCGGCGCGCCCGGGCGGTTCGCCCGCGTGCGTGACCTCCAGCAGGAACTTCTGCATGTCCCACGCGCCGGTCGGGCAGCGCTCGGCGCACAGCCCGCAGTGCAGGCACACGTCCTCGTCCTTCACCATCACCCGGCCGGTCGAGAGCGTGTCCGACACGTACAGCGCCTGCGACGCGTCGAGCGCCGGCGCGTTGAGCCGGCCGCGCAGGTCGGCCTCGTCGCCGTTGGCGGTGAAGGTGATGCAGTCCATCGGGCAGATGTCGACGCAGGCGTCGCACTCGATGCACTGGCTGCCGGTGAAGACCGTCTGCACGTCGCAGTTCAGGCAGCGCTGGGTCTCCTTGTAGGCCGTGGCCGCGTCGAAGCCGAGCTCGACCTCGACCTTGATCGAGGCGAGCGCCTTCGCGGCCGCGGCCCACGGCACCTTGTGGCGCGCGTCGTTCGACACGTCGTTGTCGTAGGCCCACTCGTGGATGCCCATCTTCTGCGACGCCAGCGTCACGCCCGGGGCCGGGCGCTCGGCGACCGGCTCGCCGTTCAGGTGCCGGTGGATCGACACCGCGGCGTCGTGCCCGTGCGCGACCGCCCAGATGATGTTCTTCGGGCCGAGCGCGGCGTCGCCACCGAAGAACACGTTCGGGATCGTCGACTGCAGCGTCTTCTCGTCCAGCGTCGGCATGCCCCAGCGGTCGAACTCCAGGCCGATGTCGCGCTCGATCCACGGGAACGCGTTCTCCTGACCGATCGCCACCAGCACGTCGTCGCACTCGAAGCGCTGGTCGGGCTCGCCGGTGGGCACCAGGTCGCGCCGGCGACGGCCGGCGGCGTCGGTCGTGTAGACCGCGTGCACCTTCTCGAACACCATCGCCACCAGCCGGCCGTCGGCGTGCTCGACCGCCTTGGGCACCAGGAAGTTGAGGATCGGGATGCCCTCGTGCATCGCGTCCTCCTTCTCCCACGGCGAGGCCTTCATCTCGTCGAAGCCCGAGCGGACGATCACCTTGACGTCCTCGCCGCCCAGCCGCCGGGCCGAGCGGCAGCAGTCCATCGCGGTGTTGCCGCCGCCCAGCACGATCACGCGCCGGCCGATGCGGGTCACGTGGCCGAACGACACCGAGTTCAGCCAGTCGATGCCGATGTGGACGTTCGCCGCCGCCTCGCGGCGGCCGGGCACGTCCAGGTCGCGTCCGCGCGGTGCGCCCGAGCCGACGAACACCGCGTCCCAGCCCTGCGCGAGCAGCGCCCGCAGCGAGTCGATGCGCTGCTGCACGAAGCTCACGTCGCCCAGCCGCGTGACCCAGCCCACCTCCTCGTCGATCACCGCCTCCGGCAGCCGGAATCGCGGGATCTGCGAGCGGATGAACCCGCCCATCCGCGGGTCCTGGTCGAAGAGCGTGATGGAGTAGCCGAGCGGCGCCAGGTCGCGCGCGACCGTGAGCGACGCGGGCCCGGCGCCGACGCAGGCGACCCGCCGGCCGTTGGGGGCGGCGGCCGGCGGCGGCATCAGTTCGGAGACGTCGCCCTTCAGGTCGGCCGCGACGCGCTTGAGGCGGCAGATCGCGACCGGCTCGGGCGTGGCCAGCTGCGCCTCCTCCACGCGGCCGCGCCGGCAGGCGGGTTCGCACGGCCGGTCGCAGGTGCGGCCCAGGATGCCGGGGAACACGTTGGATCGCCAGTTGACCATGTACGCGTCCGCGTGCCGGCCGGCGCCGATCAGACGGATGTACTCAGGAACCGGGGTGTGGGCGGGGCACGCCCATTGGCAGTCGACGACCTTGTGGAAATGGTCGGGATCGCGGGTATCCGTCGGTCGCAACGTCTCCTCCTGTGCGGCGGGGTCTGAGCCCCGCTCGGGTGCGCCGCAGGACGCCCCGGATGCGCGGCCGCGCCGCGTGCGAGCGTCCTCGTGCGGCGATCATACCCCGTCCGCCCCGCACGCGGCCCTCGCCCAGCCGCTAGAATCCGACGCGCCCGACTTCGGCGCGCGCTTCGCACAGCCCGTGTCCACGACGATGCCGAACGAACCCCTGCCGCGTCGCGCGGCGCGCCCGAGCGCGCCGGGCGCTGAAGGCGCCGCCCGGTGACCCGCGTCGTCGCGATCGCCCACGTGCTGGGCGGACTGCTGCTGGTGCTGGCGGCGACCTATCTGCTGCCGATCGGCTGGTCGCTCGCGGTGAGCGACGGCACCACCCGCAGCTTCGTCGAGGCCGCGCTCGCCACCGGTGCGGCGGGCGTCGCGCTGTGGGCGCCGACCCGGCGGTACCGGCGCGAACTGCAGCCCCGCGACGGCTGCCTGCTGGTGGTGCTGGCGTGGGTCGCGATGGCGGCCGCAGCCGCGGTGCCGCTGATGCTCGGCATCGACGGCCTGTCGTTCACCGACGCGTTCTTCGAGTCGATGTCGGCGCTGACCACCACCGGCGCGACCGTGCTCACCGGGCTGGACACGCTGCCGCAGAGCCTGAACCTGTGGCGGCACGCGCTGCAGTGGTTCGGCGGCATGGGGCTGATCGTGCTCGCGGTCGCGATCCTGCCGCTGCTCGGCGTCGGCGGCATGCAGCTGTTCAAGGCCGAGACGCCGGGCCCGATGAAGGAGAACAAGCTCACGCCGCGGATCACTCAGACCGCGAAGTACCTGTGGCTGATCTACGTGACGCTGACCGCGCTGTGCATCGTCGGCCTGCGGCTCGCCGGCATGAGCTGGTTCGAGGCGGTCTGCCACGGGTTCTCCGCGCTGTCGCTCGGCGGCTTCAGCACCCGCGACGCAAGCGTCGCCGCGTTCGACTCGCCGGCGATCGAGGCGGTGCTGGTGGCGTTCATGCTGCTCGCGGTGCTGAACTTCACCACCCACTTCGTCGCGCTGCGCGCGCGGTCGTTCGCGCCGTACGCGCGCGACCCCGAGGCGCGCTGGGTGTGGGCGTCGATCCTCGGGGTGGCCGCGGCGATGGTCGTCTTCCTGTGGTCGACCGCGACCTACGAGGATCCGTGGTCGGCGGCGCGTCACGGGATCTTCAAGACCGTGTCGATGGCCACCGCCACCGGCTACACCGGCGCCGACTACGAGCGCTGGCCGGTGCTCGCCGGGCTGGTGCTGATGGGGGTCGGAGCGCTGTGCTCGTCGTCCGGCTCGACCGGCGGCGGCATCAAGATGGTCCGCACGATGATCCTGGTCAAGCAGGCCGGGCGCGAACTGCTGCGGATGAGCCATCCGCGCGCGATCCAGCCGCTGCTGCTCGGCCGCCAGATCGTCGACTCGCCGCTGATCCTCGCGGTGCTCGGCTACATGCTGCTGTACGGCGCGACGGTGGTCGGGGTCACGCTGGTGCTGGCGGCCACGGGACTGGACGTCGTATCGGCATTCTCCGGGGCGCTCGCCTGCATCAACAACGTCGGCCCGGCGCTGGGTGTGCTCGGGCCGATGGACAACTACGAGGTGCTCGGCGACTTCCAGACCTGGGTCTGCACGTTCGCGATGCTCGCCGGGCGGCTCGAGCTGCTCACCGTGTTCGTGCTGCTGACCCCGGGGTTCTGGCGGCGGTGAGCGCGCCGCCGCCGCTGCCGGCGCTGCTGGTGACCGGCTTCCTCGGGGCGGGCAAGACGACGCTGGTCGCCGGCTGGCTCGCGGCGCGGCCCGCCGGCGAGCGCTGGGCGGTGCTGGTCAACGAGTTCGGTGCGCTCGGCATCGACCGCGCGCTGCTCGCGCGCGCCGGCGATGCGGGCGCGGTCGAGGTCGCCGAGGTCGCCGGGGGCTGCGCATGCTGCGCCGCCCGGGTCGCATTCACCGCGACCCTCACCCGGCTGCTGCGCCGCGGGCCGTGGGACCGACTGATCGTCGAGGCGACCGGGCTCGGCCATCCGGCGCAGCTGGTCGATGCGCTGCGCGACCCGGCGCTCGCCGGGCGGCTCGCGGTGATGCCGCCGGTCGCGGTGGTCGACGCGACCCGCGCCGTGCTCTACGAGGATCCGGCGCGCCCTGGCCACGCGCTCGCGCTCGAGCAGCTCGCGCTCGCCCGGGTGCTGGTGCTCAACCGCGCCGGGGCGGTGCCGGACGGGCGCGCGGACGCGCTGGCCGACGCGCTCGCCGGCCTGCCGCCCTGGCCGCGCACGGTGATCCCGAGCGCCGACGGCCGGGCGCCGCTCGCCCGGGTGCTGGAGGCGCTCGGCGCCGACGCCGGCCCCGGCCTGCTGCGCCGCGCGCTGCGTCCGCCGCGCGGGCTGGACGGCGTGCACGACGCGGCCTGGCGCTGGTCGCCCGAACAGGTCTGGGACCGCGGCCGGCTGTACGACGCGCTCGATGCGCTCGCCGGCGACGGCGGCGCGCTGCGCGCCTGCGGTCTGCTGCGCGCCAAGGGCGTGTTCCGCACGTCGCGCGCCTGGTACGGCTGGCAGTGGGTCGACGGCGCCGGCGGCCACTGGCAGGAGACCGGCTGGCGGGCGGACAGCCGGCTCGAGGTGCTTGCGCTGCGGCCGATCGACCCCCAGATGGTCGACGAGGCGCTGCGGACGGCGCAAGGCGGCGGATGAACGGCCCCGAGGGGTCGCGCAGGCATCCACGCGCCACCTCCGCGACGCCTGTCGGTCACCGCAGCACGATCATCGGCAGGAGCTACGTCATCAGCATGGGTGAACGGAACACTTCGGCGTCCCTCGAGAGGTTCGCGATGAACATGATCTACAACAGCCCCAACTACTGCGTCGTGGAGTTCAAGTCCGCCGAGGGCGAGCCTGCGACCGGGGGCTACGAGATCATGGACAAGACCGCCAAGCGGGAGATCTTCCTCGGCGGGGTCATGGCGGAGAAGTTCCGCTCGGACGTCACGCAGCTGATCGCCACCGAGCCCTCGATCGAGGAAGTGGACGACTTCCTGTCCAACTTCCAGGGGCTGATGCAGCAGCCGCTCGTGCTGCACTGATCCGCCGGCGCGGGCCCTCCGGGGCCCGGGTCGCACCCGCGCGGGCCGCAACGGCGACGTTACGGCCCGTCGCGTCTCAGGGGGCCACCGCCGCGCCGCCGCGACGCGCACGGGGTGCGCGCTACAGCTGCTCCCACGGCAGCCCGGCCAGCCGCCAGCCGCTCACGGTGCCGCGGCGAAAGCGTTCGTCCAGCGGGCCCTCGAAGCCCTCGAGCACGTTGATCACCCGCCGGTAGCCGACCGCCTCCAGCGCCTCGCCCGCCGACACCGAGCGGCGGCCCGAGCGGCAGACGATCACCACCGGCCGGTTCCGGTCGGGCGCCAGCGCCTCGACGTCCGGAACGAACCGCGCGTTCACCTCGAGCTTGAGCTCGTCGGCCCAGCACAGGTTGTGCGGCCGCAACGGGGCCAAGCCGTCGCGTTCGACGATCGGATGGCCGACGAGGAAGTACTCGGCTTCGCTGCGGCAGTCGACGAACAGCGCGTCCGGATGGGCGAGCAGGAAGTCGTAGGCCTGCCGGGGGGTCAGGTGCTCCACGGCCCGAGCTTAGCGCACGCCGCTGTTGCGCCGCAACATCGGCGGCGGCGCCGCGGCGGGCCGGCCGCCCGACCCCGGTGTCACACGCTTGTCGCGATCGGCGGTGTTCCATCGCGGTCCGTCAACCGCTCCAGCGGGCCGCCGATGGACCGTCAGACCGACCTGCTCGTCGTGGGCGCCGGCATCGTCGGCCTCGCGCACGCGCTCGCGGCGGCGCGGCGCGGCCTGCGGGTGACCGTGGTCGACCGGGATGCGCAGGCCAACGGCGCGTCGGTGCGCAACTTCGGGTTCGTGACCGTGACCGGACAGCAGGCGGGCGCCTGCTGGCGGCGCGCGATCCGCAGCCGCGACGTCTGGCTGGAGGTCGCGCCGCAGGCGGGCATCGACGTGGTGCACCGGGGGCTGTGCGTGGCCGCCCGCCGCCCCGAGGCCGAGGCGGTGCTGCAGGCGTTCGCCGCGACCGGCATGGCCGAGGGCTGCCGGCTGCTCACGCCGCGCCAGGCGCGCGAATGTGTGCCGGCGCTGCGCGAGGACGCGCTGCGCGCGGTGCTCTGGAGCCCGCACGAGCTGCGCGTGGAGTCGCGCGACGCGATCCCGCGGCTCGCCGCCTGGCTCGAGCGCGAGCACGGCGTGACGATCGTGCGCGGCGCGCAGGTGCGCGCGGTGGCGCTGCCCGAGGTCGACACCACCGCGGGGCGCTGGCGCGCGCAGGCGGCGATCGTCTGCGCGGGCGACGACTTCCTCACGCTGTACCCGCAGCGGCTGGCGGCGTTCCGCCTTGCGCGCTGCGCGCTGCAGATGATGCGGCTGCGCCCCGAGGCGCCGGTCGCGCTGGGCGCCGCGGTGATGTCCGACCTGGGGCTGGTCCGCTACCTCGGCTACGCCGAGCTCGAACCGGCGGCCGCGCTGCGCCGGGCGATCCAGGCCGAGGAGCCGGAGATGCTCGAGCACGGCGTGCACCTGATCGCGGTGCAGTCGGCCGACGGCACGCTCGTGGTCGGCGACAGCCACCACACCGCCGACACGCCGCCGCCGTTCGGCCGCGACGAGGTCGACGCGCTGATCCTGCGCGAGTTCGACCGCGTGCTCGCGATGCCGGCCCGGCGCGTGGTCGAGCGCTGGATCGGCACCTATGCGACCGCGCCCGATCGGCTCGCGCTCACCGACGCGCCGGCCGACCGGGTGCGCGTGGTGGTGGTCACCAGCGGCACCGGCGCATCGACCGCGTTCGCGATCGCCGAAGAGACGATCGCGGCACTGCACTGAGACACGACGAGGATCCCGATGGGTGCGCTGAAGGCGGTGGTGTTCGACTGGGCCGGCACGACGATCGACTTCGGGTCGCTCGCGCCGATGGGCGTGTTCGTGCGGGCATTCGCCGAGCACGGCGTCGAGGTGAGCGTGGCCGAGGCGCGCGGTCCGATGGGCTCGCCCAAGCGCGACCACGTCGCCGCGCTGCTCGCGATGCCCCGGATCGCGGCGGCCTGGGCCGCGCGGCACGGGCAGCCGCCGGGCGAGGCCGACGTCGACCGGGTCTACGCGACCTTCGTGCCGATGAACGTCGCGGTCGCGGCCGACTACGCGCAGCTGGTGCCGGGCACCGCCGAGCTGGTGCGCGGGCTGCGCGCGCGCGGCCTGCGGATCGGTTCGACCACCGGGTACACGCGCGAGATCATGGCGCCGATCCTGCCGCGCGCGGCCGCGGCCGGCTACGCGCCGGATGCGGTCTACTGCACCGGCGACCTGCCCGAGGGCCGGCCGGGCCCGGCGATGATCCTGCGCACGATGGCCGACTTCGGCATCGACGATCCGCGCGCGGTCGTGAAGGTGGACGACACCGCGCCAGGCATCGCCGAAGGCCAGTCGGCCGGCGCCTGGACGGTGGGCGTGACCGCCTCGGGCAACGAGGTCGGCCTGTCCTGGGACGCCTGGAGCGCGCTGGACGCCGACGCCCGGCGCGCCGCCACCGACCGCGCCGGCCGCGTGCTGCTCGCCGCCGGCGCCGACTACCTGGTCGAGACCGTCGCCGGCCTGCCGGCGGTGCTCGACGACATCGAACGCCGCCTGGCCGCCGGCGAGACGCCGACGGCAGGCGCGCGCCTGCGCTCCTGAACCACCCTCCGAAGGACTTCGCCATGCCCCGACTCCTGAAGCTCGCCGCGGCCCTCGCGGTATCGTTCGGCCTCGCCGCAGGCGCCGCCGCCCAGCAGCGCACCAAGCTCACGGTCTACAGCGCGCTCGAGAACGACCAGCTCGCGCCGTTCAAGCAGGCGATCGAGCGTGCCGTGCCCGAGGTCGAGGTCGAGTGGGTGCGCGACTCCACCGGCGTGATCACCGCGCGCTTCCTCGCCGAGAAGGACAACCCCAAGGCCGACCTGGTGCTCGGTGTGGCCGCCTCCTCGATGCTGCTGTTCGAGCAGGCCGGCCTGCTCGAGCCGTACGTGCCCGCGGGCGCCGACCAGCTGCGCCCGCAGTTCCGCGACACCACCGAGCCGCGGACCTGGACGGGGATGGACGCCTTCCTCGGCGTGATCTGCTTCAACACGGTCGAGGCGAAGAAGGTCGGCCTGTCGGTGCCGACCTCCTGGCGCGACCTGCTCGACCCGAAGTACCGCGGCCAGCTGGTGATGCCGCACCCGGCGTCCTCGGGCACCGGCTACCTGACCGTGGCCGGCTGGATCCAGAGCATGGGCGCGGATGCGGCCTGGAAGTTCATGGACGCGCTGCACCAGAACGTCGCGGTCTACACGCATTCGGGTTCGGCGCCGTGCGTCCAGGCCGCCAAGGGCGAGCGGATCGCGGGCATCTCGCTCGACACCCGCGCGGCCAAGGAGAAGACCGGCGGCGCGCCGCTGGAGGTGGTGCTGCCCACCGAGGGCATCGGCTGGGACGTCGAGGCCTTCGGCATCGTGCGCGGCACCAGGCACGCCGCGCTCGCCCGCCGCGTCGCCGACTGGGCCGCGAGCCGCGCGGCCAACGAGCTCTACGCGCGCTGGTATCCGATCACCGCGCACCCGGAGGTGAAGAACGTCCCGCCGAACTACCCGGCCAACGCCGAGGCGCGGATGCTGAAGATGGACTTCGCCGCGATGGCCGCGCAGCGCGCGGCGATCCTCGCCGAGTGGAGCAAGCGCTACGAGGGCAAGGCCGCGCCCAGGCAGTGAGCCGGGCCGCGATGGACACGCCGCACCTGAGCGTTCGCGAGCTCACCAAGCGCTTCGGTGCGTTCGTCGCGCTCGAGCGCGTGTCGCTGGACGTGGCCGCCGGGGAGTTCGTCTGCTTCCTCGGCCCGTCGGGCTGCGGCAAGACCACGCTGCTGCGGGCGATCGCCGGGCTGGAGCGCCAGGATTCGGGCCGCGTCCTGATCGGCGGGCGCGACCTGTCGGATGCGCCGCCCTCGGCGCGCGACTTCGGCATCGTGTTCCAGAGCTACGCGCTGTTCCCCAACCTGACCGTGTCCGAGAACGTCGGCTTCGGCCTGGTCAACCGGCGCCGGCCCGCCGCCGAGGTTCGGCGTCGCGTCGACGAGCTGCTCGCGACGGTCGGCCTGCCCGAGCAGGCCGGCAAGTTCCCGGGGCAGCTGTCGGGCGGCCAGCAGCAGCGGGTGGCGCTCGCGCGCGCGCTCGCCACCTCGCCGTCGCTGCTGCTGCTGGACGAGCCGCTGTCGGCGCTGGACGCACGCGTGCGGCTGCGGCTGCGCGACGAGCTGAAGGCGCTGCAGCGGCGGCTGGGCATCACCACGATCATGGTCACGCACGACCAGGACGAGGCGCTCGGGCTCGCCGACCGCATGGTCGTGATGAACCGCGGCACGATCGAGCAGGCGGGAACGCCGCGGCAGGTCTACGACGCGCCGGCGACCCCGTTCGTCGCCGACTTCGTCGGCACGATGAACTTCCTCGCCTGCGTGGCCGACGCCGGCGACCGCGTGCGCGTGGGCGGCATCGAGCTGCGCTGCGCACAGCCGCACGGGCTGCCCGCGGGCCGCGCCGCGCGGCTCGGCATCCGGCCCGAGGCGGTGCGGCTGCCGCGCCAGGTGAACGGGCACGCGAACACGCTGCTCGCGCGGGTCGACCAGGTCGGCTTCCACGGCGGGTTCGTCCGCGCGAGCCTGCTGCCGCTCGAGGCGCCCGAGGTGCGGATCGCCGCCGACCTGTCGAGCGGCGAGGCCGACGCGCCGCGGCTGGCGTGCGGCGCCGAGCTGCCGATCGCGCTGCCGCCCGATCGGCTGCGGGTCTATCCCGCCTGACCGGGGCCGACGTGGCCGCCACGCTGCCCGGCGCCCCCGCGGCCGATCGAGCGCGTACCCACGAGCGCGCGCTGCTCGGCGCGGGCGTGACCGCGGTCGCCGCGGTGCTGCTCGCGATCGTCGCGCTGCCGCTCGCTTCGCTGCTGGTGAAGTCGTTCCAGGACGGCGACGGCGCGTTCGTCGGTCTGGCCAACTACGCGCGCTGGTTCGCGACGCCCGCGCTGGTCGCCTCGCTGTGGAACAGCGTGTGGGTGTCGCTGCTCGCCACCGCGATCGTGATCCCGCTCGCGTTCGCGTACGCGTACGCGATCACGCGCACCTCGATGCCCGCCAAGCCGGCGTTCGTCGCGGTCGCGCTGCTGCCGCTGTTCACGCCGTCGCTGCTGCCCGCGATCTCGCTGATCTACGTGTTCGGCAACCAGGGGTTCCTGAAGTCCTGGCTGTTCGGCCACACGGTGTACGGCCCGATCGGCATCGTGCTCGCGCAGGTGTTCTACTGCTTTCCGCACGCGTTCCTGATCGTGGCGACCGCGCTCGGCCTGGCCGACCAGCGGCTGTACGACGCCGCGCAGGCGCTGGGCACCTCGCGCTGGCGCACGTTCCTGGCGGTGACGCTGCCCGGCGCGAAGTACGGTCTGACCAGTGCCGCGTTCGTCGTGTTCACGCTGGTGGTCACCGACTTCGGCATCCCGAAGGTGATCGGCGGCCAGTTCGCGGTGCTCGCCACCGACGCCTACAAGCAGGTGGTCGGCCAGCAGAACTTCCCGATGGGTGCGGTCGTGGGCTTCATCCTGCTGGTTCCGGCGGTGCTCGCGTTCGCGGTCGACCGGCTCACGCACCGGCGCCAGGTCGCGCTGCTGTCGGCACGCGCGGTGCCGCTCGTGCCGGCGCGCCAGCCGACGCTCGACGCGGCGGCGCTCGCGTTCTGCGCGGCGTTCGGGCTGCTGCTGGTGGGCGTGATCGCGGTCGCGGTGTGGGCATCGTTCGTCACGTACTGGCCCTACAACCTGTCGCTGTCGCTGAAGCACTACCGGTTCGAGGAGTTCGACGCGGCCGGCTGGGCGCCGTGGTTCAACTCGGTCGCGATGGCCTCGCTCGCCGCGGCGATCGGCACCGCGGTGGTGTTCGCAGGCGCCTACTTCGTCGAGAAGGGCCGCGGCTTCGGGCCCGTGCGCGGCCTGATCCAGCTGCTGGCGATGCTGCCGATGGCGGTGCCCGGGCTGGTGCTGGGGCTCGCGTACGTGTTCTTCTTCAACGCGCCGTGGAACCCGCTCGGCGTCTTCTACGCGACGCTGCTGCTGCTCGCGGTCAACAGCGTCGCGCACTTCTACACGGTGGCGCACGTCACCGCGGTGACCGCGCTCAAGCAGATCGACCCGGAGTTCGAGTCGGTGTCGCAGTCGCTGCGGGTGCCCTGGTGGACGATGCTGCGTCGGGTCACGCTGCCGATCTGCCTGCCCGCGGTGCTCGACATCTTCGTGTACCTGTTCGTCAACGCGCTCACCACGGTGTCGGCGGTGATCTTCCTGTACGGCGCGCACACCAAGCTCGCCGCGATCTCGATCGTGCACATGGACGAGGCCGGCGCCACGGCGGCCGCCGCGGCGATGGCCACCGTGGTGTTCGTGACCGCGCTGGCGGCCAAGCTGCTGCACCTGGCGCTCGCGCGGTGGGTGTTCGGGCGGCTGCAGGCCTGGCGGCGCCGCTGAGGTCGCGGCGCGCTCGCGCGCGCCGCCGCGTTCAGCCCAGCGCGAACCCCACGTGCGTCTCGAGTTCGGCGAGCGCCGCTCCCGGATCCACCACCTTGATCGTGCGCATGCCCAGGACGCGGGCCGGCCTGAGGTTGACGCCCAGGTCATCGAGGTACACGCAGCGCGCGGGGTCCACGCCGAGCGCCTCGGTCATCATCGCGTAGATCCGCGGATCGGGCTTGCGCAGCCCCACCTTGGCGCTCTCGATCACGTGATCGAACAGCTCCATGATCTCGGCCTTGTACAGGCCGCCGAACGGGCTGGCGCGGTCCATCGCGACGAAGTTGTTCGTGATGCAGCCGGTGCGCAGGCGCGTGCGGACGCGGCGCAGCGCCTGGACCATCGCCGGGCGGATCTCGCCGGCCAGCAGCGGCAGCACGTGGGCGCCGCGCACCTCGTGGCCGAGCGCGCGGCTCTCCTCGGCGAACGCCGCGTCGAAGCCGGCCACGTCCAGCTCGGCGCGCTCGAGCCGCGCCCACGCGTTGGACTGCGGGCGGGTCGCGTTGACGGTGCGCAGGAAGTCCGGCGGCAGCCCGCGCTCGGCCTCGAAGCGGGCGAACGCCTCGAAGGGGCTGGACGAGATCACGCCGCCGAAGTCCCAGATCACCGCGTCGATCGCGCCGCTCACCGGTTCACCTGCGCGTGCGAGAAGCCGGCGAGCTGCTTGTAGCGCGCCGAGATCGCCTCGAGCTCGGCCTGGGGGATCACGTCGTGGACGTGCCGGAAGCCGTTCGGCGCGCGCTCCTCGGCGATCTGCATCACCTGGTCGGGACCGTTGCGCCGGTTCGACAGCACGATCGCGCCGGTCGCCTCGCGGCGGGCGGCCTCGTACGCGGCGAACGCGGCCCGCGGGTCGGCGACCGCCCCCGGCCGGCCCGCCGCGCGCGCGCCCGCGTCGGCCCCGGCCCCGGCCGGCGATTGCCCGGCCGACGCGGCCATCGCGTCGGCCATCGCCTCGGCGTCCAGGATCGCCTGCGACGCGCCGTTGCTGCCGATCGGGTACATCGGGTGCGCGGCGTCGCCCAGCAGCGTCACGCGGCCGTGGGTCCAGCGCGCCAGCGGGTCGCGGTCGACCATCGGGAACTCGTAGATCGCCTGCGCGCCGTCGATCAGGCCGGGCACGTCCAGCCAGTCGAACCGCCAGCCGGCGAAGGGCTCGCGGAACACCGTCTTGTCGACCTGCGCGTTCCACTGCTCGCGCGCGGGCGTCGTGCCCGCAGGTACGGTCAGCTCGGCGATCCAGTTGAGCGTCTGCAGGCCCTGCGCATCCGGCTCGCGCTCGATCGGGTAGCAGACGAACTTCTGGTCCTGGTGGCCGGCCTGGATCATCGATCGCGCGGTGAGGAACGGCCGCGCGCGCGTGGTCGCGCGCCACAGCATCCGGCCGGAGAACCGCGCCGGCCCCTCGTCCGGAAAGAAGGTCCGGCGCACCACCGAGTGGATGCCGTCGGCACCGATCAGTGCCTGCGCGCGCACCGGCGGCCGCGGCGCGCCCGAGCGGTCGGCGAAGTGCAGCAGCACGTGATCGCCGCGGTCCTCGAATCGCTGCAGCACGTGCGCGGTGCGGATCGCGCCGGCCGGCAGCCGCGCGCTCGCGGCCTCGAAGAGGATCATCTGCAGGCGACCGCGATGGATCGAGAACTGCGGGAACGCGTAGCCGGCGGCCAGCCCGCGCGGCTCCGACCAGATCTTCTGGCCGTGCTTGTTGTAGTAGGCGAGCTCCGCGGTCTGGACCGCGGCCTGGGCGATCGCCGGCTGCAGCCCGAGCGCGGCGAGCACGCGCACCGAGTGCGGCAGCAGGTTGATGCCCACGCCGAGCGGGCGGACCTGATCGACCGCCTCGAACACCGTGCAGCCGATGCCCCGCGCGTGCAGCGCCAGCGCGGTCGCCAGCCCGCCGATGCCGCCGCCCACGATCGCGATCCCCACGCCGGCGGCGGTGTCGTCGTCGGTCATCGCGCCGGCCTCCCGCATCCCCGCGTGCTGCTCATTCGCGGGCCCGCTCGGCCGCGCGCTCGGCGAGCAGCTCCGAGGCCACCTTGAACCCGGTCACCGACGTCGGTACCCCGGCATAGATCGCCGCCTGCTGAAGCAGCTCCTTCAGCTCGGTCGGCGACAGCTCGCGGTCGAGACCGGCCCTGGCGTGCAGCCGGAACTCCTCCCAGCGCGCGAGCGCCGAGGTGATCGCCAGCACGATCAGCCGACGGGTACGGTCGTCGAACACCGGGCGGGTCCAGACGTCCTGCCAGGCCCAGCGGGTGATCATGTCCTGGAACTCGGCGGTGAACGGGTCGGCGCCCGCGATCCGCGCGTTCACGTAGGCCTCGCCGAGCGCCTGCTTGCGCCGGGCGATGCCTCGGCGGTACTGGTCTTCGAGCGTGGCGTCGGCGGCCACGCCGGTCACCGGCGCCGACCCGGGCGGCAGCGCGCCGCTCGCCGGATGCGCGCCCGGGGCGGGCTCGCCCTCGGTGCGCCGCGGACCGAGCGCACCGATCAGCATCGCGACGAAGGCCGGCGGATCCTCGGCGTGCGGCATGTGCGCGCACTCGAGCGCGACCAGCGCGGCCCCCGGAATCGCCGCGGCGATCGCCTCGCCGGCGGGGGGCGGCGTGCTCAGGTCGTGGCGTCCGACGACCACGGTGGTGGGCACCGTGATGCTCCCGAGCCGCGCGAGCAGATCGTGGTCGCGCACCGCCGCGCAGCAGCCGGTGTAGCCGGCCGGGTCGAGCGCGAGCAGCGTCTGCGCGACCGAGTGCAGGTGCGCGGTGCCGCGGGCGCGGAACCGCGCGGTGTAGAAGCGGCCGAGCACCGTGTCGAGCACCGAGGCCATGCCGCCGGAGCGCACCCGGGCGATCCGCTCGATCTGCGGCGCCGGGTCGGCGCGGCCGGTGGTGTTGCACAGCACCAGCCGGCGCAGCCGCGTGCCCGCGTGGATCCCGAGCCACTGCCCGATCATGCCGCCGAGCGACACGCCGCAGAAGTCGAAGCGCTGCAGTCCGGCGGCATCGGCCACCGCGAGCAGGTCGCGGGCGAGCAGCTCGACCGAGTACTCGCCGGGGGGCGCGTCGGACGCGCCGTGTCCGCGCGCGTCCATCCGGATCACGCGGAAGAAGTCGACCAGCCGCGGCATCACCGGGTCCCACAGGTGGTGGTCGGTGCCGAGCGAGTTGGCCAGCACCAGCGGCTGCAGCGACGGGTCGCCGTCGGCGCGCCAGTACAGACGAGCGCCGGCATGGGTGACGAAGGGCATCGGAGGCTCGCGGAGTCGGGTGGGATCGGGGGGCGGGCGGCGCCCCGATTATCTCAGGAGGCCGCGGCGCGCAGGCTAGAATCCGCCGGTCGCGCCACGCGGGGCCCACCGATGATCAGCGCCGAGCACAACGACCGCATGACCCGGGTCGGCCCGGGCACGCCCGCGGGCACGCTGCTGCGCCGCTACTGGCAGCCGGTGGCGCTCGACGAGGAGCTCGAAGGCGACCGCCCGGTGCGCCCGGTGCGGCTGCTGGGCCAGGACTTCGTGCTGTTCCGGGACGACGCCGGGCGGGTCGGGCTGCTCGACCGCGACTGCCCCCACCGCGGCGCGGACCTCGCCTACGGGCGGCTGGAACACGGCGGCCTGCGCTGTCCGTTCCACGGCTGGCTGTTCGACGTCGACGGCCGCCTGCGCGAGGCGCCCGCGGAACCGGACGGCTCGCCGCTGCTCGCACGGCTGCGCCAGCGCGCGTACCCGGTGCAGCGGCGCGCCGGCGTCTGGTGGGCGTACGTCGGGCCGGGCGAGCCGCCGCCGTGGCCGGCGCTCGATCCGTTCGTCGCGCCGGACTCGCACGTGTTCGCGTTCAAGGGCTGGATCGAGTGCAACTGGCTGCAGGCGGTGGAGGTCGGCATCGACCCGGCGCACGCGTCGTTCCTGCACCGCTTCTTCGAGGACGACGATCCGGGGGCGGCCTACGGCCGTCAGTTCCGCAGCGCGTCCTCGGGCTCCGACCTGCCGATGACCCGCGTGATGCGCGAGTTCTGCCGGCCGCGGATCTCGGTCGAGCCGAGCGGGCACGGGCTGCGTCTCACCGCGCTGCGCGACATCGACGCGCGGCGCGTGCACGTGCGGATCACCCACCTGGTGTTCCCGCAGGCGTTCGTGATCCCGCTGTCGCACGAGGTCGCGATCCTGCAGTACCACGTGCCGATCGACGACACGAACAACTACTGGTACGCGTTCTTCACGAGCTTCGGCGCGCCGGTGGACAAGGCGACGATGCGCGCGCAGCGCCTGCAGCTGTACGAGCTGCCGGACTACCGGCCGCGCAAGCACCGCGGCAACCGCTGGGGGTTCGACCCGTACGAGCAGCGCACGCGCACCTTCACCGGCATGGGCGACGACATCAACGTCCACGACCAGTGGGCGATCGAGTCGCAGGGTGCGATCCAGGACCGCACCCGCGAGCACCTCGCCACCAGCGACCGGGCGATCAGCGCGAACCGCAGGCTGCTGAACCGCGCGATCGACACGGTGCTCACCGGCGGCGTGCCGCCGGGCGTGCTGTCGCCCGAGGCCGCCGGCGCGCTGCACGGTCCGCCCACGGTCGACGGGATCTGCGAGCCGCAGCGCTGGTCCGGGTTCTGGCGCGAGGTGGACGCGCGCCGGCGCGCGGCGTGCGGCTGGTGGCGCGGGCTCGGCCTGCCCGAGGCGATCGTCGCGCCGGCGGGCGACGCGGGGGCGGATGCGCCCGGGGCTGTGGCCGCCGACGCGGCGCCCGAGACCGCGACCGCGGCCGCCGACGCGGCGCCCGAGACCGCGACCGCCGAGCCCGGGGTCGACCGCGCGTCCCCCGCGGCCGCGGCGGCGCCCGACGACGCGCGGGCGCGGCCATGACCGCGGCCTTCGTCGAGCGCCACGGTCTGTGGACCCCTGCGCAGCACGAGGCCGCGCGGCGGATGCTCGCGACGGTGGCCGAGCACGGCCTGCACAGCGTGCGCTTCGTCTTCGCCGACCAGCACGGCGTGGCGCGCGGCAAGACCGTGGTCGCGGGCGAGGCGGACTCGGCGCTGCGAGCAGGCGTGGGGGTGACCACCACGCTGCTCGCCAAGGACACCGCGCACCGCACGGTGTTTCCGGTGTTCACCGCCGGCGGCGGCTTCGGGGCGCGCGAGTTCCAGGGCGCCGCCGACATGCTGATGGTCGCGCAGCCCGAGACCTTCCGCGTGCTGCCGTGGGTTCCCGGCACCGGCTGGGTGCTGTGCGAGCTGCACTTTCACGACGGCCGGCCGGTGCCCTTCGACCTGCGCCGCCTGCTGCGCGAGCGGCACGCGCAGCTGCAGGCGCAGGGCTTCGACTTCGTCGCCGGCCTCGAGGTCGAGTTCCACCTGTTCCGGACGCTCGACGCCCACCTGGGCGCGCACGAGGCGGGCGAGCCCGGACGTCCGGGGCCGCCGCCCGAGGTCGCGCTGCTGCACGCGGGCTACCAGTACCTGACCGAGCTGCGCTACGACCAGATCGAGCCCGAGCTCGACGCGCTGCGCGTCGCGCTGGTCGGGCTCGGTCTGCCGCTGCGGTCGCTCGAGGTCGAGTTCGGCCCGAGCCAGTGCGAGTTCACGTTCCAGCCGATGGTCGGCGTGGAGGCCGCCGACGCGATGGTGCTGCTGCGCGGCGCGATCAAGCAGGTGGCGCGGCGGCGCGGGATGCATGCGACCTTCATGTGCCGCCCGCGGGTGCCCAACGCGATGTCCTCGGGCTGGCACCTGCACCAGTCGCTGCGGCGGCGGGCGGACGGCGGCAACGCGTTCGTGCCGCAGGCGCCCGGACGGCTGCTGTCGCAGACCGGCGAGCGCTTCCTCGCCGGGCTGATCGCGCACGCGCCGGGGGCCACGCCGTTCACGACGCCGACGATCAACGGCTACAAGCGCTACCGGCCCCATTCGCTCGCCCCCGACCGGGTCGCCTGGGCGCAGGACAACCGCGCGGCGATGCTGCGGGTGCTCGGCGGGCCGGCCGATCCGGCCACGCGGATCGAGAACCGGGTGGGCGAGCCGGCCGCCAACCCGTACCTGTACCTCGCCTCGCAGATCGTGAGCGGGATGGACGGCCTCGCGCGCGGGCTCGCGCCGGGGCCGTCGGCCGACGCGCCGTACGAGGCCGACGTGCGCCGCCTGCCGACGAGCCTGGGCGATGCGCTCGACGCGCTGCTCGCCGACCCGGTGCTGGTCGAGGCGTTCGGCCGCATCGTGGTCGACTGGCTGGTCCGCATCAAGCGGGCCGAGATCGCCCGCTTCGCCGCCGAGGTGAGCGAGTGGGAACACCGGGAATACTTCGACCTCTTCTGAAGCCGCCATGCCTCGAGTCACCTACGTGCTGCCCGACGGCGGCGAACGCACGCTCGACCTCCCCGCCGGCACCAGCGTGATGCGGGCCGCCGTCGACCACGACCTGCCCGGCATCGTCGGCGAGTGCGGCGGCTGCGCGTCCTGCGCGACCTGCCACGTGTGGGTCGACGACGCGTGGATCGCACGGCTCGCGCCGGCGGATGCGGTCGAGGACGACCTGCTCGGCTTTTCCGAGGTCCCGCGCCGCGCGGGCAGCCGCCTCGGCTGCCAGATCGAACTGACCGAGGCGCTCGACGGCCTGCGCGTGACCATCCCCCCGGGCGGCTGACCGCCCACGCCCGGCGGGCGGGGGTTTCGGTGTAGGCTCTCGCGACCGGACACGGGCACCCCGGCGGTGCGCGGTGCGGCGCATTCCCCCATCCAGGTCAGGAGACGGCTCCCATGAAGATGCGATCCCTCGTCGGCGCGTTCGCGCTCACGTTCGGGCTGGCCGCGGGCGCGCAGGCGCAGCAGCCGCCGGTGGTCACGCTGAAGTTCCACACGTTCATGGCCCCCCAGTCGAACGTGTGGCGCTCGATGCTCGTGCCCTGGATGGACAAGGTCGAGAAGGACTCGGGCGGGCGCATCCGCTTCGAGCGCTACCCCGCGATGCAGCTCGGCGGCACGCCGCTGCAGCTCTACGACCAGGCGCGCGACGGCGTGGTCGACGTGGTCTGGACGCTGGCGGGCAACACGCCGGGCCGCTTCCCGCGCGTCGACGTGTTCGAGCTGCCGTTCATGATGACCAGCGCCGAGGCCACCTCCAAGGCGTACTGGGAGTACACGCAGACCTGCGCGGCGGGCGAGTTCAAGGACACCCAGCTGATCGCGGTGAACGTCCACGGCCCCGGGATGTTCCACTCGCGCGAGAAGGCGATCCGCGGCGTGGCCGACCTGAAGGGGATGAAGGTCCGCGGCCCGACGCGCGCGGTCACGCGTCTGCTCGGGGCGCTCGGCGCCACGCCGGTGGGCATGCCGCTGCCGCAGATCCCCGATGCGCTGTCCAAGGGCGTGGTCGACGCGGTGGTCGTGCCCTGGGAGGTCACCACCGCGGTCAAGGTCGACGAGCTCACCAAGTTCCACACCGAGTTCGACCCGAAGGTCGGCGGCCTGTACACCACCGCGTTCGTGGTCGCGATGAACAAGGCGAAGTACGACTCGCTGCCGCCCGACCTGAAGCGGATCATCGACCAGAACTCGGGGCTGGAGGCGTCCGCGGCGCTCGGCCGCAACCAGCAGGCGGGCGATGCGCCGGCGCGCAAGGTCGCGGGCGAGGAGCGCAGGAACACGATCATCACGATCACCGGCGCCGAGGTCGACGCGTTCCGCAAGGCCGCCGACGTGGTGGACGACGAGTGGATGAAGGACATGGACAAGCGCGGCTTCAACGGCAAGCAGCTGATGCAGTGCGCGAAGGACCTGATCACCAAGCACACGCGGTGATCCCGGCGCGGCGCGCGCGCGGCGCGCCGCGGCCAGCCGGGCGAGGCTTGCGCGATCGCCCGGCTTGGCATACAAGCGTTGTTTCCCGGCACGACGCCCGACGGCGGTTCCCGCCGCCGGGCGCCTGCGCGTTCGTGGCCTGGACAGGGCGAGCCCGATGACCTTCGACGACCCGGTGGGCCGCACCCTCGAGGCGCTCGCAAAGCTGCTCGCCGTGATCGGCGGGCTCGCGCTCACCGGCGTCGCGCTGATGTCGCTCTACAGCGTGGTGATGCGCAACCTGGTCGGCGCCCCGATCCAGGGCGACTTCGAGCTCGCGCAGATGGGCTGCGCGGTGTCGGTGGCCGCGTTCCTGCCGTTCACCCAGCTGCGCAACGGCAACGTCTTCGTCGACTTCTTCACGCAGCGCGCGTCGGCGCGCACGAAGGCCGCGCTCGACGGGCTCGGCGCGCTCGTGGTGGGGCTCGCCCTCGGGCTGATCGCGTGGCGCACCGGGGTCGGCGGCCTGGACGCGGTGCGCAACCAGGAGACGACGATGATCATGGGCCTGCCGATCTGGTACGGCTACGCGGTGATGACGCCGTCGATCGCGGTCGCCTCGGCGGCGGCCTTCTACGGTGCCTGGCGTCACTGGGCGCTGCGCGAGGTGGCCGAGTCGGAGGAGCGCTCCTGATGGGCGGCACCGCGATCGCGCTCACGCTGTTCGCGGGGATGCTCGCGCTGATGGCGATCCGCGTGCCGATCGCGCTCGCGATGCTGCTGCCCGGTGCGATCGGCTACGTGGCGCTCGCCGGCTGGCCGCCGTTCTCGAACTACCTGAAGGGGCTCGCGTGGGCGCGCCTCGCGAACTACGACCTGACCGTGATCCCGCTGTTCCTGCTGATGGGCGCGTTCGCGACCCAGGGCGGCCTGTCGCGCAGCCTGTTCGCCGCGGCGAGCGCGCTGCTCGGCCACCTGCGCGGCGGGCTCGCGATGGCCGCGGTGATCGCCTGCGCGGCGTTCGGCTCGGTGTGCGGCTCGTCGGTGGCCACCGCGGCGACCATGGCCAAGGTGGCGCTGCCCGAGATGATGCGCCACAACTACTCGGGGCGGCTCGCCACCGGCACGCTCGCCGCCGGCGGCACGCTCGGCATCATGATCCCGCCGTCGGTGGTGCTGGTGATCTACGGGATCCTCGCCGAGCAGAACATCGCGAAGCTGTTCGCCGCGGCGATCCTGCCCGGGCTGATCGCCACCGCGGGCTACTGCCTCGCGATCGCGGTCTACGTGCGGCTGTTCCCCGGTCACGGGCCGGCCTCGGAGCGGGTCGGGCTCGGCCATCTCGGCCGCGCGATGATCGACGTGTGGCCGATCGCGACGATCTTCCTGATCGTCTTCGGCGGCATCTACGGCGGCTGGTTCACGACGACCGAGGCGGCCTCGATCGGCGCGGCCGCGACCTTCCTCGCCGCGCTGCTGCGCGGCGAGCTCACCCGACCGAAGTTCTTCGAGTGCTTCTACGACACCGCGGTGACCACCGGGATGATCTTCATGATCTTCCTCGGTGCGGACATCATGAACGCGGCGCTCGCGCTGTCGCAGTTCCCGGCCGCGCTGTCCGGGTTCGTGCGCGAGCTGGGCGTCCCGCCGGTCGCGGTGGTCGCCGGCATCCTCGCGTTCTACGTGGTCCTCGGCTGCGTGATGGACGAGCTGTCGATGATCCTGCTCACGCTGCCGATCTTCCTGCCGACGATCGTCGGCCTCGACCTGTTCGGGCTGCCCCCCGACCAGAAGCTGATCTGGTTCGGCATCCTCGTGCTGATGGTGGTGCAGATCGGGCTGATCGCGCCGCCGGTGGGCCTGAACGTCTACGTGATCAACGGGCTCGCGAAGAACGTGCCGATCGCCGAGAGCTACCGCGGTGCGGTGCCGTTCCTGATCACCGACCTGATGCGCACCACGCTGCTGCTCGCGTTCCCGCCGATCAGCCTGTGGCTGGTCAAGGTGCTGGTGCCCTGACGCGCGGGCACGGATCGTCGCCGGCCATCAGTACGCGATCTGCGAGCGCACCCGCCTCACGCGCACGCTGATCGAGCGGCGCCGGTCAGTGCTCCTCGAGCCGGGTGAACTCGTCGTCGGCCAGCTCGCCGGTCTCCGGGTCCACCCATTCGGGCACGCCCAGCAGCAGCGCCGCTTCGTGCAGCGCTCGCGCCGGCTCGTCCTCGTCCACTTCCGGCGGCTCGATCGGCGCCACCATCGCCCAGCTGCGATGTCGAGGGTCCATGTCGCGCTCCTTCGGATCGGGGGCCGCGACCTGCCGCGGCGCGCCCGGTCGGTTAAGGATACGCGCCGGGTGCCCGCCCGGGTTGATCCGGGTCAAGCGCGGCCGCGCCGGCCGCGGGCTCGGGTCGGCCCCAGTACCGGTGCCGCCGCGAGGCTGCTATTAACACGGCAATTAAACAGTGATTTCCTGTGCTCGCGCCGCGTAAGCAACATGTCGGCTCGCGAAGTATCGAACGACACGTTGCGGCGTCAGCTGGAGCAGCTTCATGAAGTCGTGTG
>Ga0169931_10000283_pt1 | contig 83478 bp, 62 predicted proteins | sample Kivu_15m_20L_FD_129675 | JGI IMG/M metagenome (GOLD analysis project Ga0169931, IMG submission 129675) | Freshwater microbial communities from Lake Kivu, Western Province, Rwanda to study Microbial Dark Matter (Phase II) - Kivu_15m_20L... | ecosystem: Environmental > Aquatic > Freshwater > Lake... | reverse complement strand
GTGTGGCGACCAAGAAATCGATGTACTCACGAGCGGTGCAGCGCGCACGGTTCATGACCCAAACGTAGTCCCGGACACACCAACGCGCAAACTGCCCAAAATACCAACTGCGTAACTCCTATTTTGTGCCTCTTTGTGGCAAATCGGTCTTCGACCTTCTCACTCTGAACCCGCGGCGCGGGGCGGCTGTCGGTTTCTGGACGCGGGTTTCGCCCGCACATAAGCCAACCGCACACACACACCGAAGGCCGCGCGAATGCCGAGTTACAACCCCGCCGACGTGGAACGCCGCTGGCAGCAGTTCTGGGAAACCGACAAGACGTTCCGCACCCCCGACCCCGGCGAACCCGGCACCGCGAACAAGCCGAAGTATTACGTCCTCGACATGTTCCCGTACCCGAGCGGTGCGGGCCTGCACGTCGGCCACCCCGAAGGCTACACCGCGACCGACATTCTGGCGCGCTTCAAGCGCATGCGCGGCTTCCACGTGCTGCACCCGATGGGCTGGGACGCCTACGGCCTGCCCGCCGAGCAGTACGCGGTCGAGAAGAACGTTCACCCGCGAATCACCACACAGCAGAACATCACCACCTTCCGCCGGCAGATCAAATCGCTGGGCTTCTCCTACGACTGGGACCGCGAAGTCGACACCACCGATGCGAACTACTTCAAGTGGACGCAGTGGATCTTCCTGACCATCTACGACACTTGGTACGACGCGGAGGCGAAGACGGGCCGGCCGATCAGCGAGCTGCCCATTCCCGCGGAGGTGAGCGCGAAGGGCGACGCCGCGGTGCGCGCCTACCGCGATTCGCACCGGCTGGCGTATCAGGCCGAAGTGCCGGTGAACTGGTGCCCGGCGCTGGGCACCGTGCTGGCGAACGAAGAGGTGATCGACGGCAAGAGCGAGCGCGGCGGGCACCCGGTGGAGCGCCGCCCGTTGCGCCAGTGGCTCATGCGCATTACCGCCTACGCGGAACGCCTGCTGGCCGATCTGGAACCGCTGGACTGGTCCGACGCCATCAAAGCGCAGCAGCGCAACTGGATCGGCCGGAGCGAAGGCGCGGAAGTAGATTTTGAGTTCGCGGGCGCTCGCGCCGTTGGCGAAATCCGAGTCTTTACGACTCGGCCCGACACGCTGTTCGGTGCGACGTACATGGTGCTCTCGCCGGAACACCCGGACGTGGACAACATCACATCGACCGAGCAGAGGGCTGCGGTGAAGGCCTATCAAGAGGCCGCAGCGCGCAAAAGCGATTTCGAGCGTACCGAGATTGCGAAGAAGAAAACGGGCGTGTTCACGGGCGCGTACGCGGTCAACCCGGTAACCGACAAACAGATCCCGATTTGGATCGCGGATTACGTTTTGGCGACCTACGGCACCGGCGCGATTATGGCCGTGCCCGGTCACGACGAGCGCGACTTCGAGTTCGCCAAGCAGTTCGGGCTGCCGGTCGTCACGGTGGTGCAGCCGTCGGAAGCGTGGCTGAAGGAAACCGGCAGCACGCCGACCGACCTGAAGGCCGCGTACTGCGAAGAGGGCGTCGCGGTCAATTCAGGAATGCTGAACGGCCTGCCCACCGCCGAAGCGAAGCAGAAAATCATCGCGTGGCTGGAAGCGGAAGGGTACGGCAAGCGGCGCGTCAACTACAAGCTGCGCGACTGGCTGTTCAGCCGTCAGCGGTATTGGGGCGAGCCGTTCCCGGTGATGCGCAGCGAGACCGGCGAGCTGGTGACGGTGCCGGTGAGCGAGCTGCCGCTGGTGCCGCCGGACCTCGAAGACTTCAAGCCCACCGGCACCCCGGAAGGGCCGCTGTCGAAGGCGACCGAGTGGGTGAACGTCACCCGCGACGGCCAGAAGTTCGTGCGCGAAACGAACACGATGCCGCAGTGGGCCGGGTCGTGCTGGTACTTCCTGCGCTACATCGACCCGCAGAACGGCAGCGCGTTCGCGGACCCGGCGAAGCTGAAGTACTGGCTGCCGGTCGATCTGTACGTCGGCGGGGCCGAACACGCAGTTCTGCACCTGCTGTACTCGCGGTTCTGGCACAAGGTACTGTTCGACCGCGGGTATCTGCACTGCCCGGAGCCGTTCCAACGGCTGGTGAATCAGGGCATGATTCTGGGCGAATACGAGTACCACGTTGCGCCCGACGCTTACGCATCGAACTTGGTAACGCTGATTTCGCAGGGCATAGCGGGCGTCTATCGCAAGGCCGCGGACGAAGGTAAGGAAGACACTTACGTTCTGAAAGTGAAATCGCTGGAAGGCGACAAGACCGCGAACGTACCGGACGAACTGATCGAGAAGCGCAAAGGTAAATCGTTCCTGAAAGGCACCGAGCTCGAGCTGAGCGGCAAAGCGGACAAGATGTCCAAGAGCCGCGGGAACGTGGTGAACCCGGACGACATCGTGAAGGAGTACGGGGCCGACAGCCTGCGCCTGTACGAGATGTTCATGGGGCCGCTGGAAGCGGTGAAGCCGTGGAGCACGAAGAGCGTGGAGGGCGTGTACCGCTTCCTCACGCGCGCGTGGCGGCTGATCGTTGATGAAGGCGAAGAGTTGAAGCTCGCGCCGGCGGTCACGGACGCCACCCCCGACCGCGACACGCTCCGCGTGCTGCACCAGACCATTCAGAAGGTGACGAAGGACACCGACGGCCTGAGCTTCAACACCGCGATTGCCGCGATGATGGAGTTCGTGAACCACGTCACCAAACTGACCGCGCGGCCGAAGGCGGTGCTGGAGCCGTTCGTGCTGCTGCTCGCGCCGTACGCGCCGCACGTCGCGGAGGAGCTGTGGCGCGTGCTGGGCCACACCGACACGCTGGCCTACGAGCCGTGGCCGGCGTTCGACGCGGAGTTGGCGAAGGACGACGAGATCGAAGTGCCGGTGCAAGTGAACGGCAAGCTGAAGGCCCGCCTGAAGGTGCCCGCGGAGATCGACGACGCGGCCCTCGAAGCCGCGGCCCGCGCCGACGCGACCGTCGCCGCGCAACTCGCGGGCAAAACCGTGAAGCTGGTGAAAGTGGTCCCGCGCAAACTGGTGAACTTCGTCGTGGTGTAGCCCATCACTTCAGCGCGCGGCGTGCGAGGATGAAGGCGAGGCCGAGCGCGGCGCAGGTCACGCCCGCGCTCATCGCGTACAGCACCGGGCCGGGGGCGTCCAGCGCTTCCACAGCGAAGCCGCTTGCCAAGTGGCCCAGCGGCGCGCTCGCGCTCAGCGTCATCGCCCACCACGCCATCACGCGGCCCCGCATGTCGTCGGGCACCGCGAGTTGCAACGTGGATTGCCCGGTCGAGAGGTACAGCACGAGGCCGAACCCGATGCACACGCAGCACGCGCCCGCCGCGAGCGCGCTGTGCGCCAGCGCCAACCCGAGCAGGCCGAGCGCGCAGCAACACGTTCCGAGCAGCAAGAACGACCCGCGGCGGCCGACGCTCCCGAACGTCGCGGTGGCGAGCGCCGCCACCAGCGCGCCGGCCCCCAGCGCGCTCAGCAGCAGGCTGTACGTCTCTTCCTTCAGCCCGAGCCGCATCCGGGTGTACGCGGGCAGCACCGTGAGCACCGGCCACGCGAACACGCACACGCCGAACGTCAGCACCACCAGCCCGCCGAGCGCCGCGTGTGCGCGCAGGTAGCGCAGGCCGTCCCACATCGACCCGGATTCGGGCTTCTTCGTGCGCGGTTCGGAAATGGTGCGCAGCGCCAGCAGCACCGCCACGAAACTCAGCGCGTTCAGCGCGAAGCACGCCGTCGCGCCGAGTGTCACGCCGCTGGTGCCTTCGGGCGCGACCGCGTTCGCCGCGAGGAACAGCAGCCCCGCGAGCGCCGGCCCCACCGCCCGCGCCGCGTTGAAGACAAGCGAGTTCAGCCCCACCGCGTTGATGAGGTCTTCTTTCGGCACGAGGTCCGGCACGAACGCGAGCCGCGCCGGAAGATCGACCGCTTGCACCGTCCCGTTCCACAGCACGAGCGGCACGAGCAGCCACGGCGTGACGAACCCGGACGCGACGAGAACAGTGAGCAGGAGCGCGTTCGCCAGAAACACACTCTGCGTGACCTGCACGAGCTTGCGCTTCGGGTAGCGGTCCGCGAGCGCGCCGCCCAACGGCCCGAACAGAATGGTCGGGCCGACCTGCGCGACGATGAGCCACGACGGCCACCGCGCGTCGCCGGTGCGGTCGTACATCAACCACATGAGCGCCGCGGACTGCATCCACGTGCCGACGAACGACACGATCTGCCCGAAGAAGTAGCGCCGGTAGTGCCGGTGCCGCAGCGAGCGGAACGTCGTTTCGCGCAGGAACGTGAGCATGCGGTTGGTGTATCGCGCCGCGCGCCGAACCATAGGTTACTCGCAGCCCTTCACACGGAACCCGCGCACGATGTCGTCGGCCGCGCCGAACGCCCCGCAGTACACGAGCGCCCTGTGGAGCGGCGCGTGCCCCTACGACGACGTGATCGACGTGCGCGCCCCGTGCGAGTTCGCCGAAGACCGCATCCCGGGGGCCGTGAACCTGCCGGTGCTGAGCGACGCGCAGCGCGCCGAAGTGGGCACGCTGTACCGCGAGCACGGCGGGTTCCCGGCACGCAAACTCGGCGCGGCTTACGTCTCGGCGAACATCGCCCGACACCTGAGCGAACACTTCGCCACGAAGGGCAAAGACTACCGGCCGTTCGTGTACTGCTGGCGCGGCGGGCAGCGGTCCGCCAGCCTCGCTCTCGTGCTCGCGCAAATCGGCTGGCGCGTCTCGGTGCTGCGCGGCGGCTACAAGACCTACCGCGCGCACGTGATGCGCGAACTGGAGAGTGTGCCGCCGCGGTTCGCGCTGCGGGTGGTGGTCGGCGCGACCGGCACCGGGAAGACGCGCCTGCTCCGCGCGCTCGCGGCGCGCGGCGCGCAGGTGCTGGACCTCGAAGCGCTGGCGAATCACCGCGGGTCGGCGCTCGGCGCGGTCGGCGCGCAACCGCCGCAGAAGTGGTTCGATTCGCAACTGCTGGCGGCGCTGAACGGCTTCGACCCGGCGCGCCCGGTGTGGGCGGAGGGCGAGAGCAACCGCATCGGCGACGTGTACTTGCCCCGCGCGCTGTGGGACCGCATGCGCGGCGCGGAGGTGCTGGAACTGCGCGCGTCGCTCGAAGCCCGCGTGCGGGCGCTGCTCGAAGACTACGCCCCGCTGTGCGCCGACGCGGAGGCGCTGAAGGCGAAGTTGCTCCCGTTCGCGCGCCGCCACGGCCTGCGACAGGTAGAGGCGTGGTGTGCGGCCGTAGACGCGGGCGCTTGGGAACCGTTCGTCGCGTCGCTGCTGGCGGTCCACTACGACCCGGCGTACACCGCGAGCGCGAAGCGCACCTACCCGACCGTGTCGCGGGTGCTGGACGCGGGGAACGCGCCCGTGGAAGCGCTCGCGGCCGAATTGCACGCGGGGTGACACGCTGGGGCGCGCGCGCGGTTATCGCATTGACCGTTGATCGAAGGACGGCTACTGTTTCGCCGAACACTTCCCAACTAGATAGCACGATGCTCCACCTCATCCTCGCCGTGTTCAGCTGCCTGTGCGGCTACGGCATCTCCGCGGCCCCCGTGCCGAAACAACAGCCGAAGCCGACGCTGTACTTCCCGACCGTCCCGGGCGCGAAGAAGGTTCTCCGAGACGCTGAAGGTAACGAGCATACTTCCGTCGTCACGGCGGTGAAGCAGAAGCCGGGCGAACGGGTTTGGATCGTCACAGTTGGTGGGCTTGACGCAAAGGGCAAGATCGCGGTTACCGACACTTGGGAGGTTTCGGAGAAGGGGCTCTTCTCCTTGGACGAAGACTCCGAACAGAAGCCCATTCGACGCTGTAGTATGAAACTACCCGCGCTGGCGGGCGAAAAGTGGGATCCGAACTTGGGAGCGGATCCCGAGAGTGACATTCGCTATGTAACGCTGAAGCCCCGCCGAATCAAAGTCCCCGCGGGCGAGTTTGAGGCGATTGGCGTTGAACACTGGCACGGCGATGAGGTCTTTGGGACGTGTTGGTACGCTGCGGGAGTGGGGCTTGTGAAAAGCGAGATTGGGAGCGGAGACGATGCCGTGACGTGGATGGAACTGAAATCGTTCACTCCGGGCAAAGAGTGATCGCGGCGACCACAGAAAGCCTTCTCCTAGCCGCGGAGCGGCGGCAGATATTAGCCCGGGGTGGAGCGCAGCGCAACCCCGGGAACACCGGGCACCACAACACGAAGCCCCGTAGGGGCGACAGACAGCACGTTTGTGTGGCACGAATCTGTCGCCCCTACGGGGCTTGTTGGTCTTTCGTGTGCGTTCCCGGGGTTTGCTCGCTGCGCTCGCCGCACCCCGGGCTAATATCTGCCGCCGCTCCGCGGCTAAATCCGAATCGCGCTGCTTTCTGTCCTTTGCCCTCTGTCCTCTGCCCCCTGTCCCCTGTCCCCTCTCCCCTCGCTCTCACCCGTACTTCCGGTGGCAGTCGGCGCTCGTCATCTTCGGGGCCTTCACCAGCCCGCCGGCCAACTTCTCGCCGACCGGGTCGAGGTACAACCGGCCGCTGCTCTCTTTGATCGTCTTGTCGTAGCCGATCACGTGAACGTTGAAGATGTACGCCGAGTCGCTCTCGGCCTTGAACCAGTGGATGTTGTCCTTGTGGTCGGAGATGGTGGAGAGTTCGCCGGGGCCGAACGTGCGGTCGATGGTCGGGCGAATCACGTAGTGGTCTTTGTGCGTCTCCACGCGGTCGTAGTGTTTGCCGCTCCACTTGCCCTTCAGGATGATGAACCCGGTACACATGTTCGCGTGCCCGTGCGGCACGATGGACCGGCCCTTCGCGCAGCCGAACACCTGCTTCCCGAACCCGACGTTCGCGGGCAGGCCGTCCACCTTGCTCAGGTCGAACCCGACGCTCGCCGCGCCGTTCTCCGGCAGCTTCCGCTTCTCGATCTCGTCCAGTTTCACGAGCGCGCACAGCGCCGGCAGATCGACGCGCTTGTACAGCTCTTCCATCTTGGTTTGGAACTGGAGGTCGGTGAGCTTTTCGCCCTTGAGGTCGTTGCTCATGCTCACCAGTTCCGCGAGCCACTTCCCGATGGTGGGTTTGGCGTCGGCGGCGAACAGGTCGCGGCTCCAGAGCGTTTCGATGAGCGCGAACGTGACCGCGGACCCGATGAGCTTGGCGTGAAACTCGCGACGCGATTGCATGGCAGCGCACTCCGGGGAAGGGATGCGCTGAGCGTACCGCGAGGAGGGGCGAGCGGGAAGGGAATAATGACGAAGCGCGAGCGTGTTACCCTCGCCCCGCGGCAGCGGGGAGAGGGTGGCGGAGCTTCGCCGCCGGGTGAGGGGTGTTACACAACAGAAGGGGCTACACGATTCACCGTCCGTGAAGCCCCGATGTGCGCTGAGCGCCCCTCACCCGCGAACTTCGTTCGCTGCCCTCTCCCCGCTGCCGCGGGGAGAGAGCGGGCTGATTCGCGCCGCGTGCGGCACTTACGTCGGGCGCTTCTCGGTCACGCGCGCGCCTTGCGCTTTCAGTTCGCGGGCGCGATCGGTGTTGAGCTGCACGTAGCCCCGCCACTTCGCGGGCACGTCGGCGTCGAGGAAGATCGCGCTCACCGGGCACTCCGGCACGCACGCCCCGCAGTCGATGCAGTCGTCGGAGTCGATGTACAGTTGCTTGTCGTCGCCGTAGAAGCACTCCACCGGACAGACCACCACGCAATCGGTGTACTTGCAGCCCACACACGGTTCGGTCACAACGTGCGCCATCTGAGGCACCTCGCGGTTGAAGGGACGTAGCCGCGAGAACTAAAAGCAGACGGCGTGCCGCGTGCGAAGTGCTGGGATTCGTAGCGAACCGCGCGCGCCGGCGCGACGCGCGTTCGTGACGTGACGAAATGCGGTCGGGAGAGTGGTCCGCTCGCTCCGCGAGCGGCGCTGTGGGCGAGAGTGAACTATGGCGCAGTTCCGCGAAGCAACCCGCTCCGCGAAGCGCCGCTCGCGGAGCGAGCGGACCACTCTCCCGAACCGGTGGTCACGTCCAATCGGCATCGCGGCGGATGCCGTGCTTGCGCATCTTCCCGTAGAGCGTGGTGGGCTTCAGCCCGAGCCGGTGCGCCGCGCCGCCGGGGCCGTACACGCGCCCGCCCGCGGCGCGCAGCGCGCCCAAGATGCGCCCCTTCTCCTGCTCCGCCCACGTCCGCGCCGTTTCCACTTGCGCGGGAACGAGCCACGCGGGTTCGATTTCCACCGCATCACCTTCTGAAGCGATCACGGCGCGCTCGATCACGTTTTGCAGTTCGCGCACGTTGCCGGGCCAGTCGTGCGCGGCCAGCGCGCGCAGTGCATCCGGCGCGAGCGGGCGCGCGGGCTTCGCGTGCATCTCCGCGAAGCGCTCGAGGAAGTGCGCCGCGAGCGCCGGAATGTCACCACGTCGTTCGCGCAGCGGCGGAATCGCGATCGGGAACACGTTCAGCCGGTAGAAGAGGTCGGCGCGGAACGAACCGCCGCGCACGCCCTCCGCGAGGTCGCGGTTGGTCGCCGTGATGAGTCGCACGTCCACTGGAATCGCTTCGCCACCGCCGACGCGCTCGATCACTCGCTCTTGAATCGCGCGGAGCAACAGCGCTTGTACGTCCGGTGCGAGTTCGCCGATTTCGTCGAGGAACAGCGTCCCGCCGCGGGCTTGCTCGAATCTTCCGATGCGCCTTTTCACGGCACCGGTGAACGCGCCGACTTCGTGCCCGAACAGTTCGCTCGCCGCGAGCGCCGGCGACAGCACCGCGGCGTTCACCGCGACGAACGGCCCCGCCGTTCGCCTGCTCTGTGCGTGAATCGCCCGCGCGACGAGTTCCTTCCCGGTCCCGGTTTCGCCGGTGATGAGCACGGTGGCGGACGTGGGCGCGACTTGAGCAATCGCGCGCCGAACGGAGGTGAACGAACCAACGAGTGTCACATCGGCCCCAAGTGGGCGAACCGCGGCACCGGTTCGCCGTTCACGGTCACGGTTTCGAGGAACATCGCCAAGGGGCGAACCCACAGCCCACCCTCGCCGTACAGCGGGCGGTAGACCACGAGGAGTTCGTCGGTTTCGCTGTGCCGCGCGACGCCGAGCACCTCGTACTCGTTCCCCTTGTAGTGACGATACCGCCCCGGCACGGGTTCGTTACTCGGCACGTGCGAACCTCACTTCAGGTCGAGATCGAAGTTCGCCGGCCCCGCGGCGAGCGTGAACGTCAGCGCGGACGAGTTCGTGAGCGCGTACTTCTCCGGCACACCTTTTCCGGTCACGATCACAACGTACTTCCCGGCCGGCAGCGCCTCTGCGAACAGGTATTTGCCGTCCTTCACCGCGGCCGTGAACGTGCGCGGCACCGCCGCCCCGAGCGTCACCACTGTGACTTCGCCTTCCGCGAGCGGTTGGCCCTTGAGCGTCACGAGGCCACTTAGCCCGGCCGGTTGCTTCTTCTGTTCCGGATTCTTCGGCGGATCGACCGGTTTCTTGTCTTCGGGCTTCTTCTCCTCGGGCTTCTTCTCCGGCGGCTTCGGCGCGGTGAAGCCGGCCTTCAGTTCCTTGCGAACCGCTTCGATGGTTTCGTGCAGGACGAACGCCTTGCGCGCGAAGTCCGGCTTGCCGTCCACATCGGGAACGTTGTCGGCGGTGGCGAAGCCGGTGTCGATCAGCTTCTGCGCCGCCGGCCGGTGGGCGAGGAGCGGTTTCAGCGCCGCGAGAGCGCCTTCGTACATGCGGAACGCCCCGGCGAAGTCCTTTGCGTCGTTGTAAATTGTCGCGCCCTTGTCGTGAACGTCGCGGAGCGAGTCGCTCACGATCTTGTCGAAGGTGCGCGCGTCCGGCAGTTTCGGGTCTTGGGCGGCGGCGCTCGCGGCGAGTGCGGCCACGAGAGCGAGAGATGCGAGGAGGCGGGAGGGCATCGGCGGGTTCCTTCACTGGCGGGCGGTGCGCCCCATAATGACGCGGCGCGGTCGGGGTTGCAACGCAAGTCCGCGCGCGTTTACCATACCGCCGATTCAACACCCGCACGGAAGCGGAACCCCCAAGTGGCCGACAAGCTCACCCAACTCGTCACCGACGCCCTCTCCCGCGCCGCGAGCGAACCGGCCGGGTTGCCGCTATACGCCGGCAAATCCGACCCGGGGCTGTTCCCGAACACCGCCGCCGCGAAGCCCGCGGCGCACAAGTGCCTCGCCGACGAACTGCTCCGCGCCGTAGGCACCGAACCGAAGGTGCGGTACGCGCTCAGCGAAAAGGGCTGGGACTTCCTGCTCGCGTCGGTGAATCCGAAGCAAGTACTCGAAGACTTCGTGCGGGTGCTGGAAGCCCGCGAGGGCGAAGTGGGCGAACTGCTCGCCACCGCCCGCCGCATGGCCGACAGCCTGAACGGGCTGAAGGCCGCGGTGAGTCGCGTGCTGCCTGCGGTGAGCGCGGGGCGGGTTGAGACTTCGCCGTTGGCGATTCGACCCACCCCCCCGGCCCCCCTCCCTGAAGGGAGGGGGGAGACAAGCACTCGCGCTTCGTGCGAGCGATTCGATTCCGCAACTTCTGTCTCCCCCCTCCCTTCAGGGAGGGGGGCCGGGGGGGTGGGTGAAGCGCTCGCAGAAGCCTCAACTTCAACCGCGCTCCCGCACGCGATCCGCGAATACCTCGCCGCGCGCCGCGGGCCCACCGACTGCACGCTGCCGGAACTGTTCCGCGCGCTCCCGAACACCGAACCGCTCACGCTCGGGGCGTTCCACGACTGCCTGCGCGAAATGCACGCCGACGGCGCGCTCGCGCTGCACCACTGGACCGGCCCGCTGTACGCGATGCCCGACCCGCAGTTCGCCCTGATGATCGGCCACGGCGTGGCCTACTACGCCTCTTTGAAGAGTGGGCAGTGAGCAGCGGGAAGTGAGCAGTTGCCGGCATTCCTGCCCACTGCCCACATTCCACTGCCCACCGCACAACGGAGGGACAAACTTTGACTTCCACCACGACCGCCGCGCCGACGACCGCGCTTGCGCTCACCGCGCCGATGCGCGACGCGCTCAAGCGCGCCGGGAACCCGTTCCGCAACTACTTCGCCCGCAACCCGGACGACGAAGTGTGCGCGCGGTTCCACGTCCCGGAGCTGTTCGCGCCCGAGCGCGACCTGCTGCACGCCATCATCGACCTGTACCGCTACGACCCCGGCACGCACTCCGAGATCGTCCCCATTCTGGGGAACAAGGGAGCCGGGAAGACGCACCTGTTGCACAGCATCAAGCACGGCCTCGGCGGGCAGTGGCAGTTGCTCGTCACGCCCGGCGTGTACCAGCGCGACACGGACTTCCTCGAATACCTGCTGTTCCAAATCATCGACACGCTCCTCGGCGGCGGGAAGCAGAAGGGGACCCGCCCACTGGAGCACATCGGCGACCAACTCGTGCGGCGCACGCTCGGCGTCGCGCTGCGCGAACTGAGCGACGACGAGCGCGTCGAACTGTTCCCGCCGCCGGGCCTCGGCCGGTGGGCGCGGCGGCTCGGACTCGGCACGCAACAGGCCCGCGAGCGCGCCGAATGGCTCGCCGAGAACCTCAGCGGGTACTCGAACTTCGCGCGCGTGCCGCTGCCGATGGGCCAAGCGCTCGCCGATAGCGGCCTCACGCCGCAAAAGGCGCTCGATCTCGTGTGCGCGCACGTCGCGAAGACCGAACCGCACAACGCCGCCGGGATGATGCGCCGCCATGTGGTGCAGGGCTTCGCGAAGGCCGTGCTGCTGCGCGACGAATCGGACCTCGCGAACTTCCTGACGTTCGGGTTCGCGGAACTCGAGTTCCACGTGCGCCCGACGCGCCAAGACCTCGTGCTCGCGCTGTTCAAAGTGCTTACTGACATTTTCCGCACTCTGAAAGCACCGGTGGTGGTCGCCTTCGACCAACTCGAAGACCTGCTGCTCGCGCGCCGCACCGACGACGCCCACCGCACGGCCGAAGCGTTCTTCGCGGGCATCGTGCAGGCGATGCACCAGATCGACGGGCTGTGCTTCCTCGTGTTCGCCGAGCGCGGGCTGTGGAACCGGTTCGTGCCGTCCCTGGACGGCTACATCCAAGACCGGCTGAACAACCCGGTGCACGTCCCGAAGCACGGCACCGTGAAGGCGCTGCGCCTCGAAGCGCCGCCCGCGGACCTCGCGCGCCGCGTCGTCGAAGCCCGGTTGCGCTCGGTCCTCGGCGAACTGCCGCGCAGCAACACCGCGGTGCCGGACATCTTCCCCTTCGACGACGAGCAGGTGACGCGCATCGCTCGGACCGAACCGACGCTCCGCGACATGCTCCAGCAGTTCCGCCACCTGTTCGACCACATCGTGTACGAACCGGACGACGCGGCGCAAGAGGCGAGCGCGAACCGCGTCGCGGCGTCGATGGCGGACATTGAGGTGCCGCCCCGCGACGAACCCGCGCCCGGCATCGACGACATTATTTCCGAACCCGCCGCGAGTCGCGTGTCGGACCTGATGCCCGAAGCCGAAGCGCCGAGCGAGATCGAGTTCAAGCAGATCGATGTGGTGGAAACGCCGGCCGACGAAGCGCCGCTCGCGCTCGCACCGGAACCCGAACCGCTACCGGCCGAACTCCCGGAAGCCGCGAGCGAGCCGATCGCGGTCGCGCCGCCCCCGCTGGAAGCGCCGTCGCCGCTCGCGGACCTCGTGCCCGCGTTCGACGCGCGCCCCGCGCCGCCGTCGCTGCTGGAACTGTGGGAGCAGGAGCAGCGGGCCGCGCGCCGCAAGCTCGAACCCGAAGGCGCACTCACCGGCGCGACCCGCGAGCTGCAAGCCGGCCTCGGCGCGTTCCTCGCGACCTGCCTCGATCACGGGGTGAAGGTCGGCCCGTGGCGGCTCCAGCACGTCGTGAACGAGTGGAGCTATGGCGAACACCCGACCTACGGCGCGGTGACGCTCGCGCACTGGGCGTGCAAAGACGGCCAACCGTGGAAGGTTGGGATCGGACTGTTCCTCGCGCGTGGCGCGGGCAAGCCGAAGGACTTGGAAGTCAAGCTCGCAGTCATGGACGTGCAGCCGGCGATGGTGGACTACCTAATCCTGCTGCGCCCGGAAGACGACATCGCGATGAGCGGCAAGAGCAAGACGCTGCTGCAAGACGCGGAACGTCGCGGGCGGCACGCGCGCCTCGAACCGGTGGAACTGGACGCCTTCGCGCAGTTGTACGCCTTCCCCCGCTGGCTCGCCGCCGTGAGCGAAGGGCTGCCCACGGGCGCGCCGCTCCCGAACCTCGCGGACGTGATTCAGGACAAGTGCGAGAAGCTGCTCGAACAGGTGTGCATGCCGATCCAGCAGTGAGGACTTCGGTTCGTCGAACCGCCGGCGTGAGCCGGTGGGTTGTTCGCGGCGCACCCGCCGGCTCACGCCGGCGGTTCGACTTGTGCGCGCTCACTTCCCGGTTTCGTGCAGGGTGAGCAGCACGGAGCCGACCACGGGTTTGCCGTCGGCCGCTTTCACGTTGAAGCCCACTTGCATTTGCATCACCGGTTTCAGCGCCTCGAAGGTCAGTTCCAGTGTGCGCTTGTCTTCGAGCAACTTCGCCGAGCGCACCGGCACTTCGTCCATGCCCTCCTTCGACGGGTCCGACACCTTCCACCGCTTCGAGCCGTACTCGCCGCTCCAGCGGTAGTTCCACCACGCGGCCTTGTAGTTCGCGGCCCCCTTCGCGGCGTCCGCGTCCATGTCGCGCGCGAAGGTCAGGCGGATCGTGTTCCCCTTCGCCTCGAACGCGACCACCGCGTCCAGCGGCTTGCCGGTGGGGCGCACGCGCTGCAAGCAGCCGTCGGCCTTCGCCGCGGTCTGCCAGCCGTTCAGCCCGCAAACGTAGAGGGTGTCGCCGAGGAACCGGCCGCGACACACGCCCGACAGGAACTCGATGGGCAACCCCGCGACGCCGCCTTGCACGCGCCCGTCCGGCAGTTCTTGGCGCAAGAGAACGTAGGGGCGGCACCGGCCGTAGGAGAAGTGCAACGGCTTGCCCGCGAGCGCGCCCCACGCCTTTTCGGGCACCCACACCTGCCCGCCGGCGGAGTTGTCCACTTCGCGCGGCAGCCAGCACAGCGGCGCGTCGAACGTCTTCGGGGGCGTGTCGCGGTGGTGCGCGCGCATGTCGCCGTAGAACCCGCCCTTCTTGTACTGGTCGATGCGTGTCGCGGGCATCCAGTTGCCCTCTTGGTCGGCCCCGGTAATCACGCCACTCGAAGACATGCCCAACCCGATGGGGTGCCGGAACCCGGTGGCGAACACTTCCGCCTTTTTGCCGTCTTTGGTCACGCGCATGAGGCACCCGCCGTGCGCGGTGTGCGTGTCGCCGGTTTTGAAGAAGTAGAAGTTCCCTTGCGGGTCGGTTTCGAGGCAGGTGTCGTAGCTGTGTTCGCCACCGCCGCAATGCCAGTCGTTGTTCACGCACTCGTAGAAATCGGCCTCGTCGTTGTCGTCGTAGTCGTGCAGGCGCGTGAGTTGCCCGCGCTCGAGCACCACGATCTCGTTGTTCACCACTTTAATTCCGAGCGCGTGGTAGAGGCCGGTCGCGTACCGCTTCCACGAGCACGTTTGTGCGCCTTCGTCCACGCTGACGAGCCACACGTCGCCGTGGCAGGTACACACCACGATTCGCCCGTTGTACTTGAAATCCAGCCCGGTGCAGAAGAACAGCGCGCCGAACGGGTTCTTGTACGGGATCGTGAGCGTATCGACCGCGAACGGGCCGTCGTCTTTGCCGCGCTCGAGTTTCGTGACGAGCGGCTTCCCCCAGTGCGGGAGACCGGGTCGAAAGTTGGACATGAGTTCCGGGTCAACGGCTTCGGTGTCGCCCCCGTACTTGCGCGCGGCGAACTGCTCTTTTTCGCTCGACTCGAAGGGCGTGCGTTTCCCGTTCGGTTCGTCCGCGGCCCACGCGATCGCCTTCTCCCCAGCCCCGACGCGCACGGTGCGCAAGACGGCCGGCCCGCCCTTCGCTTTTTCCACCAGCATCAGCGTTTCGTAAATCCGGCGGTCGCCGACAGTGTACTGGAGCAGGACGCGCCCGTTATTCAGGACGTGCCCGCGATACTTCACTTCGGGGTCCGGCGGCGCGGTGAACGGCGGCTTGCTCGCCGCGGGCGCGCCGTCCACGCTCCACGCGACGCGCGGTGCGGCGGAGAAGAGGATCGTGCCCTTCGGGGTGGGCGTGTTCAGTAGCCCGAAGCGCCGGTCGCTGTGGTTCAGGTGCCCGCCGGTCCAGATGGCGACGAGTTGCATCGTGCTGCGGTCGTAGGCGGCGCAGGCGTCACCCTTCTCGTCGAGCTTAATCACGATCGCTTTGTACGCGACCTCGGTGCCCTTCCCGACCGGGTAGCGGAGCGTGCAGTTGAGCGCCGGCCCGGTGTTCATCTCGCGGAACCGCGGGTCGATCCAATCTTTGTCGGTCATCTTCTCCCACGGCTCGGCCTTCCCCTGCGCGGGCCGCGGGGTCCAGTCGGCGAGCGCGGGATCGATGCCCGCGGGCAACTTCGGTGGCGCATCGACTGGCGCGGCGAGAGCGAGCGGCAACAACAGCGCGAACATGCGGCACTCTGGGGAGGTGGGGCGGCCGACCGGCGAGCGCGACGAACTGCGCCGGAGTAAAAAATGGGACGAAATCCCGGTATCAGCATTGACTGCGTAGTAGTATGCGATAATACTACGGGTCGGGGAATGTCGAATTCTTCGAGAATTTCTTCATCTTCCCATGGCAGGACACACGTTCTTTATCAGTTTCTCTCTCCACTCTCCGGAGGTCCAATGCGTCCCTCTCTCCCGAGCTCCCGGCGTGGGTTCACGCTGATCGAGCTGCTGGTGGTGATCGCGATTATCGCGATCCTCATCGGCCTGTTGCTCCCGGCCGTGCAGAAGGTGCGCGAAGCCGCCGCCCGCATGAGCTGCTCCAACAACCTGAAGCAACTCGGCATCGCGGCCCACAGCTTCCACGACGTGAACAACAACCGGCTCCCCCCGGCGATCATGATGCGGAACTACTCCGACTTCCCGTACTCCGACGAAATCGGGCCGAACTGGGCGGTGATGATCCTCCCGAACATCGAACAAGACAACCTGTACCGCCAAGTCCAGAACGCAATCACGGTCTGGCAGGGCACTACGGGCACGATCGATAACTCGTGGAAGAACATCCGCGGGGCGGTCATCAAGACCTTCCTCTGCCCCTCGGACGGCAACAACCAAAACCTCTGCACGCGGAACCTCGGCAACGTGACCAACTGGGGCCGCGGCAACTACGCGGCGAACTGCGGCCCGCACTACAACTACCGCAACCGTCTGAACGGTGGTAGCAGCAGTGGTGGTCCGTGGGGTTACGCTGGGGCCGGCCCGTTCACCGTGACGACGTTCGCGAACCCGAGCAAGTTCAGCATGGGCATCGCGCAGATCCCGGACGGCAGCTCGAACACGGTGATGTTCGGCGAAGTACTCTCGGGCGCGGACGCGGCCGACCCCCGCGGCGTGTGGGCCTTCGGCCTCGCCGGCTCCAGCACGATCGTGTCTCACGCCGACGGTGACTGCCGCGTGCCGAACGATCCGGGCGGCTGCTCGGACGACATCCGCGACGCGCCGAACCTGCCCGCTCAGAACCTCGGCAACTGGACCAGTTGCAACAGCAACCAAGCCACCGCCCGCAGCCGGCACAGCGGCGGCGTGAACACGGCGATGGCCGACGGGAGCGTGCGGTTCATCACCAACTCGGTGAGCCAGCAAACGTGGTGGCTGCTCAACGCCGCGAACGACGGTCTGCCCGTGCCGAACTTCTAAGATCGGCACGCCGTAGAATAGCAACCCGGCCGGTGTGCGGTTCGTCCGGCACCGGCCGGTGTTCGTTTCCTCCCTCCCGCGGTCTCCCATGTCCGGTTTTTCCGAGCGCCTGTGGCGCCACCGGCTCGCCGTCGGCGCGGGCTTCTGCGCCCTCGTCGCCCTCGGCGCGGCGGTCGCCTACGTTGCCCTCTCCGACGGCGGACCGGTCATAGCGGACGCGCCGGACCTGCGCGCGCACGTGCGCGCGACCCCGCCGGTGCCGGTCGCGTTCGTCTCCCGGACCGAACCCGCGTCGCTCGCCGCGCCGGCCCCCGAGGGCGAAGGGTTCGCCTACCCCGGGGCGCTCCCGTGGGCCGCCCGCGAGGGCCGGTTGCGGCTCCTCGATACCGACGGCAAAGTGTACGAACTCACGTGGGGGCGCGCGCTGCCGGACGGCGGCACGCTGATCGACGCGATGAGCCCCTCGATTTCGCTCGACGGCAAGCGGGTGCTCTTCGCCGGGCGGCGCGCGGCCCCGGACCACGGCCGCTGGCGCATTTACGAAGTGGGGGTGGACGGCAGCAACCTGCGCCAACTCACCGGCGGCCCGAACGACGAGGGGTGCGGCGCGGTGCCCCCGATGCGGTTCGCCGCGGACGGCACGCGCCTCGACGACGCGACCCGGCGGCGCGTCGATTACGACGACGTGGACCCGATCGACCAAGGCTCGTCGCTGGTGTTCGCTTCGAGCCGCACGCCGGACCTCGGGCGCGACCACGCGCGTCGCGCCACGCAGTTGTGGCTGTGGCCGACCGGCGAGGCGAAGCCGCACCCGATCACCTCGAACCGCAACAACGACCGCTGGCCGTTCCTCACGCTGGCCGAAGACCTGATCGTGTTCAGCATGTGGAGCCGCAACCGCGAGGCGGTGACGGCCGACGGGACCGACGTGCGCCCGGTGTCGTCGGGCGGCGCGTTCGCCACGGCGCCCACCGACCAGTGGGTGGGCATGCGCTTGCACTCGGTCAGCGACCAGTTCGGCTTCACGGTGAAGATCGAGGAGCCGGTGTGGCGGCAGCGCCCGCTGTTCAACGGGCGGCTGGCGTTCTTCACGGCGCACCCCGCGGGCGGCGGGCGGTTCCGTTTGGCCCAAGCCGACTGGGGCTACCTGCGGTTCGGGGGCAGTTCGATCGCGGCCGGGCAGCGGATGCCGAAGCAGCAGGGCGGCGCGCTGCTGTACGGCCCGGAGCGCGACGCCGACGGGCGCGACCTGTCGGCCGCGTGCCCGACCCCGTGCCCGACGGGCGCGGTGCTGTTCGCCGCCGCGCCCGTCGGCGCGCCCGCCGGCGCGTGGGCGCTGTACACCGCGAGCGACGACTGGGCCGCGCCCGCGGTGCCGGCGGTGCTGTTCGACGACCCCGCCCGCGCCGACACCGACCCGGTCGCGGTGTACGCGCGCGCCCCGGCACCGGCCGAAACGACCCTGCCGATGACCGGCGCGCCGCTGAAGTACCCGGGGTTCAAGCTGGCGAACGGGGCCGCCTACGACGGGCCGTTCGGCGAGTTGCACAACTCGATGATCCGCGTGCCCGCCCCGGACCCGTTCCTCGGCCAGAAAACCGACACCGGGGCGGGACCGGTGGTGCCGCCGCCGACCGGCGTGAAGTCCGTGGTGTTTTACGCGGCGCACCGCGACCGGTTCGACGACCCGAACGTGCCCCGCGTGCCCGGCGGGTGGGAGAAGCTGAGCGCGTCGCCCCTCGACCAAGGTGGGCAGATGCGGGCCAAGGTGCCCGCGCTCCCGCACAGCACGACCGTACTCGCCGGCCTCGGCGAAGACGGTACCGTGTTTAAGTGGACCGCAACGACCCCGGACTCGGCCGGGCGCAGCGCGACGTTTTACGCCCTCGCCGGCGACCACTACAGCGGCACCCGACCGAACGGGTACCACTTCTGTTTGGGGTGCCACACCGGCCACACGTTCATCCCCGCCGACGTCCGCGAGCGGGTCCAGAAGTGACCCGCGGTTTCCTCCCCCCGTTTCTCTTTCCGAGGTGTTCCGTGTTCAAGAACGTCTGTCTGGTTCTCGGTTCCGTGCTGTGTCTCGCGCTGGCGGGCTGCGGCGGTGGCGGCGGCATCTCCGCGACCGGCAAAGTGGTGAACGGCGCGAACCCGTACACGCCCGGCGAGGGCGAGAGCGTGAACGTCACCCTCTCGAGCGACTCGGGCGCGGGCGGCGGCGGCACCAGCGGCAAGGACGGGACGTTCACCCTCAAGGCGAACGACGGTAAGGACCTGCCGCCCGGCAAGTACAAGGTGAGCATCACCGTCTACAAGGCCGCGGACGGGGGGAAAGCGCCGCCCGCGCCGGTGACCAAGCCCTACGGCGATTTCGAGCTCAGCTCGAGCAACAACTCGCTCACCATCGACCTGTCGAAGGTGAAGTGACGCCGGGCGCGGCGCGCTACTTCGGCAAGCGCGCCAGCGCCGCCTTCGCGTCCGGCACCACGTCGAACCCGAAGTCGCCCGCCGCGAGTTTCGTCAGCAGGTCTCGCGCCGCGGGCGTCGCGGCGCGTTCCAGCACCCGCACCGCGCGAACGGTGCGGGCCGCGGAACTCACCGGCGCGCCGGTCGCCTTCAACAGCCGCAGAATCAGGTTCGCCCGGTACTTCGCTTCCGCGCTCGACGCGGACCGCGCCAGTTCGCGCACCGCGTCGAGCGCCGGCCCGCCGATCTTCACCAACTCGTCGGTCGCGCGGTCGCGCGCGTCGAAGGCGTCGGCGTCGAGGTCTTCGATCAGTTGCTTCACGCGGTCCCGCTGGTCCGGGGGCTGCGCGGTCTTGCTCAACCGTTCGCCCACGAACGCAACGTGCTCCGTGGCCGATTGCAGAAACGCGCGCTGCGCCGCGGCGGCCTTCGCGCGGTCGTCGCCCATCAGGTCGGCCCAAAGCGCGTCGCGCGCGGCCCCGGCGGGCACGACGGTCGGCTTGTCGCGGCCGGTCGCGGTCGCGGTGGCGCGATCGAGGTCTTCGACCGTGCGGCCGAGCAGGATGTGATCGAACAGCCCGGCCTCGCCGTCGAACGGCGTGAGCGCGAACCCGGTGAGCGTAAACGCGCCGTGCTCTTTGAACAGGTCGCGCGTCACCACTTCCCACTGCGCCGGGACCTTTTGGGCCACCGAAGTGGCCGGCTGCCAGTTGTGAACGTTCGAGCCGGCGTAGTACCGCACGGCCCACGGGTTCACGGGTTCGTGCAGTTGCACCATGATGCCGGTGCCGCCGAGTTTCTTCCACGCGAACCGCAGGTAGCGGAACTCGCCGGCTTTCGCGGGCTTCTCCACGATCCGGTAGTCCCAGCCGTCGATGGGCGCGTTGTACCGCTGCATGGGCGTGACCCGCGCGGCTTCGACGCCCGCGAAGGTGTCGCGGTCCTCGCGGGTCGCGGTGCTGCCGTTGTCGGTCTGGATGAGATACCCGAGCAACGGGTCCACTTTCTCGTCGAGCAATTCGACGACCGGGCCGTCGCCCTTCGGCGCGATGTAGATCAACGCCTTGATCACGTCGCGCCCCGCGACCGGGAGCGCGACCAGCACCCCGAACAGAACGGCCCACGTCGCACGCATTCGCAACCCTCCGGTTCGCAGGAGGTGATTATCCGCGAACCGGGGCCGCCGCGGGAAGGCGAATCGGGCCGAAGTGTTACACGCCGCGCGAAGTCCGGCCTTCTGTTGCCCTCTCCCCGCGTAGCGTGGGAGAGGGTGGCCGAGTCTTCGAAGCCGGGTGAGGGGCGAACAGCTACACGAGAAATCAGTTAGCTGAATCAGTGGTGTAGCTCACCCCTCACCCGGCGGCGAAGCGCCGCCACCCTCTCCCACAAGGGGAGAGGGCAAAACTAAACCGCACCCTCACAGCGTCGGGCCGATGCTCCACGGGGCGAACTCCTCTTCGCCCACGCCGTTCAGCTCGCTCTTGGTCTTCTCGCCGCTCGCCACCGCGAGCACCTTCTCGAAGATTTCGCGGCCCACCTGCTCCACCGGCACGCCGTCCAGAATCTTCCCGGCGTCGATGTCCATGTCGCTAATCATGTGGTTGTAGAGCGGCGAGTTGGTCGCCACCTTCACGCACGGCGCGGGCTTACAGCCGAACACGCTCCCGCGGCCGGTCGTGAACACGCACACGTTCGCGCCGCCCGCGACGATGCCGGTCATGCTCACCGGGTCGTAGCCGGGCGTGTCCATTACCACGAAGCCCTTCGCCGTCACCGGTTCCGCGTACCGGTACACGTCCACCATCGCCGTGCTGCCGCCCTTCGCGATCGCGCCGAGCGACTTCTCGTAGATGGTGGTGAGGCCGCCCTCCTTGTTCCCCGGCGACGGGTTGTTGTTGATCTCCGCGCCGAACATGCTCGTGTACCACTCCCACCACTTGATGCGCTCGACGAGCTTCTCGCCGACGGCCTTGCTCACGGCGCGCCGCGTGAGGACGTGTTCCGCGCCGTAAATCTCCGGCGTTTCGCCGAGGATGCTCGTGCCGCCCTGCTGCACCATGAGGTCGCTCGTCACGCCGAGCGCCGGGTTCGCGGTCACGCCGCTGTTGCCGTCCGAGCCGCCGCAGTTGGTGCCGAGGATGATGTGCTTCGCGGAGAGTTGCACGCGGCGCACGTCGTTCACGCGCGGCAGCAGTTCCGTCACCGCCTTCACACCGGCTTCGACCGTTTTGCCGATCCCGCCGCACTCTTGGATCGAGAGCGCGAGCGGCGTGGACTTCTTGCCGTCGAGCTGAATGAGGTTCAGGTGCTCTTGCTCGATGAGGTGCGAGGCCTGAACGATCTCGCAGCCGAGGCCGATGAGGATGTACGCCGCGACGTTCGGGTGCCGCGCGAAGCCCGCCAAAGTGCGGTCGAGCTGTTGATGGTCCGGGCCGTCGTACTGCATCCCGCAGCCCTGCCGGTGCGTGATCGCGATGACGCCGTCCACGTTCGGGAAGTCTTTCAGCAGGCCGAGCGCCTTGATGCGCTCCGAAACGTACTTGCTGGTGCTCGCGGAGCAGTTCACGGTCGAAATGACGGCGAGGTAGTTGCGCGTGCCGTACCGCAGGTGGTCCGGCTTCCCGGGGCCGCGGTCGTAGCCCATGAACGTGCGGTGTTCGACCGGTTCCGGCAGCGGCGCGGGCACCTGCGTGGCGAAAGCGTAGTCGCGCTCGAACGACCCCGCGACGACGTTGTGAACGTGGACGTGTTCGCCCGGCGCGACGTTCTGCCCCGCGAACCCGATGATCTGCCCGTACTTGCGGATCGCGTCGCCTTCCTTGATGGGCGCGAGCGCGAACTTGTGGCCCATCTTGATCGCGGCCGGCAACACGACGGTACCGCCATCGAACGCGAGCGCGGTGCCGGCGGGGATCGGTTTGCGAGCGACCGCGATGTTGTCTTCGGGGCGCAGGTGAACGGCGTACTGGCTCAGCGAAACGGCGGACATAGGCCGGTGCCTTTGGGAAGAGTGTGGCGGGTTCTGTCAACTTAGCGAACCCGCGGCGCGCGTGAAAGCGGAACCGGCGCGCCGGTTCGTTCGCGCGCGCGATCTTTTCCTGATGGCGCGGCGGTGCCGGGGCCGATAATGGCGCGAGATACCAGATAGAGGGCCGTTGCGATGGGCATTCTCCCGGACTGGATGATCGAGCGCGACGTGAAGATCGTGCCGTTCGCGCCGCAGCAGCACCGGCCCGGCATCATCTCGTACGGCGTGACGAGCTACGGCTACGACGTGCGCGTGGACCGCAAGTTCAAGGTGTTCACGAACGTGTGGGGCAGCACCGTCGACCCGAAGAACTTCGACCCGAAGTCGTTCGTGGACGTGGACGCGGACTTCTGCATCATCCCGCCGAACAGCTTCGCTCTTGCCGAAACGGTGGAGTACTTCGAGATCCCGCGCGACATCCTCGCGGTGTGCTTGGGCAAATCCACGTACGCACGTTGTGGCATCATCGTGAACGTGACGCCTCTAGAGCCGGAGTGGCGCGGGCGCGTGACCATCGAGATCAGCAACACCACGCCGCTCCCCGCGAAGATTTACTCCGGCGAGGGCATCGCCCAAATCCTCTTCTACAAGGGCGAAGCGCTCTGCAAGGTGAGCTACGCGGACAAGAAGGGCAAGTACCAAGACCAACCGGGCCTCACGCTCCCGTTCGTGCCCGGCAAAGAGGGGTAACGCAACAGGCGAGCGGCACCCGTGAGGGTGCCGGTTTCTTCACGCGCACATCCAACCGGCACCCTCACGGGTGCCGCTCGCCGTTAGCAGCAGGTCTTACGCGCGGCGCGCGGAAAGTCACATTGCTCTCGCCCCGCGGCGCGCGTTAATTGTACATTTTACCAGAGTGTACGAGTTTTCCGACTGTGCCGGTTGTACCGGCGGCGCACGAGGCGCAGTGGCGCACGCGCACGCCCCGTGAATGTTGCACCGGACTCGGCGGGTCGGACTGCCGATCAACCACAGGCTGAGTCAGTATGAAGGGCGGTTCACACTCCGCCGCCCCATCGATAACCTTCCGCCGGACCCGCGCTATGCAGATCACTCGCCGCTTCACCCGCGAGGGCCAAGACCCGTTCGCGGCCATCGAGTTCGCCCCGCGCACGTCGGTCATTCGCAACCCGAACGGCTCGGTCGTGTTCGAGATGACCGACGTGATGGTGCCCGCGAAGTGGTCGCAGGTGGCGGTCGATATTCTCGCGCAGAAGTACTTCCGCCGCGCGGGCGTGCCGGCGCAGCTCGATCACGTGTACGAAGAGGGCGTCCCGGGGTGGCTCCAGAAGAGCCGGCCCGCGGGCGGCACCACACTCGGCGGCGAAACTGACTCGCGCCAAGTGTTCCACCGGCTCGCCGGTTGCTGGACGTACTGGGGTTGGAAGGGCGGCTACTTCACCAGTGAGCGCGACGCGCGCGCGTTCTACGACGAAACGTGCTACATGCTGGCCGCGCAAATGGCGGCCCCGAACAGCCCGCAGTGGTTCAACACCGGTCTGCACTGGGCCTACGGGATCGAAGGGCCGCCGCAGGGGCACTATTTCATCGAGCCGAGCACCGGCGCGATGACGCGCAGCACCAGCGCCTACGAGCGCCCTGCCCCGCACGCGTGCTTGCCGTACCACGCCGAAGTGACGACGCCCGGCGGCCCGGTACCGATCGGCGAGATCGTCGAACGCAACATGGTCGGCCTGCCGGTGTACGACCGCGAGGGCGTGACCCGCGTGGTCGCGGTGAAGCACAACGGCGTGAAGCCGGTGTACCGCGTGCGCCTCGGTAACGGCAACCACATCGAAGCGACCGCCGACCACCTCGTGCTCGCTGGAAGCCCCCTTGCACGTGCTGAAAGCGTCGGCGAAAACCGGTTCACACAAACCAGCGACCGCAGAAGCCATCTGGTAACGTGGCGCGCGGTGGATACGCTTCGCGCGGGGGAGCGCCTCTACGAACGCACCGACGACGCGGTGCGCACGGCGAACGCACCCCGTGCGCACGAAGAAGGTGGCGTTGCGACTCTCGAAGCACCGGCAACCAGCGCGTCCGCGCAACTGACCGGCGTCGTGATCGAGGCTATCGAATACGTCTGCGACACCGACGTGTACGACATCGAGACCGAGAGCCACAACTTCCTGACCAACAACGTCGTCGTCCACAATTGCTTCATCCAGTCGGTCGATGACGACCTCGTGAACGACGGCGGCATCATGGACCTGTGGGTCCGCGAGGCCCGCATCTTCAAGTACGGCAGCGGCACCGGCAGCAACTTCTCGCACCTGCGCGGCGAGGGCGAGCCGCTGTCCGGCGGCGGGAAGTCGTCCGGCCTGATGAGCTTCCTCAAGATCGGCGACCGGGCCGCGGGCGCGATCAAGAGCGGCGGCACCACCCGTCGCGCCGCGAAGATGGTCGTACTCGACCTCGACCACCCGGACATCGAAGAGTTCGTCAACTGGAAGGTGACGGAGGAGCAGAAGGTCGCGGACCTCGTCGCCGGCTCCAAGTTGATGAACAAGCACCTGAACGCCATCATGCGCGCGGTACACGCGCACCCGGTGGCGGAAGAAAAGTACGACCCGACGAAGAACGCGGCGCTCCGCAAGAGCGTGCTGGAAGCGCGCGCCGCGCTGCTGCCGGAGAACTACATCGCCCGCGTGCTGCAACTCGCCCGCCAAGGGTTCAAGAGCATCGAGATCGACGAGTACGACACGGACTGGAACTCGAAGGCGTACTACACGGTTTCGGGCCAGAACAGCAACAACTCGGTGCGCATCAGCAACGACTTCATGCGCGCCGTGGAAGCGAACGGCCCGTGGCACCTGTACTGGCGCACGGAGCTGGAGAAGGCCAAGAAGGAAGGCCGCGCGCCGAAGGCGAAGAAGACGCTCGCGGCGCGCGACCTGTGGGAGCAGATCGCGTTCGCGGCGTGGAGCTGCGCCGACCCGGGTGTGCAGTTCGACACCACCTTCAACGAGTGGCACACCTGCCCGGTGGACGGCCGCATCAACGCGACCAACCCGTGCGTGACGGGCGACACGCTCGTCGCCACCGCGGACGGCCTAATTCGCATCGACCAGTTGCTCGAACAGGAAACGAGCGTGGTCGGTGCGGACGGCGAACTGCACGCCATCAAACCGGCGTTCAAGACCGGCGTGAAGCCGGTGTACCGGCTCCGCACGCGCGCCGGGTACGAGGTGAAACTGACCGGCGACCACAAGGTACTTACGGCGAACCGCGGCGATGTGCCCGCGTGCGAACTGACGAAAGACGACGTGGTGCGCCTCGGTCGCGGGGTGTTCGCGGATCGGCGCGACCCGCAACCGGCAAACGGGCGGCTCGCGCTCGACGCGCGCCTCACCGAGTACCTCGGACTCATGGTCGGCGACGGCTGTCTGATGGGGGACCGCGAGTCCGCAATGGTCACGCTCGCACCGGAAGAACAAGAGGTGGCCGAGCGCGTTCACGAAGACCTGCGCTCGTTCCGCACCGAGTTCGCCGCGGACGGGCGCGGCGCGCGCGACACCCACGTCACCAGCCCGCAAGCGACCGTGCGCGTTGGGACCGGTAGCCGGTGCGTGGTCGAAGCGCTGAAACGGTTCGCGGTGCTGAACGAAGGCAGCGCCGCGAAGCGGTTCACCGACGAGGTGTTCCGCTTGGAACGTGACGCTCTCGCCGGCGTGCTGCGCGGCCTGTTCACCGCCGATGGCACCGTCGCCAACTACGGCGCGAAGTCGCAGTACGCCGGGCTCGACAGCACCTCGCTCGACTTGCTCAAACAGGTACAACTGCTGCTCCTGTCGTTCGGCATCAAGGCGAAGTTGTACACGAACCGGCGACTCGCGGACCAAACGACTGCGCTGCTGCCGGACGGGCACGGCGGCACGAAAGAGTACCCGGTGAAGCAGGTTCACAGCCTGCGCGTCAGCCGCAGCTCGCGCGTCGCATTCGAGCGCGAAATCGGGTTCGTGCCCGGCAGCCCGAAGTGCGAACAACTCGCGCGGCTGAACCGCGAAGTGACGACCTACGCCGACCGCCTCGAAGACCGCGTCGAGAGCCTCGAGTATGTCGGCGTCGAACCGGTGTACGACCTCACCGAACCGGCTACGCACCACTTCATCGCCAACGGCATTAGTGTACACAATTGCAGCGAGTACGCGTTCCTAGATGATACGGCGTGCAACCTCGCGTCGCTGAACCTGATCACCTTCTACGACACGAAGGCGAACAAGTTCGACATCGAGGCGTACCGGCACGCGGTGCGCATCTGGACGCTGATTCTCGAAGTCAGCGTGTACATGGCGCAGTTCCCGAGCCAACCGGTCGCGCAGAAGTCGTTCGACTACCGCACGCTCGGCCTCGGGTACGCGAACCTCGGCGCGCTGCTCATGGTGCAGGGCATCTCTTACGACTCGCTGGAGGGCCGCGCGCAGTGCGGGGCGCTCACCGCGATCCTGCACGCCGGGGCGTACGCCGCGAGCGCGGAAATGGCCGCTGAGGTCGGGCCGTTCGCGCGCTACGCCGCGAACCGCGACCACATGCTGCGCGTGGTGCGCAACCACCGCCGCGCCGCGTACAACGCCGCGCCCGCGGAGTACGAGGGGCTGACCGTGTTCCCGGTGGGCATCGACGCCCGCTACTGCCCGCCGGACCTGCTCGCCGTAGCCCGCCGCGAGAGCGACCGCATGCTCGAACTCGGCGAGCGGTACGGCTACCGCAACGCGCAAGTCACGGTGATCGCGCCGACCGGCACCATCGGCCTCGTGATGGATTGCGACACCACGGGTATCGAGCCGGACTTTGCGCTCGTGAAGTTCAAGAAGCTCGCGGGCGGCGGCTACTTCAAGATCATCAACCAGAGCGTTCCGCCGGCGCTGGCGAAGCTCGGCTACGCCCCGTGGCAGATCGAAGACATCGTGCGGTACACCCGCGGCGCGGCCACGCTGCACGGGTGCCCGCACGTGAACCCCGCGGCGCTCAAGGCCAAGGGCTTCACCGAAGAGGTGCTGAAGAAGGTCGAGGCGCAACTGCCCGGCACCTTCGAGCTGCCGTTCGTCTTCAACACGTGGACGCTCGGCGAGGACTTCGTGAAGGGCACACTCAAGGTGCCCGCGGAGGCGCTCGCGGAGCCGACCTTCGATCTGCTCACGCACCTCGGCTTTACCAAGCAGCAGGTGAGCGAGGCCAACGCCTACGTCTGCGGCAGTATGACCATCGAAGGCGCGCCGCACCTGAAGGCCGAGCACCTGCCGGTCTTCGACTGCGCGAACAAGTGCGGCAAGAACGGGAAGCGGTTCCTCGCGTGGGAAGCGCACATCCGCATGATGGCCGCCGCCCAGCCGTTCATCAGCGGCGCGATCAGCAAGACCATCAACATGCCCTACGACGCGACCGTCGAGGACGTGAAGAAGGCGTACCTGCTCTCGTGGCAACTGATGACGAAGGCGAACGCGCTGTACCGCGACGGCTCGAAGCTGAGCCAACCGCTGAACAGCGTCGCCGATTCGCCCGAGGCCGCGATGCTCGCCGCCGTGGTGCCGGAGCCGGACGCGCCGAAGGCGGAACCGAAAGCGCCGCAGGTGCAGATCGCGGAGAAGATCACGGAGCGGATCGTTCACCGGTACATCGCGAAGCGCCGGCGGCTGCCGGACCGCCGCGCGGGCTACACGCAGAAGGCCCGCATCGGCACGCACAAGATGTACATTCGCACGGGCGAGTACGAGGACGGCACGCTCGGCGAGATCTTCATCGACATGCACAAAGAGGGCGCGGCGTTCCGCAGCATGACGAACTGCTTCGCGATCGCGGTGTCACTCGGGCTGCAACACGGGGTGCCGCTCGAAGAGTACGTGGACGCGTTCCTGTTCACCCGCTTCGAGCCGAACGGGATCGTGCAGGGCAACCCGTACATCAAGATGTCCACGTCGATCATCGACTACATCTTCCGGGAACTGGCGATCACGTACCTCGACCGCAAGGACTTGGCGCACGTGCTGCCCGAAGACCTGCGCGGCGACGCGCTGCACGACGACGAAGAAGGCCCGGACTTCGACGCGGAGGTGACGGTGAGCACCCGCACCGTGCCCGCGAACGAGCCGCCGAAGTCCGGGATCGTTCACCCGCGGTCGTCGCACGCGAAGCCCGGCGACGGGAACGGCGGCGCGAAGCCCGGCAGCGACGTGACCGTCACGCCGCCGCCGCGCGACACCGGCGCGAAGGCGACCGCCGCCCCGAGCGCGACCGCGGTGCTGCCGCCCCGCGGCGGCTACCAACCGGTGGCCGGCACCGAGGCCGAGAAGATTCGGCAGGCGCGTCAGAAGGGCTACGAGGGCGACCCGTGCAGCAACTGCGGCGCGCTCATGCTGGTGCGCAGCGGCGCGTGCATGCGGTGCGACAACTGCGGCCAAACCAGCGGCTGCGGGTGACCCGTTCGGAAGTGCCAGAGTGCGCAGGTGCCAGCGTGCGAGAGAGCCAGAATGTTCTTCTCTCACACGCTGGTTGGAAGTGCCAGCGTGTGAGGGGGCCAGCGTGCGGGAGAGAAAGGGCCTTCTTCTCTCTCGCACGCTGGCCCTCTCACACGCTGGCACTATTTAGCCAAAGCCGGGGCCGGGGTGGTCGCGTGCTTCGGCGGGGCGATGCCCAGCGCGCGGGCGAGCGCCGGCGCGACCGCGAGCGACGACACTTTCTCTTTCCGCTCGCCCAGCGCCGGAACGCCCGCGCCCACCAGCATGAACGGGATGTGCGCGTCGTAGGCGTGGGGGCTGCCGTGACTCGTACCGCCCTTGTACGGCGTCACCAGCACGCCGGGCTTGGGAATCACGATCACGTCGCCGCAGCGGTCCGGGTGGAACGCGAGTGCCACTTGCGCCGCGAACGGGTTCGCGCGCGGCGACTCGGCCGCCGCGATTTCGGCCCGCGTCAGCGCCGTTTCGATATACGGCTGATTGTTCGCGAGCCAGTCGCGCGCCACCGTCGCCACGTCTTCCACCTTCAGCTTGCGCGCCTCGATGGTCTTGTGATTCAGGTACACCCACGGCCACGTGCCGTCGTCGAACGCTTCGAGCCACTGCGCGTCGGCCCCGCCGTACACGCCTTGCAGCGCGAGGTTCAGCTTCTGCACGAGGTCCGCGACCGGGTGGCGCGCCGCCGCCGGGTACTTCCCCTTGCTCGAAGCGAGTTCAGGGAGCGGGCACACGCCGTGATCGGCCGTGAGCGCCACGGTCCACTTGCCCTTCCCCACTTCCGCGTCGAGGAACGCGAGCAGGTCCGCCGTGACCTTGTCGGCGCGCAGCATGATGTCGAACATCTCTTGCGAGTCCGGCCCCCACTGGTGCCCGGCGAGGTCGGTGGACGAGAAACTCACGAGCAGCAGGTCCGGCGTTTCGCCGCGCCCGAGTTTCTCCGCCGTCACGCACTTCTGAACGAGCGCCAGCAGCAGTTCGTTGCCGAAGGGCGAGCACTCGAGCGCGTCGTAGTAGGGCTTCGCGGGCGCGGTCAGTTTGCCCTTCAGCGGGTGCGGGAACGCGCCGCCCTGCCCGTTGAAGCCGATCGCTTCGCCGGGCGCGTCGTCCGGCCCGCTGAACTTCGCGTAATCGAGTTCCGGCTTGAAGCGGTCCCATGTGGCGTCGAACCACTTGTCCGCGAGCTTCGCGGTGTTGAACTCTGTGACCCACGCGTGCGCGCCGTCGGGCCGGTAGAACGCGCCGGTGTGGAACTTGCCGTCGCGGGTGTCGAAGCAGTACGCGCCGCTCGCCTTCTGCCCGCCCATCAGCACCGCCGTGCGGTCTTTGATCGAGAGCGAGAACACGCGGCTCGCGGGGTGCGCGGCGCGGAGCGCGTCGCCGACCGTTTCGGCCAGAAGGCGCTCGGGCGAATACCCGGTGGCGGCCCCGCGGCCGGGCTTGCCGAGTTCCGGGGGCACCGGCGGCACGAGGTCGTAGGGGCGCTTCGGCTGACAGCAGTACATGCGCGCCGCGGTCGCGCGGTCGTACCACTCGTTCTCGATGATGCCGGTAACGCTCGGCGGCGCGCCGGTGGCGAGCGACGCGTGCCCGGGGCCGGTCGACGTGCAAGCGTACGGGATGAAACACTGACTGAACCACGCGCCGTCGCGCTTGAAGCGCTCGAACCCGCCGGGGCCGTAGTGCGCGGCCCACCGCGCCGGGTACTCGCCGCGCATCTGGTCGAACACCACGAGCACGACGAGTTTCGGAGGCGCGTCGGGCGGCGCGGGTTGCTCCGGCTTCGGTTGCGGTTCGGGTTGCGGAACGGGATCGGGCTGCTTCGTGAGCGCGCGCAGCGCGAGCGCCGCGCCGCCGACGAGACTGACGAGCACGAGCAACAGAAGCGCGGCGCGACGGGTCATGGAACGCCTCTACCCACGGGGAGATGCGTTCAAGCTAGAAGTTTGGGGCGCGAAGTGCGACCGTGCGTGTTGTAGGTCGCGGTCGAGCGGCGCTTCGCAAAGCCGCGTCGCCGAGATTGCCCCGCAAGTGAGGCGACGCGGCACCAAACCGAGGCCCGACGGCGAATCGCCAAAGCGAGAAACGCTTGCGTGCGCTATGGAGGGCAGCACGCAAGCGTTCCATGTGTTGCGTTCACGTCGTCGGGCCTCGCGGCGAAGCGCCGCTCGACCGCGACCTACAAGACCTACGCCCGCGTGGCGACGTAGCCGCGGAGCTGTCCGCCGAGTTGCTTCACCCAGCCGCGCAGGCCGGCGAACTCGGGGCGCTCCGCGTCCGCGTCGCGCGTCACCAGATACACCGCGTCGGCGACGGGGCACGTCGAATCGCGCTCCGGCACCACGCCCCACACGCCCGCGTCCACCAGTACCCAATCGAACCACTGGCGCAACTGGGCGAGCAGTTTGGGCAGGTCGCGACCGAGCGCGGCGGCGAGCGGGGCGAAGTCGTCCGGGGCGGTGCCGGCGGCGAGCGCTTGAAGGCCCGGCACCGGCCCCGGTTGCAGCGCCCACGCCAGCGGGACCGACCCGCCCAGCGCCTCCGCGAGGCCCGGCGCGCCGCGCAGGCCGAGCTTGTGCGCGAGTGCGGGGCGCGTCACGTTCGCGTCCAGCGCCAGCACCTTTTGGCCGTCGCGGGCGAGCGTGACCGCGAGGTTCAGCAGTACCGTGCTGAGGCCCGCTTCCGGCGCGGCCGCGGTGAACGCGAGGACGCGCGACGTGCCGTCGGGCAGTTGGCGCGCGATCTCGTCGCGCAGCGTGCGGTACTCGCCGGCGATCGGGTGTTCCGGCAGGTGCAGCGCGACGAGGCCGGCGTCGGCCCCGCCCGGCGCGCGCGGCGCGGTGCGCGGCAGCACGTCGTGGAATTTCACCGAAAGGAACGTGGGCGCGTCGGCCGGCGGCGGTGTCGGGGCCGCGGGTTGCGGCGCGATCCGCGGGAACGGGCGCGGCTCGGCCTTGGGCTTGGCGGGCGAGAACACCGCGCCGCCGGGGCCGCCGATCTCGACGAACGGCGCGCCCGCGTCGGCCGCGACGAACCGGGCGTCGGCCGCGAGCGCCTCTTCCAGTTCCAAATCGGTGTCGGCATCGCTCTCGACCGGCGCGGCGGGGGCGGGCCGCACGGCGGCGGTTCCGGTCATCGCGCTAAACACCCGGCTCATTCCGTGCCCCCGTTGGTCGCTTCGTCCGTGTTCTGCGGTCCGGTCACTCCGTGACCGGGGTTTCTGTCTGCGGCTCTGCCCGGCGCGCGCGGTCGTCCGTCCGGTCACGAGACGACCGGACGGAAGACCCGGGCGCGTCACGCGGTGCGGCGGCGCGCCACTTTCTCTTTCGACCCGCGAACGGCCCCGCGCTCATTCCCTTCGTCCGCTTTCTCGCGCGCGGGCAGCGGCAGCACCGCGGGCGCGTCGTCGTTCGGCACTTCGATCTCCAAGCGCTCGAGCGCGCAGACGACGGCCTCGACGTCTACCGCGTGCGCCCCGGCCTCGTGCGCCAGTTCGAACGCGGTCGCGGCGGCGCGGTTCAGCGCGCGCGGCACGCCCCCGCACACCGCGGCCAGCAGTGCGGCCGCGCCGTCTTCGAGCACGCGCTCGGGCACCGCGCCCGCGGCCCGCAGTTGGTGGCACAGGTACGCGACCGAGTCTTCGGCGCTCAGCGACTCCACCGCGCACCGCACCGAAACGCGGTCGGCGATCAGCCCGTAGGCCGCGCGGCGGAACGCGTCGCGCAGCATCGGGTGCGCGACCAGCACCGCGAACACCGCCGACGCGCCGCGGGCTTCGAGGTTGAACAGCGTCCGCAGTTCTTCGAGCGCCTCGTGGCTGAGCGCCTGCGCTTCGTCGAGCACGAGCACGGTGGGGAACCCGCCGGTCGCGGCGTCGAGCAGGTGCCCGGTCACGGCGAGGCGCAGTTCCTGTTCGCTCAGGCCCGCGTAGGGCTTGCCCATGTCGAAGAGGATCGCCTGAAGCAGGTCCGCGGCGCGCTCGGCGCGCGCGGTCGGCAGCACCACGCGCGGCACCAGCGGCATGAGGTCTTCGAGCCACTTGCGCGCGACCAGCGATTTGCCCACCCCGGTCGCGCCGTCGACGAGCACGGCCGGTTCGCGGCGCGCGAACGCGGAGCCGAGCGCGTGCCGCGCGGCCTCGTGGGAGTGGGCCGGGTAGTAGGCGGAAGGGTCAACGGCCGGGCGGAACGCGGGCCGGTCCGCGCCGAAATGCGACCAGTCCACAGTCGCTCCTCCGTGATGGTGTGCCGCGTCCGTGCGCGATTGTGAAGGGTTCATCGTCGGCAGCGCGCGCGCGACTTGAGCGGTTCGTTCCGGCTTCGCGCGGCAAGCTGTTCGGGCGCATTTTGCGGCTAAAGTTTTTGCGCAAACGGCACGGGATTTCGCGCTTGCAGAGCGCGTTACCGCCGGTATATCTTCCCTCCTCACGCGAGACCGAACCCACCGCCATGAGGGCCGGTGACATGGACACGAGCACGACGCTCACGCTGATCGACGCCGCTTGGGCAGCCGCACAGAGCGCCGCGGCGCGGGGCCGAAAGGCCGACGCGCTGGCCCAAACGGAACGGTTACTCGCGCGGCCGGACCTCTCCCCGGCCGTTACCCGAAGCGCCCGCCGGTTCGCCGGCGAGTTGGCGCTGGACCTCGGGCGCTACGCGACCGCGCGGCGCGAACTGCGCGCCGCGGCGCAGTTGGACGCCGAGTGCGCCCGCACGCGGTTCCTGTTGGGCCGCGCGTGGGAAGAGGACCCGGACGGCTGCGACCGCCGCGCGGCGATCTGCTTCCGCTCCGCGCTGGCACGAGACGCCCAGAGCGCGCTGTACCGCGCCGCCTTCGGGCGCGCCGCGGTGCGCTGCGGGGTCGTGAAGCGCGGAGCGCGCGAGCTCGTTCGCGCCGCCGAACTGGCGCTCGACGACGCGGAAGTGGTGCGGATCGCGGTGAGCGGGTTGCTGGAAGCCGGTTATCCGGCACGCGCGCGTGCGGTACTGGTGGAGGCGCAGTTCGCGCGCCCGCGCTCCCCGGAGTTGGGCGCGCTGTTGGCGCGCACGGAATTCGAGTCGGCCCGGCGGGCGCAGAAAAAGGCGCGCTCGGGGTCGGCCCGCGAGACCACACGGTATGCGCAGGACGCGCGTTTCGCCACGGATGGCGACCGTGTGACCCTTCCCTTCCTCCGCGTGTTCGACGGCACCCCGCGCCGCGATACCGGCAGCGTGCCGCGCCCGTACCTCGCGCGACTCCCGCGCAAGAAAGCCGATTGGTGAACTGCGAAGCGAGCGGCGCGACGTCAGTCCGCCGGTAGAAGAAGCCCAACTTCAAACGCATCGCGCAGTTGAAGTTGGGTTTCCACCGGCAGACTGACGTCGCGCCGCTCGCTTCAAGCCCTCGTCACTTCGCTTCCAGATCGACTTGCACCGCGTTCAGAATCTCTTTCGTCGCGTCGTTCTGCACGAGCGCGATGAGTTTCAGGTTGCGCAGCGCCAGCGGGCGGTCCGGGCGCGGGAACGGCGCGTCCTTCGCGAAATCGTCGAGGTACTTGCTCAGCGTCGTGCGCACCGCGTCCGGGTCGATGGTCACACTCTGTTCGGCGCTCTTCTTGGTGAGCGGCGTGCCCTTCGCGCCGCCGGGCAGCGCGCGCACGACCATGTGGTGGTACCGCAGACCGTTGCCGCCGGCGTACCGCACGCGGTCTTCCGCCAGCACGAACCGCAGCACCACTTTCTCGCCGGGGTTCTCCAAGTCGCTCACGGTGGCCTTCGCGGTGAAGCCGCCCTTCTCCGCCTTGCTCACCGCGACCGCGAGTTTCACCGTCGCGGGCTTCTCGAGCGCTTCGTCGAGCGCGGTGCGGAACTGCTTGTAGAACTTTTCGCTCGCGGGCGCGCCGCCGCCCGAATCCGAACCGAGTTTGCCGTTGATGAACAGCGTGGGCGTGCCCTCGATTTTGTCGCCGTAGAAGTTCGCGCGCTCGTTCGCGTCCGGGCTGGTGAGCGGGTCCGGCCGCGGGATGTGCAGGTGGTACTGAAGGCAGATCACGTCCGCGGGCTTGTAGGTCTTCAGCAGGCCGTCGAACGCGAGATCGACCGCGACGCACGGCGGGCACTCGGCCCCGGTGAACACTTCGACCACGCTCGCGCGGTCGCTCTTCCCCTTGCGGCCGGCGAACGCCTCGGTCTTGAACGGCGGGTGCGTCTTGCTGTACTCCGCGAAGTCGCGCAGTTCGAGCTTCGCGATTTGCGCGCCGTACTGCTTCGCGTCGTCGGCTTTGCCGGCCTTCGTCAGCGCGCCGACCAGCGCGTTCAGAACGCTCATGCGGGTCGCGGTGCTGTCGTCGTCGGTGAGCATCCGCTCGGCGCGCTTGGCTTGCGCCACCGCGAGTTCGGTCAAGCCGTCTTGCGCCGTCAGCACGTCCACGAGTTTCAGCGCCACGTCGCGCTCCCACCGCGGGCCGAACGTGGCCGCGGCCTTGTTCAACCGGTCCACGATGCCGCGGGCTTCGTCGGCGGGCAGTTTGTTCGCCCCGGCTTGGCTCAGAACCGCGAACGCGAGGTCGAACACGTCCCCGTCGTCGGTGACGACCGCGAGCGCGTCGCGCGCGAGCGCGAAGTCGTCCAGTTTCGTGAGCTTGGTGGGGTGCAGCGTGGTGGTGCGGAGCCGGCCCCCGAGGACCGCGAGCGAGCCGTTCAGTTTCTTCTTGTCCTTGCTGAGCGCGCCGTCGAACGACACCAACTCGCGGCCCTGAATGGTGACGACGAACTGCACGGCGTCGCCCTCGATCTTGGACGAAGCCAGCACCGGCTTCACTTTGAGTTCGGCCGAACACCCGCGGTACTCGGCGGTCCACTTGCCGTCCTTTTCGGCGAAGCCGACGAGCAAGACGATCTCTTCGTCGCGGTCGATCGGCACGACGACCTTCCAGTTGCCCGCGAGGCCGGCCCTCGCCTCCGGCACTTTCGCGTCGGGTTGGGTGGCGCGGGCGCGCTGCCCGTCTGCGGGGACGAGCGCACAGGCCGCGAGGAACAGCCCGAAGGCGCAAACGAAACGGGGCATCGTGTGGTCCCGGTGGGAAGGTTAGGCGCGGGCGGCGCGGGCGATTGCGTCCCGGTAACGATACACCTTCGTCGCGGCTTCCGCCACTTGCCGCGCGTCGGCTTGTGACAGGCCCAACACTGGGTGGTGCAGGATCGCGCACCGCTCGTGCGCGCGCGCGGCACTCGGCAGCGCGCCGACCGCGCGGTACCGCGACGGCGACCGCCCGACGTGCAGCGCGCGGAACCCGGCGTCGAGCGCGACCCCTTCGGCGCGAACGGCCTTCGCGAACAGGTCGCGCGACAGCCCGAACGCGCCGGGGTCGTAGATGAAACCGAGTTTGTAGTACGCCGGGGCGCAGCCCGCGTGCGGTTGGGCGAAGGGAACGAGGCCCGGCGGCAAGCCGTCCCCCACCTCCGCCACCCGCGCCGCGCGCCACGCGGTGCGCGCCGCGAGCGCGCGCAACTGCGGGCGCAGCGCCGCGGCTTGCAGTTCGCTCAGCGGTGCCCACGCTTGAACGCCGCGGTGCAGCCACGTTTTCGCGCGCTGGTACAGGTGCGCGTCGCGGAACAGCAGCGCGCCGCCGCGGCCCGCCGTCAGGAGTTTCGAGCCGCCGAAGCTGAGCGTGCCGATATCGCCACTCGTGCCGGCGGGCGCGCCGAAGACCGTCGCGCCCGGTGCTTGGGCCGCGTCTTCCACGACACCGATGCCGCGCGCGGCGCACAGCGCGCGCACCGCGGGCACGTTCACGATCCCGCCGTGCAGGTGCGAGCAGATCACCGCCTTCGTCAGGGGCGCGAACGCGGCTTCGAGTTGGGATTCGTCGAGTTGGAAGTTGTCGGGCCGAAGATCGACGAGGACCGGTTTCGCGCCGAGCGCGTGAACGGTGAGGAAGTTGGATTCGTAGTCGTACGCGGCCATCACCACTTCGTCGCCGGGGCCGACGCGCAGCGCGCGCAGTGCGGCTTCGACTGCAAGTGTCCCGCTGGCGCAGGTGAGCGCGTGCGGCACGCCGTGAAGCGCGGCGAGTTCGGCTTCGAGCGCGCAGACGTGCGGGCCGTGGTACTGCCCCCACGCACCGGAGGCGAGCGCCTCTTCGACCGCGGCGCGCACCTCGGGGTCGGCGAAGGGCCACGCGGGCGGCCCCTCGGGGCGCACCGGCGCGCCGCCCAGAATCGCAGGCAAATCGGGGGAACGCATGGGGCTGTTTTAGGACGCGGCGCGCAGTTCGCGGCGCACCGCGTTGCGCATCATCAGAAGCGCGAGCGGGAACACCACCCACACGAGGTGCTGCGCCCCGAACCGCGGCAGGTTGCGGGCGGCCCACGACAACGGCGGTTCGGGCGGAGCGCCGGTGCCCTCGACGCGCTCCCCGGTCGCCGGGTTCCACGCGGTGCGGTTGCCGTCTTTGGACAATACGCGGAACAGGCCGTCCGCGCCGAACTCGGCGCGCGCGATCACGCCCTCGGCCCGGAACGTCTCTTGCGCGTCGCGCACCACTTCGCCCACCGGCACCGTGCGCACGAGGTGCCCCCGCGCGTAGAACTCGAAGGCCGGCACCGCGAGCAACCGCCGCCGCAGTTCGGCGTACGGGTCGGCCTCGCGGTCGTCGTTGACCGCGTACGCGACCGCGGCGGCGAACTTCGCGCGGTCCGCGACCGCGACGTGCGCGCCGTCGTTCGACGCGTACACTTCCGGCCACTCGGCCCGCGGGTGCAGCGCCCACAGCGGCGCGTCCCATTCGCCGCGCGTGTACAGGCCGCTCGCCTTGCACTTCGTCTGAATCGCAACGGCGTCCGGGTCGGTGTAGTTGCCGCGCCACTCGGCGCAGTACACGAACACGAGCGCGCCGTCCGGCGACGGCGCGATCAGGCCGCGGGCCGGGCGCTTGGAGAGCGCGTCGGCCCGCGCGGCGATGGCGGTGCTGGCAACCAAGAATACGAGAACGAGACCGGCGCGCATGCGTCGCTCCCCACGAGAAACGGCGCACAAGCATAGAACACGCCGGGCGGCAAGCGATATACTCGCGGAATCCCCGCGGAGTGCGCCCCGTGATTCGCGCCGACGACTGGCTGAACACCGACAACCCGCACGTGCTGCTGAACGCGGTGCGCCCACCGAACGCGCCGGACTCGGGCGCGACGGATCGCCGATTGCTACTGTTCGTAGGCGCGTGTGCGCGGTCCGTGTGGGACCTGCTTCCGACGGACGCGCGCAGCGCGCTCGTCGTGCGCGAGAAGTTCGCCGACGGGCGCGCGACCGAAGCCGACGTGCGCGCCGCGGGCGTGCGATTCGCTTGGAACGCGGCTACCGCTGCGGAACAAGCGCAGAACGCGATCAGCGCCGAACCGCTCGAAGCGGCGCGGTGGGCGGCGAAGGCCCGCGCCACGCAAGCGGCCGGCGGTGCGCCGCCGTTCGGCTCGCCGAAGCTCCCCAAGTGGCACGCCAAATGGACCGCGGCGTTCGTCGCGGAGCGCGCGAAGCAGGCCGAGTTCGTGCGCGACATCTTCCCGCCGCCCGGGTACGCGCTCGCGCTTCGCGCGGAATGGTTCACGGACACGGTCGTCGCAATCGCGAAGCAGATGGACGACACCGGCGACTTCGGCGCGGTCCCGATCCTCGCGGACGCGCTCCAAGACGCCGGGTGCGACGACGAAATCGCCCTCGCCCGGTGCCGCGCCGCGTCCGGGGTTCACTGCCGCGGGAACTGGGTTGTGGATTCGGTTCTGGGGCGTAACTTAGCGGACACACCGCCAACGAGCGCATTGCGATGAACGAAACCAAGTGGCTGACCGGCATTGACGGCGACGCGATGCTCGAACTGGTGTCCGATCGGCTCTCGCCGCGCCAGTGGCTGTTGGCATCGGCGGCGCTCGCGCGCCGCCTGTGGGACATGCTCCCCGACGGCGCGCTGCGCCGGGCGGTCGAGTGCGCCGAGCGCGCCGCCGCGCCGATCCCCGCCGACGCGCGCGCGAAGTGGCTGAGCGACATCGACGCCGGGGTGCCGGCCGCGGTGGGCGCGGCCGAACTCGCGCAGCGCGCGATCGTGAGCACCGCCGACCCGGACGCCGCACTGGTGCCGGTGTCCGAACAGATGGACGACAAGCAGGTGGTGCCGGCCCTTCCCCTGTTTCAGGCCGCGAGCCGCAACGCCGCGAACTCCGTCGAGTGGTACAGCGAAGCGGTGGGCGTCGCGGCACAGGCGGTGCGCGTGCTGTTCACCGACCCGAACCCGCAGATGTTCGACCTCGCGCGGCGGCGCGTGGAAGAGGCGCTCGCCGGGCGCGAGCGCGCGAACCGCGCCGCGAACAACGCGCTCCGCTTCAAGCAGGAGGGCGACGAACACGCCGACCGCTCCGCCGGCGCGAAGAACAAGCGCCTCGCGGAGTCGCAGGCGCTGGAAACCGTGCGCCGCATCGAAGAAAGTTCCGGCACCAACGAGGACGCGCAGTTCGACGCCGAAATGCGACGCGAGAAGCGCGAGCGCAAGCACCTCGCGCGCGTGCTGCGCGAGATCGTCGGCAACGCGTTCAAGCCGCCGCGGTTCGAGGCCGTGTGGCGCACGGATACCGTCGTCGCGCTCGCCCGCGGCATCTTCGAGGAGCGCGCCTTCGACCGCATGCCGATCCTCGCCGACGCGCTCTTGGACGCGGACTGCGACGAAGAGGCGATCTTGCGGCACTGTCGCGGCACGGAAGTGGGCGTGAAGGAGCAACCGCAGCACGTCCGCGGGTGCTGGGTGATCGAACTGATCTTGGGCCGTTACGAACCGCTGCCGGAGGCAAAACCGGCCCCGAAGCCGAAGAAAAAGCGCTCGCGGTTGGACGACCTGTTCGACTTCGGCCCCCTCGCCGACGACGACCGGTTGGCGTAAGGCTCTCGTAGGTCGCGGTCGAGCGGCGCTTCGCCGCGAGGCCCGACGGCGAACCGTCAGGCGAGAAACGCTTGCGTGCATGGAAGTCCAAAGAACGCAAGCGATTTCACGCTACGCTTCTCGCCGTCGGGCCTCGGCTTCGTGCCGCGCCGCCTCACTTGCGTGGCAATCTCGGCGACGCGGCTTTGCGAAGCGCCGCTCGACCGCGACCTACGAGAGGCGATCCGATGACGTTTACCGACACTATCCGCGAAGCTATCGAGAAAGCCCAAGTCCCAGCTTGGCAGACGTGGATTTGGGTACGCGCGGAAGACCGCTTCGGCAAACCGACAGAACAGCAGGCAGATTACCTCAACAGTCTCAAAGACCTCGAGCGCCTCGACCGCATCGCCGAGCGCGTTTACACCGCCACCAATTGGGACGCGCTGTTGCGCACGAAATAGCGCGTGCGTTCGCCTGCCGCTCGCGGTACAACCACGGCACTCCCCTCTCCCCTCACGGAGTGCCGCTCCCGTGATCCGATCCGCTCTCACACTTCTCGCTCTCGCCGCCGCGCCTGCGGTTCGCGCCGCCGATGTCCCGGTGGTCGATGTCGAAGGGCAACCGCTCGCCGCGAACGCGGCGCGCCTCCTCAAGGCGCTCGACTTCCTCGGCGCGCCGCTCCCGGAAGCCGACGCGAAGGCGCTCGGCAAAGCCGTCGACGACAACGACTCCGCGAAGGTGCAAGCGGCGCTCGACAAGCACGTGCTGTTCGTGGTGACGCTGAACCCGGAGGCCCGCGTAAAGGTGAGCAAAGGACCGGGCGGCACCACGCTCCAGCAAGCCGGGTGGACGCCGGTTCTCGTGAAGGTGGTGAACGATTCCACCGTGAAGAAGCAGCTCAAGATTCTGTCGCCGCAGTCCGGGGCGGTCTACAGCGGCGCGGGCCTTCAGGCGAAGAACCCGAAGGATGACCCGCGAATCGTGGACCGGTTCCTCGGCGTGGAGATGTTCACCGCGCCGCCGATGACCGAGGACCTCAGCGGGCTGAAGGCCGAATACGCGATCGCGCTGATTTACTCGTCGCAGAGCGGAAAGCGCGAAGCGACCATCGGCTTCGACTTGGGGCAAGGCAACCAAGACCTCGGCTTTCGCGGCGAAGTGCCTGTGCTCTTCGACGTGCGCCCCGCTATTCCGGTGAAGGTGAAAGTGCTCGACCAAGACGGCACGCCGACCGTCGGCCGGTTCCTCATCACCGACGCCAGTGGGCACGTGTACCCGCCGCAGGCGAAGCGCCTCGCCCCGGACCTGTTCTTCCAGAAGCAGATTTACCGCAACGACGGCGGCACGATTCTGCTCCCGCCGGGCGCGTTCACGGTCGAATACGGGCGCGGCCCGGAGTACCGGTTGCTCTCGAAGAAACTCACCGTGCCGTCGAAGGACGCGCCGGTATTCGAGGTGAAGATGGAGCGCTGGACGGACCCGGCCAAGTACGGGTTCTTCAGCGGCGACCACCACATCCACGCCGCCGGGTGCGCGCACTACACGAACCCCAGCGAGGGCGTGTTGCCGACCGACATGTACCTGTACGTGAAGGGCGAAGGGCTGAACGTCGGGTGCTGCCTCACGTGGGGGCCGTGCTACGACTACCAGCGCCAGTTCTTCGCGCCGAAACCGTGGGAGAAGAGCGAACCGTTCACGATCCTCAAGTACGACGTGGAGGTGAGCGGGTTCGGGTCGCAAGCGCTCGGGCACGTCTGCCTGCTGAACCTGCGCGACCAAACCTTCCCCGGTTCGGAAGGCACGAAGCTGAAGGGCTGGCCGACGTGGACGACACCGCTCATGCGGTGGGCGAAGGAACAAGGGGCCGTGACCGGGTACGCGCACAGCGCGAACGGACTCGGCGTGAACCCGAAGGACGCAACCCGCCGGTTGTTCCTGCATCTCGATAAGGGCACGAAGGGCTTCTTCACCAAAGACGACGCGCGGGCCGCGAGTTGGCCGCTGCCGGAGCCGTTCGAGAAGATCGACGCGAACGCCGACGGGCAAGCCACGGAAATCGAACTCGCGCAGAGCACGCAGCGCGTGTACGACAAGCTGCCGAACCTGAACGTGCCGGAGATGAACGGCATCGGGGCGCAAGAAATCTGCGTCACCACCGCGATGGGCGTGTGCGACTTCATCTCGGCGATGGACACGGCGCGCGTGCTGGAGTGGAACTGCTGGTACCACATCATGAACTGCGGGTTCCCGCTGAAGGCGAGCGGCGAAACCGACTTCCCGTGCATCGCGGGCAGCCGCGTCGGGATGGGTCGCGTGTACGTGCAACTCGGCAAGAAAACCGACGCCATCGACTACGCCGCGTGGTGCAAGGGCATCGCGCAAGGCCGCTCGTACGTGTCCGACGGTTACGCGCACGCGCTCGAATTCAGCGTGAACGGCACCGCACCGGGGTTCGGCGACGTGAAGCTCGACGCCGCGGGCAAGGTTCAGGTGAAGGCGAAGGTGTCGTTCGCAAAAGACCCGGCGCTCGGGACCGCGCCCGGCGCGCAGACGCCTACCGGCAACACGCGCAAAGTGGAACTGATCGTGAACGGGCAGGTCGCGGCGACGAAGGACGTGCCCGCGGACGACAAGGAACACGACCTCGCGTTCGACGTGGCGATTCCGAAGAGCGCGTGGGTGGCGCTGCGGCAGTTCCCGCAGTTGCACACGAACCCGGTGAACGTGGTGGTGGCCGGGAAGCCGATCCGCGCGAGCCGCGACAGCGCGAAGTGGTGCATCGGCGTGATCGAGCAACTGTGGAAGGTGCGCGGCGCGGGCATCAAGGCCGACGAGCGCGCCGAAGCCGAAGCGACCTTCAAGAAGGCGCTAGAGGTGTACCGCAAGATCGCCGCCGAGTGCGACGAGTGACGTGATTTGTGCGTGCGAAAGCGGAAGGGGATGTGTAGACTCCCTACACTTCCCGCACCCTCCCGCTCGCGCCCATTCAACACACCGAAGGGTTTACGACGTGGCGACCGACACCGCACCCGTTCCGACGACGCACCCACCCGGGTTCAAGTTCTTCTTCTGGGGCGAGTTCGCGGAGCGGTGCTCGTATTACGGCATGCGCGCGATTCTCGCCAAGTACATGATCGAGAAGCTCGGAGTAGCCGAAGGCGACGCCGGCACGTTCATGTCGCTGTTCATCGCCGCGTGTTACTTCTTCCCGCTCCTCGGCGGGTACATCGCGGACAACTTCCTCGGCAAGTACTGGACCATCGTTCTGTTCTCGGTCCCGTATGTGATCGCTCAGTTCGTCGTGGGTACCGAAGACAAGTACATCGTGTTCGGGTCGCTCGTCCTGCTCGCGATGGGGAGCGGGGTGATCAAACCGAACATCTCCACGCTCATGGGCCTCACTTACGACCAACAGCGGCCCGGCCAAGATCAGTTGCGCACGAGCGCGTTCAGTTGGTTCTACTTGTCCATCAACGTCGGTGCCGGCCTGTCGCAGCTCGCGATGCCGTTCCTCCGGGACAAGTACGGCTACCAAGTCGCGTTTATGTTCCCCGCCGTACTGATGGCGATCGCTCTGGTCATCTTCGCGCTCGGGAAGCGACACTACGCGCGCGAGACGATTGTCAAGAAGGTGGTCGGCGACCCAGCCGCGCCCCTGCCGGACGGAAAGACGCTGACGGGCGTTCCGATTGTGTACCAGATTGTGACGCCCGAAGACAAAGCCGCGGATCGCGCCCTCAAACTCGAAACGCTCAGCCGCATCGGGTTACTGTTCCTGACGGTCATGTTCTTCTGGGCCATCTTCGACCAGTCCGCGAGCACGTGGATCTTCTTCGCCGACGCCTACATGGATTGCACCCTGTTCGGTGTGCCCGCGCCGGCCGACTCGATTCAAGCGTTCAACGCGTGGTTCATCGTGGCGCTCGTGCCGGTCAGCGTGTGGCTGTTTAAGACGCTGGAGCGGAAGGGGATGGGCGTCAAGGCGACGCAGAAGATGATCTTGGGCTTCGCACTCACCGGGTTGAGCATGGTCATCATGAGTGTGGCGGGCTTCTTGGCGGGCGCAAAGCAGGACATGATGAAACTGACCACCCCGGAAGGCGTGGTCATTCTGCCGGCGTGGGCCAACGGCGATTTCACCAAAGTGAAGGGCGCCGCGACGGTCGGGACCGACGTGCAGATTTCGGCAACCGACTTCGAGTTCGACGAGAAGAAGAAGAAACTCAACTTCGCGAACGGGAAGGTGCTTCTCAAGGGCGGGAAAGAACTCACGATCGCGAACGGGCACCTCGTGACGAGCACCCTCCCGGACCCCAAGGGGCTTGAGGACGGCGGTGTCGCGGAGTCGCTGCTGAAGACCGGCGACGACTTGGCGAAGGTGAAGCCGGACCCGGAGAAGGTCACGATCGAGTCGGTGGGCTGGGTGAAGCCGAACGAGCGGGTGACGGTGTGGTGGCAGGTGCTCGCGTACCTCATCATCACCTGCGCCGAAATTCTGATTTCGGTGACCGGGTTGGAGTTGGCGTTCGTCGCCGCCCCGAAGACGATGAAGAGCTTCGTCACCGGGTGCTGGCTTGCGGTGGTGTTCCTCGCGAACCTGCTGATCAACGCCCCGATCACGCAGCTCTATCAGTACATGTCGCCGGGCGTGTACTTCGCGATGCTCGGCGGGGCGATGGCGTTTGTGATCCTCATCTTCATCCCGATCTCCGTGCGGTTCAACCGCTCGATGCAACGGATGAAAGAAGCCGAGGACGCCGCGAAGGTCGACGAGGGGAAAACCGAAGCGGTGTGACGTCAGTACCGCGGGACGCTCGCATCGACCGTCAGCGACCAGCGGTCGATGCCGCCCGCGAGCGACGCGGCTTCGATCCCGGCGCGCATCAGGATCGCGGCCCCGCTCAGGCTCCGCACCCCGTGGTGGCAGTACACCACCACGGGCTTCCCCGCTTCCAACACTTCGTCGGTTCGGCGCATCAGTTCGCCGAGCGGAATCAGCACGCTGCCCGGCAGCGCGCAGATCGCGTACTCTTCGGGCTGCCGCACGTCGAGGAGCAGGATTTCGTGGCCGGCGTCGAGCGCGGCCTTCAGTTCCGCGGGCCGAATGTGCGGGATCATAATGGGTTCACCGCGGAGACCGCAGAGGACGCAGAGAGAAGATGGCTTTGTGGTTCGTCCCTGTCTTTGTTTTCCCTCCGCGGTCTCTGCGGTCTCCGCGGTGAAAAATTGAACCGAAAGCGTCACTCGCCGGCGATGTCCGGCAAGTCGAGCGCCTTCAGGTACTCGCGCTCCTTCGACCGCATCTCCTTCGCGCCCTTCGCGTCGGTGTCGGTGTAGCCGCACAGGTGTAGTGCGCCGTGGATCGCGTACAGCAGCAGTTCCAACGTCACGTCGTGGCCGCGGTCGGCGGCGTACTCGGTCGCCACTTCGTACCCGATCACGATTTCGCCTTCCAGCGTCTTCGCGTCCGGTTCCGTGTACGGGAAGGTCAGCACGTCGGTGGGTTCGTCGTGCTGGAGGAACTGCTTGTTGAGCCGGTGGATGTGCTCGTTGTTCACGAACGCGAGCGTGACCTTGCTCGCGCGCACGCCCTCGCCCTCGAACACGGCGCGGGCGGCGTCCTTCAACCGCTGGAACTCCAGCGGGTACTCGTACGGGTTGGCGATCGAAACGCGGTGCATGCGGGCATTGTATTGGCCCGCCGAACGGCGCGCCCCGCTACCGCTTCGCGCGCCACACGTCCGGCGAGCGCACGCCGGGGCGCACCTCGCCGCTCGGAATCACGACCGCGCCGTTCCACTCGGCGCACGGCACCGTCACACGCGGGGCGCTCAACTCACCGTGCGCGATCCACTTGTTCGCCTTCGCATCGTACCGCAGCACGTCTTTGCGAAACCCGGTGTGTTTCTCGGGCGCGGTGCCCACTTGCGAGCCGTCGTCACCGCCGAGTACGTCGAAGCCGGCATCGTGCGAAGGGGCCGGCGACGGCGCGGCGGCGAGTGCGTGCGGCAGGTCCGCGATTCGCTTCCAACCGTCCTTCGGCGAATAGCTGTACGCGTCGCGCAGGTACTCGCGCTTGCCCTTCGCGAGCGCCGCGCCGCCGATCACATAGAACTTGCCGTCGAACGCGGCGGCCACGGCGAGCACGCGCCCGCGACCGGGGAACGCCGGCACCGCGTCCCACTTCGGCTCCTTCGCGCTCAGGTCGATGCGGTACGCGGTCGCACTCGCTTCCGCCGAATCCGGTTCCTCTTGCCCGCCGAACACGAACAGCACATCGCCGACGAGCGCCCCGCACCCGTTCGCCACCGGTCGCGGGAGCTTCGGCAGTTCGTGCGTGTGCGACTTCCCGTCGCGCCATTCGAGCCGGAAGCACTCCGCGTAGTGCCGCTGCGAATCGCTGCCACCCGCGCACACGACCGCGCCGCGGTGCGAAGCGCTCACGCCGTAGCCGATCGCGCACGGGAGTTTGCCCGCGTGCTTCCACTCGCCCCCGGGTTTCTCCAACACGAAGGCCGCGTCGTGCCACACCTTCGCGCCGCCCTCCCACGGCTTCTTGTCGGGGAAGTTCGCGCCACCCGCAAGTAGCAGCGCGCCGCCGCTGACGCCCGCGAACGGCCCCGCGACGCCGTGTTTGTTCGGAATCGGCGCGAGCTTCTCCCAATGGGCCGCGCGTGCGCCCGGCGCGACGACTACAAGCAGCGCGAGTGTGCGAAGGAGCATAGAAGTTCGGCGCTTGCGTTCGCGCGCCGCGGGGTGTAGGGTGTTCGCGTTCCCGATGCGTTCAGCTCGTGGGTTTCCCACAGGGCGATGTTGCGTCGCCCGAGCGCACTGAGTGCCACGCCACGCGAGGAAGGCTGTTCCAGCACCGCTATCGACGGCCGCCCCATTTAAGGGGTGGCGTACTGGAACAACCTCGCGGACCGCGGTTACGCCACCCCTTAAATGGGGCGGCCGTCGGCGGTGCCGTGAGCCTTCCGCGCCACAGGTTAGGAAGTGAACGCCGGGAACAGACCGGGCCGCGGGCAAACACCCGCGGCCCGGTCGCGTTTCACACCCGAAAGCAATTTCCGGGCGAGCGGCACGCGTGAGCGTGCCGGTTCTTCGCGCGCCCAACAACCGGCACGCTCACGCGTGCCGCTCGCCAAAAGCAGTTATTGCGCGCCGCCTTCCGGCTTCGGCTCCTCGGGCTTCGGCTCTTCCGGCTTCGCTTCGGGCTTGGGTGCGTCGCCCTCGGCGCGCTTCTTGAACACCGCGGCCAGCGCGTCGAACCCGAACACCGGCTTCTTGCCCGTCACCTGATCCTGCGACACCACCGGAATCGGCTTCGGCTTGCCCGGCTTCTTTGGCGGGGGCGGCGGAACCGGGGGCGGCGGAGGCGCGGCTTGCGCCGGTTGCTGTTGCTGCGGTTGCTGCTGCGGCGGCGGACCGCCGGGGCCGCGGTTGAAGCGGTTGCCCGCCCCAGCGCCTTGGCGCTGCGCGGCGCCGCGCGACGGCGGCGGGCCGCGATCCGGGCCGCGCTGTTGCTGCTGTTGCGGCGGGCGGTCGCGCGGCGGGCCGTCTTGACGCGGCCCGCGCTCCGGGCGCTCGCCGCGCGGCGGGAACGGCTGGCGCTCTTGCGCCGGCGGCACCATCGAGAGCGAAATCTTCTTCTCGCCCGGCTTCACTTCCTTCACCCACACCGTCACCACGTCGCCCACTGCCACCGCGTCGTACGGACTCTTGATGTAGCGAGCCGACATTTGGCTGATGTGAACGAGGCCGCTCTCCTTCAGCCCGATGTCCACGAACGCGCCGAACGGCACCACGTTCAGCACGGTGCCCTTCAGTTCCATGCCCGGTGTGATGTCTTCGAGCTTCAGCACGCCCGTCTTGAAGATGGGCGCGGGCAAGTCTTCGCGCGGGTCGCGCCCGGGGCGCGCCAGCGCGCGGAAGATGTCGTCGAGCGTCGGCGCGCCGATGTTCAGCCGGCCCGCGATCTCTTCGAGCTTGTCCGCGCTCTCGTTCAACTTGCCGCGCAGCTCTTCCACTTTGGCTTTGTCGCGCAGGTCCGCGGCGGTGAAGCCGAAGTCCGCGAGCACCTGCCGCGCGGCGGCGTAGCTCTCGGGGTGAATCCACGTCGCGTCGAGCGGGTCCGGCCCTTCCGGCAGCTTGAGGAACCCGGCCGCTTGCGTGAACCGCTTCTCGCCGAGGCCCGGCACCTGAAGCAGTTGCTCGCGGCTGGTGAACGGGCCGTTCTTCTCGCGGTACGTGACGATCTCGCGGGCCACGAGTTGGTTCAGCCCGGACACGTGCCGCAGCAGCGGCACGCTCGCGGTGTTCAGTTCCACGCCGACTTGGTTCACGCTCGATTCGATCACGCCTTCGAGCGAATCCTTCAACTGCTTCGGCTTCACGTCGTGCTGGTACAACCCGACGCCGATGTGCTGCGGGTCGATCTTCACCAACTCCGCGAGCGGGTCTTGCAGGCGGCGGCCGATGCTGATGGTGCCGCGGGTGGTGGCGTCGAGGTCCGGGAACTCTTCGCGCGCGACCGGGCTGGCGGAGTAGTCGCTCGCGCCGGCTTCGATCACGATGACGTACGCGAGGTCTTCCGGTGCCGGTTCCAACCCTTCGAGCGAAATCGGCGGCGGGGGCGGAGGCGCGGGCGGAGCAACGGGCGGCGGAGGCGCGGCGGGAACCGCGGGCGCTTCAGCGACCGGCGCGCCTTCGACCGGCGGCGCACCTTCGACCGCGGGCGCGCTTTCAGCAGAAGGAGCAGTGGGCGCTTCGGCGACCGGAGCCGGCGGCGCTTCCGCGACCGGCGCAGGAGCCGGCGCGGGTTCGGGTGCCGGCGGCGCTTCGATCACCGGTTCCGGCGCGGGTTCGGCGTTCGGGTTCTCGCGCCGGTGTTTGAGGTCGGCGATCAGGCCCGCGACCAACTCTTCGGCGTCGCGGCACGCGGTGCCGTTGCCGATGGCGACCACCGAAATCTGGTACTTGCGCACCATCTGTTCGAGCTTGCGCTTCGCGTGGTCCGCGTTCTTCTTCTGGCCCAGCGGGTACACCACCGCGTCTTCGAGCAGTTTACCGGTGGCGTCCAGCGCCGCGAGTTTGCACCCGGTGCGAATGCCCGGATCGACCGCGAGCACCTTCTTCCCGCGCAGCGGCGGTTGCAGCAGCAGGCTCCGCAGGTTCTTGGCGAACACCTGAATGGCGCTGTCTTGGGCGCGCTCGGCGAGTTCGCGCCGCACTTCGCGGTCGAGGCTCGGCTTCACGAGCCGGTCGAGCGCGTCGAAGGCGACCGCTTCCATCAGTTCGCGGTGCGGGTGATCCGCGAGCCGCAGGTGGAACTGCACGATCTCTTTGGCGATGTCCGGCGGCGTGTCGATGCGCACGCGCAGCACGTTGAACTTCTCGCCGCGGTTGATGGCGAGCACGCGGTGCGGCGGGATGTCCTTCACCGGTTCGCGGAAGTCGAAGTACGGTTCGTACTCGCGGCCCTTCCCTTCGGGCACCGTTTCGATGCGCGTGGAGACGAGCACGCCGGTGTCCCACGTGAACGCGCGCATCGGCCCGCGCACTTCGGCGCTGTCCGACACCATCTCCGCGAGCACTTCCTTCACGCCCGCGAGCACATCGTCCACGTTCAGCAGCCACTTGTCGGGATCGACGAGGCCCGGCAGCACGTCGTTCAGGTTCGCAACGGCCGGGTCGCGGTGGAAGATCGCTTCGGCGACCGGCCCCAAGCCCTTCTCGCGCGCCTCGGTGGCCTTCGACTTCTTCCGCGGCTTGTAGGGCAGATAAAGGTCTTCGAGGCGCTTGGGAGTATCCGCCGCGAGAATCGTCGCGACGAGATCGTCGGTGAGCTTGCGTTGGAACGCGATGCTCTTCAGGATGGTGCGCTTGCGGTCGGCGAGCGCGCGCAGCAGGCCGACGCGGGCCTGAATGCGGCGGATCACCTCTTCGTTCAGCCCGCCGGTGCGCTCCTTGCGGTACCGGGTGATGAACGGCACCGTGTTTTCGTCGTCGAGCAACTGCACGACGGCTTCGACCTGCGCCTTGCGAATCTGCAGGTCTTGCGCGATGCGCGAGAGGTCGTGCGGTTGCGGCGCGGGCGGCACGTCCGGGATCGGCTGCGGCGGCAGCGCCGGCTCGCGCGGCGCTTCGGGCGCGGCCTCGACCGCGGCTTCCGGTGCGGCGCTCTCGGCGCTGGCCTCCGGTGCCGCGCCCGTTTCGACCGGCGCGCTCACTTCTGGCGCGACCGCGGGTTCGGTCGGCGTCGGCGCGTCGGGGGAAACGGTCGCGGGCTGATCGGGCGGGAGTTCGGACGGATTCATGGTCGCGAGCGTCCTAGGGACTGCGGGTCGGCTCCGGCGGCGGAGTCGAGACGAACGAACGGCCGGTCGGGTTCGCGCGGAACCGCGTACCGGTGCGAGGATTTGTTACGGGCGACAGCGAAACCCGGCAAGGAACCGCCGCCGGCGGCGCTGTCGTGCGAAGGGAAATCCGACAGTGCGAGCCTTGCGAAACGCAAACCCTACACCAATGGCACCGAGAAAGTGCCCGCGGTCGAATCGGAGGTGAGGTGCATGTCGCGCCTTGATGAAGTGCTCGGCGCACTCGCGGAAGACTCGCCGCATAGCTACTGGTTTGAAGTCGTCTCCGAGCAAGTTGAGAATGCTCTCTCGGCATACGAACCATACGACTGGGAATTGCTCACCGAGAGCCTCTCTGTGCTTTCAGACGAGCAACTCGGAAGGCTATCATACGCGCTCGGCAGCGTGTCGTCACCACAAGCGCGGGAAATGCTCGTGCGCCTGATTGCCGTTGGACGCGACGCACTGGCGTTGGGCGCGTGCGATTGCCTTCGGGCCCAACTCGAAATGAACGGCGAGTACGTCATCGTTTCCGCTCAACTGTTCGACTACGTCGCGGTCCTGAGCGGGCGTTGCCCGGACCCGTGGAAGGCGAGTTGCGAGCGACTTCTTCGGCACCTTCGCGTTTGAGTTCGCCGCTCTCACAGCATGCTGTACGGGTCGATGTCCACTTGGAACTCGACGCCGTGCGGGGGCTTGCTCAGCGCCAACACGCGGCGCAGCACGTCGTGCAGCACGGCGCTGCTTTCGGACTGCAACTGGAAGTGGAACCGGTAGTAATTGTTCAGCCGGAACACCGGGCACTCCGCCGGTCCCAACAGCCGCACACTGCCCGCGCGCGGGGGCGGCGTGTCGGTGCTCGCGCTCGGCAGGCTCACGAACCCGCTCGGCGCGGGGGCGGGTACGCGCTGCATCGCTTCGCGGAAAGCTGCTGCGAGTTGGTCCGCGTACTGCGCCGCCGCCTCTTCCTTCTCGCTGCGCACGATCAGCCGGGCCATCCGCTCGTACGGCGGGTAGCGGTGTTGCTTGCGGTGCGACAGTTCGAGCTTCGCGAAGTCGCCGTAGTTGTGGTTCGCCGCGAGCGTGATGCACGGGTGGTCCGGCGTGTAGGTTTGCACCAGAACCTGCCCGCCTTTTTCGCCGCGCCCGGCGCGGCCGGCCACTTGCGCGAGCAACTGGAACGTGCGCTCCGCGCTGCGGAAGTCCGGCAGGTGCAGGCCCACGTCCGCGTTCACCACACCCACGAGCGTGACGTTCGGGAAGTCCAAGCCCTTCGCGATCATCTGCGTGCCGACGAGAATGTGAATCAGCCCGTCGCGGAACGCATCCAGAACGCGCTGGTGGCTCCCGGCCTTCTGCATCGTGTCGGAGTCCATCCGCTGACACACACTACCGGGGAACTTTTCCTCGATCTCCGCTTGCAACTTCTCCGTGCCCAAGCCCTGATACCGCATCGACGGTTGCGAGCACGCCGGGCACTGCTGGAACGGGGCCGTCTCGAACCCGCAATAGTGGCACATGAGCGCCGACTTGGTGCGGTGGAACGTGAGCGCGAGGTCGCAGTGCGCGCACTGTGCGACGTGCCCGCAGCCTTCGCAGTGAACGTGAGTGCTGAACCCGCGGCGGTTCAGCAGCAGAATGATCTGCCCCTTCGCCTTCAGCGTCGAGCGCATCGCGTTTTCGAGCGTCGGGGCGATCGCGCCGTACTTCCCGGTCTGCTTCGGTTCGTGCCGCAGGTCCACCACCTTCACCGGGGGCATCGGCCGGCTCTCGACGCGGTTCGGCATGCTCAACACGGTGTACGCGCCGCGCTCCGCGTTCGCCCAGCTTTCGAGGCTCGGCGTCGCGGTGCCCATCACGATGGGAATGCCTTCGAGCCGCGCGCGCATGACGGCGACATCGCGCGCGTGGTACCGCGGCGTCGATTCCTGCTTGAAGCTGCTCTCGTGTTCTTCGTCGATGACGATGAGGCCCAGTTTGCGCGTGGGGGCGAACACGGCGCTGCGCGCGCCGACCACCACGTTCACCTGCCCGGAAGCGACGCGCCGCCAGTACCCGCCGCGCTCGGCATCGGTGAGGTGGCTGTGCAGCACCGCGAGGTTCCCGCACCGGCCCTTGAACCGCGCGAGCGTTTGCGGGGTGAGCGAGATTTCTGGAACCAGCACGATCACTTCTTTGCCGCGGCGCACCGTCTCTTCGATGGCGCGCAGGTACACTTCCGTTTTGCCGCTCCCGGTGACGCCGTGCAGCAGGAACGGGTGGTAGCCGCCGGTGTTGAGTGCGTCGCGAATCGGCTCCCACGCCCGCGTCTGGTCCGCGTTCAACTGGAGAGGGGAGAGGGGAGAGGGGTCAGGGGTCAGTTCCTGTTCGTCTGTCCCCTGTCCCCTATCCCCTGTCCCCTCGTTCTCGATGCGCTCGCTGAACTTGCGCACCAGCCCCTTCTTCACCAGCCCGGCGACGACGCCCGCGGAGCACTTCGCCAGCCGCGCGAGCTGCATGAGTTCGAGCGGTCGGTTCTCCGCTTTGAGCTTTTCGAGCGCGGCCTTCTGTTGCGGGGTGACGGTCGGCAGCGGGTTCGGCAGTTGGTCTTTCGCCAGTGGCTCTACGAAGGTGGCGACGCGCGTCCCGGCGTTGTCGCGCACGCCCGCGGGCACCACCGCGTGCAGCACTTGGCCCCAACCGCACAGGTAGTAGTCGGCCATCCACCGCGTGAGCTTCATGACGTGCTCGTCCACGGTGCGCTCGTCGTCGAGTACGCGACTGACGTCTTTGATCTCGTAGCCGAAATTCGGTGCGCGGTCCGAGACGCGCACGCAGAACCCCGCGGTGGCCTTCCCGCCCTTCCCGAACGGCACCTCGACGCGCTTCCCGACGCCGATCTTCTCAGTGAGCGCGGCGGGAACGGCGTAGGTGTACGCGTGATCGAGCGGCCGGTCGAAGACGACATCGGCGAAGAGCGCGTTGGTGGCACGCGGGTCGCGGGCCGCGGGGGAATCGAGGAGCGCGTCTGGGGCCGTCATGGCCGGTGCTTCCGTGAGTTCGGGCGCGAGCGTGTTCATGCGAACACATTAGCAGACGCGCGGGCACCACCACAAGGACAGTTGCCCAATCGGTATCATCGGCAAACTCGAAGGGGTGGCATTACTCCGAAGGCGCGGCCGGCGCGGGGCGGTTCCAGTACGCGACGTATTCCAGTTCGGCGATCTCGTTCTGCCGCTCGACGTACCGCTCGAACGGTTCGTGCTTCACCGGGCGCGAACCGGTATCGGCGGCCCAATCCTTCACGCGCTCCAAGTGCTCCCGGTACTGGTCGAGCCAGTACGTCTCCGGCGGCACCGTGGCGAAATGCACGCAGGGTGGCGTGCGCCCCAGCGCCGCGAACGGGTGTTCGTGATTCATCGTTTCGACGCGGTCGGCCTCGCGGAGGAACGTTTGGCACAGCACCGACGTACACACTACCGGCCAGCGGGCGCGCCACACGTTCGCGTTCTCGATTCGAATCGGGGACTCGGTCGCGAACGCGAACACCAGATAGGTGACGCCGTCCGGCGCGCGGAACGCGCGGTGAACGACAGTCGCGCTCTCGTGCGGCACGTCCGCTCCGTCGCCGGCGAGTGTGAACCCTTGCGCGAGCACGTCGGCCGTCACGTTCCGCACGAGGGGATCGTCCAACTGCTGCGCGAGTTCGTCGGTCGGCGGAAGCGGGGCGTACCGCATGAGGGTGCGGTAGTTTTCGTCGCTCGCGGCGCGGAGCGCGCGGCGGCGCGCCGGTGCGTCCGCGAGTTCGCGCAGCATTACGATGGTGAAAGTGATCCCGGACAGCCCGCCGGCAAGTCGCAGCAGCAACTTGTTCTGGTTCGGCGGCATCGCTTCCAGCAGTTGCATCACGAGCATCGCCAGCACCGGCAGCGCGCACAGCGCCGCGTACACCACGAACCGGAGCGCGAACGGCCACTCGCGGCGCGGGGAGCTCGCGCGCTCCTGCCGCGCGATGTACTCGGCCAAACTCCGGCGGTGCTCTTCGGACTCTTGCGCGAGGCTCATCAACTGCGGCGACACGGCGCGCGTGGTGCGGAACTCCTCGAACGCCTCCAGAATCGGCCCGTCCCACTCGGTGCCGTAGGTCCACGTGCCCGAGTTCGGCCCCGCGCCCGCGTGCCCGCACAGCGCCTTCACGCACATGCCCTCGGCCCGCGTTTCGCCGATCACGACGAGCGTGGCGCTCTTCGGGCAGTACGCGGTCGCCGCGCCGCCGTGCTCCACCGCGAACGACACTTCCGCCGCCAGCCCGCGCGCCGCCGGCGCGCCGAGCGCGGTGACCACCACCCCGAGCGCCGGCGCGTCGAAGGTGATCGTGAGCGTGTCGTCGGTGCGGCGCACGGTGGCGGCGACGCCCGCAGTTGCGAGCGCGCGGGACAGTTCGCGCTCCAATTCCGCGCCCGCGGCGCGCGGGGCGCACCACAGACGCACGCCGGCACGCACCTTCAGCGCGGTATCATCGGTCCGGGCCGCGTCGAACGACCGCACCCAGAACTCGAGCAACTCGTCGAACGCGGCGCGGTCCCAATCGACATCAAGGAACCCCTCCCGCGACAGCGACGGCAGCATGAGCGACTCACGGGGAAGTAAGGGTGAAGACCAAGCGCCCGTGCATCACTCCGAAGGGGCGGGCGCTTCCGGTTCGGTCGCGGACGGCGGCTCTTCGGACGGCGGCGGTGGTGGGAGACGCTTTGCGAGTTCGCGGCACAACTTGTCGAACGACGGCGAAGAGGCGCGACAATCGGTGAGGTTCATCGCGCTCACGAGGTCTTTCGCGTCAACGGTCTTCTTGTACTTGCGGGTCTTGTTTTTGGTTCGGAATTGCGCGTCGAGCCAACCCGCGCCGCTGCACCCTTCCGGGTCGGCCAATGTGGGCAACGGGGTGGGCAAGCCGCTCACGCCCGCGAGCGCCGATGCGCCGGCTACGATCCAGTTCTCGAACATCTTCTTGGCGAGCACACAGGCAACCGGTGCGCCCGCGGGAAGCGCCGCCGTTGCGGTTTCGAGCAACCGGGGCGCGAGTTGCGCAGGGCAATCGTCGTCGGCGTCGAGCAGCACGAGAAGCAGCGGAAGCGCGTTGGGATCGTGCTTCGTTTTCGCCCCGAGTTTGGCGAACGATTTCTGAACCGCGTTGGACAGCGCGACACCGTTCGTGTGTGCCAACTCCGCGCGCTTGCCGCGCCACGGCTCCAGCACGAGCAACTGTTCGGATCGGCCCAACAACTGCTGCCAAACGCGATACAGGAACGGCGCGAGAAAATCCTGTTCGGTGTGACCTTCGACAACTGGGGCGACGTACAGCGTCACGGCTTCGGCTCCTGCCCGTTCTTGGACAAGCGCATCTGCCGCTCCACATCGTCGATGTTCGGTTCGAGTTGATTCTGCCTCTCTAACCCGCCGAGAGTGTCGAGTTCGCGGCGTACAATTTCGACGCTCGCTTCATCCACCGGCGCGATGACGGTGCGGCCGTCGATCATCTGCACGACGCGCACGTTCTCCGGGCGAATAGTCGGGTTGTCGAGCATGTCTGCGCTGTGAGTGGTGAGCAGAACTTGTGTGCGCAGTGTGGCTTCGTCGAGAGCGTCCACGAGCGCCCGCATCGCCGCGGGGTGAAGCGCGGTCTCGGGTTCTTCGATGGCGACGAACGTTGGGGAAGGCGTTCCGAGCAGTTCGTCTTGATTGACCGCCACAAGTGCCGCCAACGCACGCAAGGTGCCGTCCGATAGGTTCGGAGCTTCAAACGCCGTCCGCCCGGTCTTCGCTGAACGAAAATGCGCACGAACAGTCAGATACTCTCGTCCGACGGCCTCACTCGAAGTACCGTCAATTTCTGGCACGATGGCGGACAAGTAACGGTTGACTCGCTCTAACGTGTCCGGTGCGAACTCCTGCATTGTGCGCAACGCGCGAGCTAGGTTTTCACCGGTTGGCGATAGCGCGGTTCGGCCAGTCAAGGTAACGAGGCGGCGCATTTCGCTTGGCGCGAAGTTGTAGAGGCGGGATTTCCTTAGTGCCTTTGCCAACTCAAAACTGGAGTGCAAGCCGAACGCGCCGAGCATCGAGCGAAAGCCGTAGTCGAGTACCGTCCGTGGTGCGTTCTTGTCGAGCGGCCCAAATTCACCGTTCCCGATCCGATACCCGAAACTCTCTTCGGGCGAGTCTGGTTTCACTTCCAGTTTCTCGAAGACTACGTTCACTTCGCGTGTTCGGGCGTTCTCAGTCAGTACGCAGGAATACTGAAGTTCGCGCGACCCGAGTGCGTCCAGTTCAGCTTCGATTTGGAACTCGATCTCGCCTTTCTCGTCGCCGCGGTAATGCACAGAGCGCCAGCCGTTGCGCCGTTCGACGGCTTCCGAGGCGCTCACGTCCATCAGGTCCGAGAGGAACCCCAGCGCGTCGAGGAAGTTGCTCTTCCCGGAGGCGTTGCGGCCCACGAACAGCGTCAGCGGTTCGAGTTTCACATCGCAGAATTCGATGCTCTTGTAGTTGCGGATGCGGACGCGCTTCAGGAATGGCGGCTTCGCGCGGGCCACCTCGTCGCCGGTCGTGTTCGGTTCGGCCGCCGTCGTCATCTCACACCGTGGTCGAATTCGGAGTCGCACTTAGAGTAGCAGCCGAACGCGCCGCGACGCAAGGCGCGACCACTTGCGACCACACCCCATGCCCGACTGGTTGAACACGTTCGTGCTGCTCGCGCTTGGCGGCGGGGCCGGCGCGAATGCCCGCTATTGGCTGGGTGCGGCCGTGAAGCACGCTTACGGCACGCTTACGTTCCCGTGGCACACGTTCGCCATTAACGTGAGCGGGTCCATCGTACTCGGGTTCGTCGCGGGGTTGTGTCTGAATCAGCCGGACGACGCGCGCAAGCACTGGTACCTGCTGCTCGGCACCGGGTTCTGCGGCGGGTTCACCACCTTCAGCACGTTCAGCCTCGAATCGCTGGAGTTGCTTCAGGCGAATCGCGTCGGGGCCGCGACCGCGTACGCGTTCGGGTCGCTCGCGGCCGGGTTGCTCGGCGTGTGGCTCGCGCTGAAATTTGTAGGCCGGTAGCACCCGGCGCGTCGTTCAAACCACAATCTTTCACTCGCTCCGCGAAGTGATTCACCCGCTCCGCAAAGTGATTCACGCGGAGGGGTGTGCATCTCCGCGTGAACCACTGAGACCGCCGGCGGCTCACTTGGTCGGGAGTTCGCCCGCACGGATGTTGCGGAACAGAATGTCCGTGGTCGGGTCGTGGCCCTGAATCGAGAGCGGCCCTTTCGCCGCGCGGTAGCCCTTGCGCGGGTTTTCGTCGTCCTTGCGGTCGTCGGTCCAGTCCACCGTTTGGTAGCCGTTCACCCATGTGCTGATGCGCTTGCCGTTCGCCGCGACCGTCATGGTGAACCACTCGTTGTCGTTGCTCACCACCTTGCGTGCCGCGATGCGGCGGTAGATGGCACCGGTGCCGAAGTCCGCGGGCTTGGTGCGGTCGTCGTCCTTGTAGGCGTTCTGAATCTGCGCCTCGTAGCCGTTCTGGTACTGCCCGGGGATGCAGCGGAAGAAGATGCCGCTGTTCAGCGCCTTGCCGTTCGTCTTGCACTCGAATTGCAGCACGAAGTTGGCGAACTCTTTCTCACACACGAGGTCGCCGGGGCCGTCCTTCACCGCGAGTTCGCCCTCCTTCGTGACGCTCCACTTGGACGCCATCCGCTTCGGGTCCGCCGCGTTCACTTTCCACCCGGTCAGGTCTTTCCCGTTGAAGAGTTTCTGCGTGCGAATCGGGCGCATCTTGAGCGCGTGCAGTTGCACGACGGCCCCTTTCGGCGGGAAGAAGCCGATATCGCAACCGATGCTCTGGGGCGTGCTCGTCTCGCGGTCGTGTTTCCACTCGCCGCCGGGCACGCGCGTCTGCGTCACGATGCTGTACCGCGCGCCGAGCGGGACACCGCCGGGTACGATCGTCATGAGCATCTCGGTTCGCTGGCCTTTGGGGATACCGAAGCGCAGCCCGGCGAAGCGGAATTGCGCTTCGGCGTCGCCGGTCCACGACCAGTCCACGAGGAACTCGACCGGCCACGGGAACGTGGTCGCTGCGAGAATCTCGCCGCGTTTTTCCCCGACGCTGTTGATGACCAACACGTCCTTCTCCACCTTCACATCGCCCTGCGTCTTCCACCCGAAAGTGGTTTCACCGTCGTACATGTTCACCCACCCGTCCGCGATCTCCTTCGCGGTGAGCGCGGTCGGTTTGGGTTTGTCGTCGGCGCGAACCGGCGCGGCGAAGAGTGCCAGCAGTGCGAGCGTGCGGAACATGGTTCGGCTCCGTGAGAGGTTAGTTCGTCGAGTCCGCGACCGCCGCGGGCAGACCGGTGTTCGCGTGGGGGTGTTGCGGCGTCCAGCCGAGTTCGGCGCGCGCTTTGGAGGCGTCGATGCGGCGGTTCGCGGCCCCGGGTTCGGCGCGCTGGTCGAACTGCGCTTCCGGCGCGCTCAGCAGTTGCGCGAGGAGTGTGTAGAACTCGCGGCGCGACACCGGGCCGCCGTCCGCGATGTTGTAGGTGGTGCCCGATTCGGCGCTCTCCGCTGCGGCAAGCACCGCGGTCGCGCCGTCGGCAACGTGAATCAGGTTCAGCCACTTCTCGGCGTCGCCGACCAGCGGTTCGCCCTTCAGGATGGGTTGCTTGCGGAGCAGGCGGTTCGGGCCGTAGATGCCGGCGAAGCGGAGCACGATCGCGTCCGGGCGGTGTGCGCGCAAGAGTTGCTCCGCTTCGAGCACGATCTTACCGGACTCTTCCACCGGTTCGGTCGCGCTCGCTTCGGTCACCCACTCCCCGGCGGTCTGGCCGTACACACTCGTGCTGGAAACGTAGACGAACCGCCCGGCGCGCGGGAGGGCGCGGAGAACATTCTCCAGCCCGCGCACGTATACGTCTCGCATGGGTTTGCCCGCGGCGCGATCGAGGCCGACCGCGTACAGCACCGTTTCCGCTTCCGGCAGCGCCGACAAACTCGAAGGCTCGGTCACGTCGCCGAGAACCGGTTCGAGGCCAACGGCGCGGAGCGCGTCGGCGTTGCGGCGGGTGAGGGCCGCGACCGTGCTTCCGGCGGCGCGCCACAGCGCCGCCGCGGGGCGGCCGAGGTAACCGCAGCCGATCACGAGGCGGGTAACGGCAAGGGGTGACATCGGTTCCCGGTTCGCTAAGTAATCGTTTGGCCCACACTCTGCTCGGATCACGCCGCGAATGACCGACGCGCCCGTTTCCCCAACTCCCGCGCCCGACCCCGACCCCGCGGACCTCGTGCCCGAACCGTCGCTGCGGGCGCGGGTCCTGTGGTACGCCGGCGCGATGCTGCTCGCCGCGGTGCTGGTGACGGTGGGGATGCGCCTGTGGGCGCGCGACCTCGGCGCGCCGTTTTTCTACGACCTCGACGCGCTGCTGTACCTGCCCTTGGTGAAAACGCTGCTCGAAACCGGCAGCATCTACGAGACCGAGCGGTTGGGCGCGCCCGGCGTCCAACTGCTCTACGATTTCCCGATCATCGATCACCTGCACTTCCTCGCGCTGCGCGGGTTCGGCGCGGCGTTCCGCGAACCGCTGCTCGCGTACAACATGTACAGCCTGTTCGCGTACCCGCTCACCGTGTTCACGATGATGTGGGTGCTGCGGTGGCTGCGGCTCACGCTCCCGGTCGCCGCGCTCGGCGGGTTGCTGTACGCGTTCCTGCCGTACCACCAAGAGCGGCACCACTACCACTACTTTCTCGCGCTGTACTACTGGGTGCCGGTGTCGCTGGTGCCGGCGCTAGCGCTGATGCGCGGCGCGCTGCCGTTCTACGAACCGAACGGCGACGGCACGTTCCGCCGGGCGCTGAAGACGCGCACCGCCCTGCTGTGCGTGCTGTGCGGGATCGTGACGGCGAGCGCCGGGGCGTACTACGCGTTCTTCGCGTGCGCGTGCTACGGGTTCGCCGGCCTGTACGCGTGGGTGGGGCTGCGCACGTACAAGGCGATGGCCTCGGCGGTGCTGCTCGTAGCGCCGGTGTTCGCCACCGGGTTCGCGTACCACGTCCCCACGTACGTGTACCAGTGGAAGAACGGCGCGAACGTCGTCACCCAGCGCGACCCGTACGAAGCCGACCTGTACGGCCTGAAACTGGCGCATCTGCTGCTGCCGGCCCCGGACCACAACTTCGCCCCGTTCGCCGCGCTCCGCGCGCGGTACGCGACCCCGGACCGCCCCAGCGAGGGCGAAACGGCCGGGGCGTTCGGGCTGCTGGGCGGGGCCGCGCTCTTGGCGCTGTTCGTCCCGGTCCTGCTGCCGGTGCCGTACAAGCGGCCCTACGTGGCGTTCGGCGCGCTGGCGCTGTTCCTGTTCCTACTCGGTAGCATCGGCGCGTTCGGGTCACTGTTCAACCAACTGGTGACGCCGCAGATTCGCGCCTACAACCGCCTGTGCGTGTTCCTCGCGGTGCCGGTGCTGGCGGCCGGGGCGTACTGGCTGGACCGGTTCACGCTGACGCGCACCGGGGCGCGGGCGAAGCACGTTCGGTTCGCGGCGCTCGCCGGGGCGCTGGTACTGGGCTGGTTCGATCAGACGCCGTGGGGCTGGAACCCGCTGAACGCGAAGGGCATGGCCGCCGTGGACCGGCAGGCGAAGCGGTACCGCATCGATCAGGAGTTCTTCGCCAAAGCCGAAGCGCTGGTGCCGCCGGGCACCAAGGTGTTCTGCCTGCCGTACGTGCCGTTCCCGGAAGCGCCGCCGGTGCGGAAGATGGCGAACTACGAGCATGCCCGCGGGTACCTCCTCACCGACACGCTGTGCTGGAGCTTCGGGGCGATCAAGCGGCGCCCCACGGACATGTGGCAGCGCGAGGTGGAGGCGCGCCCGACCGACGAGTTCTTACAGCGGATCGTGGCCGCGGGCTTCGACGCGCTGTTCCTCGACGGCCGCGGGTACTCGACCCGCCCGGACGACCACGTGGGCGCGCGGGTGGCGAACGTGAACAAAGCGCTCCAGCAAATCGCACCGGGGGCCGGGCCGCTGCCGATGGTGATTCACGAAGACGGGTGGCAGTTCTTCATCGACCTGCGCCCGTACCGCGACGCCTACCGGCGCGTCGACAAAAAGGGGTTCGAGGCGCGCGAGCAGTACGAGCGCGAGTGGGTGGCCCCGCTGTGGGTGCCGTCGTTCTATCACGTGGACGGAACCGGGGGCGGCGAGCGGTACCTGTGGGGCGGCCGTACCGGGGCGGTGGTACTGGTGAACCCGACCGACCGCACGCGCAAGTTCGACATGGAGTTCACGATCAGCGTGAACCAGTCCGGGCCGTTCCGGTTCGAACTGTCCGGCGCGCTCGAAGCCGAGTTCACGGTGGAGCGCCCCGGGGCCAACCTCGGCCCCGATGACGACCGGCGGCACGGCGACCGCAAATCGTTCCCCGTCGAACTGCCGCCCGGCCGCAGCACCGTTCGGTTCCGACTCACCCCGCCGGACACGTTCAAGCACGAACTCGGTGCGCACTACTACTTGCAGCACTTCCGCCTCGTGGAGAAGTAGCCGGGCTTACGCGCCCAGAGCGCCGAGTTCGCGGCGCAGCGCGGCGCGGGCGTCGGCGGTGAGGTCGGTGTTCGGGAGCCGCACCGGGCCGAGGTCGATGCCCTTCGCGCGGAGCAGTTCCTTCGCGGCGCTCAGGTACCCGTAGCGCGCGAGCACTTCCACCAACTGCACCCCGCGGTACTGCAGGTCGCGGGCGGTTGCGAGGTCGTTCGCGCGCACCGCGGCGACGAGCCGGTTGTACAACGGGGCCGCGAAGTTGTACCCGCTGCCCACCGCGCCGTTCGCGCCGAGCACGAGCGCCGCGAGGAGCTGTTCGTCCATCCCGTACAGCACATCGAAGCCGCCGGCGCGCAGCAGGCGCTGGAGCGTCATCAGGTCCGGGTTCGTGAACTTCACGCCGGCGAGCGTCGGCACGCGGGCCGGCGCGCGTTCCAGAAACTCGACCATCGGCAACGCGACCCCGGTGAGCACCGGGATGTCGTAGAAGTAGAACGGCGTGGCCGGGGCCGCGCTCGCGAGTTGCGCGCACCACTCGATCAGCACGTCCAACGATTTCGGTTTGAAGTAACTCGGAGCGACCGCGGCGATTGCCGCCGCGCCGAGGCTCTGCGCGTGCGCGGCAAGCGCGCGCGCGTCGTGCAAGCTGTTCGCGCCGACGTGAACGACCAACCGAACCGCGGTGCCTTTCAGCACGTCACTCCAACGGGCGGCGAGTGCGACGCGCTCGTCGGTGGTCAGCGATGAGAACTCACCGGTGGTGCCGCCGGCGAACACGCCGCACACGCCGTCGGCGACGAGTTTGTGCGCGAGCGGTTCGACCCCGCTGAGGTTCAGATCACCGTTCGGCGCGAACGGTGTGAGGACCGCGGGAATCAGTCCGGCGAACGGCGTGTGACCAAGCAAAACCCACCCCCAGCCCCTCCCTGAAGGGAGGGGAGAAAAGCACTCGCGCGTCGCGTGCGCGATTCGATTCCCCAACTCTTTCTCCCCTCCCTTCAGGGAGGGGCCGGGGGTGGGTCTACCACCCGTGGGCGTCGAACCACGCGAGCATGTCGGCGGTCATGGTACCGCCGTTGTCCATGCGCGGCACCTTGTTCTGGCCGCCGTACTTGCCGCGCGCCTTCATCCACTCGGCGAACCCGCCGTGTTTCACCGCGCGCACCACCGGCATGCCCATCGCGAGGTCGTTCACGCGGTGCGGACCGTAGTCCTCGTTGATGCGCGTCAGCTCGGCATCGATTTCTTGTGCGAACTTGGTCAGGTCCGGCGCGCCGGCGGCGAATTCGATGAGGTACAAGTGGTGCCCGGCGCGGCCCGCGGGGAACACCGGGCCGACGTGGAAGTCGATGGCGTCCGCACCGCACACGCGGCCCGCGTGCGCCACCGCGCGCTCCACCTCTTCGGAAATCAGGTGCTCGCCGAACGCCGAGAGGAAGTACTTCGTGCGCCCGGTGAAGCGGATGAGCGGCGGGGTGCGGCTCTCGAACGCCACCGTGTCGCCCACGAGGTACGACCACACACCGGCGCACGAGGTGAGCACGACCGCGTACTGTTGGCCGATTTCCACGTTTGCGAGTGTGTGCCGCGTCGGGTTGCCTTTGCCCAACTCTTCGACCGGCACGAACTCGAAGAAAATGTCGTGGTCCGGCACGATGCGGAGCAGGTTGTACCGCGGGTCTTCGGTGGCGATGAAGCCCTCCGAGCACGGGTACACCTCGCAGAACTTCACGCGGTCGCTGCCGATCTCGCGCTTGAACACCTCGCGGAACGGGTCGAACTTCGTGCCGCCGTGAATCACGAGGCGCAACTCCGGCCACGCTTCGGCGACGGTCTTCGCCCCGGTCACTTCCTTCAGTTTCGCGAACATCACGAGCATCCACGACGGCACGCCGCTGATGGCCGTGATGGGCATGCGCGCGCTCAGTTCGGCGAACCGGCGCACCTTCTCGTCCCAATCGGTGATGACGCTCAGCTCGAACGGCGGGAACGTGTACGGGCGCAGCACGTCGTACACTTCGCGCGCCGCGATGCCGCTGAGGTCGCCCGCGAGCGAACCGTCGGCCTGCTGGCGCAGGTCGGTGCTGCCCCCGAGGAAGAAGAACTTGCCGGTGAGAAGTTTGGCGTCCGGGTGCGCGTGCCGGAACAGCGCGGTCGTCGTGAACCCGGCTTTCCGGTTCGAGGCGACCATTTCGCGCGAAACGGGAATGTACTTCGTCGCGCCGCTCGTGGTGCCGCTCGAAAGCGCGTAGTACGGAACGAAGCCCGGCCACGTGACGTTGTCGAGCCGCGGGTAGGCGTCCTTCCAGTAGGTCTGCCAGAACCACTCGTAGTCGCGGATTCGCGTGCGCGCCTGATAGTCCGCGACGGAGCCGATACGCGAGAAGTCGTGGTCGCGCCCGAACTTGGTGCGCTTCGCCTTGCGGACGAGCCGGCGCAGCGTGTGTTCTTGCACCTTCGCTACGTCCATCGCGTCGAGCGCGGCGACGCGCCGGTGCGCGTGCCGCACCATCACGGAATCGGCGAACTTGCGCACGAGGCGCGTGCCCGCGAGCGGGGCAAGGAGACCGGTCATGGCTTTGGTGTTTCGTATTTGGTGTTTAGTGTTTGGTGCGGTCGCGTTGGTGCTTGGTCTTCGCTCTGAGTAACGGGCACCGAATCCGGCGCGCGCTGACGCGAAAAACCAAACACCAAACACTAAACACGAAACACCACTTAGCCGCAGTACCCGCGGCACACGTAGACGCCGCCGGGCGGCAGGTTGAAGGGGACGAACCGGAACCGCACGTCCTCGAAGTACTGGCGGTACATCTTGTAGTAGACGAGCGGCATCACCGTGAGTTGGCGGAACGTGCCGCCGGGCGCGATGGTGCGCGCCGCGGTCGCCAGAATCGCGGCCCGCAGCTCGCGCGGGAACGACGGCAGCGGCAGCCCCGACAGCACGTGATCCACGTGCGGGATGCCGCGCTCGGCGAGCAGGTCGCCGAACTTGCTGGCGTCGCCCTGAATCACTTCCACGTTGGGCACGTCGCGGAACCGCTCTTGGAGCCGCCCGCACAAGTTCGGGTCCAGTTCGATGACGATGACGCGCGTGTCCGGGCGGGCCTTCTTGACCAGTTCGGCCGTCACCGGGCCGGTGCCCGCGCCCAGTTCGATGATCGTCTTGGCGCTGGCCCAATCGATGCCGTCGATGATCTTGCGGGCCATGAACCGCGAGCTGGGCGCGAACGACGCGATGCTACGGCCCTTCGTCAGGAACGCCTTCAGCATGAGCCACCAGTCCGGCCCTTTGCTCCGCTTAGCCGCGGGCGGGTTCGGGGCCGCCTTCGCCTCCGCGGCGGGCGCGACCGGCTCCGCGCGCGGCTCGAGCGCGGTCGCGGGCGGGGCGACGGCGGCGGGCGCTTGGGGCACAACGGGCGCGAGCGGAACGGCGGGCGCTGGTGTCATTTGGTGGCTCGGGTCGGTTTCGCCAGAATGAGTTTTGTCCATGACGGATGAGCAGTCGGATTCGGCGAGCTAAGGAAGTCTACAACCAACCGGTTGATGAGCCAGTGTTTCTCGATCTGCGGCGCGTGCCCGCACTTCTCGATGCGGCGGAAGTGGCCGCACGGCAGTTCCTTCGCGGCCTCTTCGGCGGTCTTCGGGCAGCACACCTTGTCCCCGGCGGCCGTCACGAGCAGCGTCGGCGCGGCGAGCGCCTTCAGTTGCGGGCGCACGCTGTGTTCGAGCGTGCCGCGCACGGTCCGCAGGAACCCGGTTTTCCACTGCTTGCTGGCGAACTTCGATTTGTAATAGCGCTCGATCTCGCGGTCCACGCGGCGCGGCTTGTGGAACACGCTCTTCACCATCGCCTGCGCGTTGTGGGCGCGAACGCCTTCCATAATGGGCAGTTGCTCCTTGTCGCCCATGCCGGACGGGCACAAGAGCACCACGCGGTTCACGAGCTGCGGGTACTTCACCGCGAACTCGACCGCGACCTTCCCGCCGAGGCTGCTCGAAACGAGGTGATAGGGCGGCGTCTGAACGAACTGATCGAGGTAGGTGTAGAGTTGCTGAACGAGGTACTCGACGGTGATCGGCTCTTTGGCGGCGATCTTGCGGTGCAGCGCGTCGCCTTCGTAGGCGAGAATGTTCGGCGCGTACACGTCGAAGTACCGCGCCCAGAACTTGCGGTTGCGGTACCACGACTCGGCCTGTTCGGCGAGGCCGTTGAGGAGCACGAGCGGCTGCCGCCGGGCGTAGTACCGCGGGCGCAGTCGGTCGAGCAATCCCTTGAGTGGGGAACGCATAGCGGGTGTGGCTCCGCGCTCGGTCGGTGCCTGCGACCGGGAGCAGTTAAGGATAGCGTCGGGGTGCGCCGAGTGAAGTAAAAATTGCGCCCCGGTGTGGATTCGCGGGGCTCGCGCCGCGCGAACCGCTACCGCTTGCCGGGTTTCGCACAATCGGACGCGCACCGGGTGCCGTCTCGCCGAATGTGCGCCCGGTTCGCGCGGCCTTCACAAGTGTAACAGCCAAAAAACCTTTGCACGCGAGCGCGGCGCGCGACTAAGATAGCACTTCAATCTTCGCCGCACATCACCGCGGGACCGTTCCATGCCCAGTTTCAAAGTGCCTTGCCCGAGTTGCGAGGCCGCCGTTCTCATCAAGAACCCGAACCTCGTGGGCACGAAGGTCGAGTGCCCGAAGTGCAAGTACCGGTTCAAGGTGGAAGAACCGGCCGCGGACGCCGCCAAAGACAAGAAACCGGACGCGAAAGACGCCAAGAAAGACAAGAAGGCCGACAAGGCCGACAGGGCCAAAGACAAGAAACCCGCCGGCGGGCCGAAGAAACTCGTGCCCATCCTCATCACGGTCGCCGCGGTGGTGCTGGTGGGCGTGGTCGGGTACATGATGTTCGCGGGCGGTAGCAAGAAGCCCAGCACCGTCAACTTCCCCCGCGGCGGCGGCGGCACCGAAGGCGGCACCGAAACCGAGAACCCGGACGACAAAGAGAAAGAGAAAGACAAAGGCAAACCGCCGCCGAAGCCGTCGGTCCCGAGCAGCAAGGCGGTCACAACGAACCTCCTGCCGGGTCAGGCCGTCGCGGTGTACCGGTTCAACATGGACAAGGTGCGCGAGAGCACCGTTCACGGCGCGCTCGTCGATTCGAACGTGGCGCGGACGTTCCAAACGTCCATGGGCTTCCCGCTGGAGGAAGTGGACACCTACATCCACTGCTACACGGGGCAAAACCGCGACCCGTTCGGCGTCATCAAGTTGAAGACGCCCATGAAGGCGAACGAAATCACTTCGCAGATGGCCCTAGTGCCCAAGCCCAAATCGGTGAAGGGCCGCGACCTGCACGCGGTGCGCTCGAACCCGTTCGTCATCGCGCTGGGCCACGCGCTCTCGATGTCCGCGCTGGTCGGCGACTACTTCGTGCGGGTGCCGATGGCCGCGCCGCCCGGCACGCCGGTGCCGCAGTACGGCGTGTGCGTGTACGACACGCAGCACATCCTGATTGCCGAATATTCGGCACTCGATCGGTTCCTCGGCGAACTCGCCGCGAACGGGTACCCGCCGTTCAAGACCGAACTGGACACGAGCGCGGTTCCGCCGCCCGCACCGCCCACCGCCCCCGACGCCGGGATGCCGCCCGCACCGCCCACCGCCGGGCCGGGCACTGGTGCGACCCCGCTCACCCCACCGGGTGACACGAAGAAGCCCGCGGAGCCGAAGAAGGAACCGCCGAGCGACAAGATTTACGCGGGGTTGGACACCTACCGCACCATCGAGTTCCCGCTCAAGAAGGCGCTCGACGACATGGAAGCCGACCGCACCAACGCGCCGCTCATGGTGTACGCCGAGAAATTCGACGTGAAGCAGTACGATCCGAAACTGCTGAAGAAGGACCTGAGCCTGCTCTCCGCGACCCTCGACCCGATCGCCGCCCGCACGCAGTATTTGAGCGGAAACGTGGTGGTCTTCAGCCAAGTGCGCCTGCTCGCCAACCTGCGCGTCGCGCTCGCCACCCGCGAGGACGCCCGCGAGTTGGCGAAAGAACAACTGGTGCCCGGCCTGACCACAGTGGCCGATGTGACGAAACTGTTGCTCACCGCACCGGTCGAGTTCCGCGACTACACGCAAGGCGGCGCGACGACGAACCCGAACGGCGGGATTCCCGGTTCGCCGGGTTTCCCCGGCCCGATGGGGCCCGGGTTCCCCGGCCCGATGGGGCCCGGGTTCCCCGGCCCGATGGGGCCCGGGTTCCCCGGCCCGATGGGGCCGGGCGGCCCCGGGAGTTCGGCCAGCGGGCCGGGCGTGGGCGTTCCGGGTCGCCCCGGTGGGCCGATGGGGATGGGGCCGGGCGGTTCGCCACTTCCGGGAATCCCCGGCTTCCCCGGGCGCGACGGCGACGACGAAGGTCCCGGCACGCAACCGCAGCCCAAAGACAAAATCGCGACCGGGTCGCACATCGACCTCGGCATGATCGACAACCAACTGCTCATCAGCATCGATCTGGACCTGAGCGGCGGCCTGTACCGCACCGCGGTGGAACCGCGCCTCGTGGGCATCGCGAACCAGATTAAGGGGAAGATCGCCATCTTCTCGGCGGAGTTCACGGTTCACGGCACCGCCGCCGCCGGCCCGGACGCGGTCAAGGTGTTGAAGGCGTTCCCCCGCGGCACCGCCGACCGGCGGAGCAACATCGACCGCCTCGGCCTCGAATACCCGCCGGTGCAGCGCACCAGCCTGTTCGTCGACCTGCTGCCGTTCATGGGCCGCGAACCGCTCGCGCGCTCGATCAACAAGAACCTCGCGTGGTACGACCCGAAGAACCTGCCCGAACCGGGCCTCGACCGCGCCGGCGCGTGGGTGCCCGAACTGCTCGTGCCCTACTACCCGCAGACCGCGTGGCGGGCCACTTCGCCCTACGCCCCGGACCACGTCCTCGGCGCGACGAACTACGTCGCCGTTGCCGGTGTCGGCCTCGACACGCCGCGCGCCGACCCCACCAAGCCCGAGTTCAAGGCGAAGGTCGGCATTACCGGTTACAACTGGGGGTCGAAGCCCGAAGAGGTGACGGACGGCCTCTCGAACACGATCTACATGCTGCAAACCCCGCCGGGCCTTCAGCAGCCGTGGATCGCGGGCGGCGGCGCGACGGTGCGCGGCCTCGACGAAACCGACCCGATGTTCGCGTACAAGTACTCGCACCCGAACCGCGCGAACCCCGGCACCTACGCCCTGATGGGCGACGGATCGGTGCGGTTCATCCCCGCGAACATCGACCCGAACGTGTTCAAGGGGTTGGCGACGCGGGCCGGGAGCGAAAAGCTCGCGGACCTCGACCTGCTGACCGAGCGCGTCGAAGACCCGAAGGCGAAGAAGCCCGAGCCGAAACCCGAACCGAAACCCGTTGAGCCGAAACCGGCCGGGAAGCTCGAAGCGGCACCGGCCCCGCGCGAAAAGAAGTAACCGTTCCACTGCCGCGAGGGGCGCGCCCGCGTGCGCCCCTCGCCTTCGAGTACCACTCTCCCCACGGCCACGATGCACGCCGACACCTCTCCCGCACTACTCGAGCGCACCCGCCGGCACTTCTTCCGCGACTGCGGCGTCGGCGTCGGCTCGATGGCCCTCTCGGCGCTCCTCGCGCGCGACGCCGGCGCGAAGGAGCGCACCGACCCGCTCGCCCCCAAGAAGCCGCACTTCGACGCGAAGGCCAAAGCCGTCATTTTCCTGTTCATGGCCGGCGCGCCGAGCCAACTCGAACTGTTCGAGCCGAAACCGAAGCTCAACGAACTCGGCGGGCAGAAGGTGCCGGAGTCGTTCACGCAGGGCAAGCGGTTCGCGTTCATCAAAGGCGACGCGAAGCTCCTCGCCTGTCGGCGCAAGTTCGAGAAGGCCGGCAAGTGCGGCATGGATGTCAGCGAACTGCTGCCGTTCCACAAGGAGATCGCGGACGAACTGTGCTGGGTCCGCGGGATGAAGACCGACGTGTTCAACCACGGCCCGGCGAAGTGCTTCGTGAACACGGGCAGCCCGCAGTTCGGCCGGCCGAGCATGGGATCGTGGCTCACGTACGGCCTCGGTTCGGAAAGCGACAGCCTGCCGGGATTCGTGGTGCTACAGTCCGGGCCGCGCGGGCCGCGGGGCGGCGCTGCGCTGTACTCGTCGGGCTTCCTTCCGAGCGTGTATCAGGGCGTGCCGTTCCTCCGCGGGGCGAACCCGATTCTCGACCTCGCGCCGCCGCCGGGCGTGAGCGCGAAGCAGCAGCGCGACTTCGTGGACGCCGTCGGCGACCTGAACAAGTTGCGCTTGGACGCGACCGGCGACCCGGAGATTCGCACCCGGATCGCGGCCTACGAAATGGCCTACCGGATGCAGACGAGCGCGCCGGAACTGATGGACCTGACCAAAGAGGACAAGAAGACGCTGGAGAGCTACGGCGCGGAAGCGGGCAAGCCGAGCTTCGCGGCGAACTGCGTGCTGGCGCGCCGGCTCGTGCAGCGCGGCGTCCGGTTCGTGCAGTTGTACCACACCGATTGGGACCACCACGGCGGCAGCCTCGACCTCACGAAACCGCTCGACAACATTTGCAAAGAGATCGACAAGCCGTGCGCCGCGCTCGTGCGCGACCTGAAGCGTCTCGGCCTGCTCGACAGCACGATCGTGGTGTGGGGCGGCGAGTTCGGGCGCACGCCGATGGGCGAAACGCGCGAAACGATCGGCCGCGACCACCACATCGACGCGTACACGATGTGGCTCGCGGGCGGCGGGTTCAAGTCGGGCTTGCTGTACGGCAAGACCGACGAAATCGGCTACAACGTGACCGAAAACCCGGTTCACGTTCACGACCTGCAAGCGACCATCTTGCACCAAATGGGCATGGACCACACGAAGCTGACGTTCCGGTTCCAAGGCCGCGACTACCGCCTCACCGACGTTCACGGCCACGTCGTGAAAGACCTGCTCGCATGAGGCGGCGATGGCGAAGCAGTTCGATTCGACGCTGAACATCCTGATCGACGAGCACCTGCGGGACTGGGCCGACTTCCTCGCGGCCCACTGCGGCGTGCCGCCCGGCCCCGCGTCCGCGCTCGACACCGACCTTTCCGCGACACTCCAAGCCGATCGACTCTTCCGCGTCGACGGCGAAGTGCCCGCCGCGATCCACTTGGAGATGGAAAGCAGCGGGCGGCTCGGCTTCCCAAAGCGCCTGTTGCGGTACAACGTCGCGGCGAATGCGCTTGTGGAGTTACCGGTTCACAGCGTGCTGGTGCTGTTGCGCCCCGAAGCGAACGCGAGCGATCTCACCGGCACGCTCGAAGTGCCGGGCGCGGACGGCGTGCCGTACCTCACGTTCCACTACCGCGTGGTGCGCGTCTGGGAACAACCGCTGACGGCGCTGCTGGCAACACCCGGCACCGCCCCTTTGGCACTCCTGACGAACGAAGCGGCCACGAACCTGCCCGCGGCATTCGCGCGGTTCCGGGAGCGGTTGAAGGCCGACGCGGTTCCGAGTAACGTGGAACGCAGCCTTGTTGGTTCCACGTTCGTGCTGTGCGGCCTGCGGTACACACCGGAACAAGTGGAAGAACTGCATCGGGAGTTGAGCATGACCCTCGAAGACTCATCGACGTACCAACTGCTCATCAAGCGCGGCGAAAAGATCGGCGAAGCGCGCGGGCGCGCGGTCGAAGCTCAATCGCTCGTACTGTTGCTGGGTGGGCAGCGGTTCGGCGCGCCGCCCGCAGGCACCGAAGACACGGTGCGCGGGATTGCCGACCGCGAGCGGCTCGAACGCATCGTTTCGCGCATCCTCTCCGCGACCGACTGGGCCGATCTGCTCGCCACGCAGTAGGAAGCGGTTTTTCCGTTCGTACCGCTGTTCCGTGCCGTAAACTGTTGGGGTTGTGCGGCTTTCTCTGCCCACTCCGACCCCAATGAACGCGCCACAGCCCAACCCGAACCCCGACGCCCACTCGCGCCGCGCGCAGGTGGTGCTGGGTGCGTTCGTCGCACTGTTGGTCGTTCTGCTCGCGTTCCGCGGGTACGGGGCGCGCCTGAACGCGCGCCCCACCGACCACACGCGCGCCGTTGCGCGAACCGACCTCAACTCCGCGGACGTGTCCCAACTCGAACAGGTGCCCGGGATCGGGCCGAAGACCGCTCGCGCCATCGCCGACCACCGCGACGCGCACGGGCCGTTCGGTTCCGTGGAGAACGTGCTCGACGTGCGCGGCGTCGGCCCGGCCACCTACGAGAAGGTGCGCGACCACCTGCGCGCCGGTTCCGCGCCGCCGTCCCCTGCGCCGCCGCTGCCGCCGGCGGCGCGCCCGTCTACGGGTAACGTGCGCAAGCTCCAACCGGGCGATCCGCCTATCAACGTGAACACCGCGACCGCGGACGACCTGTTGCGGTTGCCCGGTGTCGGCCCGGTCACGGCGCAGGCCATCGTGAGCGCGCGGGCGAGCGCGCCGTTTCGCACCGTGGACGACCTCGACCGCGTGCGCGGCATCGGGCCGAAAACGCTCGACAAACTGCGCCCGTTCGTGACGGTGGACTGAGCGCGACCACGCCGTAACCACCCCTGCGCACGCCGCGCCCACTCCGTCTTGTGGCACGGGGTTTCGACCCCGTGCGAAACGGGCATTTCACGTTCGGCGTGCCGTTTGCTGCATACGATTGCCGTACCCGCTTCCCCTCCGAGGCACACCCATGAAACTCCGCTTCGCTCTGCTCGCCGCGGCGGTCGCTCTCGGCGTCGCGCTGCTCCCAACGCAAGCCCCGGCGCAACCGGCGAACGACCGGCAAGCTGCGATCGATAAGGCCGTCGCGTTCCTCACTAAGAGCCAGAACGAGAACGGCAGTTGGTCCGCAGAACCGCAGAACCGCGGCACCACGGGCATCGTGCTCACCGGGTTGCTTCAGTGCGGCGTGAAGGCGGATGCGCCGCCCGCGGCGAAAGCCGTTTCGTTCATCGAGGGGTTGGTGAACAAGAAATCCGGGCACATCGCGGGCGACGACGCGAAGGCCACGCTCATCAACTATACCACCACCATCAACATCATGGCCCTGAACGCGGCCAACAAGGGCGACAAGTACAAGGCGGTGATCGGCAGCGCCGCGAAGTACCTGAAGGAGTACCAGTGGGACGAGGCCCGCGGCAAGAAGGACGACAGCGACTACTACGGCGGCGCGGGCTACGCCGGCGACAAGTCGCGCCCGGACCTGTCGAACACCGCGTTCTTCCTTGAGGCGCTGAAGACCGCGGGCGTGCCGAAGGACGACCCGGCGTTCAAGAAGGCGCTCGTGTTCGTGAGCCGGTGCCAGAACCTCGAGAGCGAGCACAACAAAGCTCCGTGGGCCGCGAAGAACAACGACGGCAGCTTCATGTACACCGGGGCGAACGGTGGCGAGAACCGGCGCACCGACGGCGAGGGCGTGAAGACCGACATGGGCGGCTACGGCAGCATGACCTACGCCGGCGTGAAGAGCATGATCTACTGCGGGCTGAGCAAGGACGACCCGCGAATGAAGAAGGCTCTGGAGTGGATCGGCAAGAACTACACGCTGGACAGCAACCCGGGCATGCCGGAAGTGAACAGCCAGCGCGGGCTCTTCTACTACTACCACACGTTCGCCAAGACGATGGACGCGCTGGGCGTGGACGAGTTCACCGACGCGAAGGGCACGAAGCACGACTGGCGCGCGGACCTGCTCGCGGCGCTGGTGAAGCGCCAGAAGGCGGACGGCAGTTGGGTGAACCCGACCGACCGCTGGATGGAAGGCGACCCGAACCTCGTCACCGGCTACGCGCTCATGGCCCTCAGCTACACGAAGAAGAAGTGAGTAGAGCCATCAGGCGAGCGGCACCCGTGAGGGTGCCGGTTCTTTCGGCAACACAAACCGGCACCCTCACGGGTGCCGCTCGCCTTTCAGGAGCGCCGTAGATGACACGCGACGAATGGGCGCACTCGCACAATCCAACTGCGATGCTGCACTTTCTCCACACAAAGGGGAGCGATCGCAAGTTGCGACTGTTCGCATGCGCCTGTTGCCGCAGCATCTGGCATCTCATCACCGACGAGCGGAGCCGGCACGCGGTCGAAGTCGCGGAGCACTTCGCCGACGGGCGCGCGACCGACGACGAGTTGTCCGATGCGAACCACGTGGCGGGCCAACTCGCCGAGGCGATCTACGGTGAGGCGCACAAGCGCGCCGAAGCGCACGCCACCGCACTTGCACTCCACGAAGCGGATTGGGTTCACGGTGCGTGGGAGTGCGCGATTCACGCGATGGCTGGAACCGCAGCGGGAGCGGATGCAAGCGATACAAACCCCGATACACTCAAGCACACGGCGCGATCCGCAGTGCTGGCGGCCGTTCACGCTGCATCGCCGATTCACTTTGAGGAGACGACCGAACCCGACATGGACGCGCGCGACCGCGCCGAACGCGAGCAAGAAGTAATTCAAGCCGACCTGATCCGCGACATCTTCGGCTATCCGACGCGCAAGCCGGTGCCGTTCGATCCCGCGTGGCGCACCGATACCGCCGTCGCGCTGGCAAACGGCATTTACGAACAACAAGCCTTCGACCGCATGCCGATTCTGGCCGACGCGCTCCAAGACGCCGGTTGCGAAGACGAAGTTGTCCTCGCCCACTGCCGCGCCGACGGTCGGCACGTTCGCGGGTGCTGGGTGCTCGACCTCGTGCTCGGTTACGAGTAGTTCGGCTTCCTGTTTGACTGCGCCCGCGGCGCGGTAAACTGTCTTCATGCTCCCTCGCACACTCCTCGCAGTTGCCGCGCTGTGCGCCTTCGGCGGTTCCGCCGGCGCGCACCCGCTGCCGAACTTCCGCTACGACCGCGAGATCGACGTGCGCCTCACGCGCGAGTTCGTCGAAGTGCGGTACGTTCTCAGCGTCAGCTTCTGGACCATCTTCACCGACCCGCAGAAGGTGTTCGCACCGGACGAGATCGAGCGCACGCAGGGGAAGCTGACCAAAGTCGCCAGCATCTACTGCGAGAAGATGGCCCCGCGGCTCGCCGCCGGTCTCGACGCGCAACTCGGCGGCACCGCGCTCGCGTTCAAGAACACCAAACTCGAAGTCGAACCGGACCGCGACCACGCCCGGTTCCGCTACGTGTTCCGCGCGCCGTGGAAACCGAAGACCGGGGCCGAGGTCGCGTTCGCGTTTACGGAGCGCAACTTCGAGGGCGAAGTCGGGGCCGTCCGGCTCGTGCTTCAGCCCGACGAAAAGGTGCTCGACGTGAAAGAGATGGTGGAACCGGAAGACCTGCGCGGCAAACAGCCCTCCGAGTACAAGCCCGGCGACGAAGCGCGCGCGCGCAAGGCGAGCGCGACCCTTAGCGCGAAGGCCCTTCCAGAGCCGCCCGCGCCACAACCGACACCGGAGCCGACGGTGCCGGTCGTCGAAGTGAAGAGCGACGACAGCTTCTGGAGCGGCATCGTAGCGCGCGGGCCGAAGGCGCTCTTCGACACCAACCTCGGCACCGGGGCGCTGCTCCTCCTCGCGATGATGTTCGGCGCGTTCCACGCCTTCGCGCCGGGGCACGGCAAGAGCGTCGCCGCGGCGTTCCTCGTGGGCGAGCAGGGCACGTTCCGGCAAGCCGCGCTGCTCGCCGCGAGCACCACGTTCGCGCACACCGGCAGTGTCATTCTCATCGCGCTGCTGTTCCGCATGCGCTACCGCGACTCCGTGCCGAACGACGCGCAACACTGGCTCGGTTTGGTCGGCGGGTTACTCGTGCTGTTCGTCGGCATGTGGCTGTTCATGCGCCGGCTCCGCGGACAGGTGGATCACTTCCACCTGATGGGCGGTTGCTCGGACATGTGCGGGAACCACACCGAGCGGCCGAACACGCCGCAGTGCCGCGTGCCGCTGCGCGAGGCCGAACCGGAGGTGGTCGCGCTGCGCCTCGTGCCGGCCGCGAAAAGCCCGCTGAGTTGGTTCCGCGTCGTGCTGCTCGGCATCGGTGCGGGCGCGATCCCGTGCGTGGACGCGGTGCTGCTCCTCATCGTCGCGGTGTCGGCCGGTCAGCTCGCGTTCGCGCTTCCGCTGCTGCTCGCGTTCAGCGTCGGGTTGTCGGGCGTCCTCATGCTCATCGGCATGGCGGTGGTGTGGCTGCACCGCGCCGGTCGCGGCGTGGGCGGCGACAAGGCGTGGTTCCGCCTGCTGCCCACCGCGAGCGCCGTGCTGCTCATGGCGATGGGCGTGTGGATGGCCCGCGACGCATGGAAGGGCTTCACCGCGGGCGTGACCTGAGAGTGGCCCGCTCGCTCCGCGAGCGGCGCTTCGCAACTGCGATACCTTTCCGAACTTCGCCAAAACGCATTGCGCCATCAGCGCCGCTCGCGGAGCGAGCGGACCACTCTCCAGACCGCACCCCGCGGCCTACAACAGCCGCATGCGCGTCGTCGAACTCGAAGCTCGCTTGGTACGCGTGACCCTGCGCCGCAAGGTCACGCACGCCAGCCACACCCGCACCGAAACCGACAACGTCGTGGTGCGGTGCAAACTCTCGGACGGCTCCACCGGCTACGGCGAAGGTGTGCCGCGAGACTACGTCACAGGCGAGACCATCGACTTCTCGCTCGACCTCCTCAAGCGCTCCGACCTCGCGCGCCAACTCGAACCGGCCTGCACCGATTTCGTGCAGGCCGTTCACCTCGCCGAAAAGCTGAAGCTCGAACCGCAACCGAATGACGACCGCGGCATTCTGGGCAACGCCGCGCGGTGCGCGGTCGAACTCGCGGTGCTCGACGCCTACGGGCGCGCGTTCGGCGAACCGCTCACGCGCGTAACGGAACTGATCGCCCCGGAACTGTACCAGTTTCGGGAGCGCGTGCAGTACAGCGGGGTCATCGGGAACCCGAGCGGCTGGAAGAAGCGCGTGTACCCGCTCGTGTACCGGCTCGCGGGCTTCACACAAGTGAAGCTCAAAGTCGGCATCGAAGGCCAAGACGACATCAAGCGCACGCGCACCATCCGGCGCTGGCTCGGCCGCAAGATGGATCTGCGCGTGGACGCGAACGAAGCGTGGACGCCCGAAAGCGCCGCCGCCCGCATCGCGGACCTCGAACCGTTCAACATCACCAGCGTCGAACAGCCCGTGAAGCACGAAGAGGTTTCGGGCCTCGCGGACGTCCGCAAGCAGGTGCGCACCCCGATCATGCTCGACGAGTCCCTGTGCGGACTCATCGACGCCGAGCGCGCCGCCCGCGGCGGCTGGTGCGACCTGTTCAATATACGCCTGTCCAAGTGCGGCGGTTTCACACCAAGTGTCCGATTGGCGCAATTTGCGAAAGCGAACAACCTCGGCTACCAACTCGGCTGTCAGGTGGGCGAAACCGCGATCCTCAGCGCGGCCGGCCGGCACTTCGCGAGCAGTGTGCGCGACATTCGCTACCTCGAAGGCAGCTACGACCGGCACTTGGTGTGGGAAGCGCTCTCGAAAGACAACCTGACGTTCCGGCGGAACGGCACCGCACCGGCGCTCGTCGGCAGCGGGTTGGGCTTCGCCCTCGACCCGGCGCGCCTCGACTGGCTCACGAAGCGGAAGGAGGCGCTGATTGGCTAGCGCCGAACTTCGCGTCTTCCGTGCGTCCGACGGCTACCCGTTCTACCTGCGCCACTTCGCCGCTCCGCGCGCGCCGAAGGCTCGGCTTATTGTGCTCCACGGCATCCGTAGTCACGGGGGCTGGTACGAGCGCTCGTGCCGCGCGCTCGCCGACGCGGGCTACGACGTTCACTTCCTCGACCGCCGCGGCGCGGGCCTGAACACCGCGCACCGGGGCGACGCGCCCGAGTTCCGCCGGTTGCTCGACGACGTGGCCGAATACGTGATGCACCTCCGCGAGCGCGCCGCGTTCCTGCCGGTGTTCGTGTGCGGCATCTCGTGGGGCGGGAAACTCGCGGTCGGGTTGCCGTACCGCAAGCCACACCTGATTGATGGGCTTGTGCTGCTCTGCCCGGGGTTGGTGCCGAAGATCGCGCCGCCCCTGCCCCGCCGCGCGCGGATCGCGCTGGCGCGGGTGCTGCGCCCGTGGCGCACGTTCCCGATCCCGCTGAACGAACCGGAGCTGTTCACCGCGAACCCGGAGGCGCGCGCGTTCATAGACGCCGACCCGTTCGCGGTGCGCGAAGCCACAGCGCGCTTCCTCTTCAGCAGCTTTTCGCTCGATCTGTACTTGAAGCGCGCCGCGAAGCGCGTCACGGTGCCGTCGTTCCTTGCGCTCGCCGAGCACGATCGGATCATCGACAACGCGCGAACGGCGGCGTTCGTGAATCGGTTCCCCGGCGGCGCGCAAGCGGTCACGTACCCCGGCGCGCACCACACGCTGGAGTTCGAAGCGGACGGCCGGTGGCTCGCGGACGTGCGCGCGTGGCTCGACGCGCGGCTGTGATTACCGCACGGCCGTGACTGCGACCACCGCGAGCAGCGCGAGTACGCCGGCGGCGAGCAGGTACAGCGGGAGCTTCGAGCGCTCCTTTTTCGCGCTCGCGCGCGCGTGCTGTTGCAACTCGTGCTTGTGCTTCTTGCGGGCCTTCTCGTGGTGCTGCTTCTTGGCGCTGTGGTTCACGACGGCCTCCGAAGAGAGGGCCGACGCCCGCGGGCGGGAAGTGGACCGCGGGTGTGCGGCGCGAAAGGTGTGTGAAGTGTCCCGCGCGACTTCGCGCGTGTCAAGCGGCGCGGTCGAACTTGTCCCGCGGCGCGGCACCGCTTACACTTCCGTTGCTCACAACGCGCATTCACGAACTTGCCCGGAGGAACCTCTCATGCCGGCCGACGACACCTTCCGCGGGCACGTCTTCGACGACATCACGCAGACCTTCGGCCACACGCCGTGCATCAAGCTGCGCCGCGTGACCGCCGGGGCGAAGGCGACCGTGATCGCGAAGCTCGAGAACTTCAACCCGCTGTGGTCGGTGAAGGACCGCATCGGCGTCGCGATGATCGACGCGGCCGAGAAAGCCGGGAAGCTGAACGCGAACACGATGATCGTGGAACCGACGAGCGGTAACACCGGCATCGGGTTGGCGTTCACGGCCGCGGCCCGCGGGTACAAAATCACAGTGACGATGCCCGAAAGCATGTCGCTGGAGCGCCAGCGGTTGCTCAAAGCGTTCGGGGCGAAGTTGGTGCTCACGCCGCGCGAACTGGGCATGAAGGGCGCGGTCGCGGAGGCGGCAAAAATCTTCCAAGAGCTGGGCGGCGAGCCGAAAGCGTTCATGCCGCAGCAGTTCAAGAACCCGGCGAACCCGGACGTTCACCGCCGCACCACCGCGGAAGAAATCTGGCGCGCGACCGGCGGGAACATCGACATCCTCGTGGCCGGCGTGGGCACCGGCGGCACCATCACCGGGTGCGGCGAAGTACTGAAGGCGCGCAAGCCGAGCGTGAAGTGCGTCGCGGTGGAACCGAGCGCCAGCCCGGTGCTGACGCAGCACATCGTGCAGGGCGTGCCGAAGGACCAAGTGAAGCCCGGCCCGCACAAGATTCAAGGCATCGGGGCCGGGTTCGTGCCGGACGTGCTGAACTGCTCGATCATCGACGAAGTGGTTCAAGTGACCGACGACGAGGCGTTCGAGATGGGCCGCCGGCTGGCGAAGGAAGAGGGGATGCTGTGCGGCATCTCGTGCGGCGCGGCCGCGACCGCGGCGGTTAAGGTGGCGCACCGGCCCGAAAACGCGGGCAAGACGATCGTGGTGATCCTCCCGGACCTCGGCGAGCGGTACCTGAGCACCGCCCTCTACCCACAGGAGTAGCAAGCGCTTGCGCCCGCGGGTTGACCTCGTTTTGGGGCGCGCGTGACGGTACGCTGGGTGAGGGAGGTGCTGGAATGTCGTCGGCCACCATCACACCGCCGCCGGTTCGGAGCGCGAGCCCGGTCGCTCTGGTGCCCCACAAGTGGACACTCACGGAGTACCGCCGGCTCAGCGAAAGTGGGCTGTTCGACAACAAGAAGACGATGCTCGTTCGCGGGGAGCTGTTCGTCATGCCGCTCCCCGATCCGCCGCACGACGAAGCGCTCGGCCTCATCGACGACTGGCTCCGCGGCGCGATCGGGGCGAACTTCCATGTGCGCTCCCAAATGGCGTTCGACGCGGGCGACTCGGACCCCGGACCGGACATTGCCGTGGTCGCGGGCACGCGCCGCGACGTGACCGGGCGACGCCCCACCACCGCGGCGCTCGTGGTGGAAGTCGCGTCCACGTCGCTTTCGATGGACACGACGACGAAGGCCGAACTGTACGCGACCGCGGGCGTACCAGACTATTGGGTGCTCGATTTGAACGCGCGGGTGCTGCACGTCTTCCGCGACCCGCAAGCAAACATCGCGCTCGGCGTGACGACTTACCGTTCGCGCACCACGCACAGCGAAACCGAGAGCGCAACGCCGCTCGTTGCACCGAACGCGAGCGTGCGCGTGAGTGCCCTTCTGCCCCGCGCGTAACGGGCAAGTTCGGCCCCGGCTTGATTCGCCATTTGTGCGCGCCTAGAATTCGACAGATTTGCACCCGGCCTTCACGAACCGCACTCGGCGCGCGGCCCCTCCCGCCTCGCACACCAACCGGGAGCACCCTCCGCGGTGCCGGTTGGTCCCGCGCGCCGCACGGCATAAGATGACCGGTAGCCGAACCTCGCGTTCGGGCAGTCTTTCCTTCCCCTCGCGGGAGACGGCGTAGATGTATGAGCGTTTCACGGATCGCGCGCGCAAGGTGATGCAGCTCGCCAACCAAGAGGCCCAGCGCTTCAACCACGAGTACATCGGCACCGAGCACATCCTGCTCGGCCTCGTGAAAGAAGGCTCCGGCGTCGCGGCCAACGTGCTCAAGAACCTCGACATCGACCTGCGCAAGATTCGGCTCGAAGTCGAAAAGATCGTCCAGCACGGGCCGGGCGGCGAACAGGTCGTCATGGGCCGGCTCCCGCACACGCCGCGCGCCAAAAAGGTGATCGAGTACTCCATCGAGGAGGCTCGCAACCTGAACCACAACTATGTGGGCACCGAGCACCTGCTCCTCGGCCTGCTCCGCGAGCACGAGGGCGTGGCCGCCCAAGTGCTCATGAACCTCGGTCTGAAACTGGAGGACGTCCGCGAGGAGGTCCTGAACCTGCTGGGGCACAACATGCCGAACGATCCCGAAAGCGGCGACGAGAAGCGCGGCGAGCGCGGGGGCGGCTCGTCGGAGCGCACCGGCCGCAGCAAGAGCAAAACGCCCGCACTCGACAGCTTCGGCCGCGACCTCACCGAACTGGCCCGGCAGGGCAAACTGGACCCGGTCATCGGCCGCACCGCCGAGATCGAGCGCGTCATTCAGATCCTCAGCCGCCGGCAGAAGAACAACCCGGTGCTGCTCGGCGAGGCCGGCGTCGGCAAGACGGCCATCGTCGAAGGGCTCGCGCAGATGGTGGTGGAGCAGAACGTCCCGGACCTGCTGCGCGACAAGCGCATCGTGGTGCTGGACCTCGCGATGATGGTCGCGGGCACCAAGTACCGCGGGCAGTTCGAGGAGCGCATCAAGGCCGTGATGAACGAGGTGCGCCGCGCGAAGAACACCATGCTGTTCATCGACGAACTGCACACGCTCGTCGGCGCGGGCGGCGCGGAAGGCGCGATCGACGCCAGCAACGTGCTGAAGCCGGCGCTGGCGCGCGGCGAAATTCAGTGCATCGGGGCGACCACGCTCGACGAGTACCGCAAGTACATCGAGAAGGACGCGGCGCTCGCGCGCCGGTTCCAGTCGATCATCGTGAACCCGCCGAGCATGGCGGAAACGGTCGAAATCCTGAAGGGCCTGCGGGACCGCTACGAGGCGCACCACCGCGTGCAGATCACCGACGCGGCGCTGAAGGCCGCCGTCGAGATGAGCGAGCGGTACATCACCGGCCACTGCCTGCCGGACAAGGCCATCGACGTGATCGACGAGGCCGGGGCGCGCATTCGCCTCAAGGGCATGACCCGTCCGCCGGACCTGAAGGAGCTGGACGAGAAGATCGACAAGCTGAATCAGGAAAAAGAAGCCGCGGTCATGGACCAAGACTTCGAGCGCGCCGCCGCGCTTCGCGACCAAGCGGAGAAGCTGCGCAAGGACAAGGAAGCCACTCAGAAGACGTGGCGCGAGAAATCCAAAGAGACCGACGGCGTCGTGGACGAAGAGGTGGTCGCGGAAGTCGTCTCCAAGATGACCGGCGTGCCGCTCAAGAAGGTGGGCGAGGACGAAACGAAGCGCCTGCTGAACATGGAGAACGAGTTGCACAACGCGGTCATCAGCCAGAACGAGGCGATTCACGCCATCGCGAAGGCGGTCCGCAAGAGCCGCAGCGGCATGAAGGACCCGAAGCGCCCGATCGGCTGCTTCATCTTCGCCGGTCCCACCGGCGTGGGTAAGACGCTGCTCGCCAAGACGCTCGCGAAGTTCATGTTCGGCGACGAGAACAACATCGTGCAGCTCGACATGTCGGAGTACATGGAGAAGCACAACGTGTCGCGGCTCGTCGGCGCGCCCCCGGGCTACGTCGGGTACGAGGAGGGCGGGCAGCTCACGGAGAAGATCCGCCGCAAGCCGTACTCGGTGGTGCTGCTCGACGAAATCGAGAAGGCGCACCCGGACGTGTGGAACATGCTGCTGCAGATCATGGAAGAGGGCCGGCTCACCGACAACGTGGGCCGAACGGTGGACTTCAAGAACACCATCCTCATCATGACCACGAACATCGGGGCCGAAACGATCGTGTCGCAAGACGACATGAGCGCCCCGTGGCTCAAGGGCGTGAAGAAGGACACCGAGGCCAGCTACCAAGACATGCAGAAGAAGCTGCGCAGCCGGATGGAAAAGGAGTTCCGCCCGGAGTTCCTGAACCGGTTGGACGAGATCATCGTGTTCCGCCAGCTCACGAAGGAAAACCTCAAGTCCATCGTGGAGATGGAACTGGCGAAGGTGTCCAAGCGGCTCACCGAGAAGGGGCTGAAGCTGGTCGTCACCGACGAGGCGAAGGACCTGCTGATCGAGAAGGGGTCCAGCACCGAGTACGGGGCGCGCCCGCTGCGCCGCGCGATCGAGCAGAACCTCGAAGACATGCTCGCCGAGGAACTGCTAAAGGGCACCTTCCACGGGGCCGACACCTTGACGGTGAAGGTGACGGGCGAGGGCGACGACAAGAAGCTCGCGTTCGACGCGAACGTGCCGGTCCCGGCCGCAGTGGTCGGCTCCGAAGCCTAACGCGCACGCTGAAGTAACGCGGAACCGGGTCGCGCGCCTTGCGGCGCGCGGCCCGGTTCTGTTACTTTGTACCCCTATGCCGAGCAACACATTCATCCCGCCGGCCGCGGTCCACTACCCGGATTCCGACGGCAAGCGCATGGCCGACAACACGCTCCAGTTCGAGTGGATCGTGACGCTTCAGGGCAATCTCGACTTGCTCTTCCGAAGCAACCCCAACGTGTTCGTCGCGGGCGATCACCTCATCTACCCGGTCGAAGGCGACAACACAATCAGCCACGCGCCGGACGTGTACGTCGCGTTCGGCCGACCGAAGGGCCACCGCGGCAGTTACCGCGTGTGGGAAGAGGGCGGTGTGTTCCCGCAGGTGATCTTCGAAGTGTGGTCGCCCGGTAACCGGCCCGGGGAGATGAGCGCGAAGCGCAAGTTCTACGAGAAACACGGCGCGGAAGAGTATTACCTGCTGTACCCGGAAGAGAACCGGCTCGACGCGTGGTTGCGCGGCCCGAACGGACTGCAAGAGGTGCCGAACGCGAACGGGTTCGTTAGAGCGGTTTCGGTTAATGCGTAGCGGTGTACCCGGCGTGTCGGATGTAGTTGCCGCACTCGCCGGGGGTGAACGCCTCGTGGACGGTGCCGAAGAAGCTCTCGACCTTGTCGATGGTGCGC